>JAABUX010000194.1_pt1 | contig 106826 bp, 143 predicted proteins | sample 5561851 | NCBI WGS metagenome assembly JAABUX01 (sample SAMN10711883, study PRJNA513361) | rock metagenome | isolation source: Antarctica rocks | place: Antarctica: Victoria Land, Richard Nunatak red sandstone | collected 2016-01-03
AGCGCCGGCCGGAACCATTGAAACCAAGTGGTTTGCCGGCACCGCCGCTGCGGCGGGCGAGCTTGTCAAGATCACCACCACGGCGCCGGAGTAAGGAGCAGCACCATGAGCTTTATGAATCGTAAGCGGGCTTTTGCCCGTGATGCCGCCCTGATGGAACAGCGGATGGGCGTCATCCCATCCCTGGCGATGGATTACCTGCCCATCGAATACAAGTCGGACTTCCGCTTGGCGGCGGACGCGCAGCCGGCGCTCGTCACCACGTCCTCGGCTGGCATCCCGCAGTGGTTGACCAGCTACGTCGATCCCGATGTGATCCGGGTGTTCCAGACGCCGAACAAGGCAGCCCAGATCTTCCCCGAGACGAAGAAGGGCGATTGGACCATGCAGACCGCGTTCTTCCCGGTGGTGGAGAACACGGGCGAGGTCAGCAGCTACGGGGATTTCAACGACAATGCGCTCAGCGGCGCCAATGCCTCGTTTGAGGAGCGGGAATCCTACCTGTTCCAGACACACATCATCTATGGCGATCTGGAGGTGGAGCGCGCCGGGCTAGCCCGCTTGTCCTGGGTCAGCGAGTTGCAGGTGAGCGCCGCCAAGACCCTCGATAAGTTTCAAGATTATACTTATCATTTCGGCGTTGCGGGTTTGCGCTGCTACGGGATGCTGAACGACCCGAGTCTTTCGCCTGCGCTAACGCCCTCCGTCAAGGCTGCTGGCGGCACGAAGTGGGTCACGAACGGCCAGGCCACGGCCACGCCCAATGAAGTGTACAATGACATCCTGGCGCTGTTTCAGGAATTGGTCGGCGTTCAGGCCATAGGGCTGGTGGACGAGGACACGAAGCTCAAGCTGGTGCTTCCGAACGCCGTGGCAGTCGGGCTGGGCGCCACCAACAATTTCGGCCTGACCTTCCGCAAGGCGCTGAGCGAGTTTCTGCCGAACGTTGAGATCATCACCGATCCTCGTTACACCACGACGGCCGGCAACATTGTGCAACTCATCGCCAGCGAGATTGATGGGAAGGCCGCTGGCTACTGCGGCTTCAACGAGAAGCAGCGCGATCATCGTCTCGTGCCTGATACCTCCAGCTTCAAGCAGAAGAAAACGGCTGGTTCGTGGGGTTGTATCCTAAGGTTTCCCCTAGCTGTTGCCACAATGATTGGCGTGTAGTTCGATATCCGCTAGGCTGTGCCACAGGATAGGCGTATAAGTTAGGCACACTACTGTGAGCCTTGATGATGAAACGCTGCATAAAATGCAATGTTGAGAAGAGTCTAGATGACTTTTATCGTGCGTCGCGGAACGTCTCAGGTTATATGAATACCTGCAAAGAATGCGATTTAGCACGCTGTAAGCGTCGATACCAAATTGATCCCGATAGGATAAAGGCCAAAGTTACAGCTTGGAATTTGGCAAACCCAGAAAAGCGGAAAGCGAGAGACGCCGCTCACTACGTGAAGAACAGGATCGTCGCCAATCAAAGAGGCGCGCAATACTATCTCGCCAACAAAGCTGCCTGTAACGCCCAGAGCAAAATATGGGCAGCAAAGAACAAAGAAAGAGTGACCGAACTGAACCGGCAGAAGCGCATCCGCAACGGCGACCGGATCAGAGCAGCCCGCCGGGCACATTATACAGCGAACAAGGTGTCCTATGTTGCGAACGCAAGGAAACGGGAAGCCGACAAGTTGCGCGCAACGCCGGCATGGGCGGACTTGGCGAAGATCGAGGCTTTCTACGAGCTGCGGGAACGCCTGACCCTGGAAACCGGCATCTTGCACCACGTTGACCACATAGACCCGCTTCGTCACCCGCGTCTCTGCGGCCTGCATGTCCATTACAACCTGCGGGTAATCCCCGCTGCGATTAATCTTCGCAGGGGGAACAAACTTGAAAACGAGGTTTAACGATGGCCGGCACGGTTGACGTATGCTGCAAGTTGCCCGGCGGTCTACACTTGACGGTATTCCGAATGGAAGACAGCCAAGAATTGATGCAAGGGGGCACCTCGCGCGTCGTCAAGCGTGCAGTGGTCGAAGGCCGCGTCACCATCCGTGGCACCGGGCGCCGCGAGGACGATCCCCGCATCGTCGGCGGGTATGCTGTCACGCGCGGCGTGGCTGCAGAGTTCTGGGCGCGATGGCTGGAGCAGAATGCAGGTAGCGATCTGGTGAAGAACCACCTGCTTTTCGCTGCCGAGAAGCCCGCCATGGCGGAAGGTCAGGCAAATGAGCAATCTGCCCTGCGATCCGGCCTAGAGCCGCTGGACCCCAGCCGTCCGCCCCCCGAGTTTGCCCGCAAGATTGAAAAGGCCAAAGTTTTGGCCTGATCCGTCACTGTCCTTGGATAACGGAGATGCCAGCCCTGGCGAGCCGCAACGCAACTTCTTGGGTGATTGGGTCTTCGTTGGTGCCCTGTGTGTGATCCAGCGGCAGATCGTCATAATCGGGATCGCTGTCTAGCACCGGATACTCAGTACCGTCGCTGCATGGCGGGGCCGCAAACACGGTCATAAGCGCTCGCGCAACCCGTTCCTCAAGTTTCATCATCGCCTCCTTTGAGGAGCAGCTTTAGCACAGGAACAACAATCATGCCCGATACCATCAGCGTCGCCTCCCGCCTACCCATGTCCATCCGCATGGACGTGGAGGGCAAACCCCGCGTCATCATCCATGGCAGCAACAGCCGCGAGGCTGTAGACGGCGCCGGCATCACGCACGGCGTGGACCCCGCCGCATTCGACGCCTGGATGAAGATGCACGAGAAGTCCGACGCCGTGCAGCAGGGTATGATCCAGAAGGTCGATCCGGCCAAGCTGGAGGAGGCCAAAAAGGAATTGCCCGCGCCGCCGCCCGTCCCGGTTACTGCCGCCCCAGCCCCCGCGCCGACCGAGCGCGCCGACGTGGCCGACCTGAAGGTCATGAAGGAAGCCAAGGTCGCGCCGGCTACGCCACCCGCCGCCCCGCCGACCTAACCCATGGCGACCGCGCCGTTCGTCTATGCTGATTGGGCGGCGCAGTTCCCGGAGTTCGCCGGGCGCGTGACGGAAGCCATGGCGAACGCTTACTTCGCACAGGCTGGCGACGTTTCGCCGTTGGTGGACAACAGCGGCAGCAGCCCGATCACTGACCCCGCGCGGCTAGGGCGAGTCCTCTACCTGCTGACCGCGCACATGGCACAGTTGTTCGCCCCCCTCACCCCTGGCGGTGCGGCATCCGGTCTTGTCGGGCGCATCAGCAGTGCCGGCGAGGGATCAGTGTCGGTCGGCACCGACATGGGCCAGGTCACGACATCTGCGGCCTGGTTTTTGCAGACGCCGTATGGCGCGCTGGTTTGGCAGATGCTGTTGCCCTATCGGCTGGGTCGCTACGTGCCTGCTTGCCCGACGCCGCTGGGCTTCGATGTGATTCGGAGGCCGAACGGATGGCGATGAAAGGCGGCGCGAAGCTGGAAGCGTATTTCAAGCAGGCGGCGGCGCGTGTCAGCCAGCCTGGCACACTTGAGGTCGGCTTCCCCTCGGGTGACACGTACGCGAATGGGGTCAGTATCCCCATGGTTGCGGCATTAAATGAGTACGGTGTGCCCTCGCGCAACCAGCCGCCACGTCCGTTCTTCCGTAACATGATTGCTGCTGATTCTCCCCAATGGGGAAAGACCATGGGAACGCTACTCAAGGCAATGGATGGTGACGGTCATAAGGTGCTGACCCAGATGGGCGAATTGATTGCCGGGCAGTTAGAGAAAAGCATCACCGAGTTTACAAGTCCGCCGCTGTCGCCCAAGACGATTGCTCGCAAGGGATGGAGTCAGCCCCTGGTTGACAGCGGCGTTCTGAAGATGAGCATCAAATACAAAGTCACCGACGAGTGACCATAATTCGTGCCGCTCTCCGCCGACTAAGCGCGCTGTTCGCCCCGGCATCGCGCGCCCCGATCCCGCAGACGGGCATGGTCATCCCCATGCCGACCGGCACCAAGCCACCGCCACCCGCGCCGTCCCGATGAACCTGCACGGCATCGTCCGCAATGTCGTGGGCGCGGTCAATCCGCAGGTGCCCTGCACCGTGCAGCACAGCACCGGGTCTGAGACCTCTCCTGATGGCAAGCGCGTACCGGCATACGGCGTGCCAGTGCCGCTGATGGCACAGGTGCAGGCTCTGACCACACGCGACCTGATGCAGTTGAACGGTCTCAACATTCAGGGCAGCACCCACAAGATTTACCTGTCGGACCCGATCAACGGCATCGTGCGATCCACCCGCAAAGGCGGCGACCTGATCACGCTGAACGATGCCGTGCATGGAGTGCAGACCTATCTTGTGACGGCTGTGACCGAAGAGTGGCCTGATTGGACCGCAGTCACCGCCACCCTGCAATCGCCCTAAATGCCTGTCTCGCTGTCGCAAGCCGAAGCCGATGCCATGACGGCGCTGCGAGCCTTTCTGCTGAGCATCCTCCCGGCCACGATAGAAGTCGTCCAGGGTCAGACAAACCGTGTAGCCGAGCCAGTCGGGCCAGACTTCGTAGTGCTGACACCTACCTTGCGCGGGCGCCTCTCAACGAACGTCAGCACCTACCAAGATGTGCCTGCCGCTGGCACCCGCCGCGTGTTGGCCTCAACGCAACTGACCATACAAGTGGACGCGCACGGCCCAAACGGCGCTGAAACCATCCAGGTCATCACCACGCTGTTGCGCGACTTCGCGGCGTGTGCGGCCTTCAAGAAGGCAGGCGTTGACGCCGCGCCACTCTATGCCGGCGACCCGCACCAGACGCCGTTCATGAATGGCGAGGGGCAGGTTGAGACGCGCTGGACCGCCGATGCCGTGTTGCAGGTGAACCCGGCCAGCGTGGTCCCGCAGGACTTTGCCGCCGCAATGCGCATTGACGCTCGCGCGGCTGATCGGGGCAACGTGTTGACGGTTGGGCCGGTCGTCATGCCGCCAAGCATCACGCCGCCCCCGCCCGTCATTCCGGTGCTTCAATCCGATAGCTACGCCACCACGATCTACGGCAACGGCAGAGACAGCAGTTTTACCGTCAAGCACGGCCTCGGCACCCAAGACGTGGTGGTGCAAGTGCGCGACCCCAACGACGCATACGCCGTTGTGCCCGGCGTGGACAGCACTGCGCCGACTGCTGACACGGTCCTGATTGACCTCACTGCGCCGCTTTCTGAGGGCGCCTCTCTTCGCATTATCGTCAAGAGGTAATACCATGGCCATCGCAGCCTTCGGCCCGCGCTTCCTTGCAGTCATCAATGCCAACCCGCCCCTTGCCAATGCGACCTCGTGGGCTGCGAGCACGGTCTATGCCAGAGGGGCGACCGTTACGTTTGGCACCCCGCTTTCGCTGTACGTGGCTCCGCCGGCTGGCGTCCCGTCCCGGACCACGTTCACGGTGGGTGATTGGATTCTGATCGCCCAGGGAACGCAAGGTGGACAGGGAACGCAGGGCATCCAGGGCATCCAAGGCACGGCGGCGCCGCTCTTTGTCGGCACAGTGACGTGCGACGGCATCAACCATGCGTTCACGATCACGCACAACCTCAACAGCACATCGCTGGTCGGCCAGATTCACGACCCAAACGACAGCAACGCGGTAGTCCCCGGCGTGGACATCACCTTCCCGAGCACGACGACCGCAACAATCGACACTGGCAACGTCCTGCCCAGCGGCACAGTGCTCACCGTCGTCATCCACTAGCCCATGACCGCCCTGACCGGGGACGGCGGCCCGCGCGATGTAGCTACCCTGCTGGCGATGGCCGCCAACCTGACCGCAGTGCAGCCCTTCCGCCTCAGCAGCCCGCTTCTCCGCGCCAGTGCAACCGGCCTGACCGCCGCTGGCACGACGCAGGCCACAGGGCTGGTCCTAACCCGCGACATTAACGTGGTCACGACCGCGGCAACCGGGACCGGCGTTGTCCTGCCAAACTTCGGCATCGGTGCGGAAGTCCTCGTCATCAATCAGGGTGCCAACCCTCTGACGATCTACCCGTTCAGCGGCGGCAGCATAGGCGTCGTCCAGGTTGGTCCGTCCGCCCTTCCTCTGTCGTTCGCAGGCACCGCTGGCGCACCTACCGGCAACCAAGTCCTGACCATGATCAGCGGCACTGCGCCGTCGCTGAACGGCTCTGGTTCCATGGTGTTCACCAGCACCGAGGTGTTGGGGCTGATCGAAGGGATCGGCATGGTCCCAGACGGCGAGTACGTCTTCGCTGTGAATGGCGTGACGACCTCCAGCCAAGCGGACATCCTGATCCGAGCGGCTGGCACAGGTTCAACGAACCGCTACCTGTTGCAGTATCGCTGGGGCACGCCGTCTGTGAATTTCGTCGCGGAGCCAGGCGGCGTCCAGGGCACCTTTCAGAATGGTGGAAGCATGGGGCTGCCGTCATCGAGGATCAGCGTGCTGATCTCCGGCAGCACCTTCACGGCCAAGCAAGATGGCGTGGTGATCAGCAGCTTCACCGACACGTCGATTACGGCGGCCGGCTACATCGGCATTGGCGGCATAAGCCTCAACTACAGCGGCGTCTCATACTTGGCCCCCAGCGCCACGTTCTCGCTCGCCAGCGTGTCCGCCAAGCAGTTCGTGCAGGTCAGCGCGACGCAGTTCTATTCGGCCTAAGCGCCGCTGCTGCCATAGCACCTTGAGCCGCCGTACTGCGGCAGGAGTACCCTTAGACAACCCGCGGTTTCCAGGTTTTTCCTTTCAATACGCTTTTGATCGCATCTTCTGATACTCCATGCCTTTCTGCGATCACCGTGATTTTTTCGGGAAACATCTTATAACCAGATCGGATTTCAGCGGCTTTTTCATCACTCAGTCTGTGTTGTGGCATTCTGGCTCTACGCTTTTTCTCCAATGTCTCGGGAGTGTCTTGATAGCCTAGCTTGCGGGTGTTGCCTAGTAGGGATGTGCTGACTTTGGCTCTAGTTTCACTAGTTGAGGATTTGCCAATCCGTGCAGCGGCTTGCTTAGCTTTGTGCTGCGGCAGCATTGTCCTGCCTGTTAGGCCCGCAATGATATTTGCCTTGGCTTGTGGAGAACGCTTCTTGCCGCGATGCGCTGCACCGTTCTTCGCCCGAGCCTCAAGCGATGGAATATAGCCGCACTGACCGTCCCCTCCATCTGTCAGGTTGACAAGTAAGCCGCCGTTGATCTCGCGGCCAATCGCCGCGATCCATGCTATCTCGTAGTCTCGCGCCTTAGCTTGGCTTAATCCTTCTGCCACTTTGAGTTTTGGGAACTCCTTTTGCCCACTACGAAGGATTTCACGAATAATATTCGCACAATGCGTCTTACGTCCACTTTGAGCATACCATAGATGGTTCGTGATGCGCCTGCCTCTGCCTCTACCTACGTAGAACGGAAGACCGTTCCAGCGAAAGAGTACATAGACATAATAATCCATTTGGTCTAGGGAACGAACAGCCATGAAGATGTCTCCAGCATCGAGTGGTCAGGATCGGCGGCAGTGGTGGAACACTGACGCCGATCCGCATTATGCCTTGTTCGTCGCTGGATATCAACAATGACGAGCGGGAATTAATACGATGACTGCATCAGTGCCTGCTTCCCAAATTGTCAGCGTCACCCCAAGCGTCCTCAGCGCGGGCGGCCGGGCGCTAGACCTGATCGGCCTTGCACTCACCACCAGCCCCCTCGTACCTATCGGAACCGTGCCAGCCTTCGCAACTCCTGCTGACGTGCAGGGCTTCTTCGGTGCGGACTCTGACGAAGCGCAGGCGGCGGCCGTCTATTTCCTGGGCTACGACAACTCATTCAAGAAGCCGGGCGCCTTGCTGTTCGCACAGTATCCGGTGGCCGCTGTTTCTGCATACCTCCGCAGCGCCACCATCCTGCTGAACCTAGGTCAGTTGCAAACTCTGAGCGGCGACCTGGGCGTGCTAGTGGACGGCGTGCCAAAGTCGGCCTTGGCGATCAGCTTGGCAGGCGTAACTAGTTTCAGCGCCGCCGCTGACGCGATTGCGTCCGCAACGGGCGTCGCGTGCGCTTGGGATGCAGGCACCGCCACATTTACCTTAGCCTCCAGCACCACCGGCAGCGGGTCCACCATGGGTGAGGCCATCGGCAGCCTTGCTGACGAGTTGGGCTTCAGCACGCTACTCGGAGGCGTCACCTCGCAAGGCGCGGATGCGGCGGACCCCAGCACATTCATGGACAGCATCACCGCTGTTACCCGCAACTGGGCCAGCTTCACGACGCTATTTGAGGCGAACCTAGGCGACAAGCTAAATTTCGCAGCATGGAATACCGGCACCAACGGCCAATCGCTCTATGCCGAGTGGGATACTGACGCGACAGACGCCCAGTATGGGGCCGTCGCCTGCTTCGGCCAGTTGAACGGCCCGGCCGGCGCGAACAACTCCGGCACTGTCCCGATCTATCAATCGCGCGATCACGCCATGTTCCTGATGGGCGCCATCGCCTCCATTGACTTCGGCCGCCGAAATGGCCGCACCACGCTGGCCTTCCGCAGCCAAGCTGGCCTTACCGCTAGCGTCACAAACGCCTCGGTAGCGACCGCGCTGATCGCCAACGGCTACAACTTCTATGGCGCATATGCGACCGCCAACGACCGCTTCACGTTTCTGACTGGCGGCTCAATCAGCGGCCAGTTTGCTTGGATTGACACCTATATCAACGAAATCTGGATGACGAATAACTTCCAGTTGGCGTTGATGATATTGCTGACACAGGTGGGATCAGTTCCCTTTGACGAAGCTGGCTACGCCTTGATCCGCGCCGCGGGTCAGGACCCGATCAATCAAGCGATCAACTTCGGCGCAATCCGATCCGGCGTCAGTCTTTCAGCGGCGCAAGCGGCCGAGGTCAATCAACAGGCTGGCGTTCGGATCGACGACCTCCTGTCCACCCGCGGTTGGTATCTGCAAGTGCTGGACCCAACCCCGCAGGTACGTGCGGCGCGCGGCTCGCCGCAATGCACGTTCTGGTACACGGATGGTGGATCGGTGCAGTCAATCAACCTTGCTTCCATCACGATCCAGTAGAGGCCGGTAGCATGGCAACGATCACCGCAGCCAACAGTATCGTCATGCTGGGGATCAGGAACCTCTTTCCTGTCGCCCTGGAAATCCAGGGTTTTAGCATGGATGACGTGTTCGGCAGCGAAGCGCTGGAGACGGTCGAGACGATGATGGGCGTCGATGGCCGGTTGTCCGCCGGCTGGGTAGCGACTGCCAAGAAGTTCACGATCAGCTTGCAGGCTGACAGCCCCAGCAACGATGTGTTCGACTCATGCCATAATGCGCAGGAGACGGTGCGTGAAGCTTTTGAGTGGTTTGGCGAACTGTCGCTGCCGTCCATCGGCAGGACTTTCACGCTGACCCAGGGCTATATGACGACATACATGCCGACGCCTGAGGTCAAGAAGGTGTTGCAGCCCCGAAAGTTCACCCTGACTTGGGCGCGCATCCAAGGTGCTCGCATCCCGGTGTTTTAATGGCACGCAAGACACTCATCTATACCGTTAGCGATGCTGGAAGAGACTTCCAAAAGAAGTTCGTGATCACCGAAATGCCTGCCAGCCAAGCCGAACGATGGGGCACGCGCGCCCTGATGGGCATGGTGAAGGGGGGCGCGCAGGTGCCGGACGAGATCGTGGAGATCGGCGGCATGGCAGGAGTGGCCGCCATGGCTGGCCTGGGACGCCGCATGATAGCCGCCGCCGCTTCAGCTTTCGCCTCCATGCCTTTTGACGTGGCCGAACCACTGCTGGACGAGATGATGGGATGCGTGCTGTCTCAGCCAAACCCTGCCGACCCCCGCATTACCCGTGTTCTGACCGAGACGGACATTGAGGAGGTGCAGACCCGCGTGAAGCTGCGCGCCGAGGTGTTAAAGCTTCACCTGGATTTCTTGCCCGCCGCAGCCCCACAGGAGCCGATCCCGGCGGCGGCGACTCCCGCCTGATCGGCTACAAAAACCTGCCATCCAGCATCGGCACTGTGATCTCGGCCGGGAAGGCCACCCTGCACGAGCTAGACACCGTGTATTCGGTCGAGGACGTGTACGGCATGCTGGAGGTGCTGGCCGTGGATGCCCACAACCAGCGCGTGATGAACCCGCCGCCGGCCACTTAGGAGGCCAAGCCTTGATCAGCTGACCACATGCTGAGGCTTCAGGCTAAGTGGATTGTAGAAGGCTTTCTGTATGAACGAAGCGCAGTCTTTTCTTGCTACGGTAAGTGATGCAGCAGACAAATTCTGTAGTGCGAGGGATGTCTATCGCATTTCAGGCTTAGCACCTGAGCATTGAGATGCTTACTTGAAAGCCAGACACGCATACGGAGTTGCGGCTTTTGAGTTGAAAGTCTTGCACAATAAGATTTTGCAAAGCGCTGCCATAGATGCTGCTTCCTCTATAGAATGAGATGATATAAAGAGGACGGGAGGCTTTCATAGCAACAGTCATAGATGCATTAATAATTACCCTGGGCCTGAACGCCGACAACTACGTCCAGAACAGCAAGAAAGCGCGCGAGGCACAGAAGAACCTGACCGCCGAGGAGGCGCACGCTGCCAAGGACGCAGAGGGGTTCGCCAAGAAGCGCGGCGAAGCCTACCGCAAGATCGGCGCGGAGTTCCTGGGCCTGATCGCCGTGTTCACCGCCGGGCGCAGCATCAAGCAGTTTGCCAGCGACATCACGGCAAGTGACGCCGCAGTGGGACGCTTCGCGCAAAACGTCAACATGACCACGCAGGATGTGACGGCCTGGGAAGGCGCCGTGGAACGAGCCGGCGGATCGGCGGCCGGCATTGACGGCACGCTGCACGGCCTAACGCAGCAGTTTCAGCAGTTGGCGATCACCGGGCACAGTGCCGTAGTGCCCTATTTCCAGGCGTTGGGCGTGGAAATCAGCGAAGCCAGCGGCAAGGCCCGGCCGATGGGTGATATTCTGTTGAGCCTAGCGGATAAGTTCCAGGGCCTGAACCCAGCCCGCGCCGCCGCCCTGGGTGCCGGGATTGGGCTTGATCAGGACACCATCAACCTGCTGCGACAAGGCCGCGCCGCCGTGCAGCAACTCTTGGATGAACAGCGCAAGATGGGCGTGGTGTCCGCCGAGGATGCGGAGCGGGCGCAGCGCCTGCAAAACAGCCTCCTAGACTTGCGCCAGATGATGACTTCGCTGGGCCGCACGATTCTGAACGACGTGACGCCCTACGTGATTGAGTTCATTCACTGGCTGGACGAGTTGTTGCAGGCGAACCGCAAGGGGCTGGCGGCTGAGATCACTGAAAAGATCAAGGCCCTAGGCGACTTCTTGCGGAAGATTGATTGGCCAGAGGTGCAGAAGGGCGCAAAACAGTTTGCCCATGAAGTCATGGAGATCGCTAAGGTTGTTGACCACTTGGTTGATCGCCTGGGCGTCATGCTGGGCCTCTGGAAAAGCTCTGCTCCCATAAGCGGCATTGAGTCATTCCTGATGAGCACACCCACTGAGGCTTGGGAAGGCTTCAAAGGGTGGGCAGGCGGCAAGATTTTCGGCACCACCAAGCCAGCCGGGGACGCGCCGGCTGCAACGGCCCCTGGCGCCCCTGGAGGACATGTTGAGGCCAACCCGTCCCCGGCCGATGCCTGGTACAAGCCGATCCTAGACCTGATCGGCATGGGCGAGGGCACGGACAAGGGTCGCGGCTATAACGAGACCTTGGGCTACGGCAAGTTTACCAAGACGCCGGACAATCCGACCGGCGCGATGAACCTGACCGGCATGACGCTGGACCAGATCGACAAGCTGCAAAAAGATATGCTGGCCAAGCAGGGCGACAACCCGGCGCGATCCTCAGCCCTAGGGCGCTACCAGTTCACGCAGACCACCTTGCGCGACATGCGCGACAAGTACGGCTTGTCCGGCTCTACCCTGTTCAACGAACAGATGCAGGACCACCTGGCGGCGTTGCTTATTAAAGACAGCGGCGGTGCAAACCCCAAGACGCTGTCAAGGAAGTGGGCCTCAATTCCGGACCCTGAGAGTGGGCGTTCCTTTTACGGCCAGCGGACGGGCGTCACCCCGCAGCAGGTGCAGGATGCCTTGCGGGGGCTGCCGCCGGTTGGCGCCCCTTCCCGTGCGGCGAACGTCAACAGCACCCGCACCACCAGCAACGACAACAGCGCCACGACGCAGATCGGCAGCATTACCGTCAACACGCAGGCCAAGGATGCGCGCGGCCTCATGGGCGACATCCGGCGCGAGGCCAGCCGCAGCAGCTTGGTCGCGCAGGCTGCAACCGGGCTATCCTAAGTGTCGGCCCTCTATCCCGATGTGCCCGATGTGCCCGGTGTGCCGCCCGTGCTGCGCCAGTCAGGCGTCAACCTGGCCATTGATGTCGCCTTGCTGACCGCAGACGTGCTGACCGGCCTGGGCGGGCTGTTTCTGCCGCAGTGGGGCATCTTCGATGCGCTCGGCGCCCCGGCCTTCATTGGAGATGCGGTGCTGGGCGTGGACTTCCGCGATGAGGCGCGCGTGTCGGACTTCTCGTTGGAGGCCGGCGCATTCAGTTCGTACAACAAGGTGGATGTGCCGTTTGATGTGCGGGTGACGTTCGCAGTCAGCGCCGACCTCGCCACCCGGGCCGGCTTCCTAGCCGATTTGCGCGCGGCGAAGCAGTCGCTGGACTTGTTTACGGTCATGACCCCGGAAGCAGTCTATCCTAGCGCGAACATTGTGCATTATGACTACCGCAGGCAGACGCGCGGGGCGGTGTCGCGCATTGACGTGGACGTGTGGCTGCAAGAAATCCGCATCACTGCGGCGGCGCAGTTCAGCAGTTCGCAGGACCCCGCCGCGGCCGATCCCGTAGACGGCGGCACGGTGACGCCCACGCCTTCCAACGATACATCGAACGTAAGCCCCAACCCGCCCACCAACACCCCGTCAGCGACCGCTGCAGATGGGCCGCAGGCGCTTCCGGCTACCACCACATCGTCCAGCACTCCCCCGGAAGGGTCTGTCGTGCCGGTGCCCGGCAGCAGCAACCCACCTCTTCCGGAGATCACCGTATCTTCGGCGCCACCAGCCAACGCGCCGACCATCTCGGACGTGGACGCCATGGTGGCTCAATCGCGCGCCATGGGCGTCCCAGAGGAGTCCATTCGCGCTGACTTTGAGGCGGCAGGTGCGCTCGACCTCTACAAGCCGCCGAGCTGACACATGTCCATTATCCCGCTGGCGGGTATCCCGTCGCAAACCGTGGCCGTGTCGCTGGCAGGCCAGCGGTGCCGGCTCAACGTCTATTCCAGATCAGTCTATCCGATTATGCAGTCAACCACGCCACAGCTACTGGCAAGTGAGCCTTACCAAGATCAGATTCTCGGCACCGAAAGCGGGCAGGACATCATTGCGGAAAGCGGCCAGGTCCTGAGCATTGTAGATGCGAGCCAGCCCACAACGCAGCAGAATTTGGTGACAGAGGGCGGCGTGGCACTGGTTGTCGGAACGCTACTTGCAACGGATCAAAGCGTGCTGCCGCAGCTCTACATGGACCTGATCGTCAACGACGTGCTGCTGGCGGCTAGCGTGCCGTGTCTCGCTGGAGCGCTGATCGTGCAGGACGCCTACCTCGGGTTCACTGGCAACCTGTTCTGGTATGACAACGTTGGCCAGGATGACCCACAGTTCGGCGGCATCGGCTCGCGTTGGTTTTTGGACTACTTGGACCTTAGCGGCTCCTAGCGAGCGCGTCCCAGTAGCAATGCCTGCCGTTTGATGCTCAACGTCATTGCCGGGTCGGCGCGCAACCAAACGCAACCTGCCGGAGTTGCCTTATGCAACCCTTGCTGTTGGCCTTCATGTAGAATGCCTTCCAACTGAGGCTCCTGCGGTCCAAAGGATAGCCAGTTGGTGCGGGCATCGGCGATCAGACCAGCAATCGCGCCACTCGCAGTTGGACCATCTAAGACATGGCAAGTAAGCGATGCCTGTATCAGCGCAATGGAGGCGATGCTGTCCGCCTTTGCGTGCTCCCAGGCATAGCGGCGTTCCTTTGGCGTGATCTCCTGCCCCCAGGCGCACGGGGTGGCCGCGACGGCGCATAGGAGTGCTGCGACGATGATCTTCATGGCTTACCTGTAGGGTGGCAAACGCATCCTATGCACGCCGCCGGCTGGATGTCACGTTTACCTTGGGAACCGGGACGTTTGGCGAAGGCACGCCAGACACCGTGACCCTAAGCGGCCTGCGTGTGTCGGCCGCCATCAGCAAGGCCGGCAGCCCTTCGTTCAGCCAGGCGCAACTCCGCATCTACGGCATGACCGAGAGCCAGATGAACAAGCTGTCCACCCTGGGACAGCGCGTGAGCGAGCAGCGCAAGAACACCGTGGCCGTCCAGGCGGGCGACGATCAAAGCGGCATGAGCCTGGTATTCCAAGGCACGATCTACGAGGCATGGGCGGACTTCAACGCCGCGCCGGAGGTGGTGTTCAACGTCGCGGCCACGTCCGGCATGTACGATAACATCAAACCGGTTCCGGCCAAGTCCTTCCGTGGCCCGACCGATGCCGCTGTCATCATGGCGGGCCTGGCGCGGGATATGAATCTGACGTTTGAGAACAGCGGTGTCGGCGGCATCATGCTGAGCAGCCCCTATTTCCCAGGGACGGCTAGGCGCCAGGCCGAGGCTTGCGCCAAGGCGGCAAACATCAACTGGCTCATCGACAACAACACGCTGGCGATCTGGCCCAAGGGTGCGGCACGCGGCGACCAGGTGCCGCTGCTGTCGCCTGACACCGGCATGAGAGGCTACCCGACCTATACCAGCACGGGGGTTGCCATCGTGGCGCTCTACAACCCGTCCCTGACCTACGGCGGCAAGATCAGGGTGCAGAGTGATCAGACCCCGGCCTGCGGTGTCTGGTTGGTGCAGGTGCTAGACTACGATCTTGAGGCCGAAACGCCGGGCGGCGCGTGGTATTGCCGGATCGAAGCAGTGAGGCCGGGCTATGGCATCGCCTTCTGATACCGGCCCCTTCTCGACGCAGGAAGCCAACACAACTGGCGGCGATGTTAACGCCCACGCCTTCCTCATTGAGCAGATTGTCAATCGCATGGGCACCACCTCGCTGGTCAAGGTACTTGCCGTGAATCCGCCGGCTGCTGGCGGCAGGGTGGGCACCTTGGACGTGCAGCCCATGGTGCATCAGGTGGACGGTGTGGGTCAGCCGACCCCGCACGGCACGATCCATGACGTGCCTTACTTCCGTTACCAGGGCGGCAAGAACGCCATCATCTTGGACCCGGAGGTCGGCGACATCGGCTTGGCGCTGTTCTGCTCGCATGACAGCAGCACCGTGAAAACGACCGGCCAGCCGTCGCCGCCCGGGTCGCGCCGTCGCTTCGACATGGCGGATGCGCTTTACATCGGCGGCGTCCTGAACAGCGCGCCAACGCAGACGGTGGCATTCGGGTCGGATGGCATCACGATCACCTCGCTCACGGCGATCATCCACAAAGCGCCCTCCATCGCCATGATCTCACCTAGCATTGCCTTCAAGGGGGATGCCCTGACCCACAACGGTGTCAACATCGGAGCGACCCACAAGCATGGAGGCGTGCAGACCGGCGGCGGCATCACCAGCGTGCCGCAATGAGCGGGCGCACCTTGCTTCTGGAAAGATCGGCCTGGGACCTGTGCCTGACTGCCAGCCGTAGCATCGCCACCTGCACGGGCGCTTACGCCCTGGCGCAGGACACCGCCAGCGCCATTCGGCTGTTTCGCGGGGAGTTGTGGTACGACACGCGCCAGGGCGTGCCCTACTTTGAAGACATCTTGGACCAGGCGCCATCCGTTGCGTTCATGCGGGCGCAGTTTGAAGCGGCGGCCTTGACCGTACCGGGCGTGGTGACGGCGACGTGCTTTATCAGCGGCATCATCAACCGCCAGGTGCGCGGTCAGGTGCAGATCACCGATGCTGCTGGCGTCATCGCTGCGGCGGGCTTTTGATGGCAGCAACCAACGTCCCCCGCGCGAAGATCACCCTGCAAGGCGTAGTGGCCCCTGCCGCGTCTGCCGTTCTGGCGGGCGTGTGGTCGGACCTCAACACGGCGTTCGGCGGCGACCTCAACACCACCAACCTAGCGACCCCCGAGGGGCAGCTCGCCAGTAGTACTACCGCCATCATCACTGACAAGAACGACCAGTTTCGCGCCTACGTGGCCGGAGTTGATCCGGCCTACTCAGCCGGGCGGATGCAGGACGGCATCGCACGCATTTACTTCATCAGCCGCGATCCAGCCCGCCCAACCGTCGTTCAGGGACAGTGCATTGGAGCGGCAGGGACCGCAATCCCGTTCGGGGTGCTTGCCAGGGCTGCTGATGGCAACCTCTACCGCTGCACGACTGCCGGCACGATCCCAGAGGGCGGGTCTGTCGCGCTGCCATTCGCTTGCCAGGCGACGGGGCCGATCCCCTGCCCGGCCGGCACTCTCGGCGTCTACCAGATCATCTCCGGCTGGGACGCCATCACGAACGCAGCAGATGGCGTCATCGGCAACAACGTGGAAAGCCGGGTGGCTTTTGAGGCTAGGCGACGGGCTTCGGTGGCGATCAACGCGCGAGATAGCCTGGACTCCATCCTGGCGAACGTGCTGGCGGTGCCAGACGTGCTGGATGCCTATGCGGCTCAGAACGACACGGCGTTCTCTGTCATCAGGGGCGGAATCACCCTGCCCCCGCACTCGCTGTATGTGGGCGTGGCCGGCGGCGATCCCGATGCAGTGGCCCTGGCGATCCGCACCCGCAAGTCTCTGGGCTGCGACACGGTGGGCAACGTCACTCGGATGGTGCCGGATGCTGCTTACGCCGCGCCGCAGCCGACCTATGCCACCTCGTTCCAAGTGCTGGCACCGACGCCAGTCTTGTTCGCCATCAAATTGGCAAACGATCCCAACGTGCCCTCGGATGCGCCGTCGCAGGTACAGGCTGCGATAATCAACGCGTTCGCCGGGGCGGATGGTGGCCTGCGTGCCCGAAGCGGCGGTACGATCTATGCAAGCCGGTACTATGCGCCTGTGTCAGCCTTGGGGGCTTGGGTGCAGATCATGTCCATCACGCTGGGGGTCGGCGCGGCCACCGGCTACTCCACCGTGATGCGGATTGATCAGATGCCAGTTGTGGCCCCGACTGACATCACCGTGACGTTGGTCTGATGCAGGGGATTGAGCGGACCGTTGTCTCCCAGTACGGAAACAGTCCCGTGCTGCTGGCGATCATCAACGCCTTCAACGATGCCATTGACCCGGCAGCCGACTTTGAACTGTTCTATGACCAGATTTGGAATCTTGATACCGCATCTGGCTACGGGTTGGATTTGTGGGGCCGCATCGTTGACGTGTCCCGCACGCTATCGCTCACAGTCGCGCAGACCTCGTTCGGCTTCAACACCAAGAACCGCAGCTTCGCCCCGTTTGGGCAGGCACCCTTCGTCAGCAGCGCAAACGTCACACGGAACTTTCGGCTAGAGGATGAACCTTATCGCCGACTGATCCTAGCAAAAGCGGCGGCCAATATCTGCGCCTGCTCGGCGCCCGTTCTGAACATGATCTTGACCTCACTGTTTGGGGATCAAGGCCGCTGCTATGTTACCGACTACGGCCACATGATGATGCGGTTCACGTTTGAGTTCTTCCTGAACCCAACCGACTTCGCGATCCTCACGCAGTCCGGCGTGATGCCAAAGCCTGCCGGCGTCACCCTCTATGTGGCGCAGCTTCCGCCACGCAGAACGTTCGGTTTTGCGGAAGCGGGGCGTGATTCGTCGGCACCGTTCGGACAGGCGCCGATGTTGTCCACTGCCAGCATCATCGTCGCTGTCGCCCAACAGCCAGGCATCTAGCCGCCCTGCCTTTGCGCTGCGCCGTTACGCGCGCTGGAGAACACTTGATGCAGTCCAGCAACCTCCCGGCGCGGGTTCCACTCGCCTTCGCGACCGATGGACCCAAGAACATTATCCCGCTTGCCTCGCAGATCGCAATCAAACCGGCTATCGCCTCCCTAACTGATGGCTTTCCGCCTATCACTATGCTGCCTGACAACGCTGGCGGTTTGGCGCCGTTCGGCGAGGACTTCAACGGTATCCTCTTTTTGTTGTCCGCGCAGATTGTTTGGGCGTGCGCGGGCGGTCCAATGACGTTTGATGTTGGGTTCGCAGAAGCGGTTGGCGGCTATCCCAAGGGCGCGAACCTCGCATCCAACACCGCTCCTGGCCGGCGCTGGACATCAGTCATTGAGAACAATGCCAACGACCCAGACGCGGGCGGCGCCGGATGGATTGTCGGAGCGCAGCCGCCAACAGCGCGCGAGGTGTACAGCCAGCCCGGTACGGTGGAATGGGTTTGTCCCCCTGGTGTGTATCAGCTTGAGCCGCGTTTGGTTGGCCCTGGCGGCGCAGGCAGCAATGGCGCGCCCCCGAATCCTGGCCATGGCGGCGGCGGCGGCGGTTACTGCTCCGGCCCGGTGTATGTAGTTCCGGGCAACATCTATCCTCTCTCAGTTGGCTTGTTCGGCGGCGTGGGCGTTCCCGGTAGTCCGACCAGCGCGTTCGGTCTGATCGCAAACGACGGCGGCAATGGCAGTGCGGGTGGCCCTGGCGCTGGCGGCACGGCCACAGGTGGCCTTATCAATCGCCAAGGCGGCGGCGGTGGCTACGGCTACATGGGGGGTACGACGGCCTTCGGCGGTGGCGGCGGCGCTTCGCCTACGTTGTATGGACCAAACCCCAGCGTCAACAGCCCTGGCCCAGCCACGCCAGGCCAGCCCGGTAGCACCGGACAGGGCGGCACGGGCGGCCCGAACGGCTCAGGCGGCAATGGCGGTGGTGGAGAAATCGTACTATGCTACTGACCCGCGCCACGCTAATGGCCAGCGTGCTGCTCTTGCCTATGGCAAGCCGTGCTGCGGAGCCGACCAGCGCACCGATCAGCGGCCTGCCGACCGCAACGTCAACAACCGGCGGGGAACTGCTTCCCTGCGTTCAGGGCGGCGTGACGCGCCGCTGCACCGTGCAGCAGATCGTCAAGGCCCCAATGGACAGCGTTGCCGCCGAGGCTGCTCGCGCGCTTGCAGCGGAGGCCGCCAAAGCCAGTCAAGCCAATTTCTCCACGTCCACCACGGGCGATGTGGTGCTGAGTTCAGGCACCGCCGGAGCGCAGGTCAGAACCACGCTCGGTATCTCAGCCATCGGCTCCATAACAGCGGGGTTCGACGGCAGGGTGCCTGGCGCGAATTGGCTTAGGACCTATGCCTATGGCGATCATGCCAGCTTCGTCGGCTTATCTCCTTACGGAGATGTCGGCCTCACTGGCGCAAGCAGGAACACTGACAACGGGGGCGCGCAGTCGGCGTCGATTGGGACCGTAGGGTTCAACTTCAACTACAACACGGTGACACCGGCCGGCGGTTGGGGCGGGTATTTTGAAACCCGCCATGCCCAGGGTGCCGGCGTTTCGCAGGGCATTGAGATCGACGCGACCGAGTTTGGCACCGCTATCAACCCGACCGCTTATTACGGTGCGTTCAGCACCGCAGCTTTGTGGCTTGCTTCAGGCGGTGGCTGCATTGCTAGTGCACCATGCTGGAACGGGACATCGCAGGGCGGCGTGGCCTCGGATGCCAGCGTGGCAATCGGCATCACCAACAATGGTGCTAGGTTTTTGAAAGGCATTGTCGTCCGCAATGGCTCCGTCACCGGCTGTGACGGTACGAGCCCTAATCAGACTTGCACTGTCTTGGAAGCAGGGCGTGGTTCACAGATCGTATTTGATGACCCTCTGGGCAGTCCGCGCTCCGTCATCAGTGCTGATGCCGGAACAGGTGCTCCTGTGTCGAAAATCAAGTTTACCGATCAAGGCGTGGCTATTCAGAATGCGTTTAATGTGAACACACTTCGTGTTGTGCCTGACAGCAGCGACGTGAACGGGATTGTTATTGCTGGTGCCACGTCGGGAAACAGCCCTACCATCATTCCCTCGCAAGAGAACACCGGGCTGCTGCTGACCGGGAACGGCGGAAGCACGCTCATCCGACTCTTGCCGTTCGTGAAGTTTGGCGAGGGGCTGCTGGTCGCCTCCCTTCCATCCTGCGATGCCGCCCATGCGGGCTGGGTTACGTTCGTCACGGACGCCGCTTCCCCCGCCTATAACGCGGCGGTCACGGGCGGCGGCATAGGCCCGTCTGCTTCGGTCAATGTGCTTTGCAACGGAGCCGCCTGGACGGCGCATTGAGAAGCACGCCGATCTTCGCCGCTTGCTGACGCATCCCTGACTGCTGGTCTTACCGCATCTCTCGCAAGGAACCCCCTGCCATGACCTATGTCCTCCCGAAGCCGCCGTCCGCCGTCGTCATCCGGCCTGACAATGGGCAACAGTTGCCGGCAACGGGAGCCGACATTCCGCCGGCCTACATCAACTGGGTCCTGACGGAGCTAAAGGCGCAGGCGATCCAGCTTGGCAGCGCGCCGGTCGGCAGCGTGACCGTGCCGACGCCTACTCCGACGCCTACGCCCGTTCCTACGCCCGTTCCAACGCCTGTGCCGACGCCGACCCCCACACCCAGCCCGACGCCCACCGGCACCTATGACACTGATGCACAGGTTCATGCCGTCGTTGCGGCGGCCCTGGCCGCGTTCCCTGGCGGTGAGCTGCCCGCGCAGGTTCACACCGACATCGCCGCAGCCCTGGCGGCGCTTCCACCCTCCGCCACCTCGGCGCAGATGGCCGCCGCTATCGCGACTGCCGTGCAGCCTCTTGCGACGCAGGCGCAAGTCACGGCATTCATCAGCGCCGCTGTAGCCGCCTTGCCGCCCGGCGAGACCCAGGCGCAGGCACATACAGACATCGCGACGGCGATTGCGGCCCTGCCGGCTGGCGCGACCCTGGCGCAGATGACGGCGGCCATCGCAACCGCAGTGGCCCCGCTCCAAACTGCGGTGCAGGTCACGGCCTTGATCAACGCGGCTTTGGCGGCCCTGCCAAGCAGCAGCGCGCCCGGCACCACGCTCAGCCAGGTCAACACGGCGATCAGCACCGCGCTCGCCGCCCTGCCGCCCAGCGAGTCCGCAGCCAAGGTTCAGACCGATATCGCGGCGGCCATCGCAGCCCTGCCGGCCAGTTCCACCCCGGCGCAGGTGAGCGCGGCCATTGCGGCGGCCATTGCGGCATTGCCGGCGACGGACAGCCACGCGGCCATTGCGGCGGAAATCGCGGTGGCGATCCAGGCGATCCCCGCCCCGGTGCCGGACCCGATCCACAAATACGTGGCGGCCGGCGCCATCGCCTCAAACGTCCGCAACGCTTGGCTGTATGCAGCAGGGGCCTACACGCTCGGTGCACCGACGCAGGACGGCCAGCGCATGACCATCAAGCGCCGGGTGGCGGGTTCGGTCAGCGTCACCCTGTCGCTTGAGGATCAGGCAAGCTACGCCTTTACGATGGGCGATCCTGCCGCGCCGTCGCCACCGACGTTCCCGCGCGACTGCCTAACCCTGACCGGCGAGACCACCACCGCAGCGGCGCCCACTTGGTCGCTGATCTAAGACCTCAGTCATGTCCTACTTGCCCACGCCCGCTGCAGCCGACCAGGTTATTGCGCCGAGCATCGCGATAACCGACACGCTGCGGGGGCTGCATGGGCGGGCGGAGGTGCAGTACACTCCGCAGGCCATCGCCGACCTGATCCGCGATCTCAATGCGGTGAAGCCACTGCAAATCGCGCAGACCTACGGTGCCCAGCCCGATGCTGACCAGGGCGCCTTCCTGAACAAGTTCGTTGTCCACGAGAACATCCAGTTTGCTGGCAAGATCGACGTGCTCACGCTGGAACACCACTACGGGGGCGGTGCTGGCGGGCGCAACACTTCGGAAGTGTTTAGCTTCTTCGACAGCGCGTCCTTGCCCTCAAACACCGACCGCAACTATGTGGGCTTTGCCAGCAGCTTCTTCGCAAGCGCGGCGGATAGCCCCGATGCCAACGGCAACGGCGGCGGGGGCTTTGCCGTAAACTTCGTCGCAACGGTCGGACCCGGCGTCAAGTGGTACAATATCACCGGGGGCGAGATAAACTTTGGGATTGAAACAGGCGGTTCCGCCATACTTAAAAGCGGGCTTTCCATTGCGCCTAATCCCACCGACACGGTGCAGGCAACGCTCTATGATTGCGGCCTGTCGATCAGCAGCCAGAATGCGACGTTGGGCCTGCGGCACGGTATCCTGTTCAGCAACTACAACGGATACTTCCCGTGCCGGGCCGATGGCACCCTGATCGGGGTCGCAGGCCCTGGCGCTGCAACCCGCAACGGCATCGACTTCACAGGCTGCAAGTTCTCCGGCGCCGCCTTCGCATCGGCTAACTTCCAGGTGGATGGCAGCGGCGAGATGCTGGCGAACTCGCTCTCCATCTTCGGCAACCTGGGACCTCCCGGGCAAGCTCTCCTCGTCCCGGCGTCGCATGCCAACCGCGGGGGCCTTGTCGGCTGGAATGCGTCCAACCTCTCAGGCGAGGTCTCCTACATAAACACCTACCCCGGGGCGCAGAACGCGCACGAGTGGTACCAGCAGATCGCGGACGGATCGCTGCGTGCCCTGGGCGCGGTCGATAGCACAGGGGCTTGGCAGTTCCCCGTGAGCGTGTTCACGCCACGGCTGGAGTTCACCCCGGGCGGCGCGGTCCAGGCGTTCTACGACCCTGCTCCAGGCAAGATACTTTTTCAGATCGGGGGCGTGGTTGTCATGTCCGTCGATGCCGGTGGCAATATCCGCTCCAAGGGAACCCTCACGGGAAGCGTCGTCCCGTGATGTTCACGCAAGCCCAAGCCGCAAACCTACTGGCGTTTCTACGCCCCGAAATCGAGAAGGCGCAGGCGCTCGGCGAACTACTGAACATCATCGGGCCGATTGCCAATCCGCCGCCATCGCCGCCCGGATCGCCTACGCCGTCTCTGCCCGAACCGCCTGCCGAGGCGCCTTTCAACCCGTCCTGACACGAGGGGCTATCATCCATGTCCATCATCAATCCGCAGCCCGCGCAGGGCACGCTAGGCACGAGCACGTCGTTCGTGGTGTCCGATTCTACTGGACAGCAGACAGCCACGCCAACGCAGGTTGGCGTGCTCCTGGGCATTACTGTGGCACCAGCGGCCACCACTCCCACGCCCACCCCGACGACGCCCGGTCCGACCCCGACGCCGACCACGCCGACCACGCCGACCACGGCATTCTCGCTGGTGACGGCTGGCAACCCCATGCCGGACCTGCTGCTGGCCCTCGACCCGGCGCTGCCGGCTTCCACCGCATCGCTGGTGACCGGCACGCCCGGCATCCAGGTCGATACGAACAAGAACGTCCTTGCTCTGATCGAGCCGGTGAACGGCTACCCGTGCGGCCATGGGTATGGCGAGACCATGCTGGTGGCGAGCGGCCCCGGCGGGTTCCCAGTGTTCCACTCGACCCCAGCCGGATACAATCAGACCTACGACGCCATCGTCTTGCCGTATGAAGTCGGGACCAAGCTGTTCGGCGCCCCGAACGCAGGCGCCTATGTCGCCTTCGTGCTCAAGCAGACCGCGGCTGGCGCGAACGCGCTGCTGCAGGTGTGGGGGGCGAACGGCAACGTCAACGTCATCGGCGCGTCCGGGGCCTCCGACGGCGCGCTGCGGGTCGAGCAGAACAACGGCGGCGCGGTGGGCTCGGAGCCGACCTCGTCCGCGACCGCGCTGAACCAACTGCAGATCCTTGAGCTGATTTTCGACCCGAACAAAAAGACCATTGCGGTCTGGCGCAACGGCAGCCTCACCTTGGAGACCCCGCCCGGCTACATCGGCAACATCGGCGCGCTCAGCCGCTTCGAGGTGCTGAATGACGGCCGCGCCGACGTGAGTTGCGCGCTGTTCGGCAGCACCATCCCCACAGTGGCCCAGCAGAACGCGGTCCGCGCCTTCCTGGCGGCGCGCTATGCCATCACCGTGACGACGAGCACCCCCGCCGTCGTCAACCCGCCTGCCACCACGCCTGGCGCGCTGGCCGACTACCCGCAAATCTATCGCCAGCCGTCCGGCCCAATATTCAAAGATACGACCCAGGTGCCGTTTGGGGTGACATTGGTCAACCCGGCCAGCAACGTCCAGTGGCTGAAAATGGGACGCTTGGTTTCAGACGCGAACATCAAGAGCCAAGCCGACCTTTTCTCACAAGTCTATACGCGGAACGCCAACGCCATAGACTCTCCCAGCTATTATCCCAACCAGGGAGAAAACGGGTTCGACGCGGTTTATCGGGATTATCCGGAAGGCGACCCTCGGAACCTGCACGTCATCAAGGATGACTGCATGGCGCTGATCCTCCGCACCCTGGTGGTCGGTCAGACCAGCAGCTACCGTTTCGAGATGGGCTTCATGCGGCTGCTGGAGCACCTGACGAAGGGACGCTACGCCGAGATGACCTGGACTTGGCCAGGTGGCGACTTTGACACCATCGTCGGGCAGTTGATTTCCTGGCTGACGTTCTGGGGCTTTTCGAACTATCAGGAGCCGTTGACAAAGAACGTGTATATCGGGCAACCGAGCCTTGAAGGCGACTGGCCCGACAACTTCAAAGAGGATCATGCCCAGCTTGGCGACAGCTATAATACCGGGTATGTCCTATATGGTAATTACCTGAAGGATGCGCAGGGCAACTACTATCCCGATCCCTCTGTTTATGGAAATCCGAGAAACCTATACCTGAGCAACACGCCGCCCTTCGTCGGTGGGCGGAACGGGCGGGTCTATGTCACCGATCCCGCCATGAAGCCGCACACCGGCAAGCATCGCATGGGGATCGACTGGCGGCTGGATGACACCTGGGTTTTCGTCATTGACGGCGTGCCGGTCCGCAAGCTGCACATCGCGTATCCAGCCGTCTTCGGATCAGGCGGCAGCTACGTGGGCCAGGGCAATCCCCCGCCGGCCGCCATGAACGGTAAGCCGGTGCCGTTGAACATTGAGATCGGGCACCAGAGCCAGGCGCGGTTCAACCCTGACACCTACGCCAAGATGATCGCCAACAACGACACGACAAACCCGCTGCGGGCGGAGCTTCGCATCTACTCCATCGGCGTCTGGGACAGCAACACGACGGTCGAGCCGCCGACCAGCACGCCCATCCCGGCGCTCCCAGCGCCGCAGACCGGCGCCGCGCTAGGCGACCTGCCGGCGATCACGTCGGGCACCTACCTGCTCAACATCGACGCCGGCAAGCCGAACCCAGTCAGCGACCAACTCGGGCTGAACACCGTGTTTGCGGTCAACAACCTCTACGTGCCGACCGACCAGATCAACGGGCTGGGCACGATCCACCTGGACGGCGACGACAACAACCCCGCCGGCCTCGCCGTCCGCGGCCCGGCCGTGGGCCAGGCGCAGGGGGCAGGGCAGGTCGTCCTTTTCGTGGTGCTCAAGGACGCCAATCCCTATGCGGACAGCCATCCGCAGGTGCTGGCGCAGTTCTCCAGGATCACCCCTCAGACCGACCAGAACACGAACCGCATCACGCTGAGCATGTCGTCCTTCGGCGCCGGCGCATCGTGCCAGGCGTTCGGCACCCACGGCGGCAACTACGGGGCCTGCATCGCCGGCAGCGACGGGCACTATGCCACGGCGTCGGCGGGAGGCTGCAATTTCGGACAGACCGAGATCATCACCCTGACCAAGTCCCTGGCGGGCGACGGCACGGTGGTGGTTGGATCGGGCTACGGCGGGCAGCAGAACCTGCCGGCGTCCGGCGGCGGGGTGCCGCCTGCCAACATCAGCGGGCTGACCGAGCTGACCATCGGGTGCGCCCGCGACTACGACGGGTTTGCCACCTGGGGCGCGCTTGGACTGCTGGGACAGGTGATCGAGGTGGGCGTCGCGGCCGGCGGCAGCTTGTCCGCTACCGATTACACGGCCATCGTCGCCTACCTGCAAGCCAAGCGCGGGGCGGCCAACCCAGGCGCGTCCACCAGCGCGAACGCCGCGGCATCCTCGGGTTTCTAGCCGGGAGCACGGGGGCGCCGGCCCCCGCTGCTCCCACCCCGCCCGCCCCCGGCTTGGTGATGACCTTCGACTACCAGGCCGCACGCGACGGCCTGGCCCTGCTGACGCACGGTGATAACGCCAGCCTGGATGCCGGCTACCAGGCCAGCGCCGCAGCCAATCCCGCCGCGATCTGGAACCCACGCTATGTGCCGCAAGGCGCGGCAGCAAAGGGCGGCACCGACGTTTTCAGCGGCAACTATCAGTTCAACGCTGATCCCGAGTTCGCTTGGTCCAACCACTTCACGCCGTTCGCCACTGACGGCAACGGCGACCTTCGCATCCGCGCACAGCAGATCTCGACTTTGGGGTTCGCGTCCGGCGAGGTGCCGATTGAGCCGGTGAGCGGCCAGCCATACCCGTATATGTCGGGCCTGCTGTCCAGCAAGGATCGGTTCTCCCAGCAGGGCGGCTACTGGGAGGTGGTCGCCAAGATGCCGCATGGCACGGCCACTTGGCCTGCATTCTGGCTGATACCGCTCGCCGAGACGCACCCGCCGGAAATCGACATCAACGAGTATGTCGGCCAGGACGCGGCCACGACCTACCGCACGAACGCCATCTCGGCTGGCCCCACCATGCACTCGCAGCCGGTGGCAGGTGCGGTTGACCTCAGCGCCGACTTCTACACCTACGGCGTTTTCTGGACCGACACGACGCTGACCTACTACCTGGACCGGGTAGCCATGGCCACGGTGGACATCAAGGACGACCCGGAGTTTGGCCAGCCGTTCTACGCGCTCCTCAACCTCCAGATCGGCTCCCGCTTGTCCGGATGGGTGCCACCGCCTGACGGCAGCACACCGGCCATCCTTGACATGCTGGTCCGGTCTATGAGCGTCTGGCAGCAACCCGGCCCGGTTGGCGTCAACTTCTCAGCCAGTAGCTTCCTGGATACGACACCGGTTGGCGGCGTAGTATGCACGCTCACAAGCGGCAGCTTCGGCGGCAGCACGGGCCAGACGTTTACCCTGTTGGCTGGGTCTGATCCGTCCCTGGCTGTGACCGGGAACACGGTCACTGTGGCGCAGGTCGTGTCTGCAAAGACGAGCGCCGCCCGATCTATTCGAGTCCAGGTGATGGACAGCGCTGGGCGGACGCAGCAGCGGCTGTTGAAGCTTTCGGTCGTCAGCGGTGCGACGGCCACCAACCTGCTGCCGACTTCGGACCTGACCAGCGATGCCTGGAACAAGGAAGGCGTCACCGCGACGGCACCGAACGTTATCATGGAGACGACGGCCAGCGGCGGGCATGACGTGATCGCAGCAGCAGCGGTCGCCAAACCAGCAGGGGCCACGCGCTTCGCCTTCACCGTTCGCGCGACGCCGAACCTGTCGGATGGCTGGGTGCAGGTCCAGGTGTTCGCCAGCACGGGCGGAGCAACAGATTTTGGAACGACTGCCACAGCTTGGTTCAATGTGGCGTCGTCGGCAGTCGGTTATAGCGTCACCACCGGCAACTGGTCTGGCGGGGTAGCAGCGACCGCAACGCCATTGTCCGGCGGCCAAGTGTTGTTAAGCATGACTTGGGCCGCCGGAAACGAAACCGGACTGGTGCCGCTACTTCGTTTAGCCAAAGGTCAAGATCAAACGTCGTATGCCGGCGCCACAACTGCTGGTATGACGCTAGACAATGTTAATCTTTCTGTGGCGCAGTGAGTGGTAGAGAGACCTCTAACAAAGTTTTTTGTTCTAATCCAGCGGTCGCACGACGCCAGTTTCTACGGGAACGTACAGCCCGTATTGTCGCACGACATACACCATAGAGTTCCGATAACTGGCTGTTTGTACTCATAGACAGGTAGATATTACGAGCAATTTCTTCATTCAATACGGTTTGCGGCAGTCTGGTGCCGTACGCGATTGTATCGTTGCTAGCAGCATCAATCACGTTATCGGTGTGAAGAATGCATATCACGTTGCTTGGCTCATAAGCACCTTTGTCACCCAACCGAGCCATACAAAACTTTCCTTTGGTGCATCCTCGCTTTTCAAACCAATCTGCGCCAAGGGCGTTTTCCCACCAAGATACCCACTCTGCAAAAGAGAATAGAAGTGGAATGCCTCGGCTTTTGGCACTATAGAATTGATTTTCAAATGCGGTTTTAGCGCGAAGCGTTTCCCGATGCCGGAAACTATAGCAAGAAAAGCAAAGCGTCTTTTCATCTCTAGTTGCCGCCTGATTACATCCAGGCGTTTGGCACATTGGTTTATACCTACCAAGGTTGTGCCTTAGGTTATATGCGTCAACACGTAGCTCTCCACATAGAGCACAGGTGCCTCTTGCTGTGTTGCGCTGGCTGCGATGCCCTTTTCCACACAGCCGCCCATCAAAGTATCGGTTCAAGCCTTGCGCAAGCGCGTTCGCGCGCGTGACAATCGGCCCGGCATAGTCCACGGTCTCGTCAGCCATGTCGCGTGTGCCCCTGTATGCGCGTTTCGGTCAGGAGCCGCATGGGTCTGATCACCCGGCGGCTCCGCTCCCATCATAGCACAAACCTCCTACGCCGGCAGCACCGCCGCCGGGATGCAGCTCGACGCCATCAGCCTCTCCGTCGCGCAATAAAGATCGCTCAAGGAACGTCCATATGAGCTTTACGCCACTCCTGACTGCTGCCGCCATTGATGTGAAGGTCGCAGCCTTGCGCGCCGAACTGGTTGCGGCTGGGGTCCTGTCGGCAACCAGCGCCCCGGTGGTCCCTGCATCCCCTCTGGCTCCCACGCCCACGCCTACCCCGGTGGTCCTGCCAGCCATCACGGCTAGCCCCATCGCGCCGACCAGCGTCATCGGGTTCACGCTCGGCACCGGCAACGCGGCCATAGCGCTGCTGTCCGCCGTGCCGTCTGGCGCGACCCGCAGCCTGTCGCCGAACGACGGGCGCGTGGTCCTGGACAGCAGCGGCACGCACCTGATCGTGGGCATGACCGCAGCTACGGCCGGGACGATCAGCTACACCATCACCGACACTCTATCCGGCAGCGCCAGCGTAAGCCTCGTGGTGCCCGTCGTGGTCAGCGCCGCGCAGCTTGCCCAGGCCACTGCACCGACCGGCCCGGCGCCCGCCATCACCATCCCCGGTGCGGGCCAGCTCCCCAACCAGCGCGTTGGCCTCTTGCAGCCCGCTCTATTTGTCAGCCCGACCGGATCGGACAGCAACCCCGGCACGCAGTCGGCCCCGCTCAAGACTGCGGCGGCAGCACAGACGGCCATGCGCGCCCAGGGCGTCAAGACCGTCTATTTCCGCGATGGTGTCTATCCGCTGACCGCAACGCTGCAAATCAGCGAGAGCGACAGCGGCACCAACTGGCTGGGCTTCCCCGGCGAAAAGCCGATCTTCGACGGCGGCGGCACGACCGTTGGCGGTTTTCTGCTGCAATACTACACGACTGGCGCGAAGGTGGACCACCTCACGTTCCGCAACTTCTCCACGAATGGCATTTGGATACACGGTGGCAATGGGGCTGGCGCAGTCGGGAACACCATCTCCAATAACGAAGTCTATAATATCAGCATTCCGAACATCGCGGGTGGTGCCGGAAATAGTGGCGGCATTCTGCTGACATACAACACCCAGGGCAACGTCGTTACGCACAACTTCGTCCATGATACTCAAACCGCCGGGATTAGCATGGCGGCAGGCAGTACGGGCGAAAGCATCAAGGGTAATGCGATCACCTTCAATAAGGTGTGGCGTACGAATTCATCTGGGCAGTTGGACAGCGGAGGCGTATACGCCCTCGACCGCACTGCGGCGCAATCAGGCTGCATCATCGCCTACAATGACGTGCGGGACACGTCGAAAAACGCTAGTGGCGGTGGCCCTGGCAACGGATGCGACAATACGAAGGGAATTTATGCCGACGATATGGCGAGCGGCTTCACCATCGCCTACAACATAATTTCCGGCAATGAGGCCATGGCGATCCAATACCATGGCGGGACGAACAACAAGGTTTACGGCAACATTCTCGACGTGTCGCAGACTATGCTTGGCATCCTGTACCAGGATGATACCGAGTTCGGTGGCACCACGATGAGCGGCAACACCTTCACCGGAAACATCGTCTATACGAGCACGGCCTACAATGGCAACGTCGGCCAAGCTGGGCAGCCGGGGCTTTGGACCGTGGGGTTCGTCAGCACGCTCATCAAGCCGAGCGTCAGTGGCAACATCTATTGGAATACCACAAACACGACCACGCCATTCCCGAACAGTGGTGCTGTGGACGTGATCGACCTCAGCCCGCATGTGGTCAACCCAAATTTCGCCAACCCGGCACTTTACGACTACAGCTTCACGGACGGTGGGGCTGCGATGGCTGCTTTTGGGTTTGCGCCCATCGACCAGACCATCATCGGTCCGAACGTCCAGTCTATCGGCGCGGCGCAGGCAAGCCTGTCCGGCATCCCGAGCGCATCTACTGTCGGCGCGGACATCTCCGGGTCTGTGGTACTCACCTACATTCAGACGGCGTATGCCGCTCTATACGTAGGCGGCGCGGACGAGGGCGCGTGTGTGGCGTTCCAGGGCGGCACGCTGCCCAAGTTGCAGGCGCAGACCTCCTCACCACAGTACGAATACCACGTCTATGACGCCATGGTCGGCGGCAACCTGTTGGCCAAGTTCGGTCCCATCAGCGTCGGCGGCCCCGTGGCGACCGCTACCCTGTCCAACGTCACCACCACCGTCTCGGTCGGCGGCACCGTCTCGGGCACCGTGGCGCTGCGCTACACCAGCACCGCCTACGCCGTCCTGGCCTCTGGCGGCGCTGACATCGGCAGCCGCGTGGCCGTGTCCAACGGCGCGCAGCTCGCGCTGACCGCGCCCTCCATCGCCGTCGATACGGTGCGCGTGTGGGATGCGGCGACCGGGGGCACGCTGCTGGTGGAGTCCGGCGCGATCAACGTCCATGCGGTCGGGGCGGTGCCCTCTCCAGCGTTCTTCATCGCGCCCACTGGCTCGGATGCAAACCCGGGCACGCAGGCGGCACCCTTCCTCACCTTCGAGGCGGCGCTTGCGGCCATGCAGGGTAGCACCACCAAGCTGACCCTGGCGCGCGGCGGTCTTTACCCGCGCACGGCGTCGATCAAGTTCAACGACAGCAGCAACACGGCCATCGGCGGGCCTGGCCCCAAGACGCACGACAACGGGGTGACGTTCATGCGCTTCCCCGGCGAGGTGCCGGTGGTGGACGGCGGCGGGAGTGTAACTGATCTCTGGTTTTTGGACTATCACACCCAAAGAGTTACAATCCAGGGTTTTGAGATACGAAACTGTCTTAATTCAGGCGTGCATCTAAATGGTTACAGGACCGCAACGGATGAGGGCACGATCCTTGGATGCGTGGTCCAGGACAACTACATCCACGACATTGCCAACGGCGTGTCCAACGTCGGCGCAGGCAATACAGGCGGTGTGCGCGGTTCCTTTGCCACCCGCAACAACATCGTGCGGAACAACCGTATTGAAAACACGTTCGGCCCAGCCGTGTCCTTCGTGGCCGGGGGGACGAATGAGACGATTGCCGGGAACCAGATGCTAAACAATATCTGCCGGAACAACAACCAATCCGGGCAGCCGGATACTGGCGCTCTCTACATTCTCGATCGTGGTCATAATGCCATATCTACTGATCAGGTTATCATCAGCAATAACTACGTTGAAAATCCTGGCGGAGGTGCCGCAACGAAAGGAATATACCTGGATGATCATTCTTCTTACGTAACGGTATCTAATAACATTGTTCGTGGCGTTATGAAAAACTCTATGCAACTTCATGGCGGCGACCACGTGACATTCAGCGGAAATATATTCGACATCTCGGGCACAGCGGAACAGCCTTTCTACGCACAAGAGGCAGTTTTGTCAGCAGGTCCAACAAACTTTGGCATGGGGAGCGATGCATTTACGGGCAACATCATCTACTGCGCCACTTCTTGGCACGGCGGCGACCTTTGGCTCTTTGAGACTGACGGGCAAGTCATCGCCCTGCCTGCTGTGAGCAACAACCTGTATTTCTGCACAGCAGGGCCTTTGCCCAATACCGGTGCCGTGGTGGATGCCTCGCCCAAGTCCGTTAATCCAAATTTCACCAATGCCAGTATTGGAGACTACAGCTTTACCGATGGCGGGGCTGCTGTCGCCGCCGCCATTGGATTCAGTCCCATAAACCAAAACGCTCTAGGACCGCAATAGTATTCAACCGCGCGCGCTCGGCTCTTTCGCGTGCGCCGCGCTTCCTCTGTGCCTCGCTCATCTTTGCTTTCGTTTCAAGACTAGCCTTGGTTCCTGCTCGTGACCTACCAACCGCAATGATAGCGGCTCGGTGTTCAGCAGAGTTTGGGTTTGTCTGCCATCTCAGCAAAGCGGAAGCGCTCATCTGAGCGCGCGTCTCTGGCGTGTTCTTTCGACCGGTATTCTTAAGAGCGGTTTCCGCGACATGACGCGGGTCTAGGAACCCAGCGGGAATCTTGCCGGTCATGTTGGCGCGTTGCTTCTCAATATGCTCTGGACTGAGTTTCCGGCCCTTTAACCCAGCGCTGATGGCAGCGCGCCATTCCGGCGTTATTATCCTGCCGCGGTTCGCCACGCTAAGCTTAAGACGCGCTTCTGCACTCATCACCCGCCCCTTAGACCGCAGACCTACCCTAGCGCGAGCTTCTGGAGTGGACTGGACAACCTTCTGAACAGCCCGCATCTTAGCGAGTGTCTCAGCCGAGTGCTTATGGCCGCGATTGCTGGCGGCTACGGTGCGGGTGTTGTAGCCAAACTTGGGATCAGTTGCCTGCGTCCTATCAAGCCAAACCTGTTCATGGGCTAAGAGGTCGTCAATGCCCTCAACGATTTCTAGCACTTCAAACGCGAAGGCATCTTCACCGTGCTTGGAGAATGCATGTTGCAGGTAGCGGGCGATGTGTGTCCCTTGCCGTAGGTGATGGATATGAATGTTCCAGCGCAGGTTAATACTTTGGGCGCTGCCAACGTAAAGTTGGCCGCTCGCTAGGTGCCGGATTCCATAGATGCCAGCGCACTTGGGCTTGACCTTGGTGCGCGTTCCGTCCAACTGAATTACAACCATCTGATGCAACTCGCTCTTGCTAGGGTGGCCAGGGGCGCGAGGGCTGTTTCAGCAACCCTCGCGTTCCCGCATTTTAGCAGACCCTCCAAAACCTGCAAGAACTCACGTAGATCACCAAAGGACGGCCCACATGAGCCACCTGCCCGGCTTCTTCACCTCGCCTGCCCAGATGCAGAGCGCCATCACCACAGCCGTCTCCGGCGTGCCGCTGGGCGAGCTGCCGACACAGGTGCACCAGGACATCGCCGCCGCGGTCCTGGCGCTTCCGGCAGGCTCTACGCCCGCGCAGGTGCAGACCGCGATCACCACGGCGCTCGCTGGGCAGCCGGTGGGGGAGTTGCCCGCGCAGGTTCATGCGGACATCGCGGCGGCGGTTGCGGCTCTGCCGGTTGGCGCGACCCCGGCGCAGGTGACGGCGGCGATCACCAGCGCGACGGCTGGGCTGGCGACGGTGGCGCAGGTGGCGGCACAGTTCAGCGGCGCACCGCTGGCAGCGCTGGCGGACACGACGCAGCTCGCAGTGTCGTCCGGCAGCGCCATCGTCGGCACGATCCCAGTCAGCGCGTTCCGATCCTACCTCATGGCAACCTCTGCTCCAGTGCCGTTGCCTATACTGGCGCTGGTCATGCCAACCGCCGTCCAGTCAGGTACCGGCTACATGATCAACGGCACCTACGCCAACGACGGCACCTCGCCGATCCTGAGCGTCATCGTGGATGGCGGCAGTCCCCAAACCCTTCCGGCCGGCAGCACCGTCAGCGGCGGCAGCATCGTGCTGGCGATGGGCGGCATGAGCAACGGCACGCACCGCGTGCAGGTGCAGGACGGCAACGGCAACCTGAGCAACGTGGTTCAGTTCGCGGTTACGCCGGCTGAAACGCTGACCCTGGACCCGATCACGACGCCGCCCGCGCCGGGCGCGGCGTTCTCGCTGACAGGTGGGTATGCCAACGGCACGCCAGGCGGGCTGGACTACGCCATCACGCTCACGGGCGACACCGTCACCTGGACCTCCGCCGTGTCGCCGACGCTTGCCAGCGGGCGCTACAGCATCGCGGTGCCGGCGCTCCCGGCTGCGGGCAGATACACCGTGCAGGTGCGTGACCACTCGGCGCAAAGCATCGTGGCTAGCACGGCGCTGACAGTAGCCGCGGCGGCTGGAACCATGCCGACCGTGCCGCTGCCGGTCAATGCGGCAGCCGGCGCACCGGCGCCCGCGAACCTGCCGCCGCTGCTGGCTTTCACCGGACCTGCAGGTCCGCCGACCGGCGCGCTGGCGCTGACCCATCTCGGCGGCGCTGCAATCGACACCATGGTTCAAAACGGTTCTGGCGCGCTGGTTCTGCCGGGCGTGGCGTATGCCTATGCGGCGCTTGAGGGCCTCGGCGCGCTTGCAAACGGGGCGTTTGAGATCGTTGCGGCCAATGGCCCCCAAGCGCTGAACTTCGGGGTGTTTGTCCGGGTGCCTCCCGACTTCTCCAAGTCCCCCGTGCTGCTCTTCAAGGGCGGCAACGGCGTGCAGTTGTATGGGTTTGACCCATCCAATCCATCGTTCAGCGCGCCAGCCACATTCAGCGACCTGCTTGTCTCAGTAACAGGGCAGACGGTGGTCGTGACCGTGGATGGCGCTCAAGTGCTGTCTTTCACCGGCACCCAGCTTCCGGCCTCCGGCTTTGTCGGCCTTGGATCGTCTACCACGCCGATGCCGCAGGCGCAGGTCGCCTCCGTGCGCGTGTTGACGGCAGCGCAAATCGCAGCGGCACTAGCGCAGTCCGCTGCGACCGCCGCTGCCGCTGCCACCGCGGAAGCCTTGATCGGCAACCCGGTCACGAACCCCAATGCGGACGGCTTTGCTCCCGGCATCTACGGACCGGACACCGTAGTTGTCGCCGCCGGCAGCTACGGCACCCGCACCTATGGCAACTGGTTCGCGCGACTGCCGACCGGCGGCGCGCAGCAATGGTCGTTGAGCGGTCCTGCCGCCTCGACCGGCATGTATCTGGGCGGCACGAGCGGCACCAGCTTGACGGAATACGGCATCGGAGCGGCAAACGGCACCTATCCTGGGGTGCTGACAGTCACCGATGGGCAGAGCACGTTCACCAAGAACATTTCGGTCGTCGTCCAGGCCACCGCCGTCATCCCAGGCGGATGCTTTATCTTGGACAGCGCGGCGGTCAACCCCTATGGCAACGGCAGCGGCGATCTTGCGGCGCAGCTCATCCTTGAGCCGCCCATTGATCAGTTTGCAGGGGGCGCCGCCACCTTCACCGATCCGAACGGGATGCTAGGCTGGGATCGACAGGGTTTGAACCAGCTTTGGGTCACGTCTGCCGGACGCCCCCTCTCGGCGCACTACGGCAAGCACACGGGAGCGACGTTCACCTCGCCGGCAGGGACGCAGGCATTTACCTACTACTTCGCGCAAGAGCAGCCTGCCGGGCTGACGTTCCAGCCGGTGCCCGCTTACACCTATGCCCAGCCTGGCAATGTGTTCGGCCGCCTGCTGGCCTCATCGGATGCGGGTATCGCGAGCTACAGCGTCATCTCGACAGACACGCCGCTGTCCATCGGCAGCGACGGAACCATGCGCTATCTGGTCCAGCCCGCGGCAGGAGCCGGCAACGCGGTGCATGTGCGCGTCACCAGCCAGAGCGGCCACACGACGGACATCACCGTCAGCAACCCCGTCCAGGCCAGCACGACGCTGCCGGCCAGCAGCATGACGCTGACCTTGTCGGCCGCGCTGGACAACAGCATGGGCACCCTCGTGGCACCCGGCCCGGTGCCGGTCGGCACGGCGTCCGTCAGCGGCATGGGCAACCCCGTGTGGCGCGTGCAGGCGGTCGGCGAGTTCCCGCTCAACACGGGCAGCGGCATCCAGGGCACGTTCAACATCGCGCCGCGCGCCGGCAACCCAGCCCTGGCCGACATCACGGCCAACTTCTTGTCGGGCCAGACCTATCAGGTCCAGGTGACGGCGACCCAGGGGGCCACGCAATGCCAGGCGACGACGGCGCTGACGGTCGCCGACCTGAACGGCACGGGTCCGGTCATCCAGATCGTGCCCGGCAGCGCCGTCACGGCGACGCAGGCCCCGACCTGGAACCAGGCCATGGACATCTACCGGCAGGCTCCAGCTGCGAACAAGGGCTGCACGATGCAGCTTCCCGGCGGCCCCTTTGCCATCGTCAACGACCCCTCGGGCACGGCGGACTTCAACCGCCACGGCATCGGGCACGGCAACAACGAACAGTATCCGCCCGGTCCCTACACCCTGCGCGGGCCTGCCGATGTCAGCAACCCTGCGATCCTGACCTTGAACGGTGCGCCAGGCTTGTCGGCGCAGGGCGGCCTGATCGCGCAGGGCGGCGACGTGCAGTTCATCAACCTCATGGTCAAGAACGTCAGCAACCTCAATGCCGGGGAAGGCAACGCTGGCGCGTTCTACAAGACGGGTGGCTGCCCCCACAACCTACTGATCCAGGACAGCAAGGCATACAACAGCGACAACGGGTTCCTATCCGGCTACAACGAGGCCAGCACCATCACGATGCGGCGGTGCGTGTTCGCCTTCAACGGCATCGGCGCGGGCGGCCTCACCCACAACTTCTATGTGGGCCATGCCGGGCACGCCATCGCCGACCAGGTGCTGTCGTTCTCGACGGCGCAGGTGCATGAGGGCAAGTGGCGCAGCCGCATCACCACGATCACGAACAGCACCTTTGCCGACGGGCAGAACGGCGTGCCGGGCAGCAGCTCGTGCCTAGACTTCCCGCTGGGTGGGCTGGTGAACGTCACCAACACCGTGCTGCACAAAGGCCCCTGCCCGAACGGCGACACGGACATGGTGCAGTATGGCGAGGAGGCGCCGGGGCAGAACGGCCCCGCCTGGGACGTGAACGTGCTGACCCTGGACGGCGTGACGTTCCTGAACACGGCGGCACCAGGCTCCACCAGCTCAAGCACGATCGCGGTCAACTTCATGCAGGGCGGCGCCGTGCCGTGCGTGTCCCCGACGACCGGCACTCCTGCGACCATCGTCGTCAAGAACAGCCGGTTCTACAACCTGCCGCGGGATCAGTGGTTCCTGGAAAGCGCGCCAGGTAACACCATCACCGATGGCGGCGGCAACGTGTTCCTGACCGATTGGCCCGGCCTGCAAGCCATTGATCCCAGCACGGGCGTGCTGCTAACGCAGGCGCACAAACCGGGGCCAGGGTTCGACGCGGGCTACATCGGCGTCAAAGGCGATCATGGCATCGTGCTGGATGCGCTGGAGCTGGAGACGCGCATCCCGGCCGGCGCCTCAGTCGGCAGCTGGGTGACGCAGTTCTTCGTTTACGACCAAGCCGGCAAGCCGCTGGGCAGCCCCGTGTGGTCCCTGCCGACCGACCAGGTGAACACCGGGGCGTTCAGCCTCACCGCGTCCGGCCAGCTCAACGTGGCGCAGGCAGGGCTTGTGGACGGCCTGCGCTGGGCCAAGGCGCAGGTGACGGGCACGGACAGCTTCGGTGCGGCACAGAGCTACACGAAATACATCTACGTGATTGTGGGCACCGGGCACGTTCCGGGCCTGGCGACGCAGGGTGGGGCGGTTCTGGCCGCCTAGCTTATCGCCAGCACCCGCCGCTTGGGATGCAGCATCGCCCCAAGCGGCACTTCCACCCACCGATGCACGATCCAGCCCACGGCCACGCACGCGACGATGGCGACCGGCAGCGCGGCCAGCATGGGCAACGGCAGCGTCACCGGGCGGATGGCTTGCAGGACGAACAGATGTGTGAGGTAGAGGGCATAGCTGCTGTCCCCGATGCGGCCTAGCAGCGGGATGCGGGGCAGGCGTCCGCCGGCTTCCAGGCCGAGCGCGGCGGCGGTAATCAGCAGCACAGGCAACCCCCAGGCCAGCGCCCGCCACGTCTCGGGCACGGGGCTGCGGGATTGCACCGCCAGCAGCATGGCGCCGGCGAAGGCAATCACGATACCCCGCGGCAGACATCCATGCTGCCAGGCCCGGTGCAGGCACGCCCCGGCCAGAAACTCCAGCAGCATTGGGCTGGTGACGGTGGCAAGGATCGGGTCGGCCGGGCGCAGTGCGATCCCGGCTAGGACCAGCGCCCCAAACCCTGCGGTCAACACCAGCAGGCGGCGCGCGGCAGGCAGCAGCAGCGACGCGGCGAATAGCAGGTAGAACAGAGCCTCGAAGTTGAGCGTCCACCCCTGGACCAGCACTGGCCAGCCGCGCCCGTCCGGCCCGGCGTGCGGCAGGAAAAGCAGCGACGCCAGCAGGTGCCCGGCGTCCGTCGTGCGAGCCAGCACCGCCGCCAGGAGCGTTGCCAGCCAGTAGAGCGGCACCACCCGCACTGCGCGGGCGCGCAGGAAGGCGGCGGGCGACGGCTCGCGTCCGCTGACGTGCACCATGATGAAGCCGCTGATGACGAAAAACAGATCTACGCCAGCCTGCCCGACCTGAGTGTGCGTCCAGGTGGTGTGGTGCGCCACCACGGCCAGCGCCGCGATGCCGCGCAGATACTGAATGGAGCGGAGCGAGCCGGGTGCATGGGTCATGCCCGCATTCGTCCCGCACGCCTCTCGTCCGTCAACCCACCCTTTCGCACAGGTGCCCCATGCCCGTCCTCACGACCCCCAGCAACACCGTGCTGTTTGCCCAGCCTGCGCTGACCCCACAAGCGCTTGCCGCCGCGCTGACCGCGCTGCTGGCGACGCTGCCCACATCCCCGGCCGCGACTTCCAAAGCCCTGTGGAACAACGGCGGCGTCATTGAGCAAACCCCATGAGGTCGAACATGATCCTACGCCGCATCCTCCTGGCCTCTGCCTTGCTATGCGGGCAGGCCCAGGCACAGACCGTGCAGCCCTTCGCCGTCGGCACGCCGACGCAGGCGAACCAAGCCACGCCGAAGAGCTACGTGGACAGTGCCGTTGCTGCCGTCCTGGCCGTCGCCTGCCAAGCATTCGGCACCTCTGCGGCCGGCGTTCCAGCTTGCGCGAGCGCCACGGCCTCGACGCCGCCGCCCAGCACGCCGCCCATCACGACCAACACCCAGGCGCAAATCGCGGCGCTCGCGGCCATCGGGCTGCCGGCCGACACGGTGTTCGCGCTGGACCCGGCGCAGGGCGTCACCTCGAACGCGACCAACGTGACGCAGGTGGCATCGGTCGCAGGCGGCTGGCTGTTCACCCCGAGCGGCGGGCGAACCGTGCTGAACCCGACCGGCATCAATGGCCAGCCGGCGTTCACAAACCCTTCTTTCCTAAGATTATGCCGCATCACCGTGGCGCGGGGTTCGCCGCTCATGCCGCGCGTCTCCACCCGGCCGGCGCTGGATGCGCCTCATGCGCCGCGGGCGCACAAGCAGCAGCGCCATGGCCAGTAGCGCCATGACCAGTAGCGACAATGAGGCCGGCTCCGGCACGGCCACCCCAGCATAGTCATAGGACACCGTGACGGTCCCGCTTGCGGTGGTGCGGGACGATCCGTCGAACAGGAAGGAAAGCCCGCCCTGCGGCTGGGCGAAGATGTCATACCTGACGGTGAGCGGGCCGCTCGCGGAATAGTCGGCGACCGGCACCGTGAAGCTGTCGGTGAAGCCCGCGGTGACGAGGCCCGTCCCGTCTGCGGCAATCGCGGTCGAGACCGATTGCGTGAGAACACTCCTGTCGGCCGCGGGCGTCGGAATCACCTGGGCATTGTAGATGGCCTCGAAACTTCCCGTGCCAGGGAAGGCAGCGCCTGTTGCCGCCTGCACCTGCACGGTTTCCGACAGGAAGGCACGTGTGCTCACGGTGATGCTGTTGAGCGTGCCAAGGCTCGCATCGAACCCAGGCAGCACCTCGTCCCGCTCGCTGTAATAGGGGTCGAACGTCCCCAAGGGAGTGCTGAAAACCTCGACCGCCGCCTGTGCGCCCATCGAGGCCACGCACGTCATCGCTGCCAGCAATAGAGTTGTTCGCATGGGTGTTTTCCTAACTTTGATATGAGGCTGGCCTAGACTCGTGCATTCCGCCAAGCGTCCACGATCCGCCGGATTAGGTCCGACACGCTGATGCCCAACTTGTCAGCTTCTTGCTTGAGGATTTCGTGCTGAGGAATGGTCAGGGTGATGGACTGGCGAAACATGGTGCTCATAAGCACCGTTGATACACCTGATGCAGCGACTTTGCAAGCGCTTCATGCGCCCAACGTCGCGCGGGGATTGTCGCTCATGCCGCGCACCGTGCCCTGCGGCGTCCTGACCGTCCATAGCATCTGGAGACCGCGCATGACATTTGCTGACCGAGCGTGGCGCTGATGCCCCCTGAACGGCCTCATGGATTGATTTTGACCTTGGTTCGAGCCGCGCTGGCGCACCTGCGGCGGGTGTTCAGCCGCAGCCCGTGGGCAGCCGAGTGCGCGTCGGCCATGACCCTCATGACGTGGGCCGTCTATTGCTGGGCCGGACCCAACGACATGGAAATATGGCCGTCCGCGGTCATGATGATGCAACTCGGGACCGATGAAGCGTGGCAGATGGTGGGATTCTCCCTCGGGTTCTGGCAACTCATGTTCCTCGGCCTGGACCGGCGCTGGACGCGATGGATGATGGCGCTGGCATGCTGTTGGTTCTGGGCGCTGCTGGCCTTGAGCGTATGGGTGGCCACCCCGTGGAACCCGCATGTGCCGGCTTACGGCGGCTATATCCTCATCAACCTGTTCTCAATCCTGCGCCTGCTCCGCCCGGAGCGGTGAGGGTGGACCTTATGTGGCTGTTCATCGCGCCGGCCATGGCGTCGGATGGCATGCCTGCGCTGAATGCAAATTCCCCCTGGTGGTTGGTGGTGCTTGCGTTCTTGCCGACTGTTGGCGGCGGTGCGTTGGCGGCGTGGCGTTACCGGGCGGATCGCGGCGACAAGAGCGAGATTGAGCATCTGACGCGCGAGCAGCAGCTGATGCGCGACCTCGACGCCCAGCGGGCTGCGGCGGACCTAAAGGCATCAAACCTCGCTGATCGGACGCTGGCGGCGCTGAACCGGGCCGAGTTGGAAAGCTCCAACATGCGGACGCAACGCGATGCAGCGTGGGCCGAGGGCGACAAGCAACGGCTGGACAAAGAGGATTACGCCGAGGCAGCGCGTCGCTGGGAACGTGTGGCGCGGCGGCTACGACACGAGATGCAGATGGCCCGCAGCAAAGTGAACCTGATGCGCGCTGCTGCCGCCTTACCGCCTCTTGAGTGGTCGGACGACGATATGCCTACGGCTGAGAAGCCTGAATGATCGACCGGTTGCGCGGCGCGCTGCTGCATCCCGTCGAAATTTGGTCAGCGCTGGCGGCGATCAGTTTTTCGAAGGCGATCTTCTGGCTGGACGACACGCTGGATGGCAACCCCTCTTACAGCGTGGCCACGGCCCTTTGGGATACCGCCGACTGGGACCTTGCGGCATTCGTGATCGGCCTAGCGCAACTCGGCGCGCTGCTGTGGGGCTGCCGGTGGGGGCGCATCGTCGCGGCCGGCGCGGCGGGCTGGTTCTGGCTGCTGCTCGGGCTGGCGTTCTGGATGGCCAATACCCACGCGCCGGGGTTCGTGCCGCTGATCGCATTGGGAGTTCTCAATCAGGACACCATGCTGCGGTGCATCATTCATCGCAAACACGCATAAAACGGCCGCTGCTGGCCGGAATGGAGGCCAACCATGGCAACGACCAGCTGTCCCATCCTGTTCGGCCCACTGCTTGGCCAAGTCGGTGTCGTCGCTATCGGCGAGGTCCATGACCTCAGCGGCGAGCTGACGGTTGAGGCGGCCGAGGAACTGATCGTCTCGCTGACCCTGGCCGTCGCCAGAGCAAAAGCGTGGAAGTCCGCAATCTTGGTTGAGGATCTTCTGGGGTAGGCACTGCGAACCGGGTTCGACACCGGCTACGGATTTTCGCTTGCGGAAGCTAGGGCGCGAGTGTGTCGGGCATCTCCGCACTTTCTTTGGTCCAACGTATCGGCATCCGTCCTGCCCACGGGGTCTCAGCCCGCCTTTGAGCCGGTCCTTCCCGGCTGTCGCAGCATGATCTGCATACCACATTTCTAGGAGCACAGCATGAGCCTGTTCACCGATGCCGCGATCCGGCTGCTGCGAGGCGAGGATTACACCGTCTATGCGCCGGGCGACGAGCCGAAGGCGCTGCTGAAAGATGAGATGGTGGACCTGTTGGCCGGTGCCGGCTTCACGGTCCTACCGCCGGGCGTGTCTGTGGCGCAGGCGGCGCGGAACATGGGGTTGGTGGTCCTGCAGCGCGGTGAGAAGCCCCCGGCAATCGGTAATTGGGTGCCGAAGGACAAGGCCAACTCACTGCGGATCGTGCTTGAGACAGACGGGGCAAGTGTCCTCTATCGGCAGGATGGCGACCTGCGGCGGCACACGGTCGGGGCGTTTCACAAGTGGCGGAGGCGGAACAAGGCGGTGCTGGTCAGGATCACGCCTGGCCCGGCACAACCCTCTGTTTCCGAGAAAGAGCAGCACTCCGGGGAACCCTCATGACCCACGACCAAGAGCTGCAACTGCTCGCCCCCATCATCTCCCCCCTGATCCTGGGCGTCGGCAGCACGCTGACCGTCATCGTGTCCCTGGGCACCGCGCGCCTGCGCGCTTGGCTGGACGCCCGCAGCCAAGCCGACGCCTCCCGCGTGGTGGCCGACGCCAGCACCCGCTTGCAGGCCGCGATGGGCAACAGCGCCGGCAACATCGCGCTGGCCATCCAGACGGGCGCGCTGGACCCCACGAGCCTGTTGTCGCTGCGGCAGGCAGCCATGGCGGAGGCGGTGAAGATCGCGGCCAAGATGCCGGGCGCGCTGGCGGTGCTGCAACCCCTTGAGGGGTCTGTGGTCGAGGGCATCATGGGCAAGATCACGGCGGCTGCGGCCGGGGTGAGTGCGCCGGCTGCGGTGAAGGCGTGATCCTTTATCCCAGCACCTTGAGAACAGACCCGCATGAGCACTCAATCGGCACCCGAGGCGCGTCCAGGTCAACTTTGTGCTGAGCACCGCATTTGGGGCATCGAAAGTCGATATCGGAGGACGCTTCCACACCGTAGGTCATCTTTCAGGTTGTCTGTGGAGTGTCATCTTTTTTGCTAGTCGGCATTTTCGGCCTCCCAGGCAAAAGGAAAACATTCATGGTGCGGATCCACATGCCAGTATCCGACTCCGTTATTGATCTGCCAGCAGGTTGCTATCGGGCCATTCTGCGTTGAAGGGCCATTGCACCAAGCCTTGATCCATGTGCCATCGCGCGGCGCAATCTCTATGGGCCAGACGGTTCTATGGTTCGTCTCAGGTTGCTTGCTGTCGCTCATGGTGTCTGCGCCTCCTTGCGCTTGGTGCGGGTCTGTTCGCCTGCGATTTTAAGGCCACGCAACGTTGCCCCAGCCGGCTGCAACCGCAGCCACGCATAAACGTGAGCGGCGGCCTTAATAATATCGTCGGGAATGGTGATAGTCCCGACAGGTCTGCCGTGCTTATCGAATAGATCGTGGCGGGTCGCCTGCACTGCGCCGGTGTCACTCATCGTCCTCGTTCTCCTCGCTATCGCTTTCCATGCAAGCGCACGGCTCATCATCGGACGGCGATAGCGTCGCCAGGTTTCGAAGCACGCCGGAGCCTCCGCATTTCGGGCAGACGTTGCCCTCCTCGTCTCTCACTAGAAACCTGCCCATCGTTCTGGACCTCCTTGTGCTTGGTGTGAACGCTACCCGCCAACGGATCATAAGCCCCATGCGCCCCGCCCTCCTAGCCGTCCTCGCCCTCACTGCCTGCGCCACCCCGGAGCAGACCCAGCGCGCCCGCGCCACCGTGGACCAGGGCGCGCACGTCATCAGCGTCGCAGCCCCGATGCTGGTGCTGATCCCGGAATTCGGGCCAGCCTGCGTTGTCGCGCTGCGGGCGGCGTGCGCTGCCGTGGAGACGGCTGCTGAATGGCCAGATGGCCCGGGCGCAACTGTAGTGCCGGTACCCTAACCAAGAGTTTTCGGGCTGATCCTTCGCTTACCAAGGGTCCAATTTGCTGCATGGCGTAGCCCGCAACCATGCGTGCAGCACATTACACCAAGGATCACACCATGAAGCACCTCATGCTTGCCACCCTCGCCTTGTCTGTCGTCAGCCTATCCGCCTGCGCCGTGGACCCCGCCACGGGCCAGATGACGTTCTCCAAGCCCGTCCCGGTCAGCGCCGACACGCTCCGCGCCGACATCGCCGAGGGTCAGCTTCTCTGCCAGGCTGGACCCGGCACCGTCGCCATGTTCAGCGCGTCCGGCGCGGCGATCCTGGCGAAGGGTGCTACCAAGGTGGCCGTCGATACCGTGTGCGGCATCCTCGGCAGCGTAGCCGTGTCGCCGGTTGGTGCGCCCGTGGGCAGCGTCACCGTTGCGTTGCCGGCCAGCTTGAGCATCCCACTCAAGACTTAGCACCCCCTGGGCGGCGGGTTGTACGCATCAGCCTGCTGCCCTATGCTTCCGGTAAGGGCAGAAGGGATAGATAGAAGGCACCTGACTGGCCAGATCACCGACCCCGGTGCGATGCAGAAGAATGAGCAGCCATAGCTTAAAGCTCAAAGCACCAAGACAACTTGGAATGTTACGGGTAGGACCAAATCCCGTTGGCGCGCCCCTTACAGGGATAAAACAGTCTGCATGGGGTCCCCCATTTTACAGATCACAAATCTCAGGAGGTTCCCGGTGCAGCGCCAAGCCATGACCCGCCGCACGCTGGTGTTCGCGGCGTTCGCGCCGAGCGCCGCCGCAGCCAGCGCCACCCTCCCATCGTGGCCGGAGTGCGGTCGCAAGCCGCGATGCAATTTCGTGCAGATCGCGCGATCGCAGGATGTGACCCGGTGCGTGCCGCCGCCGCGGGACAGCCAGGGGCGGGTGCTGTCGTAGGGTGGAGATTGCTGGTTGCCGGTGCGGACGGAGTGGGTCTGTCAGGTGTGCGGCAAATTAGTGCGCACAATGGATTAGGGACCTATTGCTTTGAGTAACGCGGCATGGTAGGTTCCGTGCATGAACCTGATCTCCTTCATGAAGGACTACGGCACCCTTGAAGCCTGCCGGGCGCACATGGAAAGCGTGCGCTGGCCGGATGGTCCGGTGTGTCCGAAGTGCGGTGCGGTCGGTCATGCGGGCCGGGTTGGTCCCCGTCCCGGCATGTATCGCTGCCACGCCTGCAAGAGCCAGTTCAGCGTCACCGTGGGCACCGCGATGGAGGGCACCCACCTGCCGCTGAACATCTGGTATCTCGCCATGTACCTGATGCTGAGCACGGCCAAGCCGATCAGCGCCATGAGCCTGTCGCGCCAGATGCAGATGCAGTACCGCACCTGCTGGCACCTGCTGCATCGGCTGCGCGCCATGATGGAAGGCGGCGGGACGCTGCCGCTGTCCGGCATCGTCGAGACGGACGAAACCTACGTCGGCGGCAAGGCCCGGAACCGGCAGAAGCATCGCCCTGACGCCACGCGGGGCCGTGGCACCGACAAGCCCATGCTGTTCGCGGCCATCGAGCGCGGCGGCGAGGCGCGCTCGATGGTGGTGCCCTCTGCTTCCATCGCCGCCATCGCACCTGCCTTGTGGGACTGGACCGGGGGTGCTGCCACGCTGATGACGGACGAGTTGGGCGCTTACCGCTGGATCGGGCGGAAGATGGAAGCGCACCACCGCGTCAACCACAGCCAGAAGGAATACGCCCGCACCACGTCTGGCGGCTTGCGTGCCCACGTCAACACGGCGGAAGGCTTCTTCGGCCTGTTCAAGATGGCGCTGGTTGGCGTCCACCATGCCGTGTCTCCGAAGCACCTGCACCGCTACGCCACCGAGCACACCTTCCGCTACAACCGCCGGGGTCACGACGCCGCTGAGCGCATCGCGCGCTGCCTGATCGGGCGTCATGGGCGGCTGCGCCTCCGGGACCTGTTCGCGTGACGGCTGGCGTCATGCAGGCGGCGAAGGGACGCCTCTACGGCGGCGGGCTGGCTGGCGTGGCACGGACCGGCGGCCAGTGCCGGGCGGTGTGGAACCTGTTCGTTGCCGAGAATGCCGACCGCTACAAGGCGGAAGGCAAGTTCGTGTTCTACGCCGAGATGTCGGCACGGCTGCCCAAGCTGCTGAAAGAAGACCCGCGCCTCGCCGGGCTGCCGCACCGGGCGGCGCAGATGACCGTGCAGAAGCTGGACCGGGCGCTGCGGGAGTGCGGCCGCGCGCATGGCAACCGGCGCAAGGGCTTCCCGCGCTTCAAGAAATACGCTGACCGCTCGGACGCCTTCTCCTTCGTTGGGCGCGAGTGCCGCTTCGAGGCAGGGCGCGTGCGGCTGCCCAAGGTGGGATGGCTGCGCGTGCGCGGCTTGTCCTTGCCGGTAGGTGCGGACGCCAAGGTGGTCGCGGTCACGCAGGAGCCGAACGGCTGGCACGTCTCCGTCCAGTTCGAGGCCGCGCCCAAGGCGTATGCTGAGCCGACGCAGCCCATGATCGGCATTGACGGCGGGCTGACCTACTTGGCAACGCTCAGCGACGGGACGCGGATCGCGCACCCCCGGCTGGCGCGCAAGGCGGCGAAGCGGCTGCGGCGGCTGAACAGGCAGCGCGACCGGAGGCGCAAGGGCAGCGTCAATCGGCGGCGCACCGTGGCCCGGCTGGGCCGCGCGCACCGGGCGCTGGGCGACGCCCGCAAGGACGCCATGCACAAGGCGACACGGTCGCTGGTGGACACCTACGAGGGCTTTGCCGTCGAGGATTTGAGCCTGCGCGGCTTGATGCGGACCCGCATGGCGGGTTCGCTGGCCGACGCCGGGCTGGGAGGGTTCCTGCGGACCCTCCGCTACAAGGCCGAATGGGCAGGGCGCAGTTGGCGCGTCCACGCCCGCTTCAAGCGCAGCACGGGCGTCTGCCCGGCGACTGGCGCGGTTGGCCCCAAGCTGTCCCTCTCCGTGCGGAGTTGGGCCTGTGATAGCTGCGGCGCGGTCCATGACCGCGACGTGGCGGCTGCTCAGGTAATCCTGAGCGGCGCGGTACCGCAAGCGTTGCGGGAACCGGCTTCGGATACGAAGCCTAAGCGAGGCGCTGCCGTACGTGGCGGGGTCCGGGTGAAAGCCAGGACTAGTCACGGCGGGCCACCTTCGAATGTTGCCGATACCCTGCTGGACGAAGCGGCGTGAGTAAAAGCAATAAGCGCGATGTGGAAGTAGCCTACCCCAACGCCACCCGCACCGCTCGCGCCACGGCTGCGGCGCGGGACGGGTCGCCGTGGCGCTGGGCTAAGGTGTCCAGGGCGTCCATCACATCGCCGGGCAGTTCCACCCGTCCGACACGCCGCGCTGCCACGCTGGCCCGCTTGCGCTCGGTTGCGGTCATAGGGGCCGGACCAAGGGGCGGTCGACCACGGAGACGTTTTGGAGTTTCATGAGCCATAGGCGTTCGCCGTCTTGGGCGCAGCAGGGCAAGGCATCCAGTGTGTCGGCACACCCTCCCGCACTTCACAATGCCAGTAGCCATCATCGGCTTGTGAACTTTCCTTGCCAGACAAGTCTAGCCAGGAGGAGACTGCTACCCAAAGCGGTATATCATCTAGCCAATGAGCAAGAATGACATCCGTTCCATCATGCGGCGCGCTACTGATCGGTTGCCATTCGGTCGTGCTTGAATTTGTTTCTTGACTAAGTTCTGCGCGTAATCTGGTAATTTCAGCAGCTTGGCGCTCAAGCCAATGGGCACATGACATGAGGTCGGTGTAGAACGTAGACGCACCCGCCCGCGTCATTGCCCAAGCTCGAAGCACTTCCGGGCCGGTGCGAGCGCCGCCGACATACGGAATGTCTGGCTTTCTTAAGTAGCTCGCTTTTGGCGTATGAGCAGAGTCCATCATCACACCGCGCCGATGGCGGCATCAACGGACGCCCGCCCATAAACCAACTCAGTCTGGCCGATCAGGATGACCGTCCAGCCGTGGATCGTCAGGACAGCTCGCACCAAGTTGGTGCCGTAGCGCCACGGCGTTGCGTTGTGGGTTTCAACGGCAGCGCGGGCGCGGGCTTCAGTGACATAGATCATGATGCTGCATCCTGCTGGTCCTGGGTGTTGTAGAAGGCCATAGCCCGGTCAAACGGGTTGTAGCCGATGGCCGCCTTGAAGTGCTTCAGCTTCCAGTCGCCACGCTCGCCGGTCACGCCGTCGCAGAACTCGACAAGCCCGTCGTCATGCTCTGCGGCGTAACGCCATAGCTTCAAGCCATCTTCCGGGGTCTTGAGGCCGAAAGACAAGTCCTCGTGCTGATAAGAAAGCCAGTGCGCGGCGGCCGCCAGCTGTTCGCGTGCGTTCATGTCCATACTCTACATCCTACCTGCCGGGGCCTGATCGCCTCCGGTGACAACAGATATACGCGGCACCCCGCACATATGCAACATCTATTTGCGGCACCCCACAAAATAATCACCACACAACCGCGAGGCCACCATGCTCCCTATCCCGCCCGCCGCCCTGGCGCTGGTGTCCGCCCTCGTGATGGACGAAGAGGTTTATGCAGCGAAGCCGTACTACGATGAGATCGGCAAGATTTGGAGCCAGGGTTATGGTTTCACATTCACACCGAGCGGCGGCCCAATCAATGCGTACAGCCCACCGCTAACCCAAGTCGCGTGCCAGGCGCTGCTGACGAACAAGCTGCTGGCAACCTACCTACCGCCGGTCATTGCGGAGTGCGGCTGGCCCCTGACCAACGGGCAGCTTGCCGGCCTCGGATCGCTTTGCTGGAACTGCGGCCCTGGCGCGATCAGGAACAGCATCATCCCGAATCTGGCGCGTGCTGGCGTTTGGGCTGGGGTCCAGGCCGCCATGCAGCAGTTCACACATGACCATGTCGGCCATATCGTGCCGGACCTGGTTGGTCGCCGCCGCCGTGAAGGATTGATCCTGATGGGGGTCACGTTCCTGCCCGGCAAGCGCACTGGCGAGGTATTGGGCACGCCGACACGCCCACCCGTGCTAGCTGTGCAGGCGCATCCGTATGCAGCTCCGCAGTTGCAGCCCCGTCCGGCGCTGGCCGCAGCGCGCGCCGTGGTGTCGCCCGCGCAGTCCGTCGCGCCCGCGCCGCAGTCGGAAGCCGATGCCTTGATGGCCGGTGAACTTCACAACCTCGGAGTGCCGACATGAACACCATCACCCTTGACCTCACCTATTCCGACTTGGCGGCTTTCCTGCCAGGCGAGAATGCCCTTCCTGCCGGGCTGACACGGCAGCTTTTCTCAATCCTCTTTCAAGGACTTGATAACATCATGCTCGACATCACCAAGCTGACCGACGCCATCACCTCGCTCAAGGCAGACGAGGCAGACGAAAAGGTCCGTGTCACAGCAGACCTCGCCGCGCTCAAGGCGCAGGTGGCCGCGCTGCCGGTCGATACCGCAGAGGTGCAGGCCAAGATCGACGCGCTGACTGTCACCGTCAGCGGCATGGACACCGACGTAAAGGGTGTGGACGCTTCTGCGTCCGCGCCCGTCGTGCCCGTTGACCCCGCCGCCTCCAGCAACCCCGCCGAGCCGGTTGTCGCCACTGGCACCGTCGCCACTGGCACCGTGGTGGCTGAGCCGACCGTGCCTGTACTGCCGGTCACAACCGAGCCGGCCAAGCCCGTCGTGACCACCGAGCCGGCCCCGGCTCCGACCCCGTCCAGCACGCCTGCTGGCTAGAGCACTGCGCCCCGGCCAATCCACGCTGGTCGGGGCGCACCTCGGACCATGAACCCACTCGCACGGCTGCGCCTGCCCGCCCTGTTTCGCCGGTCGCCGCCGGCAACGCTCACGAACGCCCCTGCGGTGAGCGACACCCCCGCCAAAGGACACCTCATGAGCGACACCTCCGCCGAACTGATGCCGACCGCGCTGGATTTCCTGACCAAGATGGCCGACACGCTGCAAGCCGAGCGGAAGGCGCGGAAAGTGGCCGAGATGCAGATCGCCACGCTCATGGGGCGCGAAGCCGTGATGAAGCAGCTCATGACCGACGTTTTGCGGGCGCATGAGGACGATGGGGGCGTTGTGACGCCGCCTGTGGCGCTGACCGCACCAACTGTCGGCGGCGGTGCGGGAGGGATTGCGGCACCCATGCCGGCTGCTCTGCCTGACGTTACTTACACCGTTCATCTGCCCGACGCGGCGCCGGTCGGGCTAGAGATGGCACTGCATCCGCCGGTGGGGGTGCCGACCGTGGAGAGCGTGATCCCGACGCCGCCCGTCGTCGCTGCGCCGACCGTGCTGCCGGTGGGGGCGAATGCGGATGGGATGGTGGGATGACTACTCTGGAGTTAGTAATCTCAACTATTGTTTATTCCCGCTGACCGGATCAGTACCGTCATCAGTTTGTGGAAGCGGCATCCACCAGTAAACTGGATGCACATGAACGGTATGGCCATAGCCTTCGTTGGTTCTCCACCACATGCCCCCTCTCCAAGAGCCATCATAAATACATGCCGGTCGCCCAGCGCATATAATAACAGATTCAAACTCGGGAGGCAGTTGTTCGCTTGGTTTAAAAGTGTCCCGTGGCAATGTTCCACCGCGCTTTTCTACTACCATCTCATCGGCAACTTGCATGCATTCTGGATGCCAGTCGGCAGGCGGCTTTCCTGCTCTAACATGACATCGACAGCATAAGTAATTGTCATCTTGGCAATGCATTGCTGGTCTGCCGCATACCCAGCACTTTGTTTCAAATGGCTCTTGGTTGGTGGATTGAGCGAGATTCATGGCTAAACTTTCAGAGGTTGAGATTAGTAATCTGGCCTGCGAACGAACACGGATGGGACGGTGCCGGGGAGTGCTTCGGGGTTAGGCTGCCCCCTCAATCCCTGATCACGACAAGAATTGATGCAGGCGGAATTACACGGTTAAAGTCTAACTCGACCGTATCGGCATCCAGGATCGTCAGTATTAGATCCAGGTCAAAGCAAAGACCATATGGCGGTGCGTTCACGTAAGACTCTATGATCACGTGGCTGGTCCCAAGCCCATGCCGCACGCGATACACGCCGGTTGTGCCGCCGCCGATGACTTCGCGGTATTGGGAAGCCTGATCGTCGGCCGCCATCACCCGTCCCCGCCGTCGCCAGCCCACGCCGTCGCGACGTGCCGATCCCGTTCCCACCGCTGCATCTCCAACTCAACCATCCACGCCTGCCATTCCGCCTCGCCGTTCGGCGCGCGCCGTTCCTTGGCTCGCTGGACCTGCTTGAGACAAGCTTCTATCTCCGATCGGTTCTTGGCGCAAAGTGCGGATTGCAGCCCGATCTCCATGCCCAACCGGTAACTCGGCGTGTGGAACGTGTCATCGGTCATCTCACTGCCCCTCCAACGCAGCGCGGCCGGCGGGGGTAATGTGGACGGCAGGGACACCCTTATCGCCGGTCTTGATTATCGGATGGTCGCACGTCTCAATCCACTTCTCGTTCAGCGCCTTGCGCGCCCTTGGCACATCGCCGTTTGCCTGGACGGTCAGTTGCAGGAACGCACCGTCGCCGTCTGTGGCTCGGCAGATGCGGTCAAGCATAGCGCGGGTCGCGGGCGCCAGCTTGGTGGCGCTCATGGGTTGGCTCCTAATGCGGCGCGACCAGCGTCGGTCGTGGCAGCATCTTCCGCAGCTTCATCCCTAGCTTGCATCAGATCAGCCATCGCTGCGGCGATCGCTCGGCCTAGAGCTTCAATACAGCAAGTCATCTCGTAGATTTCCGTATATGAAACGGGACCGCTCAGCCCATTGTTAACATTAATATCTTTCAGTCTATGGGTAAGGTCGCCCGCTGCCTCCGCAGCACTCCTAAAGTGCTCTGGCGTGTTTGCGACGATGCTTGTGCGCTTGTACCTGTTCGGATGATTCACCACGGCCTAGCACTCCCGAGCGGATTTGAGGGTAAGCCTGAAAGCTACCTCGTCCTGCTCAATGTCGCCCTTCGCGCCAATTTCATCTGCGTAGTTATTAGCAACCTGAACGCAGAGCTTGATGAGACGCAGGCGAGCAACACCTTCTACGGTGTCTACTGCCTCATCCATGTTGTCGTAGCAGTCCTTGAGGTCTTCCAGCGTGTTGCTGTGCCGGCAGTGGTTCATGTTGGCCATCATCTATCTCTGCCCCTGGATGTCCGAGGCGCGGCAACTGGTTTGCCTCGGAAGGGGGTCGGGTTTGCCTCCCAGGCAAACCTACTCTAGTTTGCCTCAGGCTGGCAAACAATAGGCAAACCGATGGCAAACCCGGAAAACTTACAAGACGCTGCCCCATGGACGATCAAGAACGTAGGGGTGCGAACCCGGAAGATCGCAACCGACTGCGCCGCCCGCGAGGACATGACGATGGGGCAGTGGATGGACCGCATGGTGCCGATGATGGCGACGATTCAGGAGGGCAACCAAGTGCTTCCACCTGACCAACGTGGGACAGCGCCACCGTCCGCGCACGCCGTCACCATGATGGAAGTGGAGCGCATGGACGCCCTCTCCCGCTTGATGACAGCGGTCGCCAGCGCCGCTGCGGCCGGGGTGCCGAAGCGGGCTGTGGGAGAGATAGCCGCCCTGGCACGCGAGCAGGGCCGGCTTGCGCGCGGTTTGCCTGCCTTAGCGCCACCAAGCAAACCGGAGGGCAAACGCAAGGCAAACCCGGCGGACCCACGGCTGATTGAGGGCTGATGGCTACATCTGGCAGCGCCCAGCAACCCGCGCCATCCGCTCCGCCACCAACGCCCGATGCGCCTCAGTGACCACCGGCAGCAACGCAAGCTGCTGTGCCACGGAGCGCACCTGACCGCTTCCTATCCTTGAACTTACTGGCCGTCCGTCCCCCTGATGCATCCGGCGGACGCAGGGCGCGGGCGGCAACATCGTTTGGTAAGCGCACGGCTTATCGCGGCGTAGGTTGCCCGCGTAGACCGGCTGCCGCTCCCACTCTAGCAGGCCGAGGCGCTTCCCGGCCCGCTTAGCGCGGGTGACGGTGGATCGGGATACGCCGGCCTCGCTGGCAAGGCGGGCCTCCGACGGTTCCGTATCGCCCTGGAGGGCCAGCCGCCCCAGCACATCAAGCACGCGCGCCTGGTCGCCGGAGATGTTGCGGTTGCGGCGCTCAAGATCCACGCGGTCCAGCCATACGCGGTCAAACATGGGTCAGCTCCACAAGGGGCCGACGAACAAGCATAGCGAGGGCGTTGCCCGGTTGGGGGTTGTTTTCACGCGCTCACTATGGTCTGGTGATAGCTGCCCCTCGCAAGGCTTCCATCATCAGCTTACCGAAGGTCGTCCCGCTGCCAGGCAGGGCGACCTTCGCTGTTCATGGGCTAGTTCATCGGACACTCCGAACTCACGGGGATCGTGAGGTTTGCCAGCGTGGCACGGAGTCCGGCGTGGGGGAAGCCGTTGCGCGCCCACACAATCAAGGCAAGCTGGTCGTCACCTTGGTAAAGTCTGCCCGGTCACGATCTAGGCTGGCATCCGTTTCGTCCGCTAAGATTTATTTTCGCCCCCTATCTGTATGATCCGCCTCATGCTCGCCCCCGCCGGCAAACACCGGTGGGGAGCAGATTACGTGAGGCAACAGGTCACCCGTTGGGAGCATTTCAGGCGAGGCAATGCGATGCGCGTGGTGGCGGGTGCTACATAGTGCCGCTTACCAGCGAGCACCGGCATCATCCTGACCTCAGTTCCGCCATTGGCACGGATTGTGAGCACAACCCTTGGTTGGCGAGCACGACACGATGATGGCGAGCACAGTGGCAGATAATGTGAGCACGAGGCCCGCCCCATTGTCAGCGAATCCGAGCAGAAATCCGCTCCGTTTGCGAGCACGACGTCCGATGATTGCGAGCGGCTACACCTATCCGGCCTCGCAATGTTCTTCCAGATACACCAGGAATCGTTCAACCAAGGAGGGATGCGGGGCGGTCATGGCGCGGCTCCAGCCGGCGGGGCTGGCATGGGCCGCCAATGCGTCGGGTCCTGATCGGTTAGGAACCCGAACCCGTCCCCGTGCCAGTGGGTGCCGCGCGTCCATCCCGGGCCGCCCACCAGCACCCGCGTTCCATCCTGCGGGGCCGTCGCAATCGGTTGCCAGCCCTCCCCCGCTTGCACAGCGGCGATGGCGGCGCGCACGATGTCACACAGCGCTTTCGTGGTCGCCTCTGTGCTGCCTGTCAAGCGTTCCCACTTGGCGCAGTGCGCGGCATCCCAATAGCCGTCGTGATGAAAAACCAGCACGGCTTGCAACGCATTCTCCACGCCGGGCTGCTGCGGCCGGACGACCTGGCGTAACTCCATCAGCTCGTCCAGGATCACGAGCATGGACCTGCGCTCCACCATGATCAGCGCTTCTGGACTGGCGCCGGTTGGGCCAGCGCAGAGGGCGCGCAGTTCCAGCAGGCGAGCGTTCGTGGGGTGGTCGGCGGGAGATTGCTCCCCCGCTGGGATCGGCGCGGTCATGCTGCTTTCCGATCATCGATGTGATACGCCGCATGACAGGGGACACACATCCAGGGGATGGCAAGTGGTAAATCATAATTATCGTGGTGGGCTGTCACCGGCTTCTCCTCACGACAAGTTTGACAACGTGTAGGTTTTGCAAGCAAGCCGTCTCTCAAAGCGTTACTAACGGCTATATGCGCCGCCCGCTTCTTAGGATTACGAACTGCCCAAGCTTTAGAACTAGCACGAAGCTTGATTTTTCCTGCTTCTGTTGATTTATATGCAACTCGCGCTGCCACGCGATCAAGCGCGTTTGCTCGTTTCTGGTCACAGTCACTCTGACAGATTTTGCAACGTGCAACCAGCCCATCAGGACTGGCTGCACGCTTATGAAAAAAATTTGCTGGATATGTCATCTGGCAAATTCTGCATAACTTAACTTGCATTTTTGACTATTCCTAAAAGGGTATTTCGTCGTCCAGATCAGCATCTACTGCAACCGACTGACGCGACGGCGGTGCAGCAGCACGACGCGAAGGCATCGCGGTGCTGGCCTGCTGCTTCGACGGATCAAGATAATAAGCAACCTTGTTCTTTGGCTCATAGCCAGGGTTGACATCCTTGGCGATCTTGCAGCGACCACTGGCGTGCAGGATGTCACTTGGTCCAAACTCACCAGTATCATACTGCTGCAACAGTCCGACCGCAGCAGCAAAACCGCGTATCTTCCGCAGGCCACCATCGCTGGAAACGAGGTAGTCCCGCACGGTGCGGGAACCGCCATCGCCGTCATGCACCTTTAAGCTCAAAACCATCATTTCATTTCCGGATGTTTTGCTGATTGCATCCTCTACATCCGCAACTTCAAAATCATAGTCGCCATTCGGCAACAAGCCACCTTCGGCGATTTCTTCAGCACTCTTAGGAGGAAACTTCATCTTACATTCCTAAAGAAGACGCCCATTCTCTTGGGCAAAAGTTATAGGGTCTTTCGCATACTTCCGCTGATTGCAAGGCTGGCAAAGTAGCTTGAGATTACGCACGTCATTGTGGCCACCAAGGGCAATAGGCATCCAGTGATCTATATGAAAACCCTGGCGTATAGACTTGAAACAGACTGCACAACAATATTTCTGCTTAATCTGCAAAGCAGAAATATCAGCGGCGGTGTATGTTCCTCTTGCCTTCTTGATCCTGGCACGTCGATTGCCCTTATGAACCACCCGGGCCAGCGGATTACGCTTGTGCCAGTCCTGACAGGCTTTGCGGCTTCTATCCGAATGCAAGGCATACCAGTCTCGGTTCTTTTGCTGATAGATGGCAGGGGCTTTCCAGTATCGCTCACGGGCGTAAGACCTAGAGTGATCACGGTTTTTATTGTGCCATATCGCAGCATTGCGATTTTGACATTCAGAACAGTTGCCAGTGCTCACGTAGCGTTCCGCAAAATGTCCAGCAGGACAGGGCTTACCCGTGAAATACCGGACAAGACCCAAGGCCGCAGCAACCGCGCGAGCGCCAGCAGGCATTAGACCTCTACTCCCTTCAATTTGTCGTTTAGCAGCTCAAGCACTTTGCTGGCGTGATCGACGGACATCTCGGCAAACGTCGCAGCTTGTGCCTTTGTGAGCATCTTCTCAGTCCAGCCATCTGGCATCTTCACCACCGTAAGAAGACGTTCAATTTCCGCTACGTCCGCAGTAGCAGCCAGTTGGATCGAAACCGCTGCGTTCTCCATCACATCGCGGCCATATCGACCAGCAAACTCTTCATAAGTCCAAGGAAACCGCTCATTGTCAGGGAACCCAAGTAACCGAGTCTTGCGGACTTGGGCATAACGGCTGTTGCCTTCCTTTAGAATATGTAAGCACAGGTGCAGTTCATAAGCAGTGCGATCCCAAGCATCAAACGTAGCACCGATCTGCTCACGCTGGCCCTTATTGTTTAGACCCCATTCTGCCATCTCATGAGCAATCAGAATCACGTTCATATCAAGCCTGTTCAGCCACGCAATCAGACGGCGCATGAGCGAAATTGCCTGCTTCTTGTCAGCACCAAAAGCATTCTTATCGCCAAGTCGCTCAGCTTCCAGAGTGATGGCAGTTTGGAACATCTTGGAAATGCTGTCAATAACCAAAGTCCGGTATGGATGTTCCTCGGTAGCAAGTGCCTGGACTTGACCAATCACAGTTTCGAAATCAAGGCTTCCCTGGTCTGGCCCGAAATAGACACCGCCAGCTTTTTCCAAACGATCTGTATAATGCGGTAGATTAGCACCTCCTTCGGTGTCTATGAAATAAGGCGTAGGCCACGTAACAGCAGCCCAGGTCTTGCCGACCCCAGGCTTGCCGAACACCAGGATTTTCGGCTTGCTGGGCGCTGCTGCCTTAGGCGCAACAGCCTTTAGTTTTGACTTCGGCGCAGGCTTCGTGATTGCGTTCATGTCAGTTTGCCTTTCGTTGTGTGTTCGCAGCCTGCAACTCCCGCAGTGCCACCTCCGCCGCAGCAATATTCGGAAACGGGCCGATCTTCTGTTCAGGCATGACAAAGATCAGCCAGCATCGGTTGTTGAGGTCCACGCTCACGCGCCACTCGCCCTGGCTCAAAGCAGCACCAGCATGTCAAGCTGCGGATTGCGGCGCTGATCAGCACGGCGAAGTGCAGCCCATGCCCTGATCGCGTCGGCTAGGGCGTCCGCCTGGTCCGGCGTGGGGTCTAGCGGCACTGCCTGCATGGCAGGGTAGGCGTCGGGGTCAGACGAGGCACTGAACAGCGTCCAGCCGTCGCGCTCCAGGAGCAGGCTGCCAGTGTGCGCAGCGCCTGAAAACACAATCTCAATCATCGCGTCGCCCTCCGCATCCCCAAAAACGGAAGAACATTGTTCCTTGACTGCGAAGCCAACATCTCACGCATGACAGAAGCTCCTTCCAAAAGTTGCGCGAGCACAGCGGCCTCGGTGGCTGTCAGGCTGACAGGATCGCCTATGGCTTTGTCGCGCATGATCGCGGCGGCGCGGGCGTATTTGCAGGCTGGGACGGGCATAGCTATACAAACTCCTTTGGCGCTGCACCCGGCTCCAGCGTGTCGGGGTCAATCCATTCGATGAAGCCAAGCCGGCCCATGACGCGGGTCAGTTGTCCACCGCCCGTCGTCTTTAGGTGCCCATGGCAGACGATCTCTTGGTCTACGATTGACCCTTTGTGACAAAGAAAGTCCGTATCCTTCCGAACTGTATCCCGTATGATCTGTGCAGTTCTCTTGTTTGGCACAATGCGATTTTTAGAATACAAGCACTGGCCGCACTGACGGGCCATCACTTTGTGCTTGCTCATACTCAGGACTCCATCGGTGGGTGCTCAGCGCGCATCGGGCGCCGCAGCCAGCTTTCGATTGCGGACAGGATCAGAGCACGGGGCATCAGTGGGGCCTCCCTTGCGGCAGTTCGCCGTCGCCAAGGTCAAGCGGCGATCCGTTGTTGGTGACCGTCACGCCCGGCAGGCTGCCCAGCGTGCGCATCAGGGTTATCAGGGCAGCTTCGCGCTCCATGGGCGGCAGCGCATTCAGCACCATCATCGGCAACAGGCAAATCGCCAGGACGGCCTGCTGCTCCCGGTGCTTCGCATTGGGCAGGGCGTCGATGGTGCGGCAGAGGGCCAGCAACGCCGCCTGCATCTCGGCGTCCTCGGGATCGTCGTCCAGGTCGTCGGTCGCAATCGGGCCGATCATGATACCGCCCCCTCAATCAACGCCAGCCCATGCGCCGCCGCGGCCAGCACGTCGGCCGCCTCGAAGCACCCGGCCGTCCGCAAGGCCGTGCGGATGCGCCGGGCTTGGCGCACGTCCTGCTCCATGAGCCGGGTGGTGCAGACGTTGAACTCCGGGTGCTCAGCGATGAACTCCGCGTGGTGGCGCACCATGCGGACGTGCCACGCATGGGTTTCCGCGAGCAGCGCTGCCACATCGTCGGGCAGGCCGACGCGCTCCGCCGGCGGCATGACGGGGCAGGGGGCCGGCGGCGCAGGCATGTGCACCGCGATGCGGGCGAACTCGGCGGCGGTAATCATGATGCGGCTCTTTCGGCATTGGTGATGGCGCGATCAGGCTCAGCGACCTCGCGCAGCGTCACCGATGCAATGGTAGCCGCGTCCCAGATGCAGCCGCTTGCGCAGTCCCACCCGTAGTACCAGCCAGAATGCCGGCTAAGCCGCCGCTGCCAAACGTAGGGCGCAATAATGATGCCCTGATACACCCTAGCCACTCTGTTCCAGTCGATAGTGTCAAGGCTGTACTGGCGGTTGGATTTCAAGAATTGAAAGGTGAAGGCGTCGATCTCACTCGCATCGGTCAACCGCAGCACATTCGCGCTGGGTGCAAGCAGCACGTCATGAACGTGTGTCAGACTGACCAAGTTGAACTCCTCGGCAATGCACCACTCGCGCCAGCCGTCGCCGTTGCCCTCAACAGAGACCCAGAGGCCGTTGGGCTTGCCAATGCCCAGGCCGTCGCCAGACTGCTCCGCTGACCTCACTTGAAGGACAGGGGACGCTCCGTAGTGGACCAGATGTTCGGTTTGGACGCGGTTCATTGTGCAGCACTCCACTTGATACCCAGCCCCGCCACCTCGCCACGCGCCAGCAGCGCCCCGCGCAGACGTGCGATGTCCAGGCTCAGCCGGGCCACCAACACTGGCGCGCGATCCTCGCCGAGCAAGTCGCGGCACGGGCGGTTGCGCACGGCGGCAAGCTCTTGGCGCGTGGTGCGCAGCGTGCGCTTGAGACACCACGTCGGCAGGCTGTTGATGTGATCGCGACGGTCAGCGCGAAGGGTCGGGATGGCGGCCGGGGCGGCTAGGGCGACGGCGGGGGTCATGCTCTGCCTCCTGCCATCTTCGCCAGGAACGCCGTTATCTCGTCGTCCTTCTCGGCCTCCTGCTCATCGACGCGGACGGACAGGGCCAGCAACTCAATCAGGCTGATGGCGCGCGCAAGGATGATGCCGGCGGCGTCCTGGGTGTGCGGGTCGGCGGTGGGGTGGATCAGGGCGGCTTGGTCGCGGACGGCCTCTAATAAACCACGAAGATTGCCTATGCAGGTGCCTGGAAGATTAATGGCGACGGTCATGCTGTGGTCTCCGCTGTCTGCGCTTCGGGCACGCCGCGCCCATCCGATGCTGCCAAGGCAAGCAGAATTGGGCCATGCGCGTCCCAGAACCGCCGCGACGCCCTGCCATCCATGCGGGCGATCTGGGCATTGTCGAATGCCGCCCAATCAGCCAACGAGTGCAACTCGCAGCCAATTTGCATGTGCTGGTCGAGGATCGTGACGGGGTAGGCCAGTCCGTAAAGCTGCAGTGGGCGGTGGTTGAGGATGATGCCGTTGCGCCACTTGGCGCCGGCCAGGTTGGCGCCGGCCAGGTAGGCGCCGGCCAGGTAGGCGCCGGCCAGATTGGCGCCGGCACTCACTGCCGCGGTTACGGCATCCCGTAGCGAGGCATGCTCGCTGCTGAACAGAATGCCATTGTTCCAGCGGTGTTTGATCTCAATGAGATTGCTCATGCCCCCGCGCTCCCGACCAGCACCAGCAGCAGCACGGTCACGCCGGCTGCCAGGATGGAGGCGATGCTGAGCGCCGCGATGCGAGCCAGCTCGGCGCGGATCTGTGGGAGCGTCATGGCGCGGAAGCCGGCCAGCAGCTTGGTCATACAGGCGATGACCTGGATGTTGCGCTCGTTGATCAGGTCGCCCGTGTTGGGGGCGAACAGCACATCGTCGCCCATGGGGTCGCGGATGGGGACCAGGCCGTCAGTCGGCGTGGCAGGAAGCCAGGGCAAAGGCGAGGCTTGGCGGCTCATTGGGTGGCGCTCCATCAGGGGTGATGGAGGGGAGTATTGCTAAACCAGATAGCAGATGCAAGCTCTAACCGCACTCATCCGCTAATTAGTTTAGCATTGCCTCCCTGCTACTTAGCTAGCTCGCACCCAGGATGGACTTTCGTTGCTAAGTAGTAATTGTTTCTGGATGCAAGCGAGATGAGATAGTTCCTGCTTGCATCATTACAACTATGACGGGATACGCTGTGAACAAAGTGTGTCAGGGGAGGTGTGGCTTTGGCCTTGATAGCTATGAAGTGGCCGCTTTCGACTTCTTGCGCCGGGGGCGGGCGACCTCCGGTGAAGCAACCTCCACAACCGGCACCTCCGGCTCCCTGGCCTCTGCCGGCGGGACCGCGTCCCCGTCCATCGCAGCTTGCAGCCTGATCGCTCTGGCGTAGCCCATGCTGGATGGGTCGTTGTAGAACAACCAGTCCAGCGTGATGCCCTCGGCGCGCAGCGGCCCTAGGTAGCGCACGGGTGGGAACGCTCGCCCGTTGAGCCACGCATCCACCGTCACACGTTCGGCGCCGAGGAACATGGCGAAGGTCTGCGTCGTCTTGTAGCCAAGCTCGTTTTTCACGGCGCGCAGGCGACGACCTACAGCCTTCTCGTCATGGTCTGTCATGCTGCTAACCATACCATCAGGCAGGCATAAGGGCATGCTACCGTTCCCAGCGCGCAAGAGGCTTGCGTTCTGCTAAACCACATAGCAATATGCCTGCCATGGCATCTGCAAACACCATCATCGCCCAGCTTGGGGGTCCTGACGCGGTAGCTAGGATCACCGGCGCAAAGCTGAACGCCATCCGACAGTGGGACCGCATCGGCATACCTTACCGGTTCTGGGGTGCGGTGGTGGACGCGGCGGCAGCGTCCGAGGTTGATGGCATCACCTTCGACGTGCTGCGGGAGAGCAAAGCTGAATACCTGGCGCAGCGCGCTGGGGTGGCCGCTTGATGCCGGTCTACTTTGCACGCATTGAAGGACGCTCTGAGGTCAAGATCGGCCACGCCGCGATCCTCCGTAGTCGCCTTGCCACCATTCAGTCCTGCAATCCTGGTGATGTGTGGTTCAGTCGCACCTTTGCTGGCAACAGGGCCGATGAGATGGTGCTGCATCAACGATTTGCCCATTTGCGACTGAATGGCGAGTGGTTTGCCTGGGATGATGTTTTTAACAGCGATCTCGGACTGATTGATCTTGGCTCAATGGGGCCGTTTCCGGTCCTGATCAAGCGCCCGCCTAAGTCCGAACACACGAGGGCGCTCCACAGCCAGACCATGCGCGCTTCGTGGGCTGAACGTCGCCAGCGGGGTGCAGCATGAATCGCAACTGGGTCGCCGAGATGCAAGCCCGCTCCAAGCGCGGCGACTTCCACGCCATCGACGGCGCCTTACTGCCCCCGGTCAAGCCCGCCGAACCCGTGCTCCACGCCAATGATGATATCCGCGAGGATGAGTACGACGACCCGCTGTCCGCCGTGCGCGGCATCGTGTGGGTTGTGGCGATCTGCGTCGTCGGCGTGCTGCTGGTGGCGCTGGCGATGGCGTATCGCTGGTGAGCACGCACACTGAGGCGACCAAAGCAAAGATCAGCGCTGCCAAGATGAAGGGCCGTGCGAAGCCGCCCGAGGTCGTCGCCAAGGTCGCAGCCGCGCACACCGGCATAAAGCGCCCGCCGGCTACGGATGAGCATCGGGCCAGGATCTCGGCAGGAGTGAAGGCGTATCGCGCAGCGGAACGGGAGCGCAAGGGGATTGCTGCTGCCGATCCTGTGGCACTCCTGGATGCCGCCGCACGCAAGGAGGCCAGTCCTTGGCCCGATGCCAAGGATGTGCGCCTTACAGCGTTGTGGGCCGAGGGTCATAGCACGACCGAGATCGGCAAGCGCATCGGCGCATCCAAGAACAGCGTCGTCGGGCGCGCGCACCGTCTCAACCTGCCGGCGCGTCCCAGCCCGATCAAGCACAACGCCGAGGCAGGACACGTCAAACGCCGGGATCAGCCTAAGCGCGCTTTCAAGGCGACGCTTCCGCCCCCGCCCTCCGTCGTGCAACTCGCACCTGCCATCACCGCCGTGTCCGTCCCTAAGCACACGCCGGACAACCCCGTGCTTCACTTGACCCCCACGGGCAGCGGCGTGGGGCGCATCCCGTCCTGCAGCCCGTGCCAGTGGCCTACGACGACGGCCAACGGACGGCACCGGATGCTGTGTGAATCCCCCGCAGACGGGCGCACGTCCTATTGCCTCAAGCACCAAGCCGAAAGCCGCCGCAGCAGTGGGATGCTCGCGGCGACGCAGGCCCGGTTGGCGTCGGCGCATGGCTAACCGCATCCTCGCATTACGCCCGCACCCCATCGCGCTGTGCGGCGGCGAGCTGATCGCGCTGGGGCTTGGCTGTCCCGACTGCAACGAGGTCGCGTTCCAGGGCGTGGCATCAGGCGTCAGCGATCTATGGCTGTTCATCATCGGCACAGATGATGGCGTTCCGAATACAAAACGGCCAGCAGCGCGAAAGGGCGCAGCCTCCGCATGAGCATAACGACGGCCGATCTGTTCCGGCTGGCCTGGCCTAGGCACGCTGCGAAGCACGCCGCCCGCGCCGCGAGCGGCCCAGTCGATACCGCGCAGCGATGGATGCGCAGCCGCTACCGGCCGAACAGTGACACGCTGCTCAAGATGGTGCAGCAATCAAAGGAGCTGCGGGCCGAGCTGGTCCGGCTATGCGGAGAATGGGATGCAGAAACTCCGTTGGCATCTGGCGCAATGGCTCTACCGGCGCGGGCAGACGCTCGGGCGTCTAGCCGATTGGCTGAATCCACTCAGGTAGAGCGGCGCGTCGGCGACAGGCGCCGGGGGTGAGCGTTCGCAACTGGCTTTCTTGCGAAACTTCCCAGCTGATCGCCAAAGCCGATGCGGCTTGGATCCGTGGCGGCGACATGCCCTATCAGCAGCGCGAGCGCATGCTCCGCCGAGCGGCGCAATGGCGTGCGTGGAAGTATCCGGATGGGGACCGCGGTCCTATCCCTGAACATGCCATGCCGGTTGCCAATGCCGAAAAGTGGCACGCCGAACACGAGCGCATCTTCGGCTACGGGAAGGCTTACTCGGGTCAGCTTGAGATGTTCGGGGATGCAGCATGATCGGCGCGTGGAGATACACCACGGTCGCGTGCCGACGCATCTGGCGCTGGTATGACCGAGTTGGCCCCGCCGAGCACGTCCGCAGCGCCATCCCCGCGTGCGCCAAGGTCGCCGGCATCGCCTTCCCGCTGCTGGCGCTGCCCGGTGCAGTGCCGGTCCCGACGCGGCCCGTGCTGCCGCCTGCCGTGCCGAGTGCGAGCTACGGCGGGTTTGCGCCTGGGGCGTTCGGGCCGGGTGCGTTCGGGCCGCTGACCGACACGGGCCTTAGTGGCGTCAGTGAAGGCCTGGGCGGCTTCGGCGGCGGACTTGTTTTCCTCAGCGGGGCAGGTGGTATCGTCAGCACCCCAGCCATCGTCAACATCGCCCCGAACGCGCTCAACGCCAGCCCGGCCATGCTGGCCGTGCTGACGCAGCCGGTCGGCGTTCCTGCGGTCATCACGGGGCCCGGGCAGGGCGTACCCATGGCGTTCGTGCCCGACGTGCCAGTTCCGCAGCCAGTGCCGTGTCCGCCCGGTGTATGGATGATGCTGACGGCGCTGCTGGGGCTGGCTGCGGCGCGGCGGCGGGCGGCGGCGGTCAGGGTGCAACCATGCTCATCCGTCTCGACATGACCCCCGCCGAGGAATTGGCCTGGCTGCAAGCCGCGATGGTCCGCAAGGTCGTGCCCAAGCGCCCGGGCAAGCCTCTGCCGCCGGAGCGCGCGGCGCAGCAAAGCGTAGTCGCCTATTTGCACCGAGTGCTCCCAGATGCGGTGGTGCAGCACGTACGCAACGAGGCTGCACCACGGTCCATGACGCCGCAACAGCGCATGAACTTTCACGCCATGCGCAAGCGCGACGGGCTGACTTGGGGATTCCCGGACCTGCTGCTGTTCCTGGCTGACGGGCGCATGGGCTTGGTCGAGATGAAGCGCCCGGTCGGCGGCATCGTCTCCACGACGCAGGACGAGCTGCACGGCAAGCTGCGCGGCATGGGGCACCTAGTCGGCGTGGCGACGTGCCAGGACACCATGCGGCACCTGCTGCACGTCTGGGGCGTGACCACGCGTGAGGCTGCTGGCGCTCCTATGCGGGAGGCGGCGGTGCGGGTTGCCAAGCCTCGCACGCGGCTGCCGGCTGACGCGGTGCCGTTCTAGTGCGCGCCCAGCCGCAAACAGACTATTGGAACGCCGCAATGCCGCCAGCAGACCGGCAGGCCTTGCGCGATGCCTGGCAGGCGTATCGCTCGTGCCGCGACTGCAAGCATTGGGCGCATGAAGCCGGTCATCACGCAGGCTGCTGCGAGGCAGCTTACGAGCCTGGCGTACCAGCGTCGTTGATGACACCAGAGGATTACACCTGCGATGATTTCGTTGCAGGTGACGGGACACTCGACGCATGACCCGCCGCTCCCAGCAGCGCACGAAGGCCAGCGACCCGCGTTTCGTCTGGCCCATCAGCGCCTCGCTCCCGCCCGTGCACAAGCCCGACGCGCCCCCGCCGGTCTGGACGGGCACGTTGTCGCTCAACCCAGGTGCCCACGTCGGCGGTACGCTGTCCCATGGCGGTTGGACGCTCGGGCTGCAAGGCGTGGTCCAGGACCCGGCACAGGGCGGCATGCTGTGCCTACGCGGCACGGTGATGACGCGCGGGCTGGTGGCGCTGCCGTTCGAGGACTTCGGCCTGACCGCCGAGATGACGCAGCGCGCGGCGCACGGATCCTGGCTGCTCATGATGGAACGCAACGGCGACGGGTTCCTGGGGACCGTCTGCGGAACTGGCTGGCACCTGGCCGTCCAGGGCACGCCGTTCCAGCCGGGGCGGCTGCGGCTGCGCGGCGTGGTGGGGGCGGCATGACCGACGATGCAATCAAACCAGCGCCAGAGGCAGACATCACCGTGAACGGGCACCGCCTGACAACGGCGCAGTCGATGACCGTCCGGGTCGCGCTTGGCAACTTCGCCATGACCCTTCGCGAGCAGGGCGAACCGCAGCCGGGGTCGATTGAGAGCAGCTATCTCCAGCGGATCAGCGAAGTCATGAGGGCGATGGCATGATCCGCGCCCTGGGCACGCCCGGCAACGTCGTGCCGCGCTCCAATCCCGAGCGCGACGCCCTCGCTGCCGTGCGCGGCCTGCTGCGCATAGCGCCGATGCGCGAGCCGAGCGCGTTCGTGCTGGCCGTGCTGAGCCTCAGCGAATTGGACCGCGCCGGGGTCGTAGTGGAGCGCGCATGACCCGCCCATCCGATGAGGAACGCGCCGCGAGATACGAGCAGTATCGCCTGGAACTCATTGTCGCAGATCGGGACCGCTGCAAGGCCCTGCTGGACGCGGCTGAAACACGACTGGGGGTCGCATTGGAGCAAGCGGCGCGCGGCGATCTGGTCACGGGCTACTGCAAGGACCAAGCCGGATGACCGGGCATGGCGCCTTGATCGGGCTCGGCGATCTGAGGTATGCTGCAAGGTGTTGCGCCCACATGGCGCGGCGGGGACCGGCGGCGCTGGAGGCGCCAACCGATCCCCTGACGGCTACGGTGCTGGAGGCACACATGACCGCTCTTCGCCACGATATCGCACGCCCAGCGTGCGACTGCAATTCCGTTTTCTGTGTGTGCTCGTGAGCGCGTCTGATCGCATCCATCGCGCACGGAACACGCGCGAAGCCGCGGGACGCGCTTACCTGTTGGCGCTGCACGCTTCCATCGCGGCTGGCGAACCGCTGTATGAGCTGGCGCGCGATCATATGGCCTGGGATCGGGCCGCATCGCAGGTCATAGAGGTTTGCGGGACCGTGGGTGTGGATGCGCCGATGGTGTTGACTGCATGAACGCCACCGCATCGCCAGTTGACTTCGCCGCCGTCGCTCGGTTGGCCCTGTCGCAATCGTTGGACCTGCTCACCCGCTGGTTCCCGGCCGGCAAGAAAGTGCAACGCGAGTATGTCATCGGCAACCTCGCTGGCGACGCCGGCGATAGCCTGTCCATCAACACGCAGACGGGCCGCTGGGCCGACTTCGCCGCCAATGCGGCTGGCGGCGACCTCGTAAGCCTGTATGCCGCCATCCATCGCCTGTCGCAATCCGAAGCAGCCCGAAGGCTGGCAGCGGAGCTAGGACAACCAATGGAGGCGCGCACCTCTCGCGCAGTCCCACCGCGCACCTTGCAGCCGGTCCTGGCCGCTGCGGCGGAGCAGTGGACGCCCGTCCTGCCAATCCCGGAGGATGCACCCGCGCCACCACCTTCGCACCCCGCGCATGGACGCCCAACGCACGTTGCGACTTACCGCAACCGGGACGGCTTGCCCCTTGGACTGATCTATCGCTGCGAGCCGAAGGGCAAGCGCAAGCAGGTGATGCCGCTGACCTGGTGCGTCCACACCGATGGGCATCACGCTTGGCAATGGAAGTCCCTGCCCAAGCCCCGCAGCCTCTACGGCGCCGAGCTGCTGGACGCGGCACCAGCCGCAACGGTGCTGGTGGTGGAAGGCGAGGGCAAGTGCGAAGCCGGCCGGCGCCTGCTGGGCAGCCGCATGACGGTGGTCGCTTGGCCGGGCGGTGCCAATGCCACCGGCACAGCCGATTGGTCGCTGCTCCGGGACCGCAAGGTGATCGTTTGGCCTGATGCGGACAAGCCTGGCGCTGATGCCGCGACGGCTATCGTGCGGGCCGTCAAGGCGTTCGGCGCGAATGCCCGCATCGCGGCTCCTCCTGTCTACGTGGCGGACGGCTGGGACCTGGCCGACGCCGAACATGAGGGCTGGACTGCGGAGCAAGTCATGGATCATCTCGGCCTCACCAGTACGCCCCGGGTGACGCCGCTTGTTCGCCGGTCCGCCAACCTCGATGCCATCCGCGTCGTCAAAGGGGAGGCAGACCTGGCCGCATCGGCTGGCGAGGATGCGTTGCTGGCCTCGAAAATGCCCGTGTTCCGGCGGGACAAGCTGCTTGTGCAGCCAGTTTCGCAGAAGGTGCCGGCCAGCGGCGGGCGGATGACTATCGCCGCAGGGCTGGACACCATCGGGCTGTTCGGCCTGATCGACCTGCTGTGCCAGGCCGTCGAGTGGGTCAAGTACGACAAGCGGGACGAGAAGTGGAAGCCGATCAATCCGCCGGCCGACGTGACCAGCATCATCCTCTCCCGCGCCGCCAAGTCGCGCCTGCCGAGCATCGCAGGCGTCATCACCACGCCCACGCTCCGGCCGGACGGCTCCCTGCTGCTGGAGGCGGGTTATGACGAGGCAACCCGCCTTTACCACATCCAGGACACCGCACTGCGCTTGCCGACCCTGCCGGAGCGGCCGACCAAGGCCAATGCCCTGGAGGCCCTGGCCGACCTTGATGCGCTGCTGATCGGCTTCCCGTTCTCGGACGACCCGCGGTACGACAAGGCCGGCGTCGCCCTGCCTGTCCAGCACATCTCCAAGGCGGTGGCGTTGTCGGGCATCATCACGGCTGTCGTGCGCGGCGCCTTGTCTGTCGCACCCATGCACGCCTTCAAGGCCAGCACCGCCGGCAGCGGCAAGTCGTACCTCGTGGACCTTGCCAGCCTGATCAGCACCGGGCGGCCCTGCCCGGTCACGTCCGCTGCACCCGACGACCAGGCCGAGACGGAGAAGCGGCTCGTTGGCTTGCTACTGGCCGGCTACCCGATCATCAGCCTGGACAACGTGAACGGCGAAATCGGCGGCGACCTGCTGTGCCAGGCCATCGAACGCCCGCTGGTGCGGGTCCGCGGCCTCGGCCACTCCACGATCACCGAGATTGAATCGCGCGCTTCCCTGTTCGCCACCGGCAATGCCTTGCGGGTGCGCGGCGACATGACCCGGCGAACGCTAATCGGCTCGCTTGATGCCGGCATGGAACGGCCGGAGACGCGGGAGTTTGCGACCGATCCCGCCGCCGAAGTGCTGGGCGACCGGGGCCGCTACGTCGCCGCCTGCCTCACCATCGTTCGGGCCTACCTTGCAGCAGGCAAGCCGTCCCAATTGACGCCTCTGGCCTCGTTTGAGGAGTGGTCGGATTGGGTGCGTGGCGCCCTGGTATGGCTCGGCTGTGCCGATCCGGCACTGTCCATGGAGGGCGCGCGCGAGGACGATCCCGAGCTGTCGGACCTGAAAGAGCTGGTGTCGGCGTGGCGCGACTCTCTGGCACTCAACGACGGCTACACGCTTCGTGAAGTTGACACCATCTCAAACGAGAAGTCTTGGAGTGAAGATGGAACCAGGCACACAGACGAGTTGAAGCATCCAGACTTGCGAGTTGTTCTGATGAAGATAGCTGGAGAACGCGGCGTGATGAATACTAAGAGGCTGGCCCGCTATTTCATGGATCGAGAGGGAAGGATAGCGAATGGACTTCGGATCAAACGCAAGGGCACTGGCCAAGGTGGGATATTGAACTGGAGCGTTGAAGATGTCTCGAAACGCTAGGACGGTGGCTTCGGTGGCTTCGGTGGCTTTGCTCAATCCCCCGCGTATGGAGATCGTTCTTCACATGGGGTGGTTAAAACTAAGCCACCAAAGCCACCAAAGCCACCCAAGGGAAGATAGGGGAGCCTTCGCATGTTCCGCGACGTGACGGCCAAAGGCGACAAGTTGGCACGCATCCGGGGACAACCCCGTGCCGCAGCGCGCGGTGGTGACGGATCGGGGAGAACGAGTATGAGCTGCTTGGTCAAACTTGGCGACCGTACTTGGGTCAATCCAGCCTGCGTCGTGTCCATCACCGCACGCGAAGGCGGCACGCTTTCGGGTCAATCAGTGGGCGCGCACGTCACCGTCACGACTGGCAGCGGCGATCTCACTTGGCCCTGCGACGACATGGCGGCGGCTGAGTTTCTGGCCGAACACATCGGCAAACTATGCAACGGAGACCCCAAATGAAACTCAACGCTCTCGCCGTTCTGGCCCTCCTAGCCACCACTACACCCCTAGCCGCCGAGTCCGAATCCCCAGCCCCCCAATCCCTAACCCTCCTCTTCGCCCCCAACAGCACTGCCATCCGCCCCAGCGACACCCCGCTGCTCGACGCAGCCGCCCGACTCTACCGCGACGGCCACCCGATCATCCTGGTGCTGACCGGCGGCACCGACGCGGTCGGCTCGCCGGAACTGAACCTTCGCCTCTCGCAGGCGCGCACGGTGGCAGTGCTGCATGGGCTAGTGGCGCGTGGCATTCCGGCGGGGCGCTTCCAGCTTGTGGCCAAGGGGGCGTCTGAGCCGGCTGTGCCTGCGGCGGTGGGGGTCGCAGAGGAGCGGAACCGGCGGGTTGAGATCAGGTGGCGGTAGGGGTGGGGCAGGAGGTCGGTGCGCGAATGAGGTGCCGCGATGCCATGATGGCCAATGGTGACGACTTGATCCCTCGATCCTGCCCGACATGCGGCAGGCTAGGCCCGTGCAAACTGTCTCTGGACGTTCCCAACGTTCACACCGCAGACCCAGTGCCACCCACGGGCAAACCTGACCCCACGGTGCCGCTTTGTCCGTTCTGCGGTGCCGCCGCTCATAGCACCTTCTTGTTTGGGCGTCAGGTCTTCGGCTGTCGGACAGCGGGCTGCATGCGGAGGCCGGGATGACCGACAACATCCAAGGCGGCTTCGTCCAGGTCCCCCGCATCCCAACCCTGGCGATGCTGGACGCAGCCTGCCAGGCGATGCGCCACCGGCAGGAGACCATGGGGCCGGACTGGACGCCCGTGTCCAACAAGGCGCGCATTCTCTGGGAAGCGATGCTGGCAGCTTGGGAGGTGGAGCAGCGCGAGCGGCACACTGTGCTGATCAAAGGCGTTCTGGACGACTACCACGAAGCTTTGAGCGATCCCCGGATGGCAGACGACTATGTGCCGCCTGCCGCGCCCCCGGATGTACAGTCATGACCATCCTCCTCGGCACCCTCCTCGGCCTCTGGCGGCTGCTGGCCCTCGGCGTGGCCGGCGTTGTGCGGTGGGTGCGTGGGGGTGGGGTGTGAGCCGACTAATCCGGCTTCTTGACGGCACATGGGTGGACCCGGGCCACGTCATATCGGTTTCGGCCTTTGCGGGCTTTGAGATTGGCGACACGCAGGTTGGCCCGAAAGTGATCCTGACGCTCAGCACGACAACATTGCACTGGAGTCAACCCGATCTCGAAACGGCACAGGCCTATGCGAACCATCTAGCAGAGCTGGTCAATGGGGCTGACGTATGACATCCAACACCGAACGCACCCTGCCGCCGGACCCGAGCGTTGCGGGATACGCCAGAACGCCCCAAATTGCCGTGCCAGGCGGCACATGGGGAGTTGGCCGTTAGGGGTGGTGCGGACAACCCGCCCAACGCCTCAGAACGTCGCGCGCGTGCGGGTCAGCGGGAGCACGGCTACCCTGGCGCGTCACGCTCTAGCCCTTCGATCAGCGCCGCACGGGATGCGTCACCCTGTCGTGCTGCTCGGGCGTCTAGGCGGGCTAGAACAGCGCCGGACAACTCAACACGGCCAGCCTGCCGCGATGCTTTGCTGGCCTTGCTGCGCACCTGCCACGCTGCTTATCACCGATAGGTCACAGTCAGGTCCAGGTTCACGATGGCGCGCGTGACGTGGTTGCCAGGGATGGCTTCCATCACGTCGACCGATACGGCGTTGCCGTGCGACCGGGCGTTGCTCAGGCTGCGCTTGATCGTGCTGGTCGCGGCCTTTACGCCTTCCTCAAGTGTGGTGAACTGCTTGCCGCCTGCCATTACCTTGTTGCACCAGTTGGATACGTAGAACATCGGGACCATCCTACCTGCCGGGGCTATCATCACGGGATCAGGAGCGCGGCGCCGTGACCAGCACCGCGCGCCTCACCAAGCCGCAAGCCTACGCCCTAAGCCTAGCCGCCCGCCCCATCTACCGGCAGGATCGCCTCCCCGGCATCCGCCACGACGGGACGCACTGGCTCTGGGGTTGGCCCGGTGTGGGTGCCACCGTGATCCGCGACGCCACGATGCAGGCGCTGTTCCGGGGTGCGCTGCTGTCCTACGCGCGCTTGGCGGCTTGAAGACTCCGTGGCCCTGCCGACTGAGGCAGGATGGGCTTGGCTGAACCACAACCAAAAGCAGGAATCCGTATGACATCCTACCTCAGCCGCCGTGCTCTCTTTGGTGGCCTGGCCGCAATCCTGGCCGCGCCAGCCATCGTCAAGGCAGAGGCGATCATGCGGATCAGTCCGCCTTTTCTGTGGGGCGACGGCATCCACGACGACACTCAGGCAATCCAGGACATGATCGACCGTTTTGCTCGCGAGAATGCAGGCAATGCTGACCGGCTATTGTTCATGTTTCCTGTTGGAAAGCGGCTGCGTCTGGCAAAGCAGATTTGCATATGCCGCAGCTTGGGTGGTATTAGCGGCGCTATGGAGCACAAGACGCTTTTGGTCAGCACTGACGAGTCCGCCTGTCTAAGATTTGCTGTTGAACCTGGTTTAGACGGGACCGATCTCCCATATCTTGTGACAAATTTTCATGTGACTGGCGGAATTATACCCACGCAAAGCTTGTCCAATGCCGACTGAGGCGGAGCGCAGGTGGTTGGAGGAGCATTCGTGATGGAAATGGTAAATCAAGCGTGGATTGCCATACTGGCTTTGGTCGTGTCGAGCGTGACGCTGAGAATCTGCGGACTTCCAGCAGAGGCGCATGACGTTGCGTTGATGTCAGAAGGCGCAGCGGGCGTGAACTTCATTTACATGCGCGCTTTGGTGCGAAAGGGCCTGTGATGATGGCCCTAGCCTGGCTCCTGGGCGCTATGGTCGCCGGACCCATCGGCTACGTCGCCGGCCGATGCGTGGGCCACCACCGCGCGCTCCGGCTGTTGTGCGATGTGAACAACGCGGTGCAGGTGCTGGATGCGACTGAGGGATTCGATGGGGCGCGGCGCCGGGTTGTGGCTGTGCGGGCGTTTCGAATGCTGCGGGGTGTTTCGTGACCCGCTACATCGCCCACCGCAGCGCGCCGCGCGCCTGGACCGACGATGCACCCGTCAGTGTCATCGCACGCCCGACGCTGACAGTCCACGAGGCCGATAACGCACCTATCGATACCGGGCTGCTTGATGCCCATGGGGTGCCGCTCTACCGCGTGCGGGAGCGGGCGGCGGTGGGGTTTGATCTGACAGACAGGAGCCGCCCATCATGAACGCCATCGTCAGCCCGGTCGTTGACCCCACAAGCGACGTATCGACTGCTGGACCTGCATGGTCTGATGCTGAATACGTCGCTGCCCTGGCCGAGAACGCATCACGCGATGCAGCACGAGACGTAGCATGGGACGCTCAGGACGCCCTGGACCGCATGGCACGCAACCGTGCATCCGCCACCCGGCTGGGGAGCTTGGCCCAGCCTGCCGCAATGCCGCCGATCCCGCCCAGGGCATTCCGCATGATGCAGCTCACGCAAGCCATCAAGGAGGCGCGGGACGAACTGGCCATAGCCGACTGCGCCCGCCGAGCGGCACGGGGCCGGGTCGCCAAGGAGAAGCTGCGGTCGCCTGTGACGCGGGCGCGGAGCCGGCTGAATGCGGCAGAGGCAGCGCTGACGGCCGAGAAGCACGGCGCCGAAATGGCGGACGCCGTAATGCGGACGAATCAAGTGCGTTCGGATGTGCTGGTGCCGGTTAGGACAGGCGAGATGCGCGACGGCAAGCATGTGGTCCGCATGGAGCGGCAGGATGTTGTGCTCCGCCAGGCGCAGGTTGTCGTATCGGACGCCGGGCGCATTGAGAAAGTGACGGCCTTGGGCCGGCTGGTGCGGGATCGGTGCTTGACCCAGCAGCAGGGGGCGGCGCTGGTGCGTTATCGTGAGGCCCATGAGGCATCTGAGGCTGGGTTGTTCGGGGGTGGCCTTAACCCCGACGCAGTCGGCGGCAGTGGTTCGTCCACCGGCGGGAATGCCCGGATTGAGTCCGCCGTCGCCGATGGCATCCTGCTGGGCAAGATGCGGGCGGCACTGTTCCCGCGAGGACTCAATTTGGTCGAGCACGTCGCCGTGCGCGGGCTCACGGTCGCGAGCTGGGCCGCGCAGCAGGAGATGAACCCGGCGCGGGCCATGGGGCTGCTGGAAGCAGTGGCGGATATATTGGCGGGGGTGGAGTAGTCGCGATGTCTAAGCCATGCGTCAAATGTGGTGGCGTGGACCGTTATGAAAAAACGGGCGGATGTAAAGTTTGCGCGCGCCGAAGAAGCTCCGTCCAGAATGCGATGCGTCAGGTCGTGAGAGCACCTAAACTTGATCTAGCAGCAAAGTTGTGCGTCAAGTGCGGAAAGCTTGACAGATACGACAATGGCAAGTGCCGCTCTTGTGCTCTAGTCAGAAAGGTAAGACTAAAGGTACTTCATCCAGAAAAGATCAAAGAGTATAACGCTAACTTCTATCAACGCTATTCTGAGCGAATCAAGGCACGGCAAAAGGAGTGGGTTGCCAATCACCCTGACTATAACTGGAAAAAGCAAAATCCTGAAAAATATATGGCTGGGCGACACAAATATATTGAAAGAAATAGAAACAGAATTAAAGTGAGACGTGCTGCGCAGGGTAAGCTCTATTATGCCAAGAACAGACTTGCAATTATTGCCAAGACTAAGGCATGGAAAATTGCAAATCCAGAGAAACACGCTGCAATGGATTGGAAACGTTACAACCAGAACGGAATTGTTAAAAGGCGGCGGAATCGGTTGCTCGTCAACCTTCTTAGCTTACAAAACCTGCAACGCAAGATCATTATAGAGGTTTTTAAATGATGTATCACAATGCGTCTGACATTGATCTAATTGAAGCCTACAAGCGCGCAATCGGCCGTTCAGCCGAAGGACTAAAGGAAGCCGCATGCATCTGGTGCGCGCTCAAGGAGCGTGGTCGCAATATGGACGACTTGCTTGGGCCGTTCGTGGAATACTTCCCAGCCATTGCCGCCGGGCGACTGCTGCCGGAAGTGATTTTTACGTGCGGCGGTTCGCTGAAGCTGATGGAGGCCGTCGCAGCTTTGGTCCCCGAGGACCAGGCCAAGGTCACGCAGCCTGGCGCAACGGTGCAAGTGCTGATGCCGACAGGTGAGGTTGAGCATCGCAAACCCACCGAGCTTCCGGTTGCCATCGCCCGGCAGGTCTTGGGCGACGGTCGCATCCGCACGCCAGAGGAACAGCGTCCGTTCGTGGTGTCTCCTCCTCAGCCGTCTAGCCGATCCAAACCGCAGCCAGAAGTGATTAGCTTCCGTCAGCCCCTCGTCGTCCCGCCCACTCCAACCAAGACAGCACTTGGCTTGGCTCTTGCTGATGCGGGCTACGAGGCGCCGGAGGCGAAGTTGCTGCAAATTGGTGTTGAGGCATGGATCAAGTGGCCGCAAGTGATCGCAGCCGGTGCCCGCCGTGATTTTGTGAAGGCAAAGCTGCGAGCAGACCTCTCATGGATTTTGATGGAGCAGTATCAGCCCGCCATACTTTCGCAAGCCGTAGGTTGGCTGTTGGCCGAGGCGGAGCGAAGTATCAAAGATGCAGCACCAGCACGGCGGGCTCACGGCAAGTCTGAAGATTTACATCCCTCTGGCTTACCGTGACGAGAGGCCCAAAATGCGCGCAGGAATGAGTCGGCACGCTTAGAACTCAGCAGCGCCATCATCTCTGTCCAGCGTGCTTCAAATTCTACCGAACTTCCCTTTCTATACTTCTCAGCTTGGCTAAAGAGATTCTATGTCAGATTAGGCCGAGGTGGAACGGTATCCAATCCGACAAGAGTCCCATCAGGATCGGTCTGTCCGTCAAGGTAGTGGCGGCCATCCGCACAACGGATGAACATATCACCAGCATCGTCCACCTGGATCGTCCGCTTTGTGCGATGCCCAAGGCAGCCCCAGAAGGGATTGCCCGGCATCACCACGTCTCCTGGTTTCAGATCGTGCAGCTTCATCGCGTCATCCTCCGGTCGCGGGGGGGGGGTCGTGATCCTATGCGGCTTCCTCGGCCGCAGCCTGGTAGCCGTCGTTCCACGACATGAAGTCGGGGTGTTCGTCGGGGTAGGGATTGGACGTCTCGGACTGGCCCGCATCGTGCGCTTCGCGGCCTTCGGCATGGGGGTCGTTGTCCTTGTCGCTCATCTTCGTTCTCCGGCTGGGGTCTATGATACCGATCGTGAGAACCGATAATCTCTGGGCTTCACAGCGGCGTCGGTTGCGTTCACTATCGCAGGCGCAACAGGCACGACCTGGCCTGATGCCAGCGTCCGAAAATGACCACGACGCCAATGGGTGGACATTGCAGCCCGTTTTTCACCTTCTGCGGATGCCTGAGCTTCCGAGTAAGGAAGCCCGATCTTAACAGTGTGATACTCTGGTAATGCCGTCCTGCCGTGCTTAGTCCTTTGCCGATTGAGCCGATGCGGAGCCTCGATATAGCTAACCTGTGTTGATTTTGACATCAACGCCGAGATGGAGGACGCGACCAGTATGGTTGCTTTGATCGCAAGCTCTTCGGCCCCTGAAGCATCCCGATCCTCAACCCACCCAAACCCGTCGCTGCCAAGAGTGCCTGTTGCGGGAATTCGGCCCCACTTCTCGCCAACAAGAACGTATGAACGAACGTAAAGCCGTCCATCTACACACCAAGCAATGCAGGCGATGTGATCGAAAAACGCAGCAGGGCGCTTTCCTGCGAACTCAAAATAGGTAAATGGGAATGGCGTCCTGACCATCCCCTCGGCAGCTAACTTTACCCCAAAGTCTATAAAAGCCGAATTACCGAACTGAACTGCGGCACCCATCTCGAACTTACCGCTTGCCGCCAATGCCTGAGCGGCTTGGGGCCAAATCTCAATTTCTTTCATCTGGTCGGCTAACGTATGCGCCTTCATTGTGCTGGTTCCATTGGCCGGGGTCTATGATACTGCTGGCGCGGGTCCGGCTTTGATCTGGTTCAACACCCACACGCGCATCCGCGACCAGCGGGCTTCCGGAGATTCCCGGTATACCCCTGCTTCGTCGTTCATCCATTCAATCTCTTGGACCAGCGGCGCAGCGACATTGAACGTTTTGGCGATGGCGTCGTAATCATCCACGTCCAGCTTCTCCATCTTCACGCCGCGCGCTGGGCCCAGACTGCCGATTGCGCAGACTTCGCCGGCCGCGATTAGGTCGTGCGCGATCAGTCGCTTGTGCGGCATAGCATCCAACGCACCCAGCAGATCACGCAACATCGCCTGACCGCGCTTGCCGTGTGTGGCACTGGCCACCCGGCCGCGGTGCATGATCTGTTGCCATTCGCTGTAGTCGCCATCGACGGAATATCCAGATCGGCTCATGTCGATTTCTCCGGTCGAAGGTCTATGTGCTGGTCAGGCTGTGAGACGGACACAGCCACCATCGGCGTAAACACGCATCGCACCGCGCGTCCCGATCCGAACTTCGCACGAAATACCGTGGCGTGCGGCGCTCTGGCGGGCAACGTCGATTGCACCTTCCATACTGTAGGTCTGTCCCACCAGCGTCCAAGGCTTGTCGGAATGGGACTGGATGATTGTGTAGAACATCGTTTGTCTCCGAGTTGGTGTCTGTGTCGTCTAGCTGACAAGCACACTCTATAGGATCAGGTCACCCCTTGCAAGCACTAATGATCCGGCATATCATCAGACCATGCCATCAGATCACAAGAAGCGACGACGCCGCATTCCCAAGCCCCTTCTGAGCTTCACGTCCAACATTCCGTGGCGTGGGCGGAAGGACGACGAGCCGATGCTGGTCGGCTATGTGCGGGTTTCCACTGACACTCAGACTAACCAGCGGCAGGTTGATGAGCTAGTGCAGGCCGGCGTCTCGCCCATCGACATCTTCGGAGATGAAGCCAGTGGCGCAACGATGGAGCGCCCTGGCTGGGCAGCATGCGGGCGCGAGCTGCGGGAGGGCGACACGCTCGTCATCTATTCACTAGACCGGCTTTCCCGCGATCTCGTCCACACCATGACAACGCTGCGGGCACTTAACGATCGGAACGTGACCGTGAGGGTCCTCACGATGGACTTTGACAGCCGCACTCCAATGGGACGTTTCGTGTTCAGCATGATGGCCGGGTTCGCGCAGTTTGAGCGGGACATCATCCTGGAGCGGACCCGACACGGGTTGGCGAAGGCTCGGGAGCGCGGCCGGTTTGGTGGCGCAGTCCAGAAGTACACTGATGAGGCCATCGAACGCGCCTACAAGCGGGCTGGCACGATACCAAGCGCAGCCAAGCTACTGAAGTGCAGCGAGCCAACGATCAAGCGAGGGTTGGCTAGGATCAGGGCGAAAGAGGATGCCGAGAAGCCGAAGCGCGAGGAGGCGCAGGGCGATGCCGATCAGGGCTGAGAACAGGGCGCGTTATCCTGCCGACTGGAAGGCGATCAGCCTTTCCATCCGGGATCGTGCCGGCCAGAAGTGCGAGCAATGCGGGGCCAAAAACGGCGAACCGCATCCGCTCACCGGCTCCCGTGTCGTGTTGACCGTCGCTCACCTTGATCATCAACCCGAAAACTGTGACCCAGCCAACCTGCGGGCCTGGTGCCAGAAATGTCACAACGCCTATGACGCGCCCGCTCGCCGGGCCGGCATGAAGACTAGGCACCGCGCCACTCTTGCCATAGGAGACTTGCTGTGAGCGACGTTCGCACTACACCAACGACCGCTGAGCGGGTCAAGACTTACCGCGAGGAGCACCAATGCAGCATGCAAAAGGCTGCGTCCGAGATCGCCCGAGAGGGCGCGCTTGAGCAAGTTGCCAAGGCGGAGATGTTGGCTGATCTAAAGCCCATTCTCGATGACCTAATCAGGAGGATCATTCGATGATCGTCAAACATGATGCCCTTACGGGAACGACAGTCGCGCCTCCTAAAAAGGTTCTTACCGCACTCGAAAAGGTGTTTGTCGCTGAGATCAATGGGCAACTTCCGTTTCAATCCAAGGCAAACATTTTTCGTGACCTTTTAGCCGCCGGGCTAGTGGCGAGCATGCAACGCAAGATCGGAACCGGATGGAGTGCAATCACCGTGGCCGGCTATGAACTGACACATGCTGGGCGCCTTCTCTACTGCTCAAGCGGCGACGAGGGAGACAAGCCATGAGCGACACTGAGCATCCAGAGACGACCGAAGCACCCCGAAAGCGCAAGGCCCGCCAGAGAAGTCTGGCGGGCCTTGCTCAGTCCATCCCAAAGATCGGCCAGTAGCCTAGGCAGCGGTGCGGAAACTCTCAATCTCTTCGCCCGCCGCCTCGGCAGCCGTCAGCCAGAGAGGCTTGCGCCCCCGACCCGTCCAGGTCTGTCCGGTCGGCGACTGGAACTTGACCGCTCCGGGCTCCTTCGCGCTGGTGGCGCCAGCGGACCTCTTCGACGCGGCCGTCCCCTTGGTAGCCTGGGCAGGCGACCCGAAGAGTTGCGCTGCTGACAGCCCCACCGCAGCGGCCTTCTCCTCAAACTCAGCGAGCAACGCAGTCCGAGCAGTCTCAGTATTGGCCTTCATGCGGTTCTGAGCATAAGCGACCAGCCCTTGCAGATGGGCGTTGTCCAGGCGATCAAGCATGGCAATCATAACCTCATTCGGTGGTGTCGCGGACATCGTATTTTCCTCTGTTAATGGGAAGTGAGTATTTGCAGCGTTCTGGCTATCAAATCAAGAGGGCAAAAGAGAAATTCAGGCGTCCTACCGGGCTCGTACAGATGAAGGGATTGGGGGATCAAGCCAAAGCGGCACGCTGCAAGCCCGGCGCTCCTCAATGACCTTCACCGCCGATCCTGTGCAAGCCGCCAGCATTAGTCCGGCATCGTTGGACCGCATCAGGTTCGCCCACGCTGCGGCTGCACTAGGCCCGCCGCGAAACGCCAGCGCGAGCTGCTGTTCGGTCTGGTGAACGGAGGCGTTGGCTAACGTTACACCCCACAGGAAGCCGCCTCCTGCCGCAACCAGGATGCCGATTGCGAAGGCCCCGCCATAGGTCAGCAGCGTGCGCCGGTTGTACGCCCGCGCCAACTCCGCCGCGCGCACATCGGCGCCGCGCACGGCTGCCTTTTCCAATCGCTCGACGGCGTGCTCGACCGTGACCGAATCCAGCGGCTGCCGGATGGCCTGGATGCCGGATGCAAAAGCCCCCAACCCCGCCGAGGACGCCGCCAACAGGTAGCGGATGGGGTCGCCGGTCATCCCGGCCTTCGCCACTGCCCCGTCAAGGTCCGCCTGCGCCGCCAGGATGCCCGCAAGCACCTGGTCGTCGCCGGCCGGAGTGGGCTGGGGGGTTACGGCAACCATGCGGTGATCGGGGCGAGCATTGCGTCCATGGCATTCATCCAGGCCCGGACCCGGCTGCGGTCAAACACCCCGAGCGGAGCGATGGTCCGAGATGTGGCCACTACCCCATCACGAGCCGATGCGAAATCCAGCCGCTTCGCCTCGATCTCACCTGCCACGGACGGCTCCAGCCGCGGCATCCACAGCACTACCGCCCCGCGCGCCACCGCTGCCTTGAACGCGCTGTGACGCATGACGCGGGCGAAGGCGTCTTCCCGCGCCACAGTCGGGTCAGTCAGCCCTTCATTCAGCACCAGCGCGGTTGCTCGCGGCTGAAACCCCTGCGCCTCGAACGTCGCCAGCGAGGCCAGATCATCTACGCGCGGGCCGAGCGTGTAGATGGCGACGGGTGCCACGCCCGTGCCTTCCATCGTCGCCGCTAGATCGGGCACGTCGGATAGGACGCGCCCCAGGCTGGTGTCGCCGCCGCCCAGGTCCAGCAGCGCCGACGTGCCATTCTCCATCATGGCCCGCAGCAGGCTTTCCAGCCACCGCGCGACGGCAGCCGCATCGTTGGTCGGCGGCTGCGCTACCCCGTCAAGGAAGTTGGCCAGGGACCGATTCTGCGGGTCCAAGGCAGCAGCCAGCGCACTGCCGCTACCGGCTGCCACAAGCTCCATCACGTAGCGGATAAGCGTCGTCTTGCCGCTCCGCCCCGGGCCGATCACGAACCAGACTTTTGGACGCCCGGCCAATTCAGGGGCGACGAGCGCGGCCAGACCATCGGCCTTCCGCCCCGCAAAGGACGGGGTGGGCGACGGCAGGCCCACGGCGATCTCGTCTTCATCATCGGTGACGCGCGGGCCGAATAGCTGGACGACGGACGGTGCTGACGCGGGCGTGGACGTGGGCTTGGCTGCCATGGCGTTCTCCTGTTGTTAATCCCGTCGCAGCTTCGAGATGCCGAAGCTGGGAGTTGCAGGGGCTTCATCTGCCCCTTCCGTAGCGTCGAAAGCGGGGACCAGGCGGCCGAGCTGGACCGGAGCTGGGATCAGCGGCGCTGGGCGCGGAGGCGCTTCGATTGCAGGAGCAGGTTGAGGGGACGGCTTCACCCCTTGCCGAGCTTTGCCGCCAAGGTCCTTCTTGACCCGCGCCCAAGTGTTCTGCGCGCCCCGCAGCGTCGGCGGCTTGCCGTCGCCGTCCAGGATGCCGAGTTCATTGAAGCCGGCAACCAGCACGGACCAGTCTGGCCGCTTGCTCTCAAAGGCACGGATCATCGCGTCGTAATGGTCGCGCATGGCGATGTAGAGCGGGCTGTGCCGGTCCGCGACGGCCTGGATCAGCAGCCCCTCCAGCGATAGCTTCTTACCCGCCATCCCTATCCTGTCTCCGCGTCGTGCGTGGCAATCTGCTCACGCAGCCCATAGCCGTGTCAACGAACGACGCACAACCATCTTCACACCTATCTGCACATATTGAGTCATATGTCTCACATAGGGACAACATATGTCTTTCACAGGAAGAAGGGAGATACACACCATTGCACCCTCAGCGGGTGCCAGTCCTTGCGGCAGTGGGGTAGGGTGCGCTACGCCTTGCAGGCAACCCTGCGAGGCCGACGCCATGCCAGCCCCCACACTTGAAGCCATCGCCGCCGCGCAGGACCGCATTGAGCAGCGCCAGGCGGCCTATGAAATCGTTGCCCACCGCATCCTGGGGTGCCTCGAAGTCCACAACGAGAAGCTGGACGCGCTGCTTGCCGCCGCCAAGCCGCCGACCGGTCCCAGCCCGGTGCAGGAGCTGCTGGCCGGCATCTTGGCCGCCATGCAACAGCAGGCGGCGGCGCTGGAGGCCCTGCCGGACGGCATCGTGCAGGCTCTGCGCGAGGACGCCGCGGCCGACCTGACCGACGAGGACATGGACATCGAGGGCGCAGGCGCGTGGGGCCAGAAAGGGTAGAGCCGGGGTAGTGCTGACATTCAGCAAGGGGGTTGGACGCGCTCCCAGCGCCGCAAGGGCGATGGCCGAGTACCTCGCGGAAAGCACGGTCCCCGACGAGGCGATGGCGCTGGCCGACTACTACGTTCGCGGCATTGAGCGGGTGGAGGCCGAGGGGACGGCGGCGATCCCCCGAGCTGACATGGCGCCCGCGGTCGCCGCAGCATTGGGCTTGGACATGGGCCGGACAGCCAAGGTGTCCGAGGTGGCAAACCTGCTGCAAGGGCTGCGCGCGGACGGCGAGGCCATCGAGGGCCGACAGTCCTACAAGGTGGGGGCCGGGCAGGATCGGGTCAGCTACATCGACCTGACATTCTCCGCCCCCAAGTCGGTCAGCGTGGCGATGGCGTTGGCCCCGACAGAGGCCGAGCGACACATCATCGTCGGCGCGCACCGCGATGCCTGGATGGCCGGCATGGCGCACCTTGAGACGATCATCGCGCACGCCCGCAAAGGAGCGGCCGGCAGCAAGGGTAGCGTGCCGGGCAAGCTGGGATGGGTCAGCTTCGACCACTACACCGCCCGCCCCACGATCCAGGTCCCGCATACAGAGGACGACGGCACCAAAACGACGCTGATCCAGAGCGTGCGCAACCCGGCGGTGCCGGCGGACATGCAGCTCCACACGCACGTCACTGTCCCCAACGTCGTCTTTGCCGATGACGGCACGGTGGGCAGCATCGACACGTTGGCGATGCACGACCGGGTCCACGAGGTCGGCGCCTACTACCAGGCCCACCTGGCAACCAACTTGCGGGCGCAGGGCATCGACGTGGTGCTGGACGACCGGACGGAAGCGGCCCGGATGCCGGCAGTCCCGGAGGCTATTTCCGACCTGTTCAGCAAGCGGAGCCACGACGGCGAGGCGGCGGCGCGGGAGTTCGTGCAATCGCTTGGACGGGATTGGGACTCGCTGCACCCGCGTGAGTTGGTCGGAATAATGCGCTACGGCACCCGGAGCGCGCGGCAGGGCAAGGAGACAGCGGCGGCGCCGGCCGAGGGATCGAACGTCGCCGGCTGGCGGGCGCAGGCGGCGGCGGCGGGCTACACGCACCGGAGCGTCATCGACCCGGAAGCGAAGGCCCGGCTGCCGGCGACCGAGCAGGACCGGCTGCGGCGAGGCTACACGGCAGCACTGCCGCTGCTGGCGCGGCAGTTCGAGCGGCGGGCGACCATGTATGCCAGCGTCGCCCGGACGTCGGCAGCGCGCGGCTTGATCGCGTCCGGCGTGGAGTCTGCCGCCGACATCGACCGGATCACGGCGGCTATGCGCGAGCATGGGGTGCAGCACGACGGCAGCACCGTCCCCTTGATGTGGGCCAGCATGCCCAGCGAGGGCGAAGGGGAAGGCCGGCGCCCGAAGGTCAAGATCACCACCACCCTGCATGTCGCTCAGGAGCGGGAGGCGATGGCGCTGGCGGAAACCGCGGCGGCTGACCGCAGCGGGGCGCTATCTCCTGGACAGATCGACCGCGCAGTACGGGACGTGTCCGAGCGCGATGGCCTGGACTTTACCGGTGCCCATGGGCTTGAGCAGCGGCGGGTGCTGGAAACGCTTGGCACGTCGGGGCGGCTGGCGGTCGCGGTCGGCGTGGCCGGGTCGGGAAAGTCCACGCTGCTGCGTCCGCTGGTTGCGGCATGGTCGGCACCTCCCGAACGGGAGGGCGACGAGCGCGCGATCTACGGGACGGCGTTGGCGACCCGGCAGGCCAACCAGCTTGCCGACGCCGGCATAGACCCCCGCAACACCCTGCCCATCGCCGGGCTGCTCGCACGGGCGCACAGCGGCGACCTGGTGCTGAATGAGCGCAGCGTTATCGTGGTGGACGAGCTGGGGCAGGTGGGCACCGCCCAGGCCCTCGCCTTGCTGCGGCTACGGGCGGAACACGGCTTTTCCATCGTCGCCATCGGTGATGACCGGCAGGGCCAGGCGATTGATGCCGGCAATTCCATCGGCTTGATGCGAAAGGCGCTGGGGGCCAAGGCGGTGCCCGAACTTGAAGGATCGGTGCGCCAGGCGCGGGAACGCGACCGCGAAACGTCCGCGATGTTCCGGCAAGGGGACGCGGCAGGCGGCATCGGGCGGCTGCAAGAGGATGGCCATGCGGTGCTGATCCAGGGTGGGCATCGGCGGGCCGTCGAGGCAGTGGCGGACCTATGGCAGGCGCGGCACGCCGCCAACGCCGACCGTGCCGGCTACACGCTGACGGCCAGCGCGCCGACAAACGCCGACGCCCGGTCGATCGGCGCCGCCATCCGCGAGCGGCGGCGGGCAGCGGGGCAGGTAGGGCCTGATCAGGTGACGCTGCAAGCGACCGACCAGAACGGGCAGCACTACGTCCTGCCGCTGGCGGAGGGCGACCGGGTGCGCCTGTTCGCTACCACCCGGGCCAACTTCGGCGGGCGCGGCGGCGTGATGGGAAACAACGGGTCAGTCGTGGAGGTGGAGCGCATCAAGGATGCCGGCGTCCAGCTCCGCACCTCGGCAGGCAAGTCCGGCTTCGTCGCCTGGGACACCTTGCGCGACCCTGCCAGCGGGCGGGTCAAGCTGACCTATGGCGACGTGCTGTCCATCGACGCCATCCAGGGGGCGACCAGCACGGAGCATATCAACGCCCTGCCCAGCGGCTCCCAGGCGGTGACGGGGTTCAAGGCATACGTCGCGCAGTCCCGGTCCCGCGAAACGACCTGGCTTGTGATCGCGGACGGGATGGAACGCGGGGAGATACTGGCCCGGCGTGCGCTGGGAGCTGACCAGGCCATCACGGAAGCTGAGGTGTGGGCCAACGTGGCGCGCAACCTGTCCCGCCAGCCCGAGAAGGGGCTTGCGACCGACCTGCTGGCGGATGCGGAGCGGACCTACACCGGCACCGTCCGGTCCCTGGCGACAGCCTTCCAGCCGCACCAGCAGCGCCAGGCTGCGGGCGGGCCGGGGCCGGACCTGCGCTCCGCCTTCACCAGGCAGTGGGCTGAGCGCGACGTTGCCGCGGCGGCCGACACGGTAGGACGGGCCGCGGCGCAGGCTGCGGAGGCAACCCGGCTTTTGCCCGGTCCCAAGGCGCGGGAGGCCCGCAAGGCAGTCCAGGCCGCAAGGCGGTCCATGCGCGCGCCATCGCAGCGCCCGAAGCGCCAGAGGGCGCAGCAGCCGATGACCAGCACCCAGGCGCAAGCCGAGTTTGCGGACGCGCTGCACAGGGCGGGGCTGCGGCCCAAGGGGGCGCCCGTGATGGACGGCCAACGGCACCGGGTTCCGGTTGAGGGCGACAAGCGCGGGCGCATGTCCGGCAGCTACGTGGGCCACCTGGACGGCTTGCCCGCCGGCTCTATCCAGAACTTCAAGACCGGCGAGACAACCACTTGGCGGGCGTCGCGGGCCTATCAGGCGAGGTCGCCCGAGGATCAGGCCCGAGAGCGCGCACGCATCGCGGCCGACCAGGCGGCGCGGGAAGCATCCCGGCGGCAGGGAGAGGTGGCGGCGTCCAGCAAGGCGCAGGCGATGTGGGCGAAGGCCCGCCCGGCAGCAGCCTCGCATCCTTACCTTACGCGCAAGGACGTGGCGCCCCACGGTTTGCGGCAGGACCGGCGGGGAAGCTTGCTGGTGCCCATGCGGGACGTTGAGGGCCAACTATGGGGCGTGCAGACGATCACGCCGGACGGGGGCAAGCTGTATATGGCGGGCGGCAAGAAGCAGGGCACGCACGCCCTGTTAGGCGAGCTGCGGCCGGGCCAGCCCTTGGTGATAGCAGAAGGCTTTGCGACCGCGGCGACGATGCGGGAAGTGACCGGCCTGGCAGTCGCCGTCGCGTTCGACAGCGGCAACTTGGTGGAAGTGGCCCGAGCCTACCGCGCGCGCGACCCGGTCCTGCCTATCGCGATCGCAGCCGACAACGACCATCACCTGCCGCGCAGGGAGGTGCCGTTGCCCAACGTGGGGGAGGTCAAGGCCGCCGCGGCGGCGCAGGAGGTCGGCGGAGTGGTTCTGCAGCCTGCGTTCGCGCCCACCGACGTCGGGACGGATTGGAACGACTACGCGGCGCAGCACGGCAAGGCCGCGGCGCGGCAACTGGTGCAGGTCGAGCTAAGCAAGCATGGGTTCGAGTTGCCGGCCACGGTGGCGAAGCAGGCCACGACCGCGCCCGCCGTCACGCAGGCCATGCGCGACGCAGCGCGGCAACGGGCCGGGCAGGCGGCGCAAACCCCGGATCAAGCAGCCCGAGAAGCTGCCCGCCGCGCCCAGCAGCGTCCGGTAGGGCCGAGGCTATGAAGCGGGCATACTCCACTGGATCGGTAGGCTGCATACGCACGCAAAGGTTTTAGGCGCCATCCAACAAAAGATCGGCAGACTGACCTGAGATGGCTTCTAGAACTTATTCCAGTAGAAGCATATTGAAAGACCGGTTTAGTTGGCACAGATTAGAGTAGACTTAATTTGTAGTGTTCAACTTGTTTGATATAGTCTTGTATCCGACCTTAATAAGCATTGCATCAACATCAACAGTGTTCTCATATACCGCAACAGATTTCTCCACACCTGCTATCACTAACATTGGCTGATGGGTCAGTATGACAGAGCGATTGGCCCAGGATTGACCCAGGGTATCCGGGATAGTAAGACACCTCAGCATCATATTAAGACCTGGAGGACCGGCTTGGCTCAGCTCGACTTCAAGAACCTGCTCAATCTGGATGCGGCGTTCACACCAAGGAATGAGGCTGATTGGAACTTTTTGCGAGCCGCTTCGCAAAACCTATTCAAGCCTAGAACACCAATTGAAGATGACAAGCTTTTTCAAGGTCGTCTAAAGCAAGTGAGCGATGTCCTAGATGTTATCTATGAAGATGGAGGCCATGCCGTCATTTTCGGAGAGCGTGGTGTGGGAAAAACCTCTCTGACTAATATCCTTGAGAAGAAAGTCATACCCCTAATAACTACCTATTTTTATCATGTGTGTGGGGCGAGTAGGAGGTGAGATGATCGGCATTCACCCGAAGCGATTGACCATCTTTCTTAGTATCGATACGAAAGAATAGGATTGCAGGCATGACATTCCTCCCAAAACGCCCTGGAACAGGCAGTCGGCATCCTATCCAACTCTGAATTAGAACCCAACCAGGCGTCAGTCATCATGACGCAGCTTCTTCCAACGCTGGCACTTTATTATCACTGGTGTCCATAGTGTCCACCTCCACCTGTGCGCCATCACCGCAACTGTCAGCAGCGTGCGTCACCGGCCAACAGACCTTGCGATCATCTTCCGCCGCAGGTGACGGTGCGCGCCGCGTGCAATAGCCACTGGCAGCCCACCACTCGACTGGCAACCCCTTGCGATAGTCCGGCCTGACCGGCTGCCCGTCCGGCTGGTGCCAGTGGATGCAGGACAAGCAGGCGACCACGCCCGGTCCCGTTCCGTCCCCGATGGCCGCGCCGTCACCGCATCGGTCGCCAGGCCGCACCTTGGGCCAGTGCACCAACTCGAACTCGTCCTGCCCGGGTGATGGCGCGTGCCGCCGGCACATGCCCCCAGGCGGGTAATAAACACAGAGGCGACACGACGGCGCGAGGGTCGGCTTATCCATCACAACGTGGACCGCGACGGCCGCGCTGCCTCCGATTGACGACGGGATGCGTCGGCAGCGGACGACGGGGTTGCGGTGGCCCGCGCCCGCGAGGCGTCGCGTTGCGCCTGGGTTATGGTGCTGGACGCTGGCGAGACAGGGGCCGCTGGACCTTGGGCCGGCGCAGGAGCCGGCGCGGGGGTCACAGGAGCATCCCGGCGGGGAGCGGTGGGGCGATCCGACATGCTGGTTTCCCCTCTTACTGCCGCGAGCACTGCGGCGAGTTGGTCATACCAAGCGCCATGACGCTGCCGCCGTTGATCGTGCAGGCGAAGGTCCCGCGTGGGGTGTTGGCCGTGTAATAGGTGTTGGTCGCGCCGTCATAACGCCGACCCGAGATGGTGACGGCGGAGATCGGTTGGTTGAGCGCCATGGCGGTGTTCTCCCTGATCCTGTCGTCCGACAGCAGCTTATCCGCGCAGCCGCCGAGGGCCAGCGACGCGGCGAGGAAGGCGAGGGTTGTCCGGTTCATGGTGTGTTGCTCCGAAAGGGTGAGGACGTGTCTGATTGTCAGCCTGTGCGGGCAGTGCCGTCCCAGGGGTCGGCTGCAACGGGGCATACGTTTGCGGCCAGGCGCGTCGCGTCGGCGTGACTGCTTCTTCGCAGCATGTCGCGAGCTGCCGGGGTCGCCGTAACTGCAAGCCCGAAGCGGCGAGCAACGGCCAGAAAATCCCCAATCTTCGCGAGCTGCTCAACAGCCCATTCCTCATTTGTGTCCATCAGACTGCCTCCCAAAAAGTTGCCAGCTACTCGGCAGCGGAGCGGTAGCGGTCCGCCTCGACCCGAGCTTTCAGCTCCGGGCGTCGGAAGAAGATCGGGCGACCGCACCGGAGCGGGGCGGCGCCGCGGCGGAAGATGATCGCCTCGTCGGCGCGCATCCGGGTCCGCACCTCGTCGGGCTTGATCAGTTCGCGGGCCTGCTCAGACAGGCCCTCGTTCATGCCCCTGTTCCGGGACCCGGCCACGCCGCCGCTTTGCGTGCTGCTCGATTGCCCTTGGGTGCGGGCGAGCACGGTGTACTTGCCGGCGGTCCGAGAAACTTCCTCCGCCGTGCCGTCATCGTCCACCGCGGCGAACAGGCGCCAGGAGCACGAGTTGAACCAGGAGCCTTTGCCTTCCTTGCCCCAGGTATCCGTGAGCTGGCCCAAGGACTGCCACATGCAGAGCAGGGTGATGCCATACTTGCGCCCAGCGTCCCGCGCATCCTCCAGCACTTTGAGCTTGCCGAGGAAGTTCACCTCGTCCAGCAGGAACAGCACCCGCCCGGATAACCTACCGTCTGCCCGATAGGCCGCGCCCAGCAGCGAGCCGACGATCACGCGCGCCACCTCCGGCGTCGCGCGCAGCGACTCCATCGGCACCTGGATGAACACCGTCAGCTTGCCGCCGGCCAGCTCACCCGTCCCGAACGAGCCATCGGACAGCATGTCGGCATACACCTTGATCGACAGCCATTGCGTGTCGGCGTTGGCGTTTGAGTAGATGCCCGAGAAGGTTTCGTGGAACACGTCCACCAACGTTCCGGCCAAGTCCCGGGCAAGCGGGCTTTCGGAGCCAACCTGGATGTCCGCCAGCAGGCCCTTCATCTTCTTCTCAGGGGTGCGGACTCGTGCGCGCAGCTCACGCAGCGTCTTTTGGCTGGCCGGCACCTTGCTGTCCCACAGCAGATCGGCCAGCAGGCACGTCAGCAACTCCTTGCCGCGCACCTTGAAGATTGAGTTTTCGCCGGCCTGGTTGGGCGGTGTCTCCCCCGCCACGCGCTCGATCACCGCTTGCACGTAGGTTTCGGCCAGGGGGTCGCGCGGGTCTATCCAGTCCAGCACGTTCACGCCGCCCAGGCCGGGGCCGATCATGACGACCTTGTGCCCCATGTCCCGGCGCATGGGCGCAGTCATCGGCCCGACCTGGCATGAGGGGTCCAGCACCACCGCAGATCCCGTCCAGTAGGCCAGGGTGGGGATCGCGACCGCCGTCGTATTGTGAGTGACGACGTAGTTGTCTGTAACATACAGTCCATCGTCGGATGTCAGTGATATACAAATGGCCGGCTTCATTCCCACGGATTCGATTGAGACGATATTTAAGCGATGCCGCATGATTTTCGGTTGGCAACTTTCGACTTTACGCGGGACCGAGAACAGCGACGCAATGTCTGGATGCACGATACTGACACGCCAGGACGGGCGACCATCCTTTATGATGCCTAGGTAGGTGTAGTTGGTCTGCTGTGGGCGAATGGTTGCTATGGCACCGAGCGACCATGCCAGTTCCTGCACGTCACGCGCGAGCCTTTCGCTCGTGGTTACGAAAATGGCATAGGTTGAGCGCCCGCCTTGAACCGCCCCATCGGTATCAAGCAATCCCTGTAGCAGGGCCAGTCTTTGCGCTGCACTGCCAATTTTGTACATATCCGGCACGAATTTCTCATGCGACCGGCAGCCCCATAGGTTTAGACTTTCTAGCGACAGACGGAGCGGCGAGTGCTTGCGCAGCACCTTCATCGCTAGGGCATGATCATACGTCCCCGGATTGTTTCTGGCTCTGTAATCTGGAAGGTCGTACAGCATCCGATCAAGAATGGGCTGATCGGCGGTAGAGAGCATGACGGTGCTTCCAGACGAGAAATTCCCATCACCCAGCAGCGTTCCAAGGGCGTATGGCGGAATGGGCAGGGTTTGCTGCGGCATCTCTACCGCAAACGGCTCAACCAACGGGACAGCCAGCGCCTTCCATGCGCTCCGCTTGTTGTGGAGGCGGTCGCGTATCTTGGATAGGGAGTAAACGCACCATCCGACGCTGCGCTTACCCCTGACGCCGCACTCTCCAGAGCTTTCCCACGTTCTCGTCCACACCTTCCACAGGTGATCGTCACAGCACTCAACCGTGCGTCCATCTTTGAACGTTACGCGCCATATCTCCTTCACCCCTTGGGGATGCACACCCGCAATACACACTGGATGGCCTCCCGGCGATTGCACCAAGTCCCTGACACGGAGATCACCGATCTGACGAAATCCAGTAGGCGTAAGCACTTTGGCGTCCAGTGGTTGCGCCTTGTAGCCGCCGCTGCCGGCGAACACGGCGCCATGCGTCGCGTCGGAGGTGCAGGGGTCGATCAGCAAGGGCGCCTTGCCGCCCTGGCCCCACGTCTTGGGATCGTCGGGGTTCAGGCGGACGGCAGCCACGCTGTCCTGATCGACGCGGTAAGCCTCTCCAACCACGACACCGCCATAGCCAGGTGCCGGGCCGGGGAATAGCTCACGGGCAGCCTTGATGGTCAGCCAGTCTGCGTTGCCGTGCGTGTCCGACAAGGCCCGTTGCGGTTTGGGCGGCGTCTCACCCTGGCGCGCGGCGCGCAGTGGGTGGCGGGAGGGACGGAACAGCATGATGGCGGCCGGCAAGGCGGCGAGGATGCCGGCGCCCGCGGCGCAGATCGGCAGCCACTTAGCGACTGCCGGCAACCCGCTGTAGTCGCGCCAGTAGAAGTAGGCGGAAACCGGCGCGACCCAGGGGCTCAGGCTGTTCCAGGTGTGCAGGGCGGTGCCGAGTGCGAATGAGGTCAACGGCAGCCACAGGGCCGCGCCGATGCCGAGGGCGGCGGTGGTCGCCAGCAACCGGCGCTTCATCGCCGGGCTCCGGGGAGGTTGGCCAAGACCCTTGAGATGCGGACGAGCGCCACCGCGGGAGCGGCCAGCCACAGCGCGAAGGCGGCGGCCATCAGGGCAGGGAGGAGGCATCCGGCATAGGCAAAAGCGAGGACGAGGAACACGACGACATAGGAGGGGCGCATAGGGCTATTCCTTTGCCATCGGCAGGACCTTGGCGTCGCCATACCTGTCCCTGGCCTCTGGGTCGTACAGAACCTGCTCGATATACCGGTGGCCGGTTTCAGGGTCGCGCACGCAGTGAACCACCACGTCGATGGACCGCTGGAGCGAGGCGCGCACGTCGGCGTCGTCCAGGTGCCGGCCGGACGGGTGCGACTTGATCAGCTTGCGGATGCGGTCGCGGGCGTCGTCGGCGGTATCGGCATGGACTGTCGTCATGCCCCAATGGCCGCTGTCCAGCACGTTCATGTAGGCCAGGGCCGCCTCGTCGCGCAGCTCCTGGTTGAGCATCCCGTCCATGCCCATGCGTAGCGCAGCGGCGACCAGGTCCTCTGCATTGTGCTTGGACACGGACTGGCCACCCTTGGAGTAGAGCAGATGGACGACGTTGTGCAGCGGCAGGCCGATCAGCTCCTGCAGGTCCTCGATGGTGACCAAGCGCATGAGCTTGGGCACCCGATGGATGAACGCGCGCATGTTGTGGGTCTTGCCTGTCCCCATCTTACCCGACCAGACGATGTTGAGGCCGGACACGATGGCCAGCGACAAGAACGCCTCCCACTGCTGGCCGCGGTGCAGATCAGCCAGCTCCGCCTCCCGGTTGCGCGGGCGACGGCTGCCGGATGCCCGCGCGAAGACCCCGGAGGCCGCCAAGTCGTCTGGGGTGCCAGCCTGCGCCTTGGGCCGGCGGATGGAGATGGCGATGGTCCCTTCGGGTACGGCAGGCGGACGGGCGATCTGCACGCGCTGCCCATCAGGGAGCCGGGTGCTGACCAAGGGCACGTCTTCGGCGATGTCCTGCCGGGTCAAGGCGGCGGCATTGATGGCGATGTCGTCCAGGTCATTGAACGAGAAGGGCAGGGTGATGCGCTCGACGCCCCGCCCGCGGGTGACGTAGGCGTTGTCCTCGCCGGGTCCGTTGATGTGCAGGTCGGTCATGTTCGCGTCATCGAGCAAGTGCTGCGCCGGCTGTAGCAGCCAGCGCAGGTTGGTCGCGGCGGTGATTGCCATGTCCATCGGTCAGTGCTTCCTGGGGCGGTTTTCATAGAAGCGGAACAGGTCGATGTACTTGTTGACCTTGACGATCAGCGGCTGGCCGGGCCCGCGGTAGAGGGTCGGCGGGATGTTGAGGTCGTGCCCAAACGCCTGGGACGCCAGCGAGGTCGCCTGACCGTTCAGGCCGCCGAGGTTGAGGTTGGTGTTGCCGTTGCCGCGTTGCGCCAGCCCGGTGGCGACGTTGCCCGATGTGTCGATCAGGCTGACCAGCAGCGCGGCCCTGATCTTCTTCCACAGGTGGTCGTTGACATCGCCGGGCACGCCGGGAAGGCCAAGCTCGTCGGCAGCCGGGGCGTCCAGCGGAATGGCAAGCAGGTCCGGCGCAGGTGTTAGGGCATCGGTCCAGACAAGGAACGCCCGCTCCTCGCCGGTGCCAAGCCCGCGCTCGATGGTGCCGTTCACCTGGGTTCCGCGAGGCAGCAGGATCGTGTTCCCGTCCATGCTCCACACGTTGTCATCCACCGTGCATTCGACGGGGCCGGGCAGGGCGGTGCTGATCGCGCCGTCAGGTGTGCAGCCGAAGGTCTGGCCCTTCTTGATCGTGTATTGGACGTGGAAGCGCTGGGGGACCGGCGCCGTATCGGCAAAGTGGGTGGTCTGCATCCGCTGCGCATATTCGCTGCCGCCCGGCGCTGCCACGTCGGGATCAGCCCGTGTCGGCGCTGCCTGCGCCTGCGCACGGGTTGCCGCCCGCTGCGCCGCCTCCTGCATCCCGGCGGTGTCCTCCCAGAAGCCCATGACGCGCAGGGGTGGGGTAACTGCTGCCGTGGTTGGGGGCGGGACGGTGAAGGCTGCTGCGGCCGGCGGCGGCACGATTGGATGTGCCGCGGCAGGCTCGGGCGGCGGTGCCACGCGGAACAACTGCTCGGGCATCTGCTGGCCGATTGACCACGCGGCACGGGATTGGGCGGAAGGCGTCTCTTCCCGGGGAGCCCTGGGCCACAAGACCCAGGTCAGGCCGCCGGCTGCGGCCAAGGCGCACGCGATGGCGCCCGCTGCCCGAACGCTGCCGGGCAGGTAGGTGCGTCCCCGGGCGACAGGAGAGGCACCGGGCGACGCGAGGCCGCTCACGGTGCGCGCACGCCGCGGACGACATCGGGCGAGCTGGTGCCGGTGCCGCCGCCCGGCTCCGTGCCGATGGGGTCGAAGCGGTTGTTGCGGAGCGCGCACACCTTGCCGCCGCGGCGCAGGCGCAGCTCCCGGTGGACGCTGGGCAGGACGACCTGCAAGCCGTTCGGCATGGTCGCGTTGACCGTGGAGACGATGGCCTCCTTGTTGTCCTGGTTGATGATGTAAACCTCCGGCAGCACCGCATGGGGCGGGAAGACCATGGTGGTCCGGTTGCCGTCGTCGGTGACGAACGAAGGGGCGAGCAGCGGACAGCCCACCGGATCGCGCTTGGAGTAGTCCTCGTTCTGGGTGGGCAGGGAGGCGGCGAAGCGGACCTTGACCGCTTGGTTGGCCGCCGCGGCTGCGGCCTGCTCCCGCCTGGCCCGCCACGCTGCGACCGCTTCCGGCGAGGGGGTTGCCTTGTAGGCGACCTGGACGGTCATGTAGGCCGCCCGATCATCGGTGCTGGCGACGTTGCCTTCCCTGGTGTGCAGCTCGAACGAGTAGTGGCGGTCGCGGCCATCGGCGGTCGCGGTGCGGACGAACAGCATCGACGGCTCCATCTGGTGCATCGGCTGGAGGATCAGCACGTTGCCCGACGAGCGCGCGAGCCAGTCCTTCGCCTCCTTCGGATCGGTGAATACCAAGGCCCCGGCGATGGTCAGCGGCTTTTCCCCGGCCTCCAGGATCAGCTCCAAAGGCGACAACCCGGTGCTGGTCAGCCGCGTGACTTGCTGGGGGTCATAAGCGACGCTGCGGACCCTGGGGTCCTTGGGGCCTGGCGCGGGATCAACGACGGCCAGCGCAGGGACCGGGGCCAGCAAGGCAGCGGCGAGAAGCAGCGGGCGCAGGTGGGTCATCGGGGGGCTTCCGGATCGAGGTCTGCTTGATAGTGGGAAAAGGCGATGCCCAGCGGGTCGTAAGCCTGCTGGATGTCGGGGGGGATGACGTCCGCCGCGGCCAGCCAGGTGATGCTCGCGGTCTTGCGCAGCGTCCGGGGCGGCAGGCCGGGGGCGGTAATCTTGAGCACGAAGGCGGCAGACACGGCGTAGGGCGTTGCGGGATCGGTGCGGACCTGGATGCCGACCACATCGACCACGGCAGCGTTCAGTCCGTCGCCGTAGAGCGCGGCGGGGTTGTCCGGGTTCTTGCGGTCAAGCATCACGGCCTGGTAGCGGGCCATCTCAGCCGACGTGCTCATGGCCGACACCCGGCGGTAGTTGCCGTTCACGCTCTCCCAGACGTAGTTCTCCCGGTCGCGCACATACTGGATGACCGTGTGCCGGAACACTGCGTCATGCAGGCTGCGGGGCAGGTCATCGCGGACCTGGGGTGCATCAAAGGTGCCGTCGTCGTGGACGATGGAGACGTAAACTCGGTCATGCACGGTCGGCCGGTTCCACATGATGGCCAAGCACGCGGCGGCGACGGTGGTCATCATGCCGGCGACGATCCAGCCCCCGCCGATGGTGACGAGGCGGCGCAGGCGGCGTTCCCGAACCAGGCCATCGACAACGGCGTAGCTCTGCTTCGCCTCCGCCAGGGCATCACCGCGCAGGGCGAAGCCCGGCTCGCTGGCGATCTGGTTCATCAGCCATGCTCCCGGCTTGCGCTGATCATGCGGCCTGGCGCGGGGCTGAGCGGACTGGTGGCCAAGCTGGGGCGGTTGGCGGGCACCCACTCGCCGGTCGGCTCGGGCACGGTCGAGTACTCGTTGGAGGAGCAGCCAGCCAAGGCGAGGATGACGGCCAGGGAGAACAGCGGACGCATAGGGATCAGCTCCGTGTGGAGTGCGTGATGGCAGGCGGCGGTGCGGGCGGCAGCGCGGCGGGGGCTTGCGAGCCAAGCTCCGGCCTGGCCAGGGACAGGCTGAGCGGCGGGGACGGCGGGCCAGGCGCCGGGATGGACGGGGCGGACCAGCCGCCGCCGCCGCGACCGAGAAAGGACAGGGCGTAGAGGGACGGCCCTGACAGCGCGATGCCGGTGCCGATGGAGTAGGCGAGGGGCTGGACGTTCCACATCACGTAGGCGCCGGCCAGGAACCATACGGCGATGGCGAGCATGACCTGGATCGCTTCGGCAAAGACGGCGGTGTTGGTCGAGGCGGTGATGATCGCGTTGGTCGCCTGGACCATGAACCACTGGTTGCCCAGCATGACCATCTGCAAGATCACGAAACCGATGACCTGCAGGATGACCAGTGCGATCATCTTGCCGACCGCACGCTCGAAGATCGGCCGCGTCGCATCGAAGATGGCGCACCCGATGATGGCCGGGAACACGCAGACGATGGCGGCCAGGGTCATGCGCGCGACGATGTAGACCAGGGCAAGGAACCCAAGGCCGAGGCCGCCGACGAAGCCTGTCACGATGCCGGAGATGCCGGAGATCACGCCGGTGACGCTGAACCCGATTTGCATCCAGGCGGTGCCGATGATGACCCACATCTGGTTCCAGACGTTGTCGAAGATCGCGGCGGTGCTGGCGACGCTGTTGGCGGTCGGGCCGGTGCTGCTGGAGATGGCAGCCGCAAGGGCATTGGGAATGCCGGTGAAGAATACGTCCCGGACCCAATAGTTGAACGTGGCCAGGTTGGTCGAAAGGTAAAGGACCAAGCCGACCCGCACGAGCTGGGGGACGAAATTGTTCAGCGGCGAAGCGTCGCCGTTGGCCAACTTGACGCCTTGCATCGTGTAGTAGAGCGCGGCGCACAGGGCGAGCGGGGTGGACACATAGTTGACCATCGCGCTGACGATCCCATCCATGCCGGCGGACATCGCACCGTCGAAGCGGGTCACGAAGGTGCCGATCGGCGCGAACATCAGCCGGCCCCGACCCGGCCGTTGCTCATGAGGGACGGCACGCACCGGGCCAGAGGATCGAACGGCCTGATCTTGTCGGCGGCGATCCAGCCTGGCCGGTTGTCGAGAGTGACGACCTCGGCGTAGCCGTTGACGACATGGCGGGGCGTCTTGGCGAACACGATGTTGGACGCGGTGACCAGCGTCGCCGCATCAGGGCGCGGATCAGCCAGGATCGGCACGCCCGGCCCGTGGCGATCAGCCAGTTGTGCCTCGGGCACATTCAGGACGGTGCAGGCCACCCCATCAAGAGGATGGACGACCTGCGGCTCTGCAGCCATGGCGGATACGGCGCACAGCACGGAGGCGGCGGCCAGGGTGATCCTGGTCATGTGTTCATCCCGAGCAGCACGGGTTGGCTGGCTGCGCTGGCACCGATCTTGTTGGTGATCGATGTCCGCCACTGGCCGACGGTCATGTTCGCCGAGATGCCGTTGGCGACGAGGGTGGAGCTGGACATGCCGGCCAGCGCGGTGGTCATGAGCTGGTTGCTGGGCGCGCTGGCCAGGCTTCCGGCATAGCCGGGTCCATAGTTGTAGTAGCCGCGGACATCGAGGACCGTGGGGTTGGCGATGCCGGCGGCCTGCAGGGCGGTGGCGCCGTCCTTGAGGTAGGCCGCGGCGGCGATGGACTGGCTTGCAGGGTCGTTCTTGGTGGTGATCTGGGACGCCAGGTCCGGATTGTTCTTTTGGACCTCGCTCACGGTCTGGGCGTAGGTGCCGTTCGACATCTGGAACGCGCCGCTGATGGTGCCGGTGCCACCGGGGTTGGCGGTGCAGTTGGACTCCAGCGAGCATGTTGCCGCCAGCGCGGTTGGATTGACGCCAAGGGCGGCGGCATTGCGGGCCGCCGCCTGGCCCCAGGGCTGGCTGGTCATCTTCGACAGCGTGGAGCCGTCGTCGGCGATCCCGCTGCCGCCTGTCGCGCTGACCAGCGTGCCGGTGGTCCCGCCGGCAACCATATCGGGGGACGCTGCCGGTGCGACGTTGCAACTGCTGGTGGCGGCGCTGCTGGCCAGGATGACGGCGCCGCCGGCCGCCGAGCTTGCGCTGCTGCCCGCCTGCCGCACCAACGCCTCGGCCGAGCAGCGCCACGCCTGCAGCTCGCGCGCGGCGTCCGTCGTCGCCTGGGCGTGCTGCATGATGCCGACCGCGGCGAGCTGGTTGCCTTGGGTCTGCGCCATCGCTTGCTCGCCGGCAAAGCGGGCGGATGCGTCGGTCGATGCCTTGATGTCGGTGGTGTTGCTCAGGCTGGAGCGCAGGCTGGTCAGCTCGGTCAGCCGCTTGCCGCTGCTGTCCAGCGCGGCCTGGGCGATCACCTTCTGGTAGGCGGCGGACGACGCGGTCTGGTTGATCGCCGCGGCCCGGAAGTCCGAGCCGGTCGGCGCATAGAACATATCGCTCCGCATCACGTTCTGCGCCAAGGAGGCAGTCTGCGTCATGCTGGATGACAAAGTGCCTGTCGCGCTCGCGAGGCCGCTGAGCGCCTCCCCCAGCCCCGCCGTGTCGGCGCCGAAGGGGTTGGTCAGGCCCATTGAGCTGAGTTGCGGGCCAAGCTCGGAAACGGCGGCCAGGTTGCCATGACTGACCGCGGCAAGCGTATCGCGCAGGTGGACGATCTGAGTGATCTGGTTGTCGATGATCGTCATCTGGTTGGCGATCTTGACCGCATCCTTGGCCACCGTCTGGCCGAACTGGCTCAAGGTGGCCGCCTCGGTCGCCGGGTCCGAGACGATCCATTGCGCGCGGGCGCCGCCGGCGTGCAGGCACAGGGCGGTGCAGGCGGCGAGGGTCTTCTTCATTCGGCGGCGCTCCTGAATTGCAAGGTCGAGGGTTCGTCAACGACGCCGGGGGCCATGCGCTCGTAATGCGGCACCCACGCTTGCGGGTCTTCGCCATGCCGCGCGATCAGCCGGTTCATCAGGTCGTAGGTTGCGCGGCGCCCGGAGATGACGGCGATCTTGTCGGCCGCAGCGCTCAGGTCGAAACGGCACAGCACGGACCCGCTGGGCCGCTTGATGAGGAAGGTGTGCTTGAGGCTCGGCAATTGCTGGGTGACGGCCAGGAACTCCGCCTCGGTCAACCCCATGCCGTCGCACAGGTCGGCCCGGTTGCCAGTCTCGTCGCCGAAGAAAATCTTGGTGGGGATCTGCTGCATGAGCGTGTGCGCGTTGGGACTGTTCAGCGCATCGCGGGCGCTTTGTGTCGCCAGCAGCACGACACCCTCGTTCTTGCGGATCGTCTTCAACTGGTCGTTGTTCTCGTCGCGGAACGCAGGGACCTGGTCGGTCTGCCAGAACTCGTCGATTGCGAGGACGATGGGGAGGCCGTCGATCAACTTGCGGGTGCGGTAGAACAGGTAGGACAGGGTCGGCGAGCACACCGTGTCGTCGCGGAGCAGGGCGGTGGTGTCGAACCCAACCACGCGCGCATCCATGCAGATCAGGTCGCGTTCGTTGTCGAACGCCCAGCCAAGCTCCTCACCGTGGCACCAGCGTTGAAGCCGAGCGCCAGCGCCGTTCTTCTGCCGCTGGCCCAGCATGACGACGATGCCGCCGATGCTGCGCTCGCCGGAGGGCATCCGCATCTGCATCTCGACGGCGCGGACCAGCCGGCGACCCTCGTCAGGTGACAGGTCGCCCTTGCCGTCCGACAGGATCAGGCTGCGGTGGAACTTGACCAGGAAGGCAACATCCTGCCCGTTGTTGCCTAAGCCCCGCAACGGCGCCGACCCGGACGACACCCCCGATTGCAGCGGCAGGTAGGACCCACCAACAGCGCGCACCATCGCGCTCAGGCCATAGTCCTTGTCGATAATGACAACCCGCACGGTGGCGTTGCGCAGCGCCAGCATCGAAATGCTGCCGAGGAGGGATGTCTTGCCGCTCCCGGCACCGCCGATCAGGAGACAGCTTCCAAGGTCCTCCTTGGGGATGGATACCGCGCCCTGGACGTGGAAGTGGAAGGCATACTCGGTGTCCGAAGTCGTCCGGAGCATGACGATGGGAGCGCCCCAGCGGCCCTTGTAGATACCCCGGGGCACGTTGTGCCGGGCCGCCAAGCCAACGGCGTTGATGCTTTTGACCAGGCCGGGCCGAGGACGCCAGCGCATGTTGCCCGGGACTTGCGCGTAGAAGGCGGCCTTGAGCGCATCGGTTTCGCGAACGCTGGTGATGCCGGCTTCCGACAGGACGGTCTGGCACTTGGAGATGCGGCGGTCCAGCTCCTGCAAGTTAGACGCATGGACGGCCACCGAGAAATGGTGGGTGACGTAAACGCTGCGCCCGCTTTGCACGTCGTCTTCGTCCTGGACCAGCTCCTCGACTTGGGACCGGGCGGCGTCGTTGCCGCTTTGCATCTGCTTGACGCGCAGGCTGATGCTGGCCAGCGCGTCAGCCTTCTGCTTGCACCGGGTGGAGTTGGTGATGGTGATCGGGAACGGCACCGAGCGGAGTGGGGTGAACAAGGTCGGCCGGGTGCGGGCCGGGTAGTCCTTGAACGACAGCAGGCCGATGAACAGCGGCTCGCCCTCGCACATCACCTGCAAGTCCTGGTGCCCGAACACAACGCGGTCCGGCACGACCAGGGCGCCCAGCCGTCCCAGGGTCAGTCCCATCGGCCGGAACCGGCCGTTGACGATCAGGTGGAGGGCTTCGGCAATCTCCGAGAAGACGACGCCATCTGCTTCGCGGGTGCCCAACCGGCGCGCGCCGTAGCGGACCAGGCTAGCGCCGATCTTGTCCAGCACCGTCTCGAAGTCCTGCAGCTCGATGTCCGCAACCTGCGGGTGGTCGCTGACGGTTCCGCCGAACAGGGACCGCAGGCCGGTCGCCAGGCTGTCCTCGGGGTGCATGATGACGGTAACGAACAGGTCGTTGCGGTAGAGCGTGCCGTCGCCCTGGGCGTCGCGGTAAGCGTCATCGAAGCGGGCGGCAAACCAGTTGTCGATAGGGGGCAGCGTCGCCATGCGCTGCCGGTCCTGCCGGACGAAATGGTCCCACACCTCAATGCGAGGGTGGGAGATGTTGCGGACCGACTGGTTGTCGCGCGTGTTCGCGGAAACGATGGCCTGAGCGCCAGACAGCTCCGCAGCCAACCCGGCAAGGTGGAACATCGCGCTCAGCGAGCCGTCCTGGTTGACGACGACGCCAGGCGTCCAATGCCCAATCTGCGGCTGGAAACGCCGGGCGTTGCGGTCAGTCGGCACGCTGGGTTGCTCCCAAGGGGTCGGTGCTGTCGCCGCCCCAGCGGCCCCGGTCAGCGAACAGCGAGCCGGACAGCATGGCGAGCAGCAGCACGCGCGGGCGGTTGTGATCGGTGGCGACCAGCCAGCGGCCAAGGGCCGTCAAGACAACCATCAAGGACAGCCACAGCGGGTTGCTGGTGACGACGACGATCAGGGCTGGCAGGCCGGTGATCGGCAAGATGAACCAAAATGGGATGTTGAACCCCTTGATGACGGCCGGCCGGGTTGCCCCAACCGACAAGCCATCCCAGGGCACGTCCTCGTTGCCCCGGGCCGTCATCAGACGATGCCGTACGCGGTCAGCAGGTAAGAAGCGCCGAAACTCAGGGCGAGGCCGCCCACAGCCGCGCCGAGGTAGGGCACGAAACGGCGGCCTTCACCGACCGCCATCACGCCGTGCACCGCGCAGATGAGGCAGATGACGATGCCAGCGAGCTTGAGCGCGTAGGGCAGCAGAACCGTCAGACCGGCGACGGGATCAACCCCGCCAGTGACGTTGATGGCATAGGCGGGCGTGCCTGCCGTAGCCAGAACGCCGGCGGCGAACAGGAACAAGGGTGCTGAGTGGGACTTCATGGGTTGTCCTTTCGGGTATTGTGGTTGAAGGCGTCACCCAGCCCGTCCTGGTCGTCTTGGACGGCTGAGCTGGCATGGAGAGCATCCTCCAAGCCGGGAGGAGGGCGGCGCGGCGATGGCGCAGCGATGTCCTCGGGTGTGGCCGGGGCCTGGATGGCGCCGGCGATCTGGATGGCGGGGATGACTAGCGCGGCTGCACGCCACACGCGGGCGGCGTAAGCGGCGCCACGGTCAAGAGTGCCGGTGTTATAACAGGAAGCCATCGCACGGAGACGCTGCTGCTCAGCGCCGACAGTGCGGGCGTAGCAGCCGGCTAGAACCTCGGCGCTGACGCGAAAGCTAGTGCAGGCGTCAAATGACGCAGAGAGAGCAAGCCCGCGGGCCTGCAGGTGTCCCGCACGCCAAGAGATTTGCGCGGCACCTAGATCGACAGAGTGCCCGGCTGCGATAAGAGACGCAGCGGTTGCTACCGCATCTGGCAACGTGGCAGGCGCATAGCTGCGTCGATCCGTATTGTCGCCAATGGCAAAGGCATTAAGGTTGCTTTCGGCCTTAGCAAACGACAGCAGCGTTTCAGGGGCAACGCCACCCGCGCAGGTCTGGGCCAACTGTAAGGCTACGAGGAGGGACAGGGTGCCGGACATGCGCCTCTCCAGCGGAGGCACGCTTCACTGCTACTCCCGCTCTAGCACCATATGAGGCGCAAGAACGAGACGCAAGCGCTAATCAGCGATAATGCAACCTATCCGGGTACCTTGGGGTCCGGCACACGGAGCAACGAGGGCACGTCCTGACCGACTGCGGCAGCCAGCCGGCGCATCGTATCCAGCGTAAGGTTAATCCGTCCAGCCTCAACGCGGCTGATGTACTGCCTGTTGAAGCCCGCCCTGTCCGCAAACTCCTGCTGCCTGAGCCCAAGCGCAACCCGAGCCGCCCGCAGGTTGCGGCCGAACAGCGTCCGCAGGCCGTTTGGGACAGGCTCGCCGTCTTCTAATGGGGGCTGGTCCGATCCGATCATGGCGACACCATGCCAGGATTGTGCGTTGCGCGGCAACCTCAGGGGAGTTGAGTCATTGGGGCATTCTCCCTAAACATGATAGGATTGCCATCTAGTGCCGTCAGCATGCCACGTACGATGAGGCGCGGACTACTGTAACAGCCGCGTAGCTCGCCCTGCCCCCCGCCGAGCAAGATAAGTGCGCGCGGCCTCAGAATATGCCTTGACGCCACAAATTCCGCTAAGGCAACACCCAGGAACGCTGCCGGAACGGCGGTGGGCCCCATCATCGTAGCGTGACCGCATGACCGATGCACCCAAGCGCGGAGCCAGGGGGCGATTTCCCAAGGGCAACGGAAACGGCAACGGACCAGGCTGGGGCGGCTCGCTCAAAGGTGCAGGTTCTACTGCACCGGTTGCACCTCCGTTTATCAAAGGCAACCAAGCCGCCGCCGGCCCTCACGACATGAGCCGCGAGGAGTGGCGCAGGTTCTGCCTGGGTGTCTGGCATTCGGTGGCGGATGACGTGAGCCAGCCAGGTACAGCCCGCAGCATCGCCGCTGAGAAGGCTTACGACCGGGTGGTTGATGCCCCGAAGTCCCGCATTGAGTTGGGTGGCCCTAATGGTGGCCCCATCCAGTCGGTCGGCATCACCACTGACGATCCTTTGGAGGCTGCGCGTGTCTATCAGCAGCTTGTGGGCGGAGGTTAGTTTTTCTTTCCATTGGCCCAAGTGTCCTGTAATATACCTAGGGACATAAGGCGAGCGGTAGGCATGGGGTTTGTGTATCGGTTGGACTTTACGTCCGGCAAGAGTTACGTGGGTATCACTACAAAATCTGTTGCCATGCGTTTCAAGGCGCACGCTAGGAATGTAAAGAGCGGGCGCTTAGCGCATGTTTACGCTGCATGGCGCAAGTATGGTGCTCCTTCTGCTGTATGCCTTGAGGAATTGCCCAATTGTGAATTGCATGCGGCAGAGGTGCGGTGGGTGCTGAGGGAAAAGACCCTGCGTCCGGGCGGTTATAATATGACGACTGGTGGGGACATTTCACCAGCACTTATGCCAGAAGTTAAACTGAAGATGTCAGCGGCCCAAAAAGCATATGCAAAGACACCAGATGGCATTGCTAGGATAAACCGCAATAAAATTAAGTCGCCTGAAACAGGCGCTAAGATATCAGCCGCACTTAAATTAAGAAACGCTAATCTAGAATATAGAAAGAGAATGGGCGAGGCCATTCGTCGGGGCCAATCTACTAATAAGGCTCGTGCGAATATGTCAGCAGGGCAAAGACACAGGGCTCCAATGTCCGTAGAGACCAAAGGACGACTTGCGGATATAGGCAGAGCTTTCTCTCTTACTCCGGAAGGAAGGGCGATCATATCGCGCGCAGCGGATGCTAGAAGATTGCAAGCCAAGCCAAAGTAAGAAGTTTGTAAGAGAAGACTTCGACTACAAGAATCCAGACTATGTAAGTGTATTCCGCAGTCGCGTTGAAGCCCTGAATAGAATTCGGGCTAACCCTGATAAGCTTCAGACTCTGAAAGCTTTTTACCGTGAGAATCCATCAAACTTTATAGATGACTGGGGTTGCACCTCTGACCCTAGGAATGCCGCAGTCGGTCGCCCCGTCGTCCTGCCCTTTCTGCTGTTTGAACGTCAGCGCGAGTGGGTGAACTGGTTTATGGAAAGCTGGCGGACCAGCCGCCCTGGCGTCACGCCCAAGAGCCGCGAGTCTGGTATCTCATGGCTGGCCATCGCTTTGTCATGCACCCTATGCCTGTTCCATGATGGCTTAGTAGCGGGGTTCGGCAGTAGCAAATCCGAACTTGTGGACAAGCTGGGTAATCCCAACTCGTTGTTCTGGAAAGCGCGCGAGTTCATGGCGCTGCTCCCTCGCGAGTTCCGCGGCACTTGGACGCGAGACGACGCTCCAGAGATGCGGATCAAGTTCCCAGATAGCGGCAGCGTCATTGTGGGGGAGGGCGGCGACAACCTAGGACGCGGCGGGCGCACTGCGTTTTACATCGTAGACGAGGCAGCTTCGTTGGAGCGCCCGCAACTTGTCGAAGCATCTCTGTCCGCAACAACAAACTGCCGGATTGACATCAGCACGCCGCGTGGAATGGGCAACCCCTTCCACACCAAAGTGACGACTTGGCCCGCTGAACGAGTTTTTTTCTTCCATTGGCGGTCGGACCCCCGCAAGGACGAGGCTTGGTATCAGGATCAGCTTAGCAAGCTGGATGCCGTAACAATCGCCCAAGAGGTGGACATAGATTTCGCCGCTTCCATCGAAGGTGTCTTAATCCCAAGCGCGTGGGTTCAAGCCGCCGTGGACGCGCACCGCAAGCTAGGCATTGTGCCCACAGGCGCACGGCGAGCCGCGCTAGATGTATCTGACCAAGGTCCCGACACGAATGCCCTTTGCGGCGCACACGGCGTGCTTGTGGACCTGATGGAAGAATGGTCAGGCAAAGGCAGCGACATCTTCCGCACGGCGCAGCGCGCATATGATCTGTGCGACACACACGGCTATGACAGCCTTAAATATGACGCCGACGGGCTAGGTTCCAGCATTCGCGGCGCGGCGCGCATCATCAACGAGCAGCGGGTTAAGCAAGGCATCAAGCCTCTGGCCGCAGACCCGTTCCAGGGGTCAGGCAAGGTGTTTGAACCGACCCGCAAAGACGCGAACAGCGGCCGACTCAACCAAGACATGTTCCTCAACTGCAAGGCGCAGTCGTGGTGGGCGGTGCGGACGCGCTTTCAAGCAACATTCCGCGCAGTGACAGAGGGCGTTACGTGTCCGCCGGACAGCATCATCAGCCTGTCGCCAAGCCTACCGCTGCTGGCACAATTGTGCGGCGAACTGTCGCAGCCAACGTACACGATCAACGGCGTGGGGAAGATCGTGGTGGACAAGACTCCCGAGGGCGCACGTTCGCCCAACCTTGCTGACGCGCTCATGATCCGGTTCTCCCAGACCACCCGCGCGCCGCTGACGGTATCTACTGCCGCCCTGGCCCTGATCTAGCATGTGGCCGTTCGGGCGCACGCCCGCGCAGCCGCCACCTCGCGTTGAGCCTGTCCTACCTGCGCCGCGCCGCTCCATACGGGTCACCGACGCTGCCCTCATGCATGCGCCCAGCGCCAGGCTGGAGCGGGCCGCACCAGTTTTCGCGTTCACGCTTCCCACCGCGCTGCCTGGCGTCAAACCCGCCAACGCCGATGTCATCGCGATGGATCGCGCGATAGGCGATCTGTATGACGCTGCAAACGCGGGCACGCTGGAAAACGGTCTAGCGTTCCTGGGTTATCCCTTCCTCTCCGAGTTGGCGCAGCGAGCGGAATACAGGGTCGCCAGCGAAATATATGCCAAGGAGCAGACCCGCCGTTGGGTGCGTCTTCATGCCAGCGGCGACAAGGCCAAGAACGACAAGCTAACGCAGCTCCGCAGCACGATGGATCGGCTGAACGTTCAGGACGTGTTCCGTGAGGCGGTCGAGCACGACGGGCTGTTCGGACGCGGGCAAATCCTGCTGGACACCGGGCGCAGTGACGATCCCGCCGAGATGGCGACGCCTCTCACACTGACGCCAGCCAAGATCAAGCGCGGCGGCTTCAAGGGTCTCAAGGCAGTGGAGCCGCTGTGGACCTACCCTGGCGGTTATAGTAGCACGCAGCCGTGGCGCAGCGATTTCTACAACCCGCAGACTTGGTTCATGCAGGGCCAGCCAGTCCATACGACGCGCTTGCTGGGCTTCGTAAGCCGCCAAGTGCCCGACCTCTTGAAGCCCGCCTATATGTTCGGCGGCCTTTCCTTGTCGCAGATGGCAAAGCCTTACGTTGATAACTGGCTGGTCACGCGGCAGAACGTGTCGGACTTGATCGGCTCCTTCAACACTTGGGTGCTGAAAACTAATATGTCCGCCGGTATGGACGCGGCGGCCAGCCCCAACGGCATTGACACGGGCACGATGATCGGCTTGGTCAACCGCGCTGAGATGTTCACCAAGTTCGCCAACAACCGCGGCGTCTTCATGCTGGATAAGGACCAAGAAGACTTTGCCAGCGTATCCGCTCCGTTAGGCGGCCTGGATCACCTCCAGGCGCAAGCGCAGGAGCACATGGCGGCGATCTACCGCATCCCACTGACGATTTTCCTCGGTATTTCGCCAAGCGGCTTGAATGCATCTAGCGAGGGCGAGATAAGAGTCTTTTACGATAATATGGAAGCGCAGCGCGAGCACACGCACCGCCGGCCGTTCCGAACCGTGCTGAACCTGTTGCAGTTGTCAGAGTTCGGGGAGATTGACCCCGCCATTGGGTTTGACTTTGAGCCGCTGTGGCAGGTGTCTGAGATTGAGCGCTCTACTCTCCGCAAGACGAACGCAGACACTGCGGCGGTTTATATTGAGGCTGGCGTGTTGACTAACGAGGAGGAGCGGGAACGCTTGGCGCGTGAGGACGGCGGAATCTATGACGGCCTGGACCTGTCCATCGTGCCGGAGATGCCTGGCATGGAGGATGGCGAGGCCAACGATCCGCTGACCGGGCAGAAGGACACCGAACTGAAGGACGCTATGGCAGGGGCATGATGCTGGCCTGAACTGCTTTATATCCCCGACCCATGCCGCCTAGTTTTCTGGCATGTAATTCTTG
>JAABUX010000195.1_pt1 | contig 106436 bp, 92 predicted proteins | sample 5561851 | NCBI WGS metagenome assembly JAABUX01 (sample SAMN10711883, study PRJNA513361) | rock metagenome | isolation source: Antarctica rocks | place: Antarctica: Victoria Land, Richard Nunatak red sandstone | collected 2016-01-03
TTTAATGTGACGGGCATTTACAAGAATAATCTCAAAGTTTTCCTCCAGAATGTTGAATACCGGCTTTCAGTCCACGCCCGTAGACTCCATGGCTACATGAGTAACGCCTTCCTCCTGGAGCCACCCGCTTAATTCTCTTAAAGAACTGGTGTAAGCACCGAATTCTCTCGTTTCGTATTTGTCTTTACCTCGGGAAACGGTCGCTACTAATACACTTTGGTGGACATCTATGCCGCAGCCCACCTGGGCGGTCTGCGTAAAACCAACTTCTTGTTCCATGATGCTTTGGGTTTGCTTGAAGTTATGCGCTACGGGCGACATATTCATCGGCTCGGGGTGAGCCTGGAAAGGATCATCTTACATTTTTATAGAAATTTGAGCAGGATGGTTGTACGGAACCCAAGGTGTAAGGCATGAGCTACTCTGAATCGGTTGGAATTAACGTCTGGTAAGATGAAGAAGGGCTTAAGACACGATAGAATTTGGTTGCGCCGCCCATTTTACCTTATTCTTCCTGATTCAATGGCTCAACGATGCTTCGGTTACTGAATGTCTACCTGCAAATATTTTGAGTAGATCCATTTTTAAAAAGCTATTTCTGGTAGATACACGTCCAATTTGCTTTTTCCTGGCCCGTTTGGTCTGCCCAGCTGTCCGCCTGAGGATTTGATTGCCTGAAGATCCTCTTTCGTTGTTTTGCTGATTAGATCTCTTTCAATTTCGGCAGCTATGAAAAAACCATCGCCTTTGCTTTGAATCGTACCATCCGGCTGCCGACCGCCCTTTACCGGTGTAGAGCCTTATTCCTTTTTTCACCACAGCGTCATGATCTCCACGCATTCGAGCATGCTACGACCCAAGCGGGAAAACTCCGATATAAGAATAACATCGCCCTGTGTCATTGACGCTAGAAGTGGGCCGATCTTCCGCTGTCTCCATGAAACGTTGCCAGAAACCTTTTCTTCAATGAATTCCACCCTGCCCAGATCCTTTTCATTGGATATGTGCAAAATATCGGCTTTATTTTTTTCTAGGTTTAGATCCAAGGTTGACACTCTTAGGTAGGAATCGTTCTGGACATTTCGCAGAATTAGAAGGAAACCGAGTTAAATGAATTAAAACGTAAGGATAGTTATAATATAAGTTATAATTTCGTTATCATTTAAATTGCCTGTAAAAGGAAGGTTTATTTTATAATTATTCGGGCGCTCCCTTGCAGGGCAGGCTTTCCAGGAGTGCGCTTGCGCTCCGTCTATGGGACATTTCCTAAAAGGTAAATTCCCGACAATTCTATTGGGATTGTTAAAATCCTTAGTCACAAGATGCGCCAGTATATTGTTTGCAGCGTAAGGGCTTTGTTCCGTTCACGCATTTCCGCTAAAGGCAGCGCCCGAAAGGGCAAGAGGTCGCATGGCGCAAGCCGTCGATGGCCGCACGTGTGCTTGGGATAATGGTCAGCCTAGCTCTGTATATTATCTACAGAGAAGACGTAACGGCTTTTATACTTTCTTTTAATTTATCCCTAGGAGTGTACACCCTGAATAAGCCGGGCTTAATTACCCGAATACGATCATCGTGTCCTTTGTGGGATTACAAAGAAGTCTAATCAAAGTCTACCTTTTCAAAAAGTGAACTAATGCCAAACTCTCTAGGCCAATTATCGGTTTCTTTTACCAGATAAGTTTTATCCTGATAACTTATTAAAACCTTTTTAATTTTTGGATGTGCATCATCTCCCGCTTCTTTCACATCATCAACATTGAAAGTAAATTTGCCGTAACTAACTTTGCCGGTTAGAGTTTTACCATTAGAGACAGAAGTAAAGGATGCGAGGTGGTATTTTACGGATGCCAGTACTTCTCCCAGGTTTGGTAAAAGCCAAACCATATTGGAAAAGGATAGCATATACATGAGGTTATCCTCATTTGACAGCACTTCTTTTACCAACTGCTCAAATAGTTGACCTTTTTTTAATTCACAGGGCACAAAGAAAACAAACGTAGGAATGTATTCTTCTGCGAGGCCATAAAAAAACAGGCCTTCTTTCTGAATATTCTTCCTACCCTGTTCCTTACTAAATTCTAAATACGATTCTACAGTGAAATTCTTTGGGTTTTTCAGCTCTTCTGTAAAATCATTCGTTTGACCCATAACTGTGCTGATCTGTAAAAAACTAAGTAAGGCTACTAATATGATTTTCATTTTTAATTTTACTGACAATTAACATAAGCCATTCGAGGCGGACCAGAAGAGCCGGATGTAGCTACCCTACCCCCCTTGTCCTTTAATGCGTATTGCATTGTTGACAACATTTTAGCTGCATATTGCACTGCCATTAAATTTGGATTTGCCTTAAAATAATCGGTCATTGCTTGTGCTCCTGTATTGAAGGCATCAGCAGCAGCTTTTGCAGCTTGATCCGCATTAAGTTTTACGTAGTCACCATTTTGTGGAAGACCGATATGAATTTCAGGAATATAGACATATTGAGTACTTAGTGAAAAGCCGTCAACATCAAGATAGAGCATATATTTACCAAATCCGGTAATAATTGCTTCCTGCCATGATCCATCTGAAACAGTTGGAACAAAGGCAAAATTAGGCGGACATATAATCTTAGGTGGAGTTATTGGAACACCATCGCCGTTACTGTTATTGAAGCTGCCACCACCATTGCCATTGCCATTATTGCCACCATCGCCACCGTTACCGCCGCCACCGCCGCCACCGTCATACGGAGGGGCCTGAGGAATACCCGCACCGCCACCGCCACTACCGGGGATAATTACTATACACTCTCCCGATGTACAATACATTTTAATACCGTCGTCATCAGGACACTCACACTCCAGCAGTGGTCCTGCTAGATGATTGCTCGGGACCGGTTTATTAGAGATAGACAAAGAATTTGACAAACGACCTGTGCCTATTTTGCCTTCAATCGTAGTTCCGTTAATTACCGAGGAGCTATATACGCGGTCCCCACGGAGGTTATACCCTGTCAAAGACCCATTAAATAAAGCTGGATTGTCGGTTTCCTTTCCTTTTTCAGTGGATGCTTCAAGGTATAAATACTGTAAAACGCCTTTGTTCTGCGTCACTAAAAGCTGCCTCCCTAAACCATCAACAAAATCATCAGTCACAGGAACTGCCAGTGTTCTGGAGGAGCCTCTGCCATAAAACTTGGCACGATTCCACTTTAAGAAAGTGCTCTTAAAAACTTTGGGGTTAAAGACGGAAAAAGTGCTTGAGGCATTATTAACTACAGCCAGCTGCTCTTTTAAAAATGAGTTATGAATGCTAGCAATAGAAAAGGACTCTTGAACCTTTTGGACTGGGAGCGTACTGTCTTTCCTGCAGCTTTGTGAAAAGACAAAAATAAAGGCAAATAAAAAGAAGAATGGTCTTAATGTTTTCATGTTTTTAACTGAGTTTGTAATTCAAGATTAAAAGAACTTAATGATGGGACACTCCTTATCGTTATACTATATTTACATGAAGCTAAGGGTGGGAAATTAAACGTGCAAGTCTTTCTTACAATTTTTTGAAAAAAATATAGCGAATAATACAGCGGGTGGGAATAAGCTCTAAGCGTCTGACCTCTACTGGAATTGTTTAGGGTAAAGTGCGGTAAATTGGGCGTTCCCTTGCGGGGCAGGCTTTTCAGGAGTGCGCTTGTGCTTCCGTCTTTCGCTAGGGCTACAGACATTTCCTCAAATGGAAATTCCTTTCAATCCGTAACGCATCGTGAAAAATGGATAAATAGGCCCTCTCACTTTTGCGGCCTGTCGATCGCTCTAGCCTTCCGACCTCTTGCCCTCAAGGGGGCGCTGCCTTTAGGGGAAATGGCTAGACGTAGCGGATGCAGGTCTCTTGCAATCGATCGCGACAGCACCCCGAAAGAAGGTAATTCTGAAAAAGGACCCAATTAAAGCCGTAGAGAACGATAAAGCAGTTATTCCTTACTTAAAAGCCATGAGCAATTGAAGATCGCTGTGAGCCCTGTATGGTACCTCAAATCAAAAGCAGGCGACCTGGGAGGGATATCAAAAAAAGGCTAATCAAGCGCAAGGATTTCGAATAAAGAACCCTTAAGAGCAAGATTCTTAGCATACAATCCAATCCCGTTTAGTGAAAAAAAGATCAGGCATCGGCCAGTCTCAGGGTCTTGCTTCAGTTAAAGGAAAGGGCTAAATTACCGGTAAAAAGCCGAAGGAAGGTTTTAGCAAGAAGGGCTCGTACAGAGTGCGAGCCTATCAGTGTAAGACACTTACTGTAAGGCACTTATAAAAATACAAGTCTACAAAAAGTAGATTGTAAGTAAATTATTTTGACTTAACTGCCTTTATATCAGACTTTTACATGGTAGATTAAAGCGCATACTTCTACGAAATTGGAAAAAAACGAGTGTCATTAGAATTAAAGAGACAACGAAAGCAAAAATCGATCTGCAAAAAGGCAGTGACACTTACGACGACCTACTAATAATGTTCCTGAACTACTTCGAGATAACCGGTGTGAACCTCCGGCAAAATACCGCCCATCCGATCGGGGAGACTAGGAAGCTTGCCGATAGAGTGATCAAAATCATTAAGGGTATTGAAAAACAACAGACGACAAACTGAGGGAGATACTGAATACTATGAAGGGTGAAGGGTACTTGCGAAGCGCGCCGATCAGCCAGCGAGCGGAGGAATCAGTGACGGCAGAAGAACTACAACAATACGTTGCCATTAACGAAGGATAGGCAGCCGAGATTAAAAAAAAGGATAAAAAGTTCACGGCTTTAGAAAGGGAGCTAGCCGATCACCAGCGCAAGATTAGAGAGCTGGAAAGTAATGTCGGCAGCAATGAGGAGCTCACGAAGCGAAGTCGGGTTATTTTACAGGAACTCGAAAAACAGGATAAATCCGAAAAAAGACCTCTTTTTAAGCCGGTACGCTTTCCACGGACAGCACCAAATTCAATACCGCACTCCAAACGATTAAGAACGTAATCAGCGAATGATCACCCCTGTCCATAAACCAAGCCGCATCCCGGGTGGTGACAATAAAGGATCATCGGCCAAGTTGGTCGGCTATCTGGACAAAGAAAATACAGGCGTGGACGCAGTTTACAGAGACGAATTTTTTAACCATTAATGCACTATTCTAGAAATGAACTAAAAAGGATAAATAATTTATTTGTACCCCCTTTTCGTTTACGTTCGCGCAAAACGGTTGTCTAATTCAACTATTGCGGCAAATGCATACAAAAGCTATTTTAAGATCGTGATCTCTGTGCGACGGTTAAGCTGAAAAGCAGCTTCGGAACACTTAACCCCATTGATGCATTCGTTCACGGGGACCGTCTCACCGTAACCTTTTGCGATCAGCCGCAATCGGGATATCCCATGCGCAATCAGGTAATCAACAGCCGATTTCGCCCGCCTGGTAGAAAGCTTCAAATTGTAAGCGTCTGACCCCCGGCTGTCGGTGTGAGAGCTGAGCCGAATGCGCATCAATGGATTTTTGGTTAACAAGGCGGTAAGGCGGTCAAGGATGGGTACGGCGTCTGGACGAATGTTTGACTTATTAAAATCGTAGTAAAGTTTGTCAAGTCCAACGTCGTCAATTTCTTTATAGATCTTTTTTTCACGCAGGTAAACGGTGGTTTCCAAGGTGTCTTTTTTACCATAGGGCATAACTGGCAGGTACCGGGCAGTAGTGTCATAATATCCTTCGTGCGAACCTTTAAGGGCTACTTCGGCACCTGCCATAACCTTAAAGTAGGTATAACCTTCAATGTTCGTGAAGCTGAGGTCTGAACGGGCGTTTTCTTGGAAACCAACATCTGCCCGGTAAAGGGTTTTCGAACTGACTAGATCTTTTACGTACACTTTAAGAAACAAGCTTCTTAGCCGCGTAAACGAATAAATGTCATCGTTACCAAGACCCCCGCTTCGATTGCTTGCTAAAAAGCCACTGTCGCTGCGTGAACCGAACGGTTGAAAGTCAAAGTCGTCGCCAGCCGAATTCACCGGGGTGCCCATATTGATTGGTTCGGCCCATGAACTATTTTGCAGACGGGTATGGTAGATGTCGAGGCCGCCAAGCCCCACCCGGCCATCTGAGGCAAAGAACAAGGTAGAATCTGCCTGCATCGAAGGGAAAAGTTCATTTCCCGTCGTGTTTATGCGCTTGCCGAGATCTACAGGTTTCGCGAAGGTACTGTCGCCAAGGATTTTCGAAGAAAAGATGTCCATGCCGCCGAGTGTCCCGGGCATATCTGAACTAAAAAAGAGCGTTTTTTCATCGGCACTCAATGCGGGATGTCCAACAGAGTAGCGACGGGCATCATTGTAAGGAAAGCGGTGTGGTTTTGACCAGCCCTTAGCATTACGGTCGGCATACCAGATCTCCAGGTGGTTGATAAAAAGAATGCGTGATTTTTTTTTCCCCAGATCAGGATGCTCAGTCCCTGGGGCTGCGATCGATAGACCGGTCCCTGTATTCGAGGTACGTGTGTAATAGATACGGTTGTGATTTGCAGTAAAGACAACGGGCCCACGATGGAAATAAAGGCCTGCACCAGGATCAATGCGATTGAGCGCCAGAGTATCATTCAGCATTTCGGCTACGGTGTCTGCGCGCTCGGCCTGAGCGAAACTTGTGCTAAATATCTTGAGAAATGGCCTTCCTGTCCAGCCGTAGATCCCACTGGCCGATAGGGGTTTCCTGAGCGCTTTTTTTTCCCGGGTTCCCGAAGGCCGGTCAGAGGTAAAGACGATCTTTATGCCTTCCTTTACAGCTCCAAAATCACTGTAAATCGAATTGAGCGACCGTTCATTGTGAACCTCATATTCTGAAGGGCGGGTATAAATACTGTCGGCCATGTGGCACATGCGTATTCGTTCCTGTAAATAAAAAGCCGGTCTCACGGGCTTCTTTTGCTGCAAACACAACGTGTAATACTGAATAGCAAGCAAATAGTCCTGGTTAGACTCCAAGGACCTTCCAAGCATAAAAAGGTCATCAGGTGAAGCTCCACGGAGGCCAGCAAGCTTTTTAAGCCATTTCTCTTCTTCTTTGTAAAGCCCTAGATGCCGGTCACATTCGGCAAGCCGGCGGTAAATGGTTTCGGAGGGAACTTTACCCGCCCGTGCTTCATATAGAGTTGCCGCCCGCGCAAAGTCCAGTTTCCTGAAAAACTCATCGGCTTTGTCTGTTGCCGAAGGCAACTGCTGGGCGTAAACACAAACCATACCCCCAAAAACATAGGCCATAGCAAGCAGAAGGGTCTTCATGCGCTTAGTTGTAGTACCTAGGGGTGATCTGAGGCGTATACCTGGGCAAGAACCGGTACCTGAGTGAGAACTCGTGCGTACCGTGACTAACAGACTGCAAACTGTTTACAGTAAGGTCAAAAGCATAGCCCAAACGCCAGTGTTGTTCAAACTCATAACCGGCCATGATGGACAAAGCGTCTTCCTGGCCAAGCGAATTTTGGAGGTTGTGTTTGAAGACTATAAGGCCGGTACGGTAACTGGCCCCGGCAAGGAGTTTCTTTTCAATGATGAATAAGGTATTGAAATCGATATTGGTTGGACCATGGAAATCTTCCTTGACCAATAGAGACGGTTTCCAAGTAAAGTTATCGCTAATCCTGAAAAGCGCGCCTCCTTCGGCGTAAAAGTGCCTTTCCCGGTGTAAGCTGAGAAATTGGTCACCGCCATTGCGAACGTTGCTCAAGAGATCATTCACTGAAAGGCCTGCATAATATTTTGACGAAACGTAGACAAGTCCCACATTCATTTCGGGATGATATGCCGTCGAAACGGCCCCAGTATAACCAGGCTCGGGTTGAACAGTGAAAAGTTTCGTCCCATCTATGCTGTACTGCAGCATGCCCGCTGAAATGCCAAAGTTAAGCCGGGAGCTTTCACTTACTTTAACGCGGGAGGCATAGTTCAAAAAGGCCGAGGTGTTGACCTGAGGGCCGAGCCGGTCATTGATAAAATAGGCGCCAAAACCTGATCTAAGATCTTTTGACACGCCGTCTATTGACGCCGAAAAGGTGCGTGGCGGGTCCGAAAGACCGCTCCACTGATCCCTGTACATCAAGTTTATCTGCGTCGATTCTTGGTTACCCGTGTATGCAGGGTTAAGCAGTAACGGATTGAAGACGTATTCTGAAAATTGAACCTCCTGCTGGGCACTTACCCGGTTAAAACAAAAGGCAAGCAGGAATACAATGAGTAAGGGTCTAACCATAAAATCAGGTGCTTGATTGGTTTATTGAATTGGATGCTTAAGAATCATAGTCCAGCCGGAGCGTGTCTGGTAGCTCGATCCAGACCTTACCTTGAGCACATAATAATACGTTCCTTCCAGTAAGCCAGACCCATTCCAGTTTTTTTGCGATAGGCCATACCCGTTCGCGGCAAATACCTTATTGCCCCATCGATTAAAGATCTCGAGATTGTTGTCGGGATAAGATTCAATACCCTTGATCACAAACGTATCGTTGATCCCGTCGCCGTTTGGAGTAAACAGCGTTGGGATGAATAACGACGCGGTGTTGAGCAGGATTTTTACAGAACCTTTTATAACGCATCCAGTAACTGGATTTGTAGCTAAAATATAAAATACGCCGCTCTGTGTGACATGGTCGGGATCAGATAGCGGCGTTGTTAAGCCGGCATCTGTAAAATAATTGAACCTCAGGCCGGCATCACTGCCCGCAGTAATAGCAGCACTGGTAAGGCTGGCGGTTGTAAGTGAGCCATCGGCAGGGTCTGTGATCTTCAAGACTGGAAGTGGATTGATCTTCACATGGATTGTGGCCACTGTCTGGCAACCACCTGCATTTACTGCTTTAACGTAATAGGTACCGGTACTACCTACCGCATTGAAGTTCGAAACCTGGCTCTGAAGGGCAGCGTCCGAATAGTATGTGTAGTTATAGGCCGTATTAAGTTTATTTACACTGCTACTTAGGTCAACTGCTTCGCCCTGGCAAACTGCAGCAGGGTCGGTGACCATAAGATCTGGCAATGCGTTTATGGACACATGGACGGCTTTGACAACAGCACAGGCCTCGCAGCTGGCGGTTTGCGTACAGGAAGCAGCCTTAATATAATAGGTGCCTCCTCGGCTAATGTGGGCAGGTTCTGGAATGACGGTGCTTAACGACGCGTCACTGTAATACGAATAAGTATAGGAAGCGTCAAAGTTCGTAATCGCCGCCCGGAGCGAAGTGACTGAAGTGGTGCAAAGTGCCGAGGGGTCGGCAACACTTAGCAGGGCAAGTGGGGTTATTTGAATATGAACAGGTGAAACTGCAGAACACCCACTTGAGGATGTTGCCTGAATGTAATACGTACCAGCGATTTTAACACTGTCTGGGTTGAGGACACAAATTTTTAGCGCCGCATCGCTAAAATAAGCGTACGCCGTGGACGCCTCAGGATAATTCTGGATAGTAGCTGACAGCTTAACACCAGTCCTCACACACGCCTGAGGAGGATCAGTTACTACAAGAGTTGGTGCATCATTAAACTTCAGATGTACACATTTCACAGTGGGGCAGCATGCCGGCGTCGTTGCTTCAATATAATAGGTACCGCTTTTAGATACACTGTCGGAATTTGTGACTGCGTGCTTCAAATCCTGGTCTGTATAATAGGTATAGGTTATACCGGCGTTTAGTCCGCTCGTATAGTTTGTGATGGTACTGGATAATCTAATGGTCATGGGCGTGCAAACCGCCGCCGGGTCATTAACGAGGAGGGGCGTCCCGGGGTTAATGGTGACGTGAACAGCTCTGACCGACGGGCAGCAGCCGGTATTCGACGCCTTGATGTAGTAGGTTCCGCTTGTGCGTACACTATCAAATCCAATGAGCGGATTTTTAGCCGTGGAATCTGTGTAATACGTGTACGTAAAACCGGCATCTGGTGCCGAGATCGCAGAAAACAGATTTACTGTTTGAGGGTAACAAACTGGCGCTGGGTCACATAAAACCAACTTCGCGGTCTGAAGCACTTCTACCGGAATTTGGTAAGAAGAATGGCAACCACACGTGTAGACGGTTTGCAGGTAAAAGATCGTATTGGAAGTTACCACGACAGCTTTTGGATCTAAAATCCTCTTGGTCATTTCTTGGTCCAGGTAGAAATAATAAAAAAGCGCTGGATTATCTCCGTACCCCTCCACAGTTGTGGTGAGATCAATTGTCTCCGGCGAACATGTAGCGACGGGCTTAAGTATCGTTATTTCAGGATTTGTCCCAATGGTAACATCTACAGGAAGGATCTGCGGATTTGACCCATTTGCCTGCTTAGCCATTATATAGTACCTGCCGGTTACTGATATCGAGTTTGAATCAATCAACGCAACCGTCGCCTGGGCGTCTTTCCAATAGGTAAAGACCAGTCCTGGGTCACTCCCGGCGGTAACTGAGGCAGCAGTAAGGTTTGCTGTAAGCGGGGCACAGGCTTCGACTGATCGCGTTTTGAATTTTTGCGCCTTAACGAACGAAAAGGAAATCAGGAAGAGCAACAACAGCAGGGGTGTGCGTAGATGTTTTCTCATTGCAGATTTAGGTAAATGTCAGAATTAATATAATTTTATCAAATGTGCGAATTTTCTTTGTAATATTTTTTTTAAAGTGTAACTATTATTTCTTGCATGCGTTTAAAAGCCCTTTTGTTCGGTTAAACCCATGAGGACTTGGACTTAACGGTCAAACCTCAGACACTCCGATCTTACCTAGCAGTACGCCAAGTGCAAAGACAATTCCGCCTCCAACGATCACCTGCAGTACGGTGGACCATAGGCTTGTCTTCATGTATTTATACCTGATCCAGGCTATTGCGAACAGTTCGATCACAACAACCACATAGGCGGTGTGAAGTGCCGTTTGCAAGTCAGTTATCAGGAAGGGCAGAGTGTGAAGCATACCACCGATTGCCGTAGCGGCGCCCGTAATCGAGCCTCTTACCCAAGGGTTACCTCTTCCAGTGACAGAACCATCATCAGACAAGGCTTCGGCAAGACCCATACTTATTCCCGCTCCGAGAGCGGCTGCCAGGCCAACATAGAACGCTTTCATGGAAACACCGGTTAGGCCGGCAGTGGCAAAAATAGGTGCCAAGGTTGAAACCGAGCCATCCATGAGGCCAAGTAAACCAGGTTGAACCTTCTGAAGAACGAAAGAGGCATCGGCAGTCGTCAGGCTGTCTGTATCGGGTGCATTTTGGGTCATAGAATATAATTTGTTGTGTTATTCGCGTAGGTAGGCTCTGCAGTCGGTCATAATCTGTTCCAAAAAATCGTATTCACTAACTGAACTCACAAATTCATATGACGGCCTGTATCTATGCATAAAGTCGCTAAGCTGGGGTTCGGCGAGACCGGTAATGGACTTAACAAGCTGCTGGTTGAACTTGTAATCAACAAATTGCGCCTGCTCCTCTTCAATAAGCTTGTCCTGAAACCGGCTTAGACTATTGCCGTGCCTTACGCGGTGATAGGGCATATGAATGCCATAAGGGCTTAGAATAGAACCAAGGACTTTACTTGTGGCTGAGGGCTGGCGGTAGTTAAAAATAGTCGCGTTGAATTTTCGGTTGTCTACCGAATCCTGGTGATAGCTTCGAAATCCTTTGATGTTCACCTCTGGGAGATCAAGGTCTTTTTCGGTCAGGTAAACATCCTCTGAAAAAAACTCATTTCCACCCGGAATGAACAATTTCTTGGAACTATATCCAACAAAGCTAAATTGTAGGGTGTCACCAACCTTAACATGGAGGTAAAATCGACCATGATCATCACTTTGCATTCCCTCATTTCGGTGAAGCACAATAATGCTTACCCCGGGCATGATAACATGAGCTGCCGCGTCATAAACTTTTCCGCTCGCAATAACCTGTGCCTTAACTTCTTGAACGGTTGAAAAAAGGATTACAACAGAAGCCAGGAAATAAAAAGGCCTAATCACCAGGGAACGGAACGAAAACGTGCTGGTTAAAGGTCAAGCTTTTTTCATAATATTCTCTATCACCCGGGGGTAATAGTGGTGTTCAAGTTGTTGGCCTTTATAGATGATCATTTCAAGGTCATCGCCCGGATCGATCTTAAACCTTGCCTGGTAGATGATCTCCCCGTCGTCAAATTTTTCGTTGACGTAATGAATGGTTATTCCTGATTCCGGATCGCGGTTTCTAAGGACTTCCTCGTGAACCCTTTTTCCATACATTCCTTTTCCGCCGTAGAGCGGAAGGAGCGATGGGTGAATGTTGAGAATGCGCCGTGGATAAACTTCGAGCATTTCGGGCGGAATGAGCCATAAAAATCCAGCAAGTACAATAAAATCGATCCGGAGGCTTTCAAGCATGCGAAGAATGTTGTCACTGTGATAAAATTCTTCACGGTCAAAGACGTGGCTGGGTATCTCAAAATTGTCTGCGCGCTGCAATATATAAGCATCGGGATTGTTGCTGAAGACTATCCCCACTTCGGCCTCTTTACTTCGCTTGAAGTGCTCCATTATTTTTTGAGCATTAGAGCCCGAGCCTGAGGCGAAGATCGCGATTCGTTTCAATGACGCCCGTTAGACTAAGTTGCCGCGTCTGGCCTGTTCAAGTTCTATGGCTTCAAACAAAGCCTTAAAGTTTCCTTTACCAAACGAGCGGGCACCTTTTCGCTGGATGATCTCAAAGAAAACAGTGGGCCGGTCTTCAACAGGTTTGCTGAAGATCTGAAGCAAATAACCTTCGTCATCGCGGTCGATCAAAATATCAAGTTTTTCGAGGCTTGCGACCTCTTCGTCGATCTTACCGATGCGCTCACAAACGGTCTGGTAATAACTTGAAGGGACTTTCAAAAATTCGACCCCACGTTTTCGTAATTCCCTCACCGTACCTACGATGTCTTTCGTAGCGATTGCCAGGTGCTGAACGCCTTCGCCGCGGTAAAACTCGAGATATTCTTCAATTTGGCTTTTCTTACTGCCCTGGGCAGGTTCATTGATCGGAAACTTGATGCGGTCGTTCCCATTCGCCATTACCTTACTCATGAGCGCAGTGTACTCAGTCGATATGTCTTGATCATCGAAAGACACCAGCTGCCTAAACCCCATGACCTTTCCGTAGAACTCCACCCATCGGTTCATTTGAAACCAGTTAACATTTCCTACTACATGATCGATGTAATGCAAGCCGGTTTCGGCCGTCACAAATGAAGACTTATACGGTTCATAACCCGGCATAAACACGCCTTTATAGTTTGATCGTTCAATAAACACATGAACGGTTTCACCATAAGTATAAATTCCCGACCGAACGACCGACCCGTACTCATCCTCAATCTTTTCGGGTTTTAGGTAAGAACGGGCACCGCGGCTCATCGTTTCAGTATAAGCTGCAGTCGCGTCATCGACCCAAAGGGCGATGACCTTAACCCCGTCGCCATGTTCAAAAACATGACAGGCTATCTCTCCCTGCGGCAATATTGCGGTTGTAAAGACGAACCGTATCTTATTTTGTTGTACGACATAACTTGCCCGGTCTCGTACGCCAGTCTCGGGGCCGGCGTAGGCCACTGATTGAAAGCCAAAGGCCGACTTATAATAATGGGCAGCCTGTTTGGCGTTGCCTACATACCATTCAATGTAATCTGTTCCATTGATTGGGAGGAAATCATGCTCCTCGTGGTTTTCATTTTCCATGGGTGAACGTATGGTTTACTTAATTGATCAATGAGTGAGCCAGGAACTAAAATAGGACGGGTCCTCTATCCCCAGCGCGTGTGAGGTTAGCTTTAGAGGATGGAAGGTGTCTACCATGACAGCAAGCTCGGCGGTCGACTCTTTGCCAATGCTTTTTTCGACAGTTCCCGGATGGGGGCCGTGCGGGATTCCGGCGGGGTGCAAGGTGATTTGCCCTCTTTCCACGCTCTTACGGCTCATGAAATCGCCATCCACATAATAAAGCACTTCGTCTGAGTCAACATTGCTGTGGTTGTAAGGGGCTGGTATAGACAAGGGGTGATAATCGAACTTGCGGGGGACGAAGGAACACACCACGAAGTTGTGTCCTTCAAAGGTCTGGTGAACCGGTGGCGGTTGATGCAGGCGGCCCGTTATAGGCTCAAAGTCATGTATAGAAAAAGCCCAGGGATAATGAAACCCGTCCCAGCCAACAAAGTCAAAGGGATGTGAACCGTAACTATAGGGATAATACAACCCCTGTTTTTTGATGATGATCTTGAACTCCCCGCTTTCATCGTTTGTCACAAGATCTTTTGGCTGCCGTATATCTCGTTCACAATAAGGAGACTGCTCGGTCAGCTGGCCGCTTTTATTCAGGTAACGTCTGGGGGGTTCAATGGGACTAAAGCTTTCAACAATGAACAGTCTATTTTCGGCCGTTTCAAATTCCAGCTGGTAGATCGTTCCCCGGGGAATGACCAGGTAATCTCCATAGGAGAACTTGATCGAGCCAAAGCCGGTTTTCAGTGTTCCGCTTCCTTCATGCACAAAAAGAAGCTCGTCGGCCGAGCTGTTCTTGTAGAAGTAAGCAGTCATGGAGTTCTGAGGTGCGGCGAGAATAATCTGAAGATCGTCGTTCACCAATACCGGTTTGCGGCTTTCCAGGTAATCGCTTGCCGGGGTTACTTGAAAGCCTTTTAGACTAGTGTGCTTCAAATGTTTGTCGCGGGCGATTGTTGTTGTCGCATTTATAGGTTCGGCAATTTGCTTCACCAGCGTTGGAGGCTGCACATGGTATACCAGCGAATAGGCACTGGAAAAGCCTTCTGTAGAAACTAGTTCTTCAGCATACAGCGCTCCATCTGGCTTTCTGAAAATGGTATGCCGTTTCGGCGGAATCCTTCCCAGCGAATAGTAAGAGGGCATAATATGGCTTTAAGCCTCTAAGTTAAGCAAGGGCACATCAGGGTCCCTGTTTTTTTTTACCTTAAGCTTCGTAAACACTCCGATCTCGTCTATGAAACTTGTAAGCTATCGATCGAATGAACACGAACATTTGGGATTTGTACATCGTTCGCACATCTATAACCTTCACAGCTTGTGCAAGGCGGTACCCGACGATATGTTGTCGCTTTTAGACGGTGGGGAATCTATGATGGAACTTGCCCGCAGGACCATGTTAGATTTTGTTGAGTGTAAGGCCGAAGGTAAAGAGGAGATTTTCTACGAAGTCATCGCTCCCCTGCCAAATCCGGCATCGTTTCGGGATGCGTACGCTTTCAGACAGCACGTCATGACCTCACGCAGGAACCGTGGCGCGGCTATGATTCCTGAATTTAATGAATTTCCGGTTTTTTACTTTGGCAACCACCGGTCAATTACCGGCCCCGGTGATATCCTTTGCATGCCAGACCACCTCAGGCAGCTGGACTTTGAATTAGAGGCTGCTATTGTGATAGGCCAGGCAGGCCGAAATATACGAGCAAGTGAGGCCGATGATTACATTGCCGGCTTTACTATCTTGAACGATTTGAGTGCACGCACGTTTCAGCGCGAAGAAATGGCGCTTAATTTGGGACCGGCGAAGGGAAAGGATTTTGCGAGCGTTACAGGACCCTGGCTGGTTACACCAGATGAATTGTCTCCATTCCTGGTGGATCCAAAACCGGGTCATCAGGGAAAAGCATACGACCTACCAATGCGGTGTTGGGTGAATCGAAAGCTTGTTTCAGAAGGAAACCTTAAAGACATGGAATGGACGTTCGCAGAGATCATCGAACGCGCGTCATATGGCGTCGATCTATACCCCGGTGATATAATAGGCTCAGGAACTGTAGGTACCGGCTGCTTTTTAGAACTAAACGGGTCGGCGAAACTAGCCGACCCGGAGTATAAAGAAGTGTGGCTGCACGAAGGAGACCTCGTCGAAATGGAAATTCGCGCTATGGGTCATCTCACGAATACAATAAGACAGGCCAGCGATAACTGGTCAATCCTTGCCGAGAAAAAGCTTGCCGTTCAGGCCTCCTGATTATAGCTTTTTAGAGCCTATGGACGAATTCTTCAAGTGGTAGTCTTACCTTTTTGTAATGCTGGAAACTGTCATTCTCGGACCGGTAACCTAAAGCAACGACAGCAAGTGTCGTAAGGTTTTTCGATCTTAGGTCGAGGATAGTATCAAACTCTTCGGCATTAAATCCTTCCATTGGGCATGCGTCAATATGCAAAAGGGCGGCGGTTTCAAGAAGGGTACCCAAACCAATATAAGCCTGGCGGGCTGACCATGAAATACGGGCAGCAAGATCCTTGGAACTAACGTGATGTTTCATAGCCCCTGCGTACTCATGCAAGCTCTCATGCGGGATATTACGGGTTTTGGCGATAAGGTCGACAAAACGGTCGACATAAGCATCGTCCAGGTTTGTAGATGCCGCGAACAAAACGAGATGTGAAGCTTCTGTTATCTGCGACTGATGATAAGCGGCAGGAGATAATTTAGCCCGAACCTCGGAATTTTCAATCAAAAGGACCCGGTAAGGTTGTAATCCAAAAGACGTTGCGCTTAAATCAGTACTTTCTAGCAGGAAATGGATCTGATCTTCTGTTAATTTTTTGGTCTGATCAAACTTCTTTACGGCATATCTCCAGTTCATTTGATCCAGGATTGTTTGCTGGATAGCGGGTTGCTCAACCACCGGTGCAGAGGATGTTTGTGTTTCCATGAGTTGACTAAGACTGTTGTTTTTACAGTATATGTTTCAACTTAGATTAACGGAGATTTGTTTGAGATAGCTCTAGTTTCTAAGGCGTCCCAAGAGCAACGGGGATAATCTTACCATTAAAAAATTGGTTGCCATTTAATGTAAAGTCCACAACGAATGCCGCCATTTGCTCAGCTGTAAGGGCCGCCTTGAAACCAGGAAAAGCTTGGCTCAGCATTTCCGTTTGAACCGAGCCAAGAGCAAGTCCATTTACCTTTGTATTTGTAAGTTTCCACTCCTCAGCCAGGCATTCGGTCAAATTTAAAAGAGCGGCTTTACTGGTGCTATAGGCGCTGAGACCACTAAACTTGCTGCTTCCTTGAAAGCCTCCCATACTGCCAATATTAACAATGTGGGCCGAGTCTTTATTTAAATAGGGTGTAACGGCTTGTATAATTCGAATGGGCGCGATGAAATTAACCTCCATCATCGTGCGATAGTCTTCTGGTGTCAACTGCGCAAAGGGTTTTTTAATTAGCGCCCCTGCGTTATTGATAAGCCGGTCGATCACGTAGCCCTGTGTTTTAAGAAATGGAATGAACTGGTGTAAAAAATCTCCTTGTACCACATCAAGCTGAATAATGCTAAGACGCGTATCCACGCCTGAGTCACTCGCTTGAAGCTCTTCTTTTAAAAGCTCAAGCTTACTAGTATTGCGTGATAGTGCAAGCACGTGATGGCCGGGCAGGTCACATAGCTTTTTAACACACTCGAATCCGATCCCTTTCCCCGCACCGGTAATTAGTATATTCATCTGATTAGGTGCATATTTAGTAATTCTTTTTAATCAATTTATAAGGTTAAAGACCCTCTTTATCGTTGTGGCCGGAAGCCAGGCTTGAAAGATTAGTTTAAGTCGATAATGGACGTTCTTAAAAAGATTGGTTTTATATCACCCGGCCTATTTATATTTGTAGCAGATTCAATATATGCGGGCCGAGAAAAAGCTTTCTGTTTTTGTAGTTGTCTTCTACTACTGCATTTTTTCAGCTGGATTTATTTTTTTTATTCCTTCTTCTTTACAAGTTCAGGAATTTCCTCGCATTCAGAAGCTCACCAATTCTCAGCGTCGCGGTTGTGTTCAGGAAGCAACTCCTGTTTCAACCCTACAACATTCAAAATTTACTCTCCTTTCACATAGAAACCCCAGAGGCGTATTCGAATTTAGAGCTTTCAGACTTCCGTCTGCAATCGTCCTATCCAGTTTACTTTTGGGATATTTTGGCTTTTTGCCTGACCTGGGTATTCATGGTAATCAAGTGGAGCCTCCACTAAGCACAGGCTGGGAAACCAGAATCTTGATCAAGAGTATTAGAATTTAATCAAGTTTCCACGATCATCCCTATAACCATTTAGGGACTTCATAGGGACTTGTAAGAAAATTCCTTATCACTTTTAATTCATCATATTTATTTAGCAATGATTTCATACGCTCGTGCGATAGCAGGCTTATTTGGAGCTGCGCTTTGCCACATAGCTGCAATAGGCCTTTGCTGTGCTGGAACCGCAAAAGGAATACCAAGCGATTCTTTAAAATTAAATCTAAAACAGGCGATTGAGCTCGCTCGAAGCAACTTCCCAAGTATCAAGGCGAGAATGTCGGCTGCGAAAGCATCTACTTACCAATATGCTGCAGCTAAAACAGAGCGACTACCTGACCTGAATGCGATGCAGCAGGTCACCTATGCTTCTAATAATGGTCTCAATGGGACCTACTTTGGCGCATCAGGCCTAGCTATACCGACCAGTGGCTCAGTAAAGCCATCCAACACCTATCAGGGTACATTTGGCAGCTTTACAACCCTGCTGCTTAACTGGAATGTGTTCAACTTTGGCCTGGTAAAGGCTAATATTAATGTATACAAAAGTTTAGTAGACCAAAGTCAGGCTGACCTTGAAAACGAAATATTTCAACAACAGATAAAAGCCGCTGACGCTTACCTTCTTTTACTGATAGACCAAAAGCTTTTGGAAGCTGAACAAAAAAATTTTCAACGTGCAGGGGTCTTTCTCAGGGTCGTACGCGCTGGTGCGTCGGGAGGGTTACGGCCGGGGGTCGATACGTCCATTTTCAAAGCTGAGTACTCAAAAGCAGAGATTCTTGTTCTGCAGTCACAAGGAGAGGTACTCAGACAGCAAAACCGCTTAGAATACGCACTGGGTTTTGTTAATTCGCCGGTCAAGATTGATACCTCCTATTTAAACCATGTACTGCCTGCCATTCCTGAAAACGATAGTCTGAATGTACATATCAATCCTTTACTCACGATTTACGAAAGCAGGATTAACCTGAGCCAGGCACGTGCCAGGCTTTCTGGTGATTCCTGGCTACCGCAGCTTTCACTCCTGGGGGGAACATGGGGTAGGGGTTCAGGTATAGACCGTGAGACTGGGATTTACAACTCATCTTTTTCAAAGGGTGTATCCTTTCAAACTTATAACTACCTCGTTGGATTTACTTTAAGCTGGAACATCACTTCGCTTTTCCGGAGGGGCAAGCTCTACAAAGCCGCCCTTGAAGAAGTGAAGAGTGACCAATTCCTATATAAAACTCAGGAGCTAGGTCTTAAAACAGATTTCAGAAATGCCCAGATCAGCGCCGAAATATCGGTTCAACAGGCTCTGGAAGCCCCAGTTCAACTAAATGCAGCTCAAAACGCTTATAATCAAGCCGACGCAAGGTATGCCTCGGGGCTAAGTTCTATCCCTGAACTGGCTCAGGCCTATTACCTGCTAAACCGTGCTGAAATTGACCAGCTGATTGCAATTAATAACGTGTGGCGTTCATTACTGCTCGAGTCTGCAGCAAGTGGCGAGCTCAATATCTTCCTTTCACAAATTAAACAGTAATCATGAACAGTATAATTCGGTTAGCCCTTAGAAAACCAATTTCTGTAGTCGTTGGCATGATTGCCATTATATTCTTTGGCTTTTTATCAATCAGTAAAATCCCCGTGGATATTTTTCCGACCCTGGACTTGCCAACTATCTACGTGGCCGAGCCTTTCGGTGGTCTGGCACCTGACCAGCTTGACGGTTTTGTTGCCGCTCAGTATCAGAACAACTTCCTGTATGTAACCGGGATCAAAAATATTGAACTTAAAAGCGTTCAGGGACTTACCCTGATCAAGCTTTCCTTTTATCCCGGAACCGACATGGCGCAGGCCTCGGGAGAGGTTGCCAATCAGGTCAACCGGGCCCGGGCTTACATGCCGCCGGGCACTCTGCCTCCCCAGGTGGTACGTTTTGATGCCAGTTCAATTCCTATCGGTCAGCTAGTCTTTGAAAGCAGCAAACGGTCGCTCAACGAAATTCAGGATTTTGCTGCGTCCCGAATCAGGCCTATGTTTTCTACTATCGCTGGAGTATCATCCCCGCCACCCTTTGGAGGGAACCAAAGGACTATTGTAGTTCGCGTAGACCCGGCCTTGCTGCGAAGCCACAGCCTCACACCCGAACAGGTCGTAAAGGCGATTTCGGCGAATAACCAACCCTCTGCCGCCGGCAACGTCAGGATTGGCAAACTAGCTTACATGACACCGGTAAATTCGCTGATCAAGAACCCACAGGAATTTCTCGATATCCCTATTAAGACTGGAGCAGGCCCGACAATTTTCATCAGGGACATTGGAACGGTAGAAGATGCGGCAGATATTACGGTGGGTTACGCCCTGATCAACGGAAAACGCGCCATTTACATACCTGTTGTAAAAAAGGCCGACGCATCCACACTCAATGTCGTAAACAACATCAAGGAAGCCTTGCCGCGGTTACAGGCCGCAATTCCCGCCGATGTGAAGCTTTCTTATGAATTCGACCAGTCTGTCTATGTCATCAACTCCATTAAGAACTTGATTACAGAAGGAACTCTGGGTGCGCTACTCACCGGGCTTATGGTATTCCTCTTCCTGAGAGACTGGAGGAGCGTGGTTATTGTCGTACTTACTATTCCCCTCTCAATCATCAGTGCAGTGATCATTCTGAATCTTGCTGGTCAAACCATTAATATGATGACCTTGAGCGGTCTTGCTTTGGCAATTGGTATTCTGGTGGATCAGGCGACGGTGACGATCGAGAACATTCACCAGCATCTGGAACTGGGCAAGCCTAAAGGGGAGGCTATCTGGGACGCTTGTCGAGAAATCATCTTCCCCGAATTCCTCATTCTGATTTGTGTGCTTGCTGTATTTGCACCGGCGTTCATCATGCAGGGAATACCCAAATCAATGTTTCTTCCGCTTTCCCTCTCTGTCGGTTTTGCAATGATATCGTCATTCATTCTTGCGCAAACTTTTGTGCCCGTCCTATCAAACTGGATGCTCAAAGATCATCAGCATGGTGAATTGCACACCAATCATCCTGAATCTGGAGTAGAGGTAGACAAGCTCGAAACTGAAGAAGACACGCTGATCGACAACACAGCAAGAAATGGGGAAGCAAGGAGAGCACACACGAAAGCAAAACCCAAAATAACGGGCTTTGACCGCTTTAGAATAGGGTATTCCAAAATTCTAGAGCGACTCTTAAAAAAACCGTCCCTGGTAACTTTCGGGTATCTAGCGGTATCGATTGCCATTATTGTTCTGTGCTTCATTAACATTGGAACCGATATACTTCCAAGGACGAACAACACCCAGTTCCAGGTGAGGCTCCGCGAGCCTGACGGAACCAGGCTCGAACTCACTGAGCAGGCCACTCAAAAGATCCTTGGCTTAATCAAGCATCTCGTTGGTCCTGCAAATGTTCAAATCACTTCTGCCTACGTTGGCAGTATGCCCTCAAGCTATGCAGTTAGCTCAATTTTTGTCTTTACAAGCGGTTTTCATGAAGCTGTATTGCAGGTTGCACTCGATCCAGAAGCAAAAGTGAATTTATCGGAGCTGAAGGAAAGGATCAGGGCGCAAGTTTTAAAGCAGATCCCAGGTCTTCGCATTTCCTTCGAGCCGATCGAGCTTACCGAAAAGATCATGAGCCAGGGCTCTCCCACGCCGATCGAAATAACGGTGGGCGGCAAGAACTTGAATGAGGCAGAGACCTTTGCCCGCACCGTTATGGCAGGCTTAAAAAAGGTTAATTTTCTACGGGATGTTCAAATTGCCCAGCCCCTTCATTATCCTGCCCTCAGTATCGATATCAACAGGGAAAAGGCAGGGCAGCTGGGCGTTAATTCAAGTGATGTGGCGCGGTCGCTCACGACCTCAACCTCTTCCAGCCGGTTTATTGATAAGAACATCTGGAGGGATCCAAAGTCTGGTCTTGGATACCAGGTGCAGGTCGAGATTCCGGAGGCCGAGATGAGCAGTACCAACGATATTGGCGCCATCCCGGTAAAGAGCGATGCCCTGAGGCCTAATATATCGGATTTAGCAAGCATTAATGAAACGACGGTGCCGGGAGAGATTGACCGGGAGGGGTCGAGCAGACTGGTTACCATTAATTCCAATGTTCAGGACGAGGATCTCGGAACGGCCACCAAAGCGGTGAATAACGTTATTAAAGAAGCGGGCGTACCGCCACGTGGCGTCACAGTCACCGTCCGAGGACAACTGAATTTGTTAAAAGACACGCTGGACAGCCTTCAGTCAGGTCTGCTGGTTGCCATCGTTGTGATCTTTCTGGTCCTTGCAGCGAATTTCCAGTCTTTTAAAATTTCACTTACGATCCTTTCCACCATTCCGGCCGTTATTCTTGGCTGCCTCGTCATGCTTTTAGTGTGCGGATCGACGCTGAATCTTCAGTCGTATATGGGTATCATCATGTCGGTTGGTGTGTCGGTGGCGAATGCGATTCTAATGATTACGAACGCTGAAAATGTGAGGCTCGATTGCGGTAGTTCTGTTGAGGCTGCTCTTACAGCAGCGAACAGTCGAATTCGTCCCATTTTGATGACTAGTATCGCCATGATCGCGGGTATGATCCCAATGGCATCAGGTATGGGCGAAGGAGGGGGAGCAGTAGCTCCTTTGGGCCAAGCCGTAATAGGGGGTTTATTTATGTCGACCATTGCATCACTGCTCATTCTGCCAAATGTGTTCTCCCTTGCCCAGCGGAAAGCATCACTAGGGTCTGTGTCCCTGGATCCTGACGACGAACTTTCTAATTACTACAAAGCAAAGCAAGCGCTGCGAAGGAAAGTACCCATGCAGGCCGAAACCATGGATAAAATACTCCATGAAACTTTGTAAATCTTCATCTCCATTTAAAATGAAAATTCATCACGTCGTTATAATTTGTTTTGCCTGTTTGATTATTTGTTCATGTGGTCATAAAAAAGAAAAAGTTCCCCAAAGCAAACCTTCAGCTCCTGTTGAAACAACGACAGTACGGCTTCTACAGCCCCAAAAAGATATCACAATACCCGGTGAGCTGGATGCATACTACAGCACGGATGTCTATCCCCGTGTAAAAGGTTTTATTAAGTCGATTTATGTCGACAGGGGAAGCGTAGTTAAAAAGGGGCAGGTTCTGGCGCGGGTAGATGCACCTGAAATTATTTCTGATCTCAACGATGCAAGGGCAAAACTGTCCCAGGCAAAGGCAAACCAGATTGGTACCAACGAGACTTACAAGCGGTTGCTTATAACTAGTAAAACGCCTGGGGCTGTGGCACCAAATGAACTAAGTGTAGCTAGGGCGAAATTGGATGCTGACAACGCAAATGTTAAAAGTGCTGAGGCCATTGTACAGAACAAGCTAAAAATGGTTCAATATCTGACACTCACAGCCCCCTTCAATGGTACCATAACAACTAGAAACATTTCGGTAGGAGATCTTGTCGGTCCTGATGAAACGGCGAAAAACCATTCGCTGTTCTCACTTCAAGAAAATCAGAAACTTCGTTTAACTGTCGCCGTACCAGAAACCTATTCTGGCGAATTGCAAAAAGGAGAAACTGTCTCTTTTAGGGTTTCGGCACTACCCGAAAAAATGTTTGAGGCAAAACTTTCCCGGAGCTCCGGGAGTGTCGACGTCTCAACACGAACGATGATGATTGAATTCGATGTTGAAAACAAAGGAAGACTTCTGAAATCTGGGATGTACGCTGAGGTGAGGCTTCCAATCCGGCGTAAAACAAAAACTCCTTTCGTTCCAATACCATCGGTACTTAATTCCACTGAGGGCACATTTTTAATTCTCGACGAGAACAATCGTGTCAGGCGTTGCCCGGTAAAAAAGGGCGTTTCCCTGGATAGCCTGGTTGAAGTCTTTGGGAATGTTCATGATGGAGATAAAATTGTGAAGGCTCCCAGTGATGATATGCGGGATGGGAATAGCATAAATCCGTAATACGTATTACCTGGAGCAATGATTGAACCGAATGAGGAACGCCCCGCAATAAATGCGGGAGATCATTTAGCGAATGAAAGGACATTTCTGGCCTGGGTAAGAACGAGTATCTCATTCATGGCATTGGGTTTCGTAGTCGTGAAGTTTACGCTATTCATCAAGCAGTTGTCTTTTGTGCTTTCAACTAAAGTGGCTCTACCCGGGAAGGGATACTCTTCGATCATTGGTATACTACTGGTTGGTTTGGGAGCCGTGATAGGCCTGCTTGCTTATGTACGCTTTAAGCAAACTGAACAACGTTTACTTTTTAAAACCTATAAGCCCTCTTCACAGCTATCTCTGCTTGTTACTGTAAGTATTCTGGTAATATCGTGTCTTCTAATTTATTACCTGTTGCCCAGCCTGTAGACCATGCTCTTTTGGAACCATTTACCGCCAGGAGGAGGGCAATCGAAAGAACTTGGCAGGAAGGCTCTCCTTTAGTGTATCGCAAGCCTGGCGTGGGTTAACGTAGCTTCGCCGGGCGTATAATCAGCTAGTTTCAACCCATCGTCAAACAGTTTGGCATAGCCAGGATTTTGGGTGGCGAACTGTCGAAGAGACTTTTCAATCTCGACCACGACCGCGTCCAAGGAGTGCAAATGCTTCTGCGTACCATCACCTTTTGGGTCCTGTGCAGGAAGTTGTTTGATGATCTCGGCCATCTCTAAAGCGCATAGCCACGTGTCCTTCAGATCACCGGCCTGACCGCCAGCTTGCCGCCACAAATCTGGCAGAACAGCGGCAAGTAAATCTACACCGGGGTTTCCTTCCCGTAGTTCCCTTACCCGCGCGTAAAGACGCTGAACACGCAGTTCGTTCTCCGTATAGACCGGGTGCCAGGTTTTACTGCTTGGCATAGGAGGGAAGTCTTCAAAAGCTTCTTTATCGGCCGCGCCGTTAAACACGCTCGTTGCCATTTTGCCAAGCGGGAAAAAACATCGTTCGGCGTAATAAACAGGCTTGTCGTCATTTGGCACCCGCACAGTCGCATGTCTGAGTTCGACGGCCACCGGTGCGCCGTTTTCAAAGTGGATGTCACTGCACAGTCCTGAAACAGTATAGCCAGTGTCATACTCAAGAGATAGGTCTTCTCCAACCGCAAAGGCTGCCGGTGTGTCAGACAATCGTCCAAGCGGTAACTTTAAACCTTGCTTAAAATTGGAGCGGCCGGCGTTTAAAAGTTCCCGGTTATTCAACGCCAGCGCCACTGGTGGCGCAAAGTCAAGAAAACAAACTTGATCACCCCGCGCTTTAAAGCGCTTCAACACTCCGCTAATCTGCAAACCGGTATCAAGAACGAATGTGCACGTTTGCCCACTTTCAACTGCTTTTTGTAATGATTCGGTCCCACCTTTTCTAAAGGCCATGCCGCTGGCGAATTGCTCAAGCACCTTAAGAAGGTTGTCGAAGTCTGGAGTTACAAAGAGATGAGGCTGCTGGCTGGTAATGTCGAATGGATAGTTGATCGTAGATAGATCATAAGGCAGCTTCTTCACATGCTCCTTCATGCAATTTACACTTTCGCCGATGGAGGAAAGCAACCCGGCGCCGTAGATCTTTGGATTTACCGGCGTACCAATAAGCCCATATTCCACCGTCCACCAGTGCAAACGGCTTAACAAGGCCATTTCACTGGGGCTGCCAAGGGTATCCTGGCGTTCTTTTACTTCCACCTCCATAGCTAAGATTTCGCCTAGCGGCGCGTTAGGCATTTCTTTGAGAATAGAAAGCTTACGAACGGCTTCATATAGTTCAAAATCCGCCCGCGACGATATAGCCTTTGTACCTATTTCCCCAAAATACGCCAGGTAAAGGGCATATCCCTGGTCGGCAATAATAGGCGCATGACCGGCCGATTCATGAATGATGTCGGGTGCCGGAGTGTATTCTATATTCTTTAGCTGCCGTATATCGGAGGCGATGACTAGCACACGCAGCGATTGAAACTCCATAAAAGCGGCAGGCGGAATAAAGCCGTCAACAGTTACAGCGCCCCAGCCAAGACCTGCCAGGCTATCATTCATGTCCTGCAGGTTTGGAATGGTGGCAATACTAAGTCCGGCGCGTTTTAAGCCTTCGATGTAGGGGTAGTAAGCGCTATCCTTCAGATAATACCAGTTTTGCCGCATAACATACCTCCATACGGCCTGATCAACGGCTGTATATTTCGAGTAGTGCTGGTCGACGACAAAACGCCGCAACCTGGCCGGCAGCGCGGCTACCTGAGGATTACCGTAATCTTTCATACTAATATACTCCAATATAGGAAAGCTTTAAGACTTAATTAAGAAGCGTGCTCCAGGACACTTTTTCACTGATGATCTTCTGGAGACGTGAAACGGGTACACGTTCTTGCTGCATACTGTCCCGGTACCTGATGGTGACGCTTTCGTCCGATAAAGATTCATAGTCAACGGTTATGCAAAAAGGGGTCCCTATGGCGTCCTGCCGGCGATAACGTTTGCCAATCGAATCTTTTTCTTCATACTGCAGGTTGAAGTCAAGTTTGAGATCATCCATTATCCGCGACGCCGCCTGCGGAAGTCCGTCTTTTTTAGTAAGGGGCAAAATCGCCGCTTTAACTGGTGCGAGAGTAGGGTGGATCGCAAGTACCACCCGGTCATCCGTTTTGTTTTCCTGGCTGAGGTCTTCAAGCTTATAGGCGTTGCACAGCGTGAGCAGGAACAAGCGGTCCAGCCCTATTGAGGTTTCAATGACAAACGGGATGTAATTTTGCCCAACCTCGGCATCAAAGTATTGAAGCTTTTTGCCCGAAAACTTTTGATGCTGGCTCAGGTCAAAATCGGTGCGGCTATGGATCCCTTCGACCTCTTTGAAGCCAAATGGAAAATTGAATTCAATGTCGGTGGCCGCGTTGGCATAATGGGCCAGTTTAATGTGATCGTGGAACCGGTATGAAGAAGGATCTGATCCCATGGCCAGGTGCCACTTTAAGCGCGTGTCCTTCCAGTGCCTAAACCATTCCATCTCTGTTCCCGGCCTAACAAAGAATTGCATTTCCATTTGTTCAAATTCCCGCATGCGCATAATGAACTGACGGGCAATGACCTCGTTTCGAAAGGCTTTACCGGTTTGAGCGATACCAAAAGGTATCTTCATTCGTCCGGACTTTTGGACATTTAAGAAGTTAACGAAGATTCCCTGAGCGGTTTCGGGCCTTAAATAAATTTCGGCTGCATCCTCGGCCAATGAGCCCATCTGAGTGCTGAACATCAGGTTGAACTGACGTACTTCGGTCCAGTTCCCTGTGCCGCTTATTGGGCATAAGATTTTCGCTTCAACGATCAGTTCCCGCAGGCCTTCCATGTTTTCGTCCCTGAGGTAGCTTTCCATCCTTTCCTGGATCTGCTGCGCCCTTTCGTGGTTGCCCTGCTCCCGGTATAGATCGACAGCCTCTTCGATAAGACTATCGGCACGGTAGCGTTTATTAGAATCTTTGTTGTCGATCATTGGGTCATTAAAGCCGTCAACGTGACCCGATGCTTTCCAAATTTTAGGATGCATGAAAATAGCCGAATCCAGTCCAACGATATTTTCATTCATTTGAACCATTGCTTTCCACCAATACGTACGAAGGTTATTCTTAAGCTCTACTCCGTTTTGACCATAATCATAAACAGCGCTTAGACCGTCATAGATCTCACTTGAAGGAAAAACAAAACCATATTCTTTCGAATGAGAAATTACGTTTTTGAATAGGTCTTGATTTGGCAGCATCCACCAAAGATAGCAGTTGCCCGTCGCCACCGGTACAGTAAATCTTGTGACTTAGACCAAATGTGGCGCTTTCATCGACTCGGGCGAAGCCTTTCAACGTATACCGATCATCGCAATTTTTCATTACAATGCACAGTTTTTGAGCATCGCCCACATGGGCTCAGAAAAGTTAATCGACCAATTAGTAATATGCCGCTAAAATTGAAATCACCCACCCGGTCTAAGTATCCTGCTGTATCGAGACGAAGTAAGGTAATGGAGGCGAAAAATGTTTGACGAGAACTACCAGAAGGCTCGAAGCTCTGTTCTAAATTAGCGGTCACCACATAATGTCCATCGGGGCTAACAGCCATTCCTTCGGGTCCGTATCCGGTCTCGGAATGAGATACGAGCTGATGAACTACTGCTCCGTCAGGCTTTTGAAGGGCGGCTATTCGGATGCAGGAAACCGCTCCACGAGGAGAAGTTCCAATATCTGCGCCACAATACATCGAGTTACAGAGCGCAAATCGGCCGTCTCCGCTAAACCGAACCAAAAAAGGGGCCTTCTCTAATTCAACTGAATTACCCCAAGGTTTTAGAACGAGGGTGTCATTCATGCTCGAAAGTTGAAAAAAGGAAAGGCCGTGGCGACCAAAATTAACTAGGGCTAGCTTATCATTTCGGTAAAAAGAGGCGCTTATTTAATCGTCTCCTTTACCCCAGTTCGGAATGACCGGGCCGAAGGGCGCGGATAGTTTTCCTCTCCTAAAGCGATAAAGGACCAGGGGTGACTGCCGTATTTTTACGGTAGTATAAGCGATGGCAACTAAATCCCCCGCTGGATTTATACAAACCGACAAGGGCTGCTCCCCGGGAGGATTTAATCGCTGTACTACCTGCGGCTGAGAGGGATTGCTTAGGTCAATGACCGTTATAGCATGCCCTTTGGCCAAATCTTTAAAAGTGGCTTCGGGTTGCCTCTCCGGTCGGGGACCGCGTGTTTCAATCACAATGGCATATTTCCCATCTGAACTAACGGCCAGCGAGGCCGGCGGGCCGACGACAGAATTTGTTGCGGTAACAACTGCTTTGGTAAATGCCGAACTATGTTCTCGGAATGAAATAACGCTTAATTCATCCTTCCCATTGGGAGCCAGAAGTTTTCCATCGATATAAGCAGATGCCGCCATATCAGCGTCCGAAAGCGCTAAAAGCAGCCGTCCTTTAAAATCTGGAGGTGCAGATCCCAACTGGTTTTGGGCTGAAAGCGTTAGGCCGCCAAACATCATTCCTAGAGTCAAAACGAAAACGTAGAATTTTACCATCTATGATAGGTTGGAAAAATTCTGGCTAGTTTGATAAAACTTAAAAAATATAATGGGCTTTATGGATGGCAATAGAACAGTTATCATTCACTTTTCCCACCAGGCCTTATAATTAGGGTTATCCGTACCGCCTTGAAGTACTAATTCTGCTTTGTAGTTGGTAGCGTTTATTGTTTGCTCATCTGTGGGGTAAATAAATCGAGATGATATTTTTCCGCCATTTAAGTTTGCTGAAGTAGCATCAAATGCTGGGATGCCAGTTCTTCGGTACTCAATCCATCCCTCAAAGCCTACATTGAAGTTTCCTATCCATTTTTGGGTAATGATTTGACTAAGAGCTGTAGCTGGACTATAAACTACAGCCGTATTTGCTTCATAAGCAGCCGCCGAAGTCGCATCAAGCCCATAATCGGCATAAGCACCAGTAATTCCTTTTAAATAATAGGTTGCCGGAGCTCCTGTTGTAATTAAGCCTTTTAAACTCGCTTCGGCTAAAATAAACTGTACTTCCTGGTAAGTAATTACCCTTGCTTTTAGGACCACTGACAAGGGATTTTTTAAGAAAATCGTAGAATTAAACCCTGATGAACTAGCTACCTGAGCAGTGTTGGCATCTGCAACTATGGGCATACCTCCATAGTAATTAAAATTGAAGCCACTTGCATTTTGATTAGTCACATTTTTTGCAAATAAAAGTGATAACCTTTGCTGATCTCCGGTACTTGTAAAGGTGTTATAAAGCAAGCTATTGAGATACTTAATGCTATAATCGCCAGATCTTTCGGTAAGGCTGGGAAAAGCGTAAGGAACAGATGAAGGCAATGCCAACTCTGCACTTTCAGTAGCGTCTTGAAAGATAGTACCATCAGTCACTATTTGCTGCATTTCAGCAGCAGCAGCTGGTAATTTTGATGAAGCCCTCAACAAATATCGTAAACGTAATCCGTTGCACAATTTCCGCCATTTGATTAAACTGCCGCCATAAATCAGGTCACCATTTATTGCTGTTACCGATGATTTTAAAAGATCATCGGCCGCTTTCAACGATGGTAAAATCCCTAAATCAGCGTCTGTATAAACGACCTGTTGTGCGTCATAAGACGCCGCAAAATTACCATTTTGTCCTTGAAGTGCTTTTTTGAATGGAATATCCCCCCAAAGATCAGTCAACTGCGCGAAAGAATACGCTCTTAAGATTAGACCAACGGCTTGCATGGCAGTGTTTCTATTGGCCTTTGAATCGGAGATGATTTGATTAGCATCTCTGGCATCGGTGTATAAGACTTGCCAGTACGGTTGGTTAGATGCAGGAACGTAACGGGCTAAAGTATTGTAATAACTTTGACTAAACGTAGCATATTGGCTCATTCCGTTACCTAATGTCCAAGCGTTAAAAGCAGAGTTAAAAAAAGTATTGACTTCAATATTTCCCAACAAAGAAGGATCGTTCGCCACCTCTAAAGTGTTGGGATTGGTATTTAATTTTTTAAATTCTTTTTTACACGAGCTTACGATCACAGAAAAAAGTATGATAAGCCCAAGTGGATATTTGATATTGTTTTTCATGTTTGCTTCTCTTACTAATTAGAAACTAAGGTTGATATTAAGGCCATAACTACGGGTGCTGGGATAGCTTAGGAACTCAATACCTGGAAGTATCTTGTTTCCTCTTAATGCCAGGTTTTCCGGGTCAACATCTTTATTTTGAGTAAACAACAGCAAATTACGGCCAACTAAGGATGCGTTTAGACTGCCAAATGAGCTTTTTCCAAAAATGTGTCTAAAGGTATAACCAAGCTTTACTTCACGTAGCTTAACATAAGTGGCATTGTAGATAAACTCTTCGTTGTTGTTGGGATTATAGATTCCGTTGGTATAATAATTTGCAGCGGTGACTTTAACATTGTTGGGTACGTATTGCTTAGTATTTGTCCCGTCATCCATAACACCCTGTCCGATAATGCCGCCTTCAGCACGTCCTGGTAAAGTCAACGGTGAAAACCCGCCTTGAAGCAGGCCAAGTTCTGTATACGAATAATATTTACCGCCTTGTCTCCAATCCCATGTCATATCAAAATTGAAATTCTTGTAGTTGAAAGTATTGTACCATCCTACAATAAAATCTGGATTGTAGTTACCTAAAACCTTTCGATCGGTTTCAGCTGAGGTCACTGGAAGTCCGTTTTGGTAAATTATTTGCCCGCCAGGCGCCCTTTTAAAATAACGGCCATAAATGTTGCCAAAGCGTTCTCCTACAACTGCGTTGTATTGGATTGACCTGAAATACCGGTCATATTGTGTGACATCTGCATATTTATAACTACTTAAGCCATTAGGTAACCCGGTGACAGTTGATACATCGTGGCTAAAGTTGAAAGTAGTATTCCAATTCAATCCGTTTGAAGAACGCAAAGGCGAAGCTGTTAACACAAATTCAAACCCTTTATCCCTGATTTTACCTCCATTTACAAATGCTGCTGTAAATCCTGATGATATCGGGATAGGCACCTGTACAATTTCGTCTTTAGTGTCTGAGATATAATACGTCGCATCTAAACCTATTCTATCCTTGAGTAATCGCAATTCAAATCCTGCTTCGTATGATCTTGTTGCTGAAGGTTTTAAGTTGCTATTAGCCAAAATATTGGTGATCGAAGTTAATGGCGAACTATTAAATGGTGTATTAGTTGTATACGTATTATTGATAGAATAAGGATCGGCGTCATGACCAACCTGTGCAGCAGAGGCTCTTATTTTCAATAAGGATATAGGCGCAGGCATTTTAAAAATGTCTGATAAGATTGCACTTATAGAAGCTGACGGATAGAAATAGGAATTATGATTTATAGGCTGCGTACTCGACCAGTCATTTCGTCCAGTTATATTCAGGTAAATCAAGCCTTTGTAATCAATATCTCCAAAACCATATAAGCTATAGGTAGCTCTCTGTTGTTTTACTAGTTCTGGCGGTAATAATGTTAGGGCATTGCTAAAATTATATAAGTTAGGAGCGATCAACGAATTGGCGATGTTGCGTATATAGTTTACGCTTTGTGTAAAGCGGTTACCACCTCCTGCAAGATTTATATGAAATAAGCTTGTTTTTTGTGGCTTATAATCAACTAAAAAATCTGTGTTGTTTTCTATATAAGTAACATCGTCTGTTCTAAAGCCCCCACTTGGAAACCTCACTGTACCAAAGACCCTTTTTCCTTCCCGGTTATCCGTATAGTTGTCTATACCAGTTCGAACAAAAGCATTAAACGCCGGAGTAAACTGATAATTTAATTGTGCATTACCAATAATCCTATTCCTTTTAAAACTGTTGGTATTATCATTAACTGTCAAGTATGGGTTATCATGATTATTCCAATAACGATATTGAGCAATGTCGGTTTGTCCTTCAGCCCAATGCTTTTTCAATGATTCAATATTGATGTTTAATGGCATGCCATAAACACCATGGAAAGTATATAAAACATTTTCTGATCCATAGCCTATGTTCGGTCGGTTATTGCTGTAGCTGTTAATGTAGTTCAAGTAAACATTTGAACTTAGCTTATCAGTATATTTATTAGTCGCACCGAAAGAAAAAGTGTTACGTATTAGATCAATGTTGCCAACCAATCCATGGTTATACAAGTTTCCGGCAGAGAAGCGATAATTATTTTTATTATCACCTGTGGAAAAAGCAATATTATTTTGTGTAGTTACTCCCGTACCAAAGAACTTATTGATATTATCGGTGTGTGCTATCCAAGGTGTTGCAGTAGGTACTGTTCCCGCTGGTAAGGTTTTCACAGCGTTTAGATCAGCAGCTGTATAGGGTCCCTGCGGACTATCGAATTGTGCTACCAGATAGTTTGGATCAAAAGCATGGCCAAAATTGGCTATATTATTTTCAGTAGATCCACCGCCATTTACATATTTATATTCAACGCTACCATTACCAGCACCATACTGATTCTGTAATTTAGGGAAACGCAGCACACTTTCAAGAGTTGTTTGAGAGTTAAATGTTATCCCCACCAGACCATCTTTTGATTTACCTTTTTTAGTTGTAATCACTATAGCTCCATTGGCTGCTCGAGACCCATATAAGGCCGCAGCAGTTGGTCCTTTCAGAATAGTCATCTTCTCAACATCATTAGGATTGATATCGGCAGCTCCATTTCCCCAATCGACCTCTGCCCAAGTCCCCTGACTGGATGAGTTATTAATTGCATCATTAAAATAGGTGTCATTATTTATCGGCACACCATCAATTACAAACAAGGGCTGATTTGTTCCACCGAATGAATTTTCACCACGAATGACGATCCTTGATGTAGAACCGACACCAGCCGAACCGTTTGTAATTTGCACTCCAGCAATTTTACCTTGTAAGCCATTGACCAGGTTAGGGTCGGGTACACTTCCTACCTGTCTAGAATTTAAGGTCTGTACAGAATATCCTAATGCTTTACTTTGCTTTGATATACCTAGTGCAGTTACCACTACTTCATTTAGTTGCTTTGTATCAGGAGACAATAAAATTGTCCCTTCAACCTGCGAAACAAGGATTTCTTTAGTTAAGTATCCAATATAAGCAATAATTAAAGTTGCATTTGGACTAGCGACAATCTTGAAATTTCCATTCGCATCTGTAGCCGCACCTTCACTGCCACCTTTAACTCTTACACTGGCTCCGATGATGGTTTTACGATCGGTTGCATCCAATATTTTGCCGGTAATGGTTGATGTTTGCTGTGCAAATACGTTTGTCCACAAGATAAGCCAGATAACCATCTGGAAAGCGATCCTTAAGCAGTAAAGTGTTCTCATAAATTAAAAATAATTGTTAAACTTTGGACAATGGCTTATATTCCCGCAAGAGAAAATCAATACACCGAAGTCAACCATAAAATGACTGATTTTGGGAGAGGGAATTCTTTATATTTGGACGTCATGAATCTATTAAAGCCGTAAATCTATTCATGATCACCGCTATTATAAGAGCAAAAGTATTCAAGCGATGTTAAGAAAATGTGTTTTTTGTATTACTAAATTGTTATTTATCCAGGTAACTTTATCCTTGTCAACTCTACTAATCATCTGGTAGTTACTTCATTAAAACCAGAATCGTCGTCGGTTATTTAACAGCCATCTGCTTTTTTTATACGGTAAATGCTAAACATAATGGTACAAAATTTAAGGAGAAGTTTCCAAGACAGTCGGTGAGTATGGACTTTGACTTTTGGTTATTGTGCGCTCAAAATTGTAGAATAAGATATTTTGATATTGGGTATAATGTCTCTTTTGAAAAAAAACAGCGGTGTCGGTAGAGGTTGAGCAGATTTCCAAGTCCTACGGCACGGAAAAAGCGGTCGATTGTTTGTCTTTTAAGGCCGAAGAGGGCGAGATTTTGGGCTTTTTGGGCCCGAATGGAGCAGGCAAGTCGACAACTATGAAAATTATCACCGGCTATTTGCCCGCCGAAGGCGGAACGGTTCGTATGTCCGGTTTGGATCCCTTGGGACCGGGTACTGCAGGTAGAAGGAAAATTGGTTACCTGCCCGAAAATAACCCGCTTTACCCTGACATGTACGTCAGAGAGTACCTCGCTTTCGTTGCCGGTATATACAAGCTGTCAAATGTTAAGCAAGCTGTGGCAAAGGCGATCGCCATGACGGGGCTTGAGCCCGAGAAACGTCAGAAGATCGGTAATTTGTCCAAGGGCTACCGGCAGCGGGTAGGGCTGGCGCAGGCACTTATTCATGATCCCGAAATCCTCATACTTGATGAACCCACTTCGGGCCTGGATCCCAATCAGCTTGCCGATATAAGGACACTGATCAAAGAGCTCGGAGCGCAAAAGACAGTGATATTTTCGACTCATATCATGCAGGAGGTCGAAGCGGTTTGTGACCGGGTGGTTATCCTGCAGAAAGGCAAAAAGGTCGCCGATTCGAAAGTAACCGAACTACTGGCAGGCGTTGAAGGAACCGAAGTGTTTTTAGCCGAATTCCAATCTGCCGGTGACCATAGCGTTTTCCAAGTGATTACCGGCATAGTAAAGCTTGAGTATCCGTCCCCAAGCTCAGTTCGCATCACCGCCAGGCAAGGCGCTGGGGTAAGGCAGGAGATCTTTAAGGTCGCGGTAGAAAAGAACCTCATACTTCTTGGCCTGCGTAAAGAGGAAAGTTCTCTGGAAGAAATCTTTAACCGCCTGACCCGCTGACCGTGCTTACAATAGTCCATAAAGAGCTTTCGGCAAGCCTTCATTCCTTGCTTGCATACTTAAGCGCCTCCGTTTTTCTACTCCTGACCGGGCTCGTGCTATGGATATATCCAGACACGAGTGTGCTTGAATTCGGCTATGCGAGCATGCAAACGTTCTTTGATACTGCCCCATGGGTACTCTTACTGCTTGTACCGGCGCTCTCCATGCGCATGTTCGCCGAAGAAAGAAGTACAGGAACACTTGAGCTTTTGCTTACCCGCCCTCTCGGCGACTGGCAAATCATCCTGGGAAAATATATTTCAGTGTGCCTCCTCATCGTTTTCGCCCTTATTCCAACACTGGTCTATGTTTCTAGCGTCTCGGCACTCGCAGATCCACCGGCAAGTCTGGATTTTGGATCGATCGCAGGCTCCTACCTGGGTTTGTTCCTTTTGGGCGCAGCCTTTGCCGCGGTAAGCATCTTTGCCTCGGCAATCGCGAAGAACCAGGTTGTGGCCTTTTTGCTCGCGGTCGTCATAGCTTACTTCTTTTTTAGTGGTTTCGACTCTTTGTCCCGCCTGCCTCTACTGGCGGCGAGCGATCGCTTTGCTTCACTAGGTTTTCAGGCTCACTACCTGTCTATCTCGCGCGGGGTACTGGACTCAAGGGACCTGCTTTATTTTGGCAGCGTAAGTATTTTCTTCCTGGCGGTTACTAAAACCAGCCTTGAATCGAGGAAATGGTGATCAAAAGGCGCACTTCGTCCTTAATACGTGTGCTGGTGCTCTTAGTGGCCCTTTTGCTGCTGCCGGTGTTGCTTGGCAATCACTTCTTCCGCCTTGACCTTACTTCTGAAAAACGCTATTCACTTTCTCCGCTTACGAAGCGCATACTCGGTACGCTGCACAGCCCGGTGACCGTTGAGCTCTATCTGGATGGCTCGATGCCGCCAGACTTTAGGCGGCTCAGGATTGCCTCAAAGGAAATGCTTGACGAGCTCGAATCCTGGTCTGACGGGATGCTTCACGTGAAGATCACCGACCCCTCCGGTGATGATCCGGCGAAAAACGAAGCCCGGGTAACGCTGCTAACGAAGCGGGGTTTAGAACCTCTGAATCTTCAGATCAAAACTGCCGGGAGTAGCAGTGAGCACCTGGTCTTTCCATCGGCCTGGGTAAGCTCTGACCAGCGGGCCCAGGGCACGTCGCTCATGCAAAATCAAAATCAGTTCAATAGTGCCGAAGCAGGCACTCAAATGCTTAATCACGCGGTCGAGTCCCTTGAATATACCTTCATCAACGCGATCCAGAAAGTGAGTGAACCGGTGGAACCAAGTCTTGGCTTTTTGTCTGTTAACGGCGAGTCTTCGGGTCCCCGATTAGCCGATCTAGTGCATACTCTAAATGGATCATACCGTACGTATAGGATCGATCTTCATAAGCAAACGGTCGCTGAGCTATTAAAGATCAACGTTCTTTTACTGGTAAAGCCGGCTGTAAAATTTAGTGAGGCCGAAAAGTATAAACTCGACCAGTATTTAATGTATGGCGGTAAGTTGTTTTTCGCCCTTGATAATCTCCATGCCGAGCTAGACAGCATGGGTAAAACGGGAAGCATTTTAGCCTACCAGCGTGACCTCAATCTGGACGATCTCCTTTTTAAATATGGTGCGCGGGTCAATTACGATTTGATCAAGGACCTCAACTGCGCGCCAATCCCGGTACTTAATGGAAGCACCGAGCAGAGTTCTCACGAGCAGCTTGAACCTTGGCTTTACTACCCGCTGGTAGCTCCGGTACCCGGCGTAGCTCTTGTACGAAATATTGATCTGGTACGGTGTGAGTTCGTAAGCACCGTTGACACGATCGCTAGGCGCGGTATAAAGAAAACATTTTTGCTGAGCTCTTCTCCGTTTAGTCAGGTGTCAGCTGCCCCGGTGTATGTTTCTTTGAATGACATCGGGCAGGGCGCCAACAAGAAAGCTTTTAACGGAGGGAGAAAACCGGTCGCCGTTCTTTTGGAGGGCAAATTTTCTTCGGTCTTTACAAATCGCCATATCGATAGCGCCGATCTGAGTATGCCTTTTAGCGCTGAAGGAAAACGGTCGTCATTTATCCTTGTTTCTGACGGTGACGTGCTGCTTAATCAGACGAATTCACTTGAAAAAAGTATTTATCCGCTTGGTTTTGATAAGTATACCCGACAGGTGTTTGGAAATAAACAGTTTGCGCTCAACGCGGTAGACTATCTTGCGACCGGTGGCGGGCTCATTCATCTTCGGGATAAGGTCGTCAAGCTCCACACCTTGGACAAGGTTAAGGCACAGGACGAAAAACTGTTTTGGCAGCTGCTGAATATGCTTTTGCCTTTGGTTGTGGTGATCTTTACTGGGCTCGTACTAGGCTGGGTGAGAACCAGGAGATACGCCTGAGAGAAGGGTTCAACTTATTCTATATCTTTAACTTTTGAAACGTTTATGAGATTTATTGTATCAACTTCAACGCTGCTTAAACAATTACAGGCTGTGAGCGGTGCCTTAAGCAACACCGCGGTACTGCCGATTCTGGAAAATTTTTTGTTTGAAATAAGCGATGAGACTTTAACTATTTCGGCGACCGATCTGCAAACGTCTATGACGACCTCATTAAAGGTGGAGTCGAAGGAAAATGGCAAAGTGGCTATCCCGTCACGTATTCTACTTGACACGCTTAAGAATCTACCGGAGCAGCCGGTGATTTTTGCCATTGACAGCAAAAGTTTCGCGATCGAGATGAGCGCCGGTGACGGCAAATACAAACTTAGCGGCGAAAACGGAGATGACTTTCCCAAGATCCCAGTTGTCGACCAGGACAGTTCATTCAAAATAAATTCCCAGGTGCTCCTTGAGGGTATTGTTAAAACGATCTTCGCCGTGAGCTCAGACGAGCTTCGACCGGCCATGACAGGCGTTTACTGGGAACTCTCACCTGAGCATGTAACCTTTGTCGCGACTGATGCGCATAAACTTGTTCGCTACCGTCGCAGCGACGCGAGCGCCGAAAAGGTAAGTTCTTTCATCATTCCAAAAAAAGCGCTGAACCTATTAAAGAATTCGCTCCCTGTCGAAACCACCGAGGTGAAGGTTGATTACAATTCAACCAGCGCTTTTTTTAAGTTCAATAATATAAGGCTGATTTGCCGCTTGATCGATGAACGCTACCCTGACTACGAGACAGTCATTCCCAAGATCAACCCTAACCGGCTTACACTCGACAGGGGACCTTTTTTGAACGCGCTAAAGCGGGTATCCATATTCTCCAACAAGACCACACACCAGGTTCGGCTCAAGATCAATGGAAGCGAGCTGAGTATATCTGCCGAAGATGTTGATTTCTCCAATGAGGCTTTCGAGCGGCTTGGCTGCCAGTATGAAGGTGAAGATCTTGAGATCGGATTTAATTCGCGTTTTTTGATCGAAATGCTCAGCAATTTGGATAGTTCATCAATCACCCTAGAAATGTCGACACCAAATCGCGCTGGTCTTATTGTACCGGCAGAGGCAAGTGATGGTGAAGATGTTTTAATGCTCGTAATGCCTGTAATGCTCAACAGCTACGCCTGAAGATTCCTTTGGTGTTTTATACTATCGGCTTAAATGTTAACTTTGCACCCTTTCAAAAAATTAAATGGCAAATCATAAATCATCCTTAAAGCGAATAAGATCAAACGCTGCAAAGCGGCTTAGGAACAGGTATCAGGCAAAAACCACGCGTAATGCCATTAAGCGCCTTAGAGCTACAACTGACAAAACAGTTGCCCTGGAGTTATTGCCCCGTGTTACCGCTATGCTAGATAAACTGGCGAAACGCAATGTGATTCATAAAAATAAAGCGGCGAACAATAAATCAAAACTTACTAGGCTGGTTAATCATCTCGCTTAAGTCATTTTCGCCGGAATTTTTTGGGCTCAGGATGTCTTGGGCATCTTTTTTTCTTATTATTACATTATAAATATTTAAATATAAATGACAACGAGGTATGATGAACCACAGGGCTCAATGAAGTGCTGGGCTGAGGATGACCGTCCTCGTGAAAAATTAATTTTAAAGGGAAGGCATTCCCTCACCGAGACCGAGCTTCTTGCCATCCTTATTAATACAGGCGTCAAGGGAAAGTCTGCATTAGATCTCGCTCGCGCCCTACTGGCAAGCATTGAAAATGAACTATTCACACTTGGAAAAATGACGGTGAATGAACTTACAGCCTTTGAAGGAATAGGCACGGCGAAGGCTGTGACGCTAATTGCGGCACTTGAACTTGGCCGTCGTAAGAAAGATCGTGATATACCGGTAAGGTCGTCAATCACCTGCTCAAAAGATATTTACGAGCTTATGTTTCCTGTACTGGCCGATCTGGAGCATGAAGAGTTTTGGATCATTTTACTTAACCGCGCAAACAAAGTGATCTTTAAACAAAAGGTCAGTATGGGGGGTGTAGCGGGCACGATCGCCGATCCAAAGATCATCTTTCGTTCGGCGCTTGACCATACGGCAAGCTCGGTGATCCTTTGTCACAACCATCCATCGGGAAATCTCAAACCGAGCACAGCTGATATTGAGCTTACCCGAAAGCTGGCTCTAGGAGCGAACTTACTGGACATTTCGGTTTTGGATCATTTGATCTTCACCGACAGCTCCTATGTGAGCTTTGCAGATGAAGGCTGGATGAAAAGCTATGTAAAATAGGCGCGGGAATTGTAGATTCGGCCTTCATTTCCAGCGCCCTAACGCAGAAAATAATCCAAGCCTAACGTTGAAGATTTCGTATAACTGGCTCAAAGAGTATTTGCCAGACTTGTTGAGCCCTGTGGAAGTAGCGAGTATACTAACCTCAACCGGTCTCGAAGTAGAATCCCTGGACTCGTGGTATCCTGTGCCTGGGGGCTTAAGGGGACTTGTCATTGGAGAAGTAAGATCAGTAATTCCTCACCCAAACGCACCCCGGCTAAAGATAACCAGTGTTTATATGGGGGAGATGGAGTTTTTGTCGATTGTTTGCGGTGCTCCTAATGTCGCCGCCGGGCAAAAAGTGATCGTGGCCCCGGCTGGATCTACAGTCTTTTTAAGGAGTGAACCTATTCCAATAATACGCAGTAAGATTAGGGGCGAGTGGTCTGACGGAATGATCTGTGCTGAAGATGAAATTGGCCTTGGTGACTCTCATGAAGGCATACTTGTACTCCCGGCCGATGCTGAGGCTGGACTTGCGGCGAGAGACTATTACCGCTTAAAAGAGGACTTCATCTTCGAGATTGGAATTACTCCAAACCGGTCAGACGCGTTGAGCCACCGCGGGGTTGCCAGAGATGTGGCGGCATACCTCCGAAAACCATTTTTGGGAAACTTGTACGTCCCGGGACGTGCCTCAGGGTGGTCTTCAAGTACCGCCGCTTCGCCTTCCCTGACATTGGTTATCGAAGATCCAAAGGACTGTTTAAGGTTCAGCGGTCTTCTATTCGAGATCAAAAATTTAGGTGACACCCCAGCCTGGATGAAAGAAAGACTTGCGACGATTGGCGTGCGGCCTATTAATACCGTAGTGGACATCACAAACTATATGCTTCATGACTGCGGGCAGCCGATGCACGCTTATGATCGTTCCAGGATAAGCGGCAACCGTATCATAGCCGGTAAACTTCCAGATGGAGCTCGTTTACAAACTTTGGACGGGATTGAGCGGACTTTAACTTCAGACGATCTTGTTATTAGGGATTCCAAAGGAGCCCTGGGCCTGGCCGGTGTTTTTGGCGGACTTGAGTCATCAATTACCGGTTCTACAAGTCAAATCTTTCTAGAATGCGCATGCTTTAGCCCGGTCGCGATAAGACGAACGGCAAGACGGCACGGACTATCCACAGATGCGTCCTTTCGGTTTGAGCGGGGTACTGATCCTGAGTTGACCCTCGCCGCGCTAAAAAAAGCGACCGAACTCCTTGTCATGTATTCGGGCGCGCGTGTTGTGTCGCCGGTATTGGATCTTTATCCCGAGCCGCATCACCCAGCGAAAGTCTTGCTAAGGCGCAGCAGGCTGGATACGCTGACTGGTCATTTTATCGATTCGAACCAGGTGAATGAGATCTTAACTTCGCTCGGAATCACTATTAGCGCCCATATAGAGGGCGTAGGAGCGTCTGAACATTGGGAGCTGGAGGTTCCTTTGTTTCGGGTCGATGTGAGACGGGAGGTTGATGTGATCGAAGATATCTTAAGAATTTACGGTTATGACAATATTCCAATCCCCCGGCAACTGCGATCTTCGCTTCCATTCATTCCTGCGGGGGAACCTGAGAAGGTGCGTAAACTCGGCTCAGACTTGCTTGCATCGAGGGGACTGCACGAAATAATTACCAATTCCCTTATTTCGTCCTCTTTTGTGGCAGACGAGGGACCAGAGCCGGCCAGGACTGCTGTTCACCTTTTAAACCCCCTCTCAAGGGATATGGACGTGATGAGACAAAGTATGCTTTTTACGGGGCTAAAAGCGATCGTGTTCAATTACAACAGAAGGCTCAGCGATCTGCGGTTCTTTGAGTTTGGGAAAACGTACTCCAAAGTAGGCCGGCTGTTTGGTGAGAAAGACATGCTTGGGCTTTATCATATAGGGTCTGGCGAACCTTCGTGGGCGGGCAAAGGTGACAGGAGCGCTTCGGGATTTTTTGAGTTGAAAGGGACAATAGAAAGCCTTTTCAAGCGAATTGCTGTAAGAGCCAAAGAGGTTGAGGTATCTGAAACATCCAAGGAGAAGCCTCCCAAGCCATGGTTGAATTCGCTTCTAGAGTGGGCATCCCCTTCTGGAAAAGTGCTTGCATCGATGGGTTCGGTGGACGCCAGGCTACTTGATCAAATGGAGATTGACACCCAAGTTTGGTATGGAGAAGTCGACTGGGATCTGACGCTTATGGTTCGAGATTCCTCCGGGATCCTTGCAAAAGACATCGGGCGTTTCCCCTCGGCAACACGTGACCTTAGTCTACGGGTTCCCGAAAGCGTGTCATATTCTTTTCTAAAAACACTCGCACTGGGCGCGGGACTTGATATTCTTAGCGATATCACGGTTTTTGACGTTTTCAGGGGAGAAAAGATCGGCTTGGGAATGAAGTCCTACGCGTTGAGGTTTTACTTGGAAAGTAAAAACCATACACTTACAGATGGTGAAATGGACATTTGTATGGAGACAATCTCCAGTATCTTTACAAAAAAGGCAAATGCCGAAGTAAGAAATTCCTGATTATGGTTAGCGCGTCAAGTTCGCTTAAAAATACCTTGGAAAGTATAGCCAGTCAAACCACGAACTTGATCGAACTCTGTGATGCCTTAAAGGAGCAAAATGACTTACTCAGCCTCGAAAACGACAGCTTGAGCGTAGCCCTGGACGCCAGTGAGGCCGGTAGAAAGAAATTGGAAGAAAAGTTTGCCGCCGCAAGGCTTGCGATCATGGTTGGCGCTTCTTCTGACGCTTTAGCCTTACCTGTAGGTCCCAGGGTTAGCCCGGAGGGCGGGCCAGCCGAAAAAAATCTTGATATTAAACAGAAAATTAGCGAATTTGTGCGTGAGATTGATAAATGCATTACATTATTGAATAAGTAATTGAGTGTGAAACATTCTAATGGGAGAGATCTCGATAAAAATAAATATTGCGGACAGGATCTATCCTTTAAAGATTGAAATCGAAGAGGAAGAATTAATAAGAAAAGCAGCTAAAAATATAAACGAACAGATACGGGTATTCCAGGAGAAATACGCTGTAAAGGACAAGCAGGACTTGCTCTCTATGGCCGTGTTACACTACGCTACAGAAGCGCTCAAGTCTTCCAGGAATCGCCTGCTTGAAGACGACGGTATATCAGAAAAGGCAGTTTATATTGACCGTATGCTAGCAGATTTTTTATCCAAGCAATAAGGTATCATTAAGAGGGGACAAAGCTCCCGGCCGATGCCAGATTAGATAAGTTTCACACCCGGTACTAGGTTCGGGGTGGCTTACCTGTCTGTCATCGGCTTTTTTATTTATAACCAATTAATAATTTAAATCAATTAAACCAATGATCTACTATATACTTTGCATAGCAGGCGGACTGGCGGCCGGCGTGGTCCTGGGCCGGTACCTGCTGATACTGGTTTTTAAACAACAGGAAATTCAGGCGAAGAACAAAGCTAAAAACATCTTAAAAGAAGCCGAAGCGAAAGCTGAGATCTTAAAGAAAGATAAGATATTAGAAGGTAAAGAAAAGTTCCTGCAGCTTAAGACTGATCATGAGCAGGAAGTCTTGCAAAAAAACCAGCAGGCGGTTCAGCGTGAGAATACCCTTAAACAGAAAGAGCAAAGCCTTACTCAAAAGATCGAAAATAATTTGCGTAAGGAGCAGGAAGTCGAGGCCGTAAAGCAAAATTTTACCAGGCAGCTCGAATTTGTTGACAAGCAGCGCGCTGAGATCGAAGAAGTACGGGGCCAGCACTTGTCGCGGCTTGAGACCATAGCCGGCCTTTCTCAGGAAGACGCGCGAAACGCGCTTGTCGAGGCCCTGAAGGAAGAAGCAAAGACCAAAGCAATGTCTGCCGTGAAAGATACGATTGAGGAAGCGCGCCTCGTGGCGGTTAAGGAGTCCAAAAAGATCGTTATACAAACCATCCAGCGAACTGCTACGGAGAGCGCGATCGAAAACACCGTATCTGTCTTTAACATTGAGAGCGATGAGATCAAGGGTCGCATCATTGGCCGTGAAGGACGTAATATACGCGCGCTGGAAGCTGCTACCGGTATCGAGATCATTGTCGATGATACACCCGAAGCGATCATACTTTCGGGCTTTGATCCGGTAAGACGGGAAATCGCCCGTTTGTCGCTGCACCGCCTTATTACCGATGGTCGCATACACCCAGCAAGGATTGAAGAGATCGTTGCCAAAACCCGTAAGCAGCTTGAAGACGAAATCATTGAGATTGGCGAGAGAACGGTAATCGACCTGGGCATTCACGGCCTTCATCCAGAGCTTATTCGAATGGTAGGACGCATGCGTTACCGTTCATCCTATGGACAAAACTTGCTGCAGCATAGTCGGGAAGTTGCTAATTTTTGCGCGACCATGGCGGCAGAGCTTGGTCTAAACGCCAAACTGGCCCGCCGGGCCGGCCTTTTGCATGATATAGGCAAAGTTCCCGATGACCACCCCGAAACTCCACATGCCTTGCTGGGCATGGAACTTGCTGAAAAATACAAAGAACATCCTGAGGTATGCAACGCCATTGGGGCACATCATGACGAAATTGAAATGACCAGCCTCATCTCACCAATTGTTCAGGCTTGTGACGCGATATCTGGAGCAAGGCCGGGCGCACGCCGCGAAGTCGTTGAAAGCTACATAAAACGCCTCAAAGACCTTGAAGCGCTCGCTCTGTCCTATCCGGGGGTTGAAAAGACCTTTGCTATACAGGCGGGTCGTGAGCTGCGGGTCATCGTAGAGAGTGAAAAGATCTCCGATAAACAGGCCGAAACGCTTGCTTTCGATATTTCAAACCGAATTCAAACCGAAATGACCTATCCAGGTCAGGTTAAAGTGACCGTAATACGCGAGACCCGCTCAGTGTCTTATGCCAAGTAAGAAAGCACTTGCCACGCTCAGTCCCGAAGAAATTGACGAGCGCTTTATGATCGAAGCCATACGGCTGGCCGAAGAAAATCTTAAGACCAATGAAGGCGGTCCTGTTGGTGCGGTAATCGTACTAGATGGGAAAATAATTGGCAAAAGTGCCAACGAATCATTTTTGACCAGTGACCCAACCGCGCATGCCGAGATGCAAGCGATCAGAAAAGCCTGTCGCAAACTAAAAACCCTCGACCTTTCAGGTACCATTATCTATACAAATTGTGAGCCTTGCCCCATGTGCCTTGGGGCAATCTACTGGGCTAAAATCGAGAAGATCTATTACGCCGCAAGTAAAGAAGATACCTACGCGATTGGTTTTGACGATAAAGTGATTTTTTGGGAATTTAACAAGCCCGACGATAAGAAAGAAATTCCACGGGTCCAGATCATTAAAGCAAAGGCCTTACCCGCCTTGCAAAAATGGAAGGAGATAGGGGAGTCAAGGATCAACGCCTTTGAAGCCGGTAGCAGGAGGGCCAAAGTTTGATTAAGATAACATTTACTTAACATTGCGATAACATAACGTTAGTAAACTTGGTGGGCTAACCAGATCCCATTCATTTGATACACCGGTTATACAAACTATTTCCTTGTGTACTTTGTTCGGGGTTCGTTCTTTCTGGAATTAAAGTATGTGCGCAGCAGCACTCTGACTCAACAAAATCGGTAAACCAACCGTCCAACGCATCTTCTTCTGCAGGTTCTACAGGAAGTCCACAACCGACACCGGCAGACACCTCCTCAAAAAAGACTTTTAAGCCTAAAGGTAATTTATGGGGCTATTCCTTTGGCGATTTTTATTATAAGGCTCACGCAGACGCCTTGAATCGTGGCGGTTCCAACCAGTATACAGGGATAGCGCAGTCCAGGAACGGGTTTCAATTAAGACGGGTTTATTTGGGTTACGACTATGATATCAGTAAAAGATTCTCGGCCGAAGTTTTGCTGGCGGCAGAAGATAATGAAACTACCAGCCCCTACGGAACGACACCCAGTACGACGACCGGTGATCTCCTTGAAGATAATAAGATTAGCTTTTACATCAAGTTAATTAACCTGAGGTGGAACAACATCTGGAAAGGGACAGACCTTGTAATTGGGCAGCAGGTCACTCCTGCCTTCCCAATGCTTTTGGAAAAAATATGGGGTTATCGGTCTATTGAAAGAACAGTGGCCGATATACGAAGAACGCCGCCTATAGATTTAGGAGTTGGCCTGCAAGGGCGTTTTGATCCTGGTACAGATAATTTTGGTTATGACCTGCTGATCGCAAATGGAACAAGTGCGAAACCTGCGAATTCTTCGTTCAAATGGTTTTACGTCGACATCTACGCGAAGTTTTTAAGTAAAAAACTTATTCTGGACCTCTATGCGGACTACCAGGGCCTGGCTCCGCGTTCGGCTACCAACCCTGGCGAGGCACGTAACATGATCAAGGCTTATGTTGCCTACACCACTCCAGAGTTTACTATCGGCGTAGAAGCTTTCACGAATCGTATAAGGAATGGAGTCCAGGCAGCAGACACAGCGAAGAATGTTCGGTTTGCAGATGTAAAAGCCGTGGCGATCTCGGCCTACGTGCAGGGAACCGTCATAAAGAATAAGTTTGGGTTTTTTGCCCGTTATGACAGCTATAATCCCGAAACGAACTTTAACACGAACTTCGCCTATTCGAAGCCTGTCGTCTCACAATATGATCCTAATACAAAGGAAATGTTCATTACAGCCGGCCTGGATTTTACGCCCGAAAAGAACATTCATATAATGCCCAATATCTGGTATGACCAATACAGCAGTCATATCGCCTCGTTTGTAGGAACTTCGAAAAGCGACCATGATCTTGTTTACCGCCTAACGGCGCTTTTTGTCTTCGGGAAGTAATATTGTATAAGTTTTAAAACCAACAAACTATGAAAGTGATCAACATTGTCAAATTCGCGGTGGTTGCGCTATTCGCATCCAGCCTTTCAGTTTATGCTCTGGCTCAGGATAACTCTCTTTTGGGTGCCGGGAGCACATTTGTGTATCCTCTGTTTTCCAAAATGTTCTCTCAATACGCTAAGGCCAAAAACGTAAAAGTGAATTATCAGTCGATTGGATCGGGGGGAGGTATTCTTCAGTTAACCAACAAAACGGTTGATTTTGGTGGGTCAGACGCTCCGCTTAACCTTGAGCAATCCAAGAAAATCGGAGTGCCTGTTTTACATATACCTATGGCCTCTGGCGCTATTGTCATCACCTTTAGTATCCCTGGGGTCACCAGTGGCTTAAAATTTACTCCACCTGTCATCGCAGATATTTATTTGGGCAAAATAACTAACTGGAATGACGCAAAAATTCAAAGCCTAAACAAAGGCGTAAAATTACCAGATCTGCCAATTGTGGTCATGCACCGGTCAGACGGGAGTGGAACAACCTTTATTTTAACCGACTTCTTATCTAAAGTGAGCCCCGAATGGGAAAAGAAAGTTGGCAAGGCAACCTCCGTAAACTGGCCGGCTGGTTTAGGCGGTAAAGGGAATGAAGGGGTCGCCGGTCTGGTTAAGCAAACGCCTGGTGGAATTGGCTACGTTGAGCTCGCTTATGCGTTTCAAAATAAGATGCCGGTTTGTCAAATTGAAAACAAAGCGGGTAAATTCATTACCCCTAATCTTGCTTCAACAACCGCGGCAGGAAGTATTGACCTGCCGGCAGACGCAAAAGTTTCGTTAACGAATACTTCAAATAAAGACGGTTACCCGATAGCCAGCTTCACTTGGGCTTTGATCTACAAAGAACAAAATTACAACAAGAGAACCCTGGCAAAAAGCAAAGAACTTTTAGATCTCCTTTGGTGGAACATTCATGAAGGTCAAAAAATTTGCGCGCCACTTAATTATGCTCCCCTTTCAGCTTCGGCGCAAAAAGTAGCGGAGAAAATTTTGAAGTCAGCTACGTACAACGGAAAGGCAATTTTGCAATAAAGTATGTCAAGCTCTGTTAAAAATAAAAGATTAGCCCTGTCTGACAGCCAGTTCGAGTGGGAGGTAATCTTTAAGAGGTTACTTTCCATAATGAGTGTTATTGTGATAATTGTAGTTTTCAGCATTTTAATTACCCTCATTATTCAATCTGTTCCTTCGGTAAAGGCGGTAGGTATTAAGTTTTTATGGGGGAGGGTGTGGGATCCCGTACAGAACATTTACGGAGCCTATCCTTTCCTTCTAGGCACTCTGATCACTTCACTCACCGCGCTTATAATTTCATTGCCTTTCTCATATGGCCTGGCAATCTACCTGGGCGAATACAATACGTCAGGCTGGCTTTCTGATTTGCTCAAAAATACTGTGGAACTCATCGCTGCGGTGCCTTCTATCATTTACGGTTTTTGGGGACTGTTCGTGCTGGTACCGATCGTACGTACGTTTGAAGCGAAGTTCCATGTGGCACCTTACGGAATTGGGATCTTTACTGCTTCGCTTATCTTATCGATCATGATCATTCCTTATGCGGCATCCCTCGGGATCACGTTGATCAGAATGGTCCCCTCGCCGCTAAAGGAAGGTGCCTATGCTCTAGGAGCTACCCGTTACGAAGTCATTCGCAGTGTCGTAATGCCTTACACTCGTTCGGGTTTATTTGCGGGCGTTTTGCTGTCTCTTGGGAGAGCCCTTGGGGAGACTATGGCCGTGACGATGGTCATAGGCAACACCAGTGCCGTCCCGCAAAACCTCTTCTCCCCGGGAAATACAATGGCCAGCGTGATCGCTAATGAATTCACCGAAGCTGATCACGCCGTGTACTTGTCGGCGCTTATTGAACTTGGTTTGTTGCTGTTCTTTGTGACGGTGATCATTAATCTTATTGGCAGGAGAATTATCACCCGGTTTACGAATACTTAGCAAGGCATGGAACCAAGGTTAAGATCGCGGAATTTCAAAAGTGCACTTTTCAATGGAGTCGTCTTTTTCTTCGCCTTTCTCATTACGATTCCTCTGATTATCATACTGTTGTATATAATTAAACAAGGCGCAGGGCAAATAAACTGGAATTTTTTGACTAGTATTCCTGCACCTGTTGGTGAAAAAGGAGGCGGTATAAGCAACGCGCTGTTGGGCAGTTTTCTTATTGTCGCCATGGCGTCTATTATGGCGATTCCAATAGGTCTCTTCGCGGGAATCTACCTGAGCGAAAATAAGGGTACCAGGCTCACCTATTACAGTAGTTTATGTGTAGATGTTTTGCAGGGTGTACCATCGATCGTGATCGGTATAGTGGTCTATTTTTGGATCGTTAAGCCGTCGGGTACCTTTTCGGCGATCTCCGGAAGTTTTGCTCTGGCGATCATGATGCTGCCCATCCTTATACGCTCGACCGAACAAACTTTGAATCTGCTTCCCGATACGATCAAGGAGGCGGCAATGTCCCTTGGTGTACCCTATCACCGCGTTATCTTGAAAGTGATCTTACCATGCGGGTTTACAGGGATATTCTCAGGTGTAATGTTATCCATCTCACGTGTGGCCGGTGAAACAGCGCCATTGCTGTTTACGGCTTTTGGCAGCCCATACCTCTCAGCGGCTATAAACCAGCCCATTCAAAGCCTTCCGTTATTGATCTTTAATTACGCGACCAGTCCTTACGACGAATGGCATAATTTAGCCTGGGGTGCATCATTTATTCTTTTGACTTTCGTATTACTTTTAAATCTCATTACGAAACAAATCACCCGTAAATGGACAGTCCAGTTATAACTGAGGAAAGAAACAAAACTGAAACTATAGTTTCCTCTGAAAAGTTCAACGCTTGGTTTAGTGATAACCATGCTGTCAAGGATGTTTCCATCACTATACCCAAACACAATGTAATTGCAGTAATGGGGCCGTCAGGCTGCGGAAAAACAACCTTTTTACGCTGTATCAACCGGATGCACGAGCTAATCCCCGGAGCCAGGACCCAGGGAATTATGAAACTTGACAACGAGGATGTGTATACAATGAACGCGATCTATGTGCGCTATAAGATCGGTATGGTATTTCAACGGCCTAATCCGTTTCCAAACCTGAGCATCTATGAAAACGTAGTCGCAGGTTACATGCTCAACGGGCTCAAGCTTTCTAAAGCAGACAGGGACGGGATAGTTGAGAAATCGTTAACAAGCGCGGCGCTGTGGAATGAGGTCAAAGACTCTCTGCATAAAAAAGGTACTTTTCTTTCCGGAGGCCAGCAGCAGCGGCTGTGTATCGCACGAGCGATCGCTATGGAGCCTGAATTGATACTCTTCGATGAGCCTACTTCGGCCCTGGACCCTATCTCGACATCGAGTATCGAGGAATTGTTCCATCAACTAAAGAGTAAGTATACTTTGGTTGTGGTGACACACAATATGCAGCAGGCAGCCCGTGTGAGCGACAAGACCGCGTTCTTTTTCCTCGGTGAGTTGGTTGAGTATGACGCGACCAAACAAATGTTCACCAACCCAAAAGATCAAAGGACCCAAAATTACATCACGGGAAGATTTAGTTAGACAGCACTATGAATCCAATAGCTCAAGAACTTAATGACCTCAAATCTGAATTGATCGCGATGTGGATCCTTGTTCAGACCCAGGTGAACAAAGCCCGTGAAGCGATGCTTCAATTCGACAAGGATCTCGCCCGTGAGGTGTTGGTGAAAGAGAAACGGGTCAATTCTTTTGAGCTTAAGATCGACCGGGACTGCGAAAATATACTTGCGTTACATTGTCCGGTTGCGATAGACCTTAGATTCTTACTTGCCGCTCTTAAGATCAATATGAATCTTGAGCGTATTGGCGATATCGCCGCGGGAATAGCGCATTACATCGTTGATTCACCGTCCAATTTTGATCTTAAGGTTATGGAGAGTATATCCCTGGTGCGCATGTATGATGAGGCGATCAATATATTGATAGACACCCGAACGTCGTTTGAAATAGAGGATACCATACTCGCCCGAAGCATTTTTAAGCGGGACGCTGTACTAGATGATATCAACCGGCTTGCACCTGCCTCGATCGCCGAAGTAATTCGAAAAGAACCGTCGATGACCAATGAAGCGCTGTTCATGCTTTCTATTTTCAGAAAATTAGAGCGTTTAGGTGATCATTCAAAGAACATTGCCGAGGAACTCATTTTCTTTGTGGAGGCGAAGGTGTTGCGTCACAATAAAAAAGAGATCAATACCGGCGAACGGCTTACCGATACCCAGGAACCGTAAGCTTAAACGTACACCTCTAATGTATTATGGCAAGCTCATTAAAAATCGAGACCTACTTTGACAATTACAGTACCCATCATCTGAATCCCGTCAATAAAGCGATCCACTGGATATGTGTTCCAATGATCATGTTTAGCTTGCTCGGGCTCATATGGCTTGTTCCATACCCTTATTCGTTAAGCTTTCATGGATATCTTAACTGGGCGTCTTTTTTGATCGCCTTCTCCGTCTACTACTGGTTTACACTTTCTCCTGCGCTTTCCTACGCGATGATCTTTGTCATCGCGCTTTTCGCTTATTTGATCAATGTAGTGAATGCGTCCTTTGGACACTATGCCTGGGCTGCTTATCTGATTATTTTTCTCGCAGCCTGGATAGGGCAATTTATTGGGCATAAGATCGAAGGAAAAAAACCTTCGTTTCTCCAGGACTTGTCCTATTTGCTCATAGGCCCTTTGTGGCTTATGCACTTTATCTTTCAGAGGATTAAGCTCAAGTATTAACGATGAGCGGAAAAAAGAAGCCGCCGGTCACTTCAAAACAAAACTCGCTGTTTTGTCTTTCTTAAGGATCTCTTCCTGCTGGTTCAGTTCTTTGCTGAGCATTCTGATCTTTTCTTCGGGGATCTCATGTACGTCAACGACAAGAAAGCCGTCGACGCAGTTTGAAAACTTTGGATCTACGTTGAAGCCTATAAGCTTTGAATTTATGGCTATATATTGCCTTAACATGACCGGCACCTTATTATGATCAATTTCTATATCGGAGATAAGGTTGTCCAACGACTTGATTGAGCTATGCTGCTGCAACAAAATGTCGGTGTCAAGCTTGTCTGACTTGATCCTAAACTTTTTTTGGGGAGTGACCAGAGCAGCCATCTTACGATCAAAGTGGTTCTTGATCAGATAATCTACAATAAGCGATGACGAAAACTTTGAAAAGTTGTTACTGATACTAACCGGCCCGATCAAATACCGGTAACTGGGGTTCTTAATCAGAAAGTAAAGAATGCCTTTCCATAATAAGAACAAAGAAAGCGGCTTCGTTTGATAGTCTTTGGTGATAAACGACCGGCCAAGCTCCAACGCCTCCTCTAACACTGGATAAAACTCCTTTCTCATCTTGAACAATGTGCTCAAGTAAAAGCCGTTTACTCCATAACTGTAGAAAATGTCTTTCCCCTTGCCAAGGCGGTATGAACCTACCATCCTGGATTCATCCTTATCCCAAATGAAAAGGTGATTATAGTAAAGATCGAATTGATCCAGATCGATCTTCTTATTCGTGCCTTCGCCTACTTCCCTGAACGTGACCTCTCTTAGCCTGCCAATTTCCTGCAGGATATTCGGGATCTTTGACGCAGGCGCGACATAGACCTCGTACATTTTTTCGCTAGTGATTAAAAAATCTGGCCTAAGGGTGTGGATTTCGTTTACTAGGACCTCTTTTGGCAGTGTGGTGACGACAGGTTCTTGGCGGGCATTGACCTTGAACAGTTCTTTCAAATATTGCTTCCTCACTTCGATCCCGCTGCCCAGCGCGTACGTTTTGGCCCGTAAGTAATTAAGGATTTGCGCTGAGTTTTGAAAAGTCCCGTAATCGTCGGCCGTAAGCGCTTTCCCAATTCGGATTCTGATCGTATGTCCTTTCTTGTTTAAAAATTCGGATGGGAGCCTTGCCGTACGCAGACTGGGGTGTATCAAACTTAGCACATTGAAAAGCAAGCCGTTATTTCCATGGAAGTAAACGGGCAATACCGTCGCCTTCGTTTTCTGGATGAGCTTTCCGATCACTGGGCTCCACTGCTTGTCGGTTATACGTTGTTCAGAAGTTTTGTATGTTGAAACTTCCCCTGCAGGAAACACGCCAAGAGGTATCCCGCTTTTGATTGTTTCCATTGCGTGCTTCATGCCCGCTATGCTGGAAACACTCCGAACTGTTTCAAACGGATTGACCGGAATAAAAAATTCTTTGAGATTGGGGATCTTACTCAGTAAAAAATTAGCCATAAGTTTAAACTCGGGCCTCTGGCTGCATATTACCTTTAAAAGCAGCAGTCCTTCAATGCCCCCGTATGGGTGATTGGCTACGGCAATAAAAGGCCCTTCCCTGGGGATGTTTTTTAATTCGTCTTCGTTGATTTCTAGCTTTACTCCAATATGATCAAGGATCGCGTCTATAAAGTCCAGTCCTTCTACATGCATATTCGAAGAAAAGACCTCATTAATCTCGTTCAACTTCATCACTTCCATGAGGAAAGATGCAATCCCGGGCATCTTAAACTTGTCCAGCTTTGTGGCACTAACCAATTCTTCTTCGGTAATCAGCTTCATTTAGATATCAAAGCGAATGTGCTTATCGCCAAATTACAAAATATATCGCTTAAAGGTTTTTGGGGAGACGGTATACTCTTGCAAATAATTTAATTTATATTTAAACATCGAACGCCTTGTTAGAATTTTAAGTCCTTTCATCACCTTTTCCCGTCAGGATCTAAAGGGCCTTCTTGTACTTATTTGGATTGTTTGTGCACTCATAGTAGGACCGGTGCTGCTCCATACGCTGCTCCACGGCGGCATTCCTCAAATAGAATATGAACAGATTAAACGCTTGAAGCACTTTGCGGAAACACCACCGCCACAGCCTTCCAAACAAGCCCGGTTCGACCCTAACCGCAGCGATCCCACTTTGTGGGCGATTACAGGCCTTCCCGGCTGGAAAATAAAAATGATTTGCCATTATCTACAAAAAGGAGGTCGTTTTCGGACCACGGCCGATTTCAAGAAAATATATTGTATAACAGAGCAAGACTACCTTCAAGTTCTGCCGTATATGGACATTCACCCCGACAGCAAAACAAAACGACGCTATAAATTTCACTTTGTGCCCTCAAAAGTCGATTGGAAATGAATACATTAACTAAATGGCAAAATTAACTTCGTAATGACTTTGCAGATAACACAGGCACCAAATACTGCAGGATGAGTGAAGAGGGGATTATTGACCGCGTGTTTGGATCGATACGAAGTGTTGCCAACTACCCTACCCAAGGAGTTAATTTCAAAGACATTACACCTCTTCTTGCCAACCCCGATTTGTGCAGGGATGTGCTTGACTTTATAACCTTACAGCTCTCCCGCCATAAGTTCACCGCGGTTGCCGGAATAGAGAGCCGGGGATTTTTATTCGGCATGCTTCTCGCCGCAAGGCTGGAGCTGCCTTTTATTCCGATACGAAAAAAGGGCAAGCTTCCCTTTACGACCGTTCATCAAGATTATGTCCTCGAATATGGACGGGCAGCACTTGAGGTCCATATTGACGCTATAGGCCCAAACGACAAGGTCCTTGTCCACGACGATCTGCTTGCTACAGGAGGAACTGTCGAAGCTGCATGCAAGTTGGTTGAACAGCTGGGGGCGAAGGTCGAAGCCTGCTCGTTTTTAGTTGGACTTGCTTTTTTGAACGGCCGGGCACGTCTTACCCCGCATTGTGAGGCTATATATACCATAACAGAATTTACCTCTTAAAAAATATAGATCATGCTAACAGAAATCGATTTCAATCTCAAAGAAGAATCATTCATGCTCGAGCGAATGGTAAAAGACTTTGCCGAAAAGAAAATTAGACCTTATATGATGGATTGGGACGAAAAACAATACTTTCCCCAGGAACTCTTTAAGGAAATGGGGCAGCTTGGATTAATGGGAGTTCTGGTCCCTGAAGAATTCGGTGGTTCGGCAATGAATTATCACGACTATATTGTCATAATTTCAGGCATAGCCCGAGTGTGTGGCGCGATAGGCTTGTCTCTTGCGGCACATAACTCATTATGTACAGGTCACATCCTCCAATTTGGCAATGCGAGCCAAAAGGCAAAGTGGCTTCCCAGGCTTGCCTCTGGTGAGTGGATAGGTGCTTGGGGACTTACCGAAGCGAACACCGGTTCTGACGCGCTGAACATGAATACAACGGTTCGGCTTGAAAACGGAGAGTATGTGATCAACGGCTCCAAAAATTGGATCACACACGGCAGCTCGGCGCAGGTTGCCGTTCTTATCGCGCGTACGGGTGAACGGGGAAGCGCCGCAGGCATTAGCGCTTTTGTTATAGAACGGGGAACACCCGGGTTCAGAGCCGGTAAAAAAGAGAACAAACTGGGAATGCGGGCCTCTGAAACCACCGAGATGATCTTTGAGGATTGCCGAATACCGCAAGAGAACCTTTTAGGAGTAGAAGGTGAAGGTTTTAAACAGGCGATGAAGGTTTTAGACGGTGGACGAATTTCGATAGCCGCACTCTCCCTCGGGATTGCTGAAGGTTCTCTTGAAGCTTCGATTCAATATGCGAAACAGCGCCAACAGTTTGGTCATGCGATCTCATCCTATCAGGGTATTTCGTTTAAGCTGGCTGATATGGCGACAGATATTGAAGCTGCAAACTTACTCACGCATCAAGCTGCGGCATTAAAGATTGCCGGCAAGCCGATGACGAAGCAGGCTGCTATGGCAAAATATTTTGCGAGTGAAGTTGCGGTAAAGTGCGCTACAGAGGCCGTTCAAATATTTGGTGGTTACGGGTACACAAAGGATTTCCCTGCTGAGAAATACTACCGGGACGCGAAGCTCTGCACGATCGGAGAAGGAACATCGGAGATCCAAAAGATCGTGATCGCCCGGGAGATCCTTAGATAGTCGTAAGCTTCCCAAAATAATATTTGAAAGAATTTTATTAGATTTACAGTCCTAAAATGGCATTAAATGATCGTCATAAACATCAAAGAAAACGAATCGATTGATAAGGCTTTAAAACGCTTTAAGAAAAAATTTGAGAAGACCGGTGTTCTGCGTGAACTTAGAAGTCGCCAGGCTTTTGAAAAGAAATCGGTTCGCCGTCGCAACGTCATTAAGCATGCTGTCTATAAACAGCATATGACCGAAGACGAGATTTGAAGATATGATGATCTAGCCTTTTGCGGTTTTGCTTTTTTTCTAGTTAATTTGGTTCTTGCTCTGTTTTTTTCACACGTATCTTAACAGGCTTCACTTGACGAAGTATGCTGACACGTTTTTTAAATTATCTGAAATTTGAAAAACGCAGTTCGCCCCATACACTAAAGGCCTACCAAACAGACCTCGAACAGTTTTACTGGTACCTTTCTTTTCAATACGAATCTTGTGACCTCCTGCGGGCAGATCATTTCATGATTAGAAGCTGGTTGATAACCCTCCTTACAGATAAGATATCGGCATCTAGCATACGGCGTAAAGTTTCAGCGCTACAAAGCTTTTATCGGTTCGCTCTCGGAGAAGGGGAGATCATGGTTTCACCGATGAAGAAGGTTATGGTGCCCCGGCAGGGAAAACGCCTTCCCGTCATTGTTGAAGAGACCAGGATGAACTTTCTACTTGATTCCGGTGATGAGACCATTTTTCCGGCAGGTTTCGAAGGTTTGCGTGATCGCACGATTATAGAGGTTTTTTACACGACCGGTTTGCGGTTAAGCGAACTTACCGGCCTTAAAGAAGGGGATGTCGATCTTGCAAGCGGGCAAATCAAGGTCTTGGGAAAGCGCAGCAAAGAGCGTATTGTACCATTTTGCTCAGTTCTACTTAGCTTGCTCAAAACCTATCTTGATGCAAAGCGACTTTTGCCAGATACTGCAAGCGGGCAGCATGCTCTATTTTTTGTGACAGATACCGGCAAGCCCCTTTACACCCGGTTCATTTATCGAAAGGTTACGCACTATCTGGGGTTGATCACTAGTCAACAAAAGAAAAGCCCTCATGTCCTCAGGCATAGCTTCGCCACCAGTTTGTTGAATGGCGGTGCGCAACTAAATGCAATCAGGGAGCTGTTGGGGCATTCCAATCTCGCTGCCACCCAGATCTATACCCATAATTCGATTGAGCGCTTAAAAGCGATCTACGACAAGGCACACCCGAAGGCTTAATCAGTAAGAATATGGAAATTAATATTCAATCCCTTCATTTTAATGCCGATCAAAAGCTTTTGAGCTTTTTGGAAAAGAAGTATAGTAAGTTAGACCAGTTCCATGACCGTATCATTAGCACCCAAGTCATTCTTCGTCTGGACAAAGCGGTGGATAGCGCCAATAAGATCGTCGAACTTAAGATCAATATTCCAGGACACACCCTTTTTGTGAAGCACCAGTGCGCAAGCTTTGAAGAAGCGGCCGATCTTTCCTTTATTTCTGTGTCCAAGCAGTTAAAAAAGTACAAGGAAAAGTTGAAAACTCCAGATCATAGCATTGCGCTTGACCCAACTAAAATTTCCGGGGACGAAACCTGAGCTTCGAGCTTTACGATTGGTTATACGATCGGGGTATACCCTGTAACCACGCTTCTAATTTAATTCGTTTATTTAAAGTTTATTTTGTAAGAATGCTATAATTCGTACATTTGCAATCCCTTTGTAAAATATGGGGATAAATGTGGGTTGGAATTTCGTGCACCCTCGGCAACATACGGCCTGGGCAGTACTTGATTCTACACCCGTTTTCATTAGCCTCCTTAGCTCAGCTGGTAGAGCAACTGATTTGTAATCAGTAGGTCATTGGTTCGATCCCGATAGGAGGCTCGTGAATTCAGAAGGGGAGATACCAGAGCGGTCAAATGGGACGGACTGTAAATCCGTTGCTTCGGCTACGAAGGTTCGAATCCTTCTCTCCCCACATTGGCTTGCAAGATTGCGTTCTTTTTTACCTGGTTTTGCGTTCGTATACATCCTGGTTCGCCGGGCATGCGGGAGTAGCTCAGTTGGTAGAGCGATAGCCTTCCAAGCTATAGGTCGCGAGTTCGAACCTCGTCTCCCGCTCAAAAGCCGATGTAGCTCAGTTGGTAGAGTACGTCCTTGGTAAGGACGAGGTCAGGGGTTCAAGCCCCCTCATTGGCTCGGTTACTTGGTTAATTAATATAATTGAATACTAAAATGGCAAAAGAAAAATTCGATCGGTCGAAACCTCACCTCAACATTGGTACCATAGGTCACGTTGACCATGGAAAGACAACACTTACTGCGGCTATTACCCGGGTGCTGTCAGAAAAAGGTTTGTCAGAAGCCCGTTCGTTTGAATCCATTGACTCCGCTCCTGAGGAAAAAGAACGCGGCATCACTATCAATACCGCTCATGTCGAATACTCTACAGCAAACCGTCATTATGCTCACGTTGACTGTCCAGGACACGCTGACTATGTAAAGAATATGGTTACGGGTGCCGCTCAAATGGATGGGGCTATTATTGTTGTGGCTGCAACAGACGGTCCAATGCCTCAAACCCGCGAGCATATTTTGCTTGGGAGACAAGTAGGTATACCCTCACTGGTTGTTTTCATGAACAAGGTGGATATGGTTGATGACGAGGAGCTGCTTGATCTCGTAGAAATGGAGATCAGGGAACTGCTTACTTTTTACGACTACCCCGGCGATACCATTCCCGTTATCAGAGGTTCTGCATTAGGAGGTCTCAACAATGATCCAAAATGGGTCGATAAGATTATGGAGCTGATGGATAGTGTTGACCAGTACATTCCGCTTCCGCCGCGTCTTACCGAGCTGCCTTTTCTTATGCCAGTTGAAGACGTTTTCTCGATCACAGGCCGTGGAACAGTTGCTACTGGCCGTATCGAGCGCGGGATAATCAACTCAGGCGAAGCTGTTGACATTTTAGGTATGGGCGCCGAGAACCTTAAGTCGACCGTTACCGGCGTCGAAATGTTTCGTAAGATCCTTGACCGCGGTGAAGCCGGGGATAACGTTGGTCTGTTGCTGCGTGGTATTGAAAAGACCGATATACGCCGTGGGATGGTTATCTGCAAGCCGGGATCTGTAACTCCGCATACTGATTTCAAGGCCGAAGTCTATGTTTTGTCCAAAGCCGAGGGTGGTCGCCATACCCCTTTCTTTAATAAATATCGTCCGCAGTTTTATTTCAGAACAACGGATGTAACTGGAGAGATATCACTTGGTGAAGGAGTCGAAATGGTCATGCCAGGCGATAACGTGACAATTTCGGTGAAGCTTATCAACGCGATCGCCATGGAAAAAGGTCTGCGTTTCGCTATTCGTGAGGGTGGAAGAACAGTTGGTGCGGGCCAGGTCACCGAGATCGTGAAGTAAATTGCCGAGTGAAATCATGAAGTATATTGCCGAGTGAAATTGTCAAGTGAATCATGAAGTGAAACCAAGATCGGTTAAGATCAGGTGATAATTAGATGAAGTGGGCTTTACGGGTGTAGCTCAATTGGTAGAGTAGCGGTCTCCAAAACCGTTGGTTGGGAGTTCGAGTCTCTCCACCCGTGCACATATGAACTGATGAATAAAGTATTCCAATATATAAGTGAATCGAGGGAAGAGCTTCTTCACAGGGTATCCTGGCCAACTTGGTCTGAGCTGCAAAACAGCGCCCTGGTTGTTGTTGTTGCGACCAGCCTTATAGCGTTGCTTATTTTTTTGTTCGACACCATTTTTGGGCGTCTTATTCATGAATTCTATAACCTTTTTTGATGAGTGAGTTGAAGTGGTACGCTCTGAGGGCGGTTAGCGGGAAAGAAAAAAAGGTGAAGCAATATATCGAGGCCGAGATTAACCGCCTCAATTTAAATCATGTTCTCCCACAGGTTTTGATCCCCATGGAGAAAGTCTTTCAAATACGAGATGGTAAGAAGATCGCTAAGGAAAAAAACTTTTTCCCTGGATATATTCTTCTTGAAGCTGCGATGGATGGGGAGCTTGAGCATGTTATAAAAAATATCAATAGTGTCATCGGCTTTCCGCAGGGAAAGGCGGTTCCATTACGTACTGCAGAAATCAATCGTATCCTGGGCAAAGTTGATGAAATGGCCGAAGCCGGGGAGTCTATTAGTGTGCCGTACTTCGTTGGGGAAAGTGTAAAAGTCATGGATGGCCCGTTCAACGGTTTTAACGGGGTCATTGAAGAGATCAATGAAGAAAAGAAAAAGCTTAAAGTGATGGTTAAGATCTTTGGACGCCGAACGCCCCTTGAGCTTAATTACATGCAGGTCGAAAAAGAATAATATACTAAGAATGGCTAAAGAAATAGGTGCGTTGGTAAAGTTGCAGATTAAGGGAGCTGCCGCGAATCCCTCACCGCCGGTAGGGCCGGCTCTAGGATCGAAGGGTGTTAACATCATGGAGTTTTGCAAGCAGTTCAATGCCCGTACGCAAGATAAGCCTGGTAAGGTGCTACCTGTTGTGATTACCGTATATACAGACAAGTCTTTTGATTTTATCATCAAAACACCACCGGTGGCAATTCAGTTACTTGACGCCACTAAACTCAAAGGCGGCTCACCTGAACCAAACCGAAACAAAGTTGGCTCGGTGGACTGGGAACAGGTGAGATTGATCGCTGAAGATAAAATGCCCGATTTGAATGCGTTTTCAGTTGAAGCGGCAATGCGAATGGTTGCCGGTACAGCACGCAGTATGGGAATTAATGTTACCGGCAAAATACCTGCTGGAGTTGCCGGCGATGCCGGATGAGCCTGAAAAACAGCCTGATCAATTATGGGAAAATTAACAAAAAATCAAAAGAAGGTTGCCGCCCTAGTTCAGGACAGCAAAGCTTATAGCCTAACCGACGCTTCAAAGATCGTAGGGGAGATCACCACAACCAAGTTTGACTCTTCTGTGGACATTGATGTGCGGCTGGGTATAGATCCCCGTAAGGCAAATCAAATGGTACGGGGAATAGCGGTTCTTCCGCACGGCACTGGTAAAACGATTCGTGTTCTTGTGCTCTGTACCCCAGACAGGGAGCAGGAAGCACGCGATGCGGGAGCCGACTTTGCGGGCCTTGATGAATTCATTGCCAAGATCGAAGGCGGTTGGACCGACGTTGATATTATCATCACTATGCCAAGTGTAATGGCTAAAGTTGGAAAGCTTGGGCGCATACTCGGGCCGAGGAACCTCATGCCTAATCCAAAGTCGGGTACAGTAACGAATGATATTGGCAAAGCGGTAAGGGATGTTAAAGCCGGTAAGATTGACTTTAAGGTTGATAAGACTGGGATCGTACACGCATCAATCGGTAAGGCCTCCTTTTCGCCCGAAAAGATCTATGACAATGCGGTCGAAGTGCTGCAGATAATTTCGAAGCTCAAGCCTTCATCGTCAAAGGGAACCTACTTTAAAAGCATTCACCTTTCCAGTACGATGAGTAAAGGTATTCAGGTTGAACCCAAGTCAGTAACCGGTATATAAAAGAGAGACAATGACTAAAGAAGAAAAGGAAGCCGAGATCCTTGAGTTGAAGGAGAAATTCGCGCAGAACCCTAATTTTTACATTACCGATACGACTAGTCTTACAGTGGCCAAGGTAAACGCCATAAGGCGTAAATGCTTTGAACAGGGGATCACTCTTAGAGTTGCGAAGAATACGTTAATCAGAAAGGCTCTTGAAAGCACGGGTAATGATTATACGCCTTTGTTTGACGTACTCAAAGGGTCTTCAACCCTCATGTTTGCCGAAAAAGGAAATGCTCCTGCCAAGCTGATCAAAGAATTTCGAAAAACAAGTGATAAACCTATTTTGAAGGGAGCAAGCATCAATATGGCCTTCTTCATTGGAGACAGTCAGCTTGATACGCTTGACACCCTTAAGTCAAAGGAGCAACTGGTCGGTGAGATCATAGGCCTGTTGCAGTCCCCGGCTAAGAACGTCATCTCAGCATTGAAGTCAGGAGGGGCTACGATTGCTGGAGTACTTAAGACACTTGAAGAACGATTATAATATTTAACCGAATCCTTTTAAACAATAAAACAACATATAATGGCTGATTTGAAGGCATTTGCCGAACAACTGGTAAATCTCACAGTAAAAGAAGTAAACGAACTTGCTAAAATTCTGAAAGACGAATATGGCATCGAACCAGCCGCAGCCGCAGTTGTCTCTAGCGGTGCGCCTTCAGGAGGTGCCGCATCCCCTGCTGTTGAGGAAGTTCAAACTGCGTTCTCTGTCATTCTTAAAGAAGCCGGCGGTGCTAAACTTGCTGTTGTTAAAATGGTGAAAGAACTTACCGGCCTCGGCCTCAAAGAAGCAAAGGACCTTGTTGACAGCGCTCCAAAGGCAATTAAAGAGGGTGTGAGCAAAGAAGAAGCGAACACGCTTAAAAAATCGCTTGAAGAAGCAGGAGCTGTAGCAGAAATCAAATAAAGCAACTGCGAACAGATCCTAAACGCACATACAGGCTACTGGGGCTCTCCAATGGGCCGGCCTCCGATTTGAATACGGACCCTTCTTCTGGCTGTTTTACGGTTAGCGGGGAGGGTCTTGACCTGTTTTCACCTTTTTTCAGGTAAACTTTTTAACGATCTAATAACTATCCCTTGAACAAAGAAAATAATCATCTTGAGCGCATTTCTTTTGCTACAAGCAAAAGCGTTATTGATTATCCTGATTTTCTGGATGTACAGTTGCAATCATTCAGGGAATTCTTTCAGCTTGAAACCACGTCTGACAACCGGCACAAGGAAGGCCTGTACCAGGTTTTCAGTGAGAATTTTCCCATCACCGACTCCAGGAATATTTTTGTTCTGGAATTCCTTGATTATTATATCGATCCTCCACGATACGACATCCAGGAATGTATTGAGCGGGGTTTGACTTATAGCGTACCGCTTAAGGCAAAACTGAAGCTTTCCTGTAACGATGCCGAACACGAGGATTTTGAAACGATCGTTCAGGATGTGTATCTAGGTACAATACCTTATATGACACCCAAAGGGACCTTTGTGATCAACGGTGCCGAGCGCGTCATCGTGTCTCAGCTGCATCGTTCCCCCGGTGTTTTCTTTGGTCAAAGCCGCCATACCAACGGCACAAAGCTCTATTCGGCCCGGGTTATCCCTTTTAAAGGATCCTGGATCGAATTTGCGACCGATGTAAACAATGTCATGTTCGCATACATTGACCGTAAAAAGAAGTTCCCGGTTACAACTCTTCTTAGAGCGATTGGTTATGACTCAGATAAGGATATCCTTGAGCTTTTTGACCTCGCCGATGAAGTAAAGGTAAGCAAGTCTGGCCTCAAGAAATATGTTGGCAGAAAGCTGGGCGCACGCATTCTTAAAAAATGGGTTGAAGACTTCGTGGATGAAGATACCGGCGAAGTGGTTTCGATTGACCGTAATGAGATTATCATGGAGCGCGAGACCGTTCTTCAGGAAGACCATATTGACATGATCATAGAGGCTGGTGTCAAATCGGTCATCTTTACCCGTGAAGACACGAATACCGCCGATTACGCCATCATTTATAATACGCTCCAGAAAGATACCAGTAATTCGGAGAAAGAGGCGGTTGAGCATATCTACCGGCAGCTTCGAAACGCCGAACCACCCGATGAGGAAACTGCCAGAGGCATCATTGAACGCTTGTTCTTTTCAGACAAGCGTTATGATCTAGGTGATGTTGGCCGTTACCGTATCAATCGTAAGCTCAACTTGCAAACCCCGGTTGAGACCCGGGTCCTTACCAAGGATGACATCATTGCTATTGTAAAGTATCTCATCAAGCTTATAAACTCCAAGGCCGAGGTAGATGATATTGACCACCTGAGCAACAGGCGGGTTCGTACCGTTGGTGAGCAGCTCTATGCCCAATTTGGAGTAGGACTCGCACGTATGGCCCGCACGATACGGGAACGTATGAATATAAGGGATAATGAGGTTTTTACTCCTACCGATCTTATCAATGCGCGTACGCTCTCCTCGGTCATTAATTCGTTTTTTGGAACCAATCAGCTGTCACAGTTCATGGATCAGACCAATCCTCTGGCAGAGATCACGCACAAGCGCAGGCTTTCGGCTCTCGGGCCGGGCGGCCTTTCGCGTGAACGTGCCGGCTTTGAAGTTCGTGACGTACACTATACCCATTACGGCCGGCTTTGTACCATTGAAACACCCGAAGGTCCCAACATTGGTCTCATCTCTTCTTTGTGCGTCCACGCGAAGATCAATAACCTTGGTTTCATTGAAACTCCTTACCGTAAAGTCCTTGGCGGAAAGGTCGCTGTTGATGAACCGGTGATCTACCTTTCTGCAGAAGATGAAGATGGGAAGACCATCGCTCAGGCTAACGCCGAATTTGACGAAAGTGGCAACTTTCTCACACCAAAGATTAAGGCTCGTTATGAAGGAGACTTTCCGGTCATCGAACCAGCACGGGTCGATCTCATGGACATTGCTCCAAATCAAATCACCTCGATCGCCGCTTCGCTTATTCCTTTCCTCGAACATGATGACGCAAACAGGGCCCTTATGGGTTCGAACATGCAGCGACAGGCTGTTCCGCTGCTTAAACCTGAGGCTCCGGTGGTGGGCACCGGTCTTGAAGGACGGGTCGCCAGCGACTCGCGCGTGCTCATTAACGCCGAGGGAAGCGGTGTTGTGGAGTATGTGGACGCGAATGAAATCAGCATCAGGTATGACCGCACAGACGACGACCGCCTGGTGTCGTTTGAAGGGGATACCAAATCATACCGCCTGATCAAATTCAAAAAAACCAATCAAAATACCTGTATCAATCTTAAGCCCATTGTGCATACGGGGCAGCGGGTTGAGAAGGGTCAGGTTCTTTGCGAAGGCTATGCCACCCAGAACGGTGAACTGGCCCTTGGCCGCAACCTCAAGGTTGCGTTCATGCCCTGGCAGGGATTCAACTTTGAAGACGCGATCGTTATTTCTGAACGTGTGGTGAGTGAGGACATTTTCACCAGTATCCACATAGAAGAATTTGAACTCGAAGTTCGCGACACGAAACGAGGCGAGGAGGAGCTAACACCCGATATTCCAAACGTTAGCGAGGAAGCCACAAAGGATCTGGATGAAAATGGTATTATTCGTGTAGGTGCTGAGATCAAGGAAGGCGACATCCTCATTGGCAAGATTACGCCAAAGGGCGAGTCTGACCCGTCGCCTGAAGAAAAGCTCCTCAGGGCGATCTTTGGTGACAAGGCGGGTGACGTCAAAGACGCTTCGCTCAAAGCCCCTCCTTCCATCAAAGGTGTTGTGATCGATACGAAGCTCTTTTCGAGGGCAAAAAAGGAAAAGGGTGGTAAAAGCGAAGAAAAGATCTTGCTCGACAAAGTCGATAAGGAACATGACAAGAATTTAGCCTCGATGCGTGCCCAGCTTGTTGATAAGCTCTTTGAACTGGTGAACAACAAGACCTCTCAGGGGGTGTATAACGTTTATAAAGAAATGCTTGTCGCCAAAGGAGTCAAGTTCACTCAAAAGATCCTTATCGATCTCAATTATGAGAACATAAATCCGACGAAGTGGACCACCGATAATGAGAAGAATGATCAGATCAAGCTGCTTCTTCACAACTACAACATCAAGCTTAATGAAGAGCTTGGTGAATATAGACGACGAAAATTTGCGATAAGTATCGGTGATGAGCTTCCATCGGGCATTGTTCAGATGGCTAAAGTTTATGTCGCCAAGAAGCGCAAGCTAAAAGTAGGCGATAAGATGGCAGGCCGGCATGGAAATAAAGGCATAGTCGCCCGTATTGTGCGTGACGAGGATATGCCCTTCCTCGAGGACGGTACGCCAGTTGACATTGTGCTAAACCCGCTTGGCGTACCATCCCGTATGAATCTCGGCCAGATTTACGAAACAGTGCTTGGATGGGCCGGCAAAGAATTAGGGATGAAATTTGCCACGCCGATATTTGATGGTGCCTCACACGATGAAGTTGAAAGTTGGGTAAAGAAGGCCGACCTCCCAGCCTCTGGACGTACCTACCTGTATGATGGTCTTACCGGTGTTCGCTTTGACCAGCCTACCACAGTTGGTATCATTTACATGCTCAAGCTTGGTCACATGGTTGATGACAAGATGCATGCGCGCTCAATTGGGCCCTATTCGCTCATTACGCAGCAGCCTTTGGGTGGTAAAGCTCAGTTTGGAGGCCAGCGCTTTGGGGAGATGGAAGTTTGGGCACTTGAAGCTTTTGGAGCCGCCAACATTCTTCAGGAGATCCTTACCGTCAAATCAGACGATGTGATCGGAAGGGCCAAGACGTATGAAGCGATCGTTAAAGGCGAAAACCTTCCAACCCCTGGAGTTCCCGAATCGTTTAACGTACTGGTCCATGAGTTGAGGGGATTGGGACTTAACATTACCCTGGATTAAATTTTTGTTTAACAGTAATAAACGAGAAGTAAAATGTCCTACAAAAAGGATAGTAAGATAAAAAGCAATTTCACCTCGATCACCATTAGCCTCTCTTCGCCAGAATCCATTTTGGAACGTTCGAGCGGGGAGGTGCTAAAGCCCGAAACGATCAATTACCGAACCTACAAACCCGAGCGGGATGGCTTGTTCTGCGAACGCATCTTTGGTCCAGTGAAGGACTACGAGTGCCACTGCGGAAAGTACAAACGCATCCGGTACAAGGGCATCGTGTGTGATCGCTGCGGGGTTGAAGTAACTGAGAAAAAGGTGCGCCGTGAGCGTATGGGCCACATTAGCCTTGTCGTACCGGTCGCGCATATATGGTATTTCAGGTCGTTGCCAAACAAGATCGGTTACTTACTTGGTCTTCCGACAAAGCGGCTCGATCTCATTATTTATTATGAGCGTTATGTTGTCGTACAACCGGGGATCAAGGCCGGCGACGGCATAAATTACCTGGATTTTCTAACTGAAGAGGAGTATCTGGACATTCTGGATACGCTTCCAAAGGAAAACCAGTATCTGGACGATAAAGATCCTAATAAATTCGTTGCCCGTATGGGTGCTGAAGCCCTGGAAGACTTGCTCAACAGGCTTGACCTTGACCAGCTTTCGTATGACCTGCGTCATGCCGCCGCAACCGAGACCAGCCAGCAGCGTAAAAACGAAGCGCTAAAAAGGTTAAATGTTGTTGAGGCGTTTCGCCAGGCTAATGAGAATATCACAAATCGTCCTGAGTGGATGATCATTAAGATCGTCCCTGTTATCCCTCCTGAGCTGCGGCCATTGGTTCCACTTGAAGGGGGCCGTTTCGCAACTTCGGACCTTAATGATCTTTACCGCAGGGTGATCATTCGCAACAACCGTTTAAAACGCCTCATTGAGATCAAGGCTCCTGAGGTTATTTTGCGAAATGAGAAAAGGATGTTGCAAGAGGCGGTCGACTCACTTTTTGATAATTCAAGGAAAGTGAATGCTGTTAAGACCGAAGGTAACCGTGCCCTCAAATCCCTTTCAGATATTTTAAAAGGTAAGCAGGGCCGGTTTAGACAAAACTTGCTCGGAAAACGGGTTGACTACTCGGCACGTTCAGTAATCGTCGTTGGACCAACCTTAAAGCTTCATGAATGCGGATTGCCAAAGGATATGGCAGCTGAGCTCTTTAAACCGTTCATTATTCGCAAGATGATCGAGCGGGGAGTGGTAAAGACCGTAAAGTCTGCCAAGAAGATCGTTGACCGCAAGGATCCGCTGGTTTGGGACATTCTCGAAAATGTGCTTATGGGACATCCTGTTCTTCTGAACCGTGCGCCTACGCTTCACCGCTTGGGTATCCAGGCTTTCCAGCCAAAGTTGGTTGAAGGCAAAGCGATTCAATTGCACCCGCTCGTATGTACTGCGTTTAACGCCGACTTTGACGGGGACCAAATGGCTGTCCATGTGCCCCTGGGCAATGCGGCGATACTTGAGGCTCAAATCCTCATGCTTGCTTCACACAATATTCTTAATCCAGCAAATGGCACGCCCATCACGGTTCCTTCACAGGACATGGTGCTTGGGTTGTATTATATGACCAAAGGCCGCCGCACTGAGCCCGAAAAGATTGTTAAAGGAGAAGGTCTCATGTTTTACTCGCCTGAAGAGGTGATCATCGCCTACAATGAGAAGAAGATCGACCTGCATGCCTGGGTCAAGGTTAAGGTTAACATCAAGGAGAAAACCGGCTTAGTTAAAAAACTGCTTGACACGACCGTTGGCCGTGTGCTATTTAACCAGGTGGTACCTGCTCAGATGGGATTCATCAACGAGCTTTTGACCAAGAAATCACTTCGGGATATCATTGGCAGCATTGTCAAAGAAACGGGCATGGCCCGTGCTGCAAGGTTCCTGGATGACATTAAGGAGCTTGGATTCACAATGGCTTTCAGAGGTGGGCTGTCATTCAACCTTCAGGATCTTACAGTTCCTCAGGTCAAGCTTACCCTCATTGCCGAAGCGAACAAAGAGGTCGAAGAAGTTTCCAGCAATTACAATATGGGCTTCATCACTAACAACGAGCGGTATAATCAGGTGATTGATATTTGGACCCGAATTAATAGCCGGGTAACCGATACGCTTATGAAACAGCTCGCCACAGACAATCAAGGCTTCAACTCTGTTTTCATGATGCTTGACTCGGGCGCCCGGGGTTCGAAAGAGCAAATTCGCCAGCTATGCGGCATGCGTGGTCTTATGGCCAAGCCGCAAAAGTCAGGGTCCGGAGGTGAGATCATTGAAAACCCGATCCTGTCCAACTTTAAAGAGGGATTGAACGTTCTGGAGTACTTTATCTCTACTCACGGTGCGCGAAAGGGCCTTGCCGATACGGCGCTTAAGACGGCCGATGCCGGTTATCTGACTCGCCGTTTGCACGATGTCGCCCAGGATATGATTATTTCTGAGCCAGATTGTGGTACCCTTCGCGGTATCCTTACCACAGCTCTAAAGGATAATGAAGATATCGTTGAGCCTCTATACGACCGTATTCTTGGACGCCATTCTGTCCATGATGTAGTTGATCCAATCACGAATGAGCTTATTGTTCATGCCGGTGAGGAGTTCACTGAATCTGTCGCCCGTGCGATCGAGGACTCGGCGCTCGAAGAGGTCGAAATACGCTCGGTACTTGCCTGCGAATCAAAACGCGGTGTTTGCGCTACCTGTTATGGCCGTAACCTGGCTACCGGTAAAACGGTTCAGATCGGTGAGGCTGTTGGTGTTATCGCCGCTCAATCGATAGGCGAGCCGGGGACACAGTTGACTCTCAGAACATTCCACGTAGGTGGTACAGCTTCCAATATCGCGGCTGAATCACAGATTAACGCGAAATTCCCTGGAGTACTTGAATTTGAGAACGTTCGTACGGTTAAGTACAAACTGCCCAATCCTGATGAGTCCCTGGATCTCATCAACAAGGATGGAACGGTTGACGTAATTCTTGGACGCTCGGGTGAGATAAGAGTTATTGAACCAGGGAGCGGTAAGATCATTATGACCAACAACATTCCTTACGGTTCTTTTCTGTTCGTTCGGGACGGCCAAAAGGTCGAAAAAGGGGATAAGATCTGCAGTTGGGATCCATACAATGCCGTTATCATTTCGGAGTTTGGCGGTGTAGTCGAGTTTGACGCGGTTGAAGAGGGGATCACCTTTAGGGAAGAGCTTGACGAGCAGACTGGTCACCGCGAGAAGGTGATCATCGACAGCCGTGATAAGACTAAGAACCCTTCGATCAGGATTGTGGACGGGGATGGAAACACAATGCGTCAATACAACATTCCGGTTGGAGCGCATATAGTCATTGATAATAAGAAACGGATTCAAACCGGAGAAATCCTGGTGAAAATTCCGCGTTCTACCGGTAAGACACGTGACATCACCGGCGGACTTCCACGAGTTACCGAGCTTTTTGAAGCGCGTAATCCGTCAAATCCTGCTGTAGTTACAGAGATCGATGGTTTTGTAACTCTTGGTGGTGTTAAGAGAGGTAACCGGGAGGCGCTTATCGAATCGAAAGATGGAGACCGAAAAAGGTACCTTGTTCCGCTTTCAAAGCACATCCTGGTTCAAGACAACGACTTTGTCAAGGCCGGTATGCCGCTATCTGATGGCTCGATCACCCCTTCGGACATTCTGAGCATAAAAGGACCTGCTGCTGTCCAAGAGTATCTTGTGAATGGTATTCAGGAAGTTTACCGTTTGCAGGGTGTTAAAATCAATGACAAGCATTTCGAGGTCATTGTTCACCAGATGATGCAAAAGGTGATGATCGAAGATCCGGGCGACACCAAATTCTTGGAGAAGGACGCGGTTGACAAGCTTGACTTTATGCATGAGAACGATGATATCTACGACAAAAAGGTTGTTACCGAACCCGGTGATTCTCCTAACCTGAAAGCGGGTCAGATCGTCACCGTTCGCAAGCTTCGCGATGAGAATTCTGTTCTAAGACGCAAGGATCAAAAGCTGGTGGAAGCAAGGGACGCGATCTCTGCCACTTCAAGCCCTATACTTCAGGGGATCACTCGCGCTTCGCTCGGTACAAAAAGCTTTATTTCGGCTGCCTCATTCCAGGAAACCACCAAGGTTCTCAACGAAGCGGCAATCAGCGGCAAAACCGACCGCTTGCTGGGTTTAAAAGAAAACGTGATCGTAGGACACCTTATTCCATCTGGAACCGGTATGCGCAGGTATGACCGTATCATCGTTGGTTCACAAGAAGAATACGACCGCTTACTGGCTTCAAAACGAGAAGAGGCTGAGGTATAATACCTGTTGATATATTTGACTTTGCTCAAGAGCCACCCTAACCAGGCGGCTCTTGAGTTTTTTGGGAATAAGGGAACCATGTAATAGTTTTGTTACTCGCTTAGCCGAGGGTCTGGTCATTAAGTTTTATTCGGAAATTTCTCTAAAATAACGAAACACAATGAAACTGCTTTTCAGCCTCCTAATAGTTATTTTTTGCTCTACAGCCGCCGTCTTTGCTCAGCAAAATGTTAAGCGGTACGTACATATACTCATCCCTGCAGAAGGTGGCCCTGAAAACGATATCGGGAATAAACACAAGATCCGTATCACGCTTGATTACGGTAATACCAAAACTGAAAGCGCATTCAGGGATTCGTCCATTAGTTCTACCTTGGAAAAGGTGAAAGAACTTAAAACGTCAGTTGCCGTCCTAAACTACATGTCTCAGATAGGCTGGAGCCTTGTTCACCTAAATTCTCCTTATGTGTCTTTTAACAGTTACGAGATGTACTTTGAAAAAGAGTTCCCGGCTACGGTTTTGGCTCTTGAGACCGAGCGGGTGTATAAGTGAATCGCTTTATACTTAGTTTTGTGAATGGACGAAAGTATTGAAAACCAGCTCAACATTGAGCTGTCCGAAGATATGGCCGAAGGGATCTACAGCAATTTGGCTATCATCACCCATTCGCCGAGTGAATTTGTGCTTGACTTTATTCGTGTAATGCCCGGGGTGCCCAAGGCAAAAGTTAAATCCCGAATAATACTCACACCGGAGCATGCCAAGAGGCTTATGCAGGCTCTAGAGGATAATATCGATAAGTTTGAAATGCTGCACGGCAAGATTAAGACTCAGGAGCCTCCGGCTATTCCTTTAAATTTTGGCGGTCCTACCGCCCAGGCTTAGAGTATTATTTTGCGAGCAGCTTGCGGGCGGCCTTCACTCGTCCTCGGCGAAGGTTAACACAAACCCATCGGGATCAAGAACAGAGAACTCCGTCGCGCCGTAAAAAGTCTTATCCAGGCCTTTAAGAATCGGTAGATCGTTCTTAAGCTTTTCAAAGAAGACCCGAATGCTGCTAAGTCGTATATAAAGCAACATTGCCGCCCCCCGTTCTCTTTTGATCTCTGGAAGCTCCTCGCCCAAACTAGACATAGTTTGCAGCATAAAGGTGACTTTGCCAAGGCTAATCATAACCCACACAAGATCTTGTTCGGGTACATGCTCAGGTACGGTCATTATTACCTCAAAGCCAAGCTTTTTATAAAAGGCGATGCTTTTGGAGATACTGGCTACAAAGAGGTTCGGACTTAGACTGTCCATAGTGGGAGTTAAATTGGAAAGCTATATTTAGCAAGCATCACCTCTAAAATGAAGTACAAGCCACGATTATTTTTTGCCCTCGCATGTTTCTGCTTCGCTGCGAAATTTCCTGCTCGCAAAGTCCTCAGCCCGATTCGAGCTACATCAAAGAAAACTACGTTAAAGCTGAGTACCGCATCCTAATGCGCGACGGGAAGCGGCTCTTTACCACAGTTTACTATCCCCGGGACAGTTCTCAAGACTTCCCTTTCATGCTCAACCGTACACCATATAGCGTCGCGCCCTATGGACCCAAATACAAGACCCATCTGGGCCCATCGTCTTGGTTCGTGCGTGACAAATATATTTTCGTTGATCAAGATGTACGAGGGCGGTGGATGAGCGAAGGCGTTTTTCAGGAGATGACACCAGAAAAAGACCGGCATAACGGTAAGTTGGATGTCGACGAAGGTACTGACACCTACGATACGATTGACTGGCTCGTGAGGAACATCAGACACAACAACGGGAAGGTGGGCGTTTTATGGGATATCCTATCCCGGTTTCTTTACAACTGCGTCCCTTTTAAGCCGCCATCCCGCTCTTGCCTGTGTCTCGCCACAAGCACCTATGGCCCGATCTTTACCGCGACGATGCCTTTCACTACGGAGCGTTCATGCTCGTTGGAAATTTTAGTTTCTATCCATTCTTCACAAATCGCCAGGATGACCGGCCTACACAGCGCGCCAGCCCCGAGTTTGAAGCAGGTACCCAGGACGGTTACGATTTCTACCTCCGCATGGCGACTGTAGCAAATACGAACGCGCTCTATTATAAGGATTCGATAAGGCTTTGGAACGAAATGCTTGACCATCCAAATTACGACGAGCATTGGAAAGTAAGGAATATCCTCTTACATCTGAAGAACATCAAGACACCATATTTAGTAACAGGTGGCTGGTATGACGCTGAGGATCTTTATGGGGCGATACATACTTACGATACACTCAGAGGTAATAATCCGAAGACACCAGCCTATTTTGTTATGGGGCCATGGGTACATGGCGGCTGGGCACACACAGATGGTGACCACCTTGGGGATATTGACTTTGGCGCGAAAACAAGCCTCTATTACCGCGAGAAGATTGAGTTCCCCTTTTTCAAACACTACCTCAAAGGCGCTCCGCTCGATATTTCCCCGGTGAATGTTTTTAACACCGGTGCCAATCACTGGCTTACAGCCTCTTCGTGGCCGCTCAACGGCACAAGGAAAACACGGCTATTCCTCTTACCTGGAGGTAGGCTTGGCTTCGAAAATAGGGCAAACGGTGCTGGAAACCCCTTATAGGATGAGTTTATATCAGATCCCGCCAGGCCGGTTGCAGTCATTAATAAGATTACGATGGATATGGAACGGGATTATATGACAGCTGACCAGCGGTTTGCTGCTATTCGTCCCGATGTTCTGGTTTATCAAACCAGAAACCTTGATAAGGATATTACGTTCGCCGGCAACCTTGTCGCCAACCTTAGCGTGTCCACTACGGGAACCGATGCAGATTGGGTGGTAAAAGTGATCGACGTTTATCCGGATTCGACCACTAACAATGTGTGGACAAAAGGGACCGTGATGTCTGCTTACCAGCAAATGATTCGCAGCGAAGCTTTTAAAGGCAAGTTTCGAAACAGTTTGACCTCACCCAACCTTTCATCCCCGGGGCGGTTACGCCGCTAAAATTTGAGCTTCAGGACATTCTTCATACGTTCAAAGCCGGTCATCGGATCATGGTCCAGATACAAAGCACCTGGTTTCCACTGATTGATCGCAACCCCCAGCAATTCATGAATATCATGAAAGCCAAACCGGGTGATTTCAGAAAGGCGGTTAACAGGATCTATACATCCCAGAGCGCACCAAGTTATCTATCGGTCGGGGTGATGTAAGACGACCCGGAATCAGATTCGTTAGAACACTTCGCCGAGATTTACAAAAAATCCCCGGGAACCGTATATCCCGATACCGTAATCCAGACACACATTTGTCGCCGAATGTTTATTCAGTTTAACTCGAAGTCCAGCACCATAAGCAGGCGCTATTGTGGTAAACCGGCCCGTGCCATACTCAGCGAAACTCTGCGCGTTTGCAAAAGCCACCCCGCCTAAAAGGCCGTTGCGTGTGATGCCAAACCGGTATTCACCTTCCAAATACAGCATGTTCTTTCCCCTAAAGTGCCCCTCGGCATATCCACGGCCCGTGTTATTATACACATCGCCGCCCGTGAAGGGAAGATCCAAATAGGGTACGCTGCCTTTCGTAATCCACACGATACTCCAAAGCGCAAGAATGTTTTTTGAAGTCGCTGAAAGCTTAATGTATTTGCGGGCATCGATTTGCAGCGATCGCCAGTCGGACCGGCTACCCGTAACTTTGTCGTTTTCCCGATAGCTTATATCCAGGTAGTTTGCCTGGCTGGCATTAATCGGATTTTGCCGGGTATCCCACAATATGTCAATATTCACACCGGCCGATTGTGACTGGGAACTTAGCCCGTACTTGTAGAAATCAGAAACAGTCCCGTCGCGATTGCCTTGTTGAGAGATCTTATAGTGGTAGTCAAATTTAAATCCTAGTCCCAGGTAGAGATCTGAAACCACCCGGCGGTAGGCCGTACCATAGATTTTGACAAAGTTAAAATCCAGGGGGTTCTCTTTTCGTGCGTCAACGTGGCTGCTGGTTCCCAAGCCATAGGTACTTTGGGGAAAGCGAAGCCAGCGGAGGTCAGACACGAATTTCCAGTCATTATTTTTCGCCCAAACTATCGACTGAATAACAAAAATGCGCTGCGCCCGGGTATCGTAGGCAACGTCGCCTTCGATTGCCGAAAGCCTTTCCCGGTGATCCCCCGAGGTGAAAAATGCTACATTACCAGCCAGATCTGCTGCAAAGCCAGTCGTCAAGGTGTAGCCGACGGACGGGATAAACGAAAAGTTAAGTTTTTTCGGCAAGACATGGGCCGAGTCTTCTTTTTTGTGCAGCACTCTGTGAATGACGTCAATAAGGTCAATTTGCCGCACGCTGTCTGTTTTAGTTTGACAGGGCACCGCCACTGAGAACCCCTGTAATAGGACCAACAGGAACCAGAAAAATCTTCGGGTCACGTTTTTTTGAACGGTATTAAAAGAATTTCCAGAAAACGCGTTCGGCTTTCGATATGCATGTGAGTATCTAAGCCAAAAATGGTCTCTTCAGAACCTTGCTCTTTATACGTTCCAAACAAGCGGTCCCAAATACTTAGGACATCTCCATAGTTGCAATCGGTTTGAGGACGCATGTAATGGTGATGAACATGGTGTAAGTTAGGGGTGATGAATATCCACCCAAGTATCTTTTCGGCAAGCCCCTTGAGCCGAAACTCGGTATGTGAACTTATGTTAAAAACCGTTTGAAACGTTTGTCTGATGACCAGGACTTCTGGCGTCGCGCCGCAAAGAAGGGCCCAGAACATAAGAAAACATCCTCTAATGAAGGTCTCACACGGGTGTTCCCTAACCGTTGTCGATACGTCCACTTGGGGATCGGTATGATGGACCAAATGGAATTTCCATAAGGGCTTTAACTTATGCATGGTCACGTGATACCCATATTCGCACAAGTCAAGCATGAAGAACAGCGATATGTCGAAAACCCAATGATTATTGTGGCCCGGCAAGAGGTAGATTAAACCAATATGGTGACCGGTAACGTAATTTGACAGGCCAATCAATCCAGGCGTAAGGGCCAATTGAATGGTTAGTGCCGTCAGAAGAAATGAAGCGTTGGTCTTCAAGTGAACCCATTTGACATGGGCCTTATCCCAGCAATAGATCAACTCTGCAAGCCATAGCATGATCAGGATACCACCGTAAAAATAACACTCATTTGTTGAAGCTTTGAATACAAAGCCTTTGGTAAATGAATCAGGGTGCATAGAGGAAACTATTTAATTTTTAAAGCAAGAGATATGATGTCACTTTTAAGCCCGTTCGACCGTGAATAATGCCCGTAACGTAGCTCCAGACTTGCCAGCGAAGGAATACCAAAAACTCCTTTGGGTGGTGATAGTCTTAAGTTAAGACCCACGAAACCGCTGGTTAAGGTCGACAGGTCATAATCGCTAGTATAGTACAAGTCTTTGGGGTTATGAAGGCCGTAAGGATTAAAATAACGTGTGCCGAGCTGATTATTGTACCGGAAGAACGGACTTAAAGAAAAGAAAGAAGTTACTTTAACAGGCAGTTCAAGCTCGGCCGTTTGAGCCTTGATTCCCCAATTGTCGGCGTAATAGCGATAAAAGGCCCGAATAAGAAGATGATCTCCCGCAAAATAGCTGAGTCTGGCAGATACAGGGAATTTATAGCGGGTAGCTGGAAGATTTTCAACCCGCTCAGAGCCGTCTGTAAAGTAATCGCGCTGATATTTCGTAGCGAGCAAGCCAAGCTGGTAGGCCGGCTCAATAGTTAGGGAAGCCTGAAAGCGCTGGTTGATTACCTGGGTCATACTGAGTGACGCGCTAAAGGAATTTCTCGGCTTATGGTCCACTGGCCTAGGGTCAACCTGCGCGCCAGAGCCATAACCTGGTGGCCTAAGCTCAACAGGCAGTATAACGAGCCAAGTGTCAAGAAAGGCCTGAAGCTTAAAATTGACTTCTGTGTTCTTATCTCGGGATACCCGCGTCAGTTGCATTGCCCCGCCAAAGGACTGGTAGTCATACTCCTGCGAATAAGACGCGGTGAAACCTATCGCATTTTGTGTTTGCGGGTTAGAAAGCGTCCAGTTGACTGAAGGATAGACCCGCGTATCAGACCTGGAGGCCGATGAGGTACCAAAAGGGTCGATCTTATCAGAAGAGGCCGACGTGTAGTGATCAACTCCGAGTTCAAACAGAAAAGTATTCTTATTAGACCCGCGGGTAAGCCTGGAGATTTGGAGATCGATCGTATTGGCAAAGTCGGTGAGCTTCTCGGTGCCAACCCCTCCGGTGACGGCCGAATGGTTTCCATTCTGATGATAATAGGCCGAGACAAAGTTAATTTCTTCGAAAGTCAGTTTTCTTGCCTTATACGTACTGCTGTCATCGCTCGCTGCCGGTTTTGTCTGCGCATAACTGGTAAGTATTGATAGATAGAAAAAAATTGCTGAAAAATATAGTTTCCGCATGTATGTCCGACAAACAAGTCTATTAAGAGATTCTGAAATTCAAATGAAATCCGTCTCTTAAAAGCAAAATTCAGGCTTGTGTTGTGGTTGGAAACACAAACCTGAAGGTACTTCCTATTCCCTCGAAACTGCTCACTTCAATGTCAATGTGATGAAATTTTGCGATCGTGGTGACGATTGCAAGGCCAAGACCATAACTGTCTTCCATAGTCGGTATCGCTTTCTTTTTCGAACGTGAAAAAAGAACCGGCAACCTATCCTGAGGTATGCCTATGCCGGTATCTTCAACTTCGAGGCAATAGAGTCCGCGGCGTACAATCGCCCTTACCGTTACCTTTCCATACAAGCGGTTGTATTTGATGGCATTGTTTATTATATTAAAAATCATGTTGAATAGCAGGACTTGGTTTACCCGGGTCAGGACCCAGGTTGGGGGGATCTCTGCTGTCCATGTAATGAATTTTTGTTCAACCAGAATAAGTAACTCCTCATGCACTTCGCCTATAAGGCTTAATACCTGTACACGGTCTTGCTTCTCAAACTGATCATTCTCAATTTGAGAGATCACTAAAAATGTGTTTATCGTGGCTTTAAGCCGGTTTACGATCTTTTGCATTCCCAGTAACCTGACCTTGAGGTCATGACTAACTTTCTCGTGGCTAAAAAGATTTTCGATTTTTGACTGCAAGATCGATATTGGTGTCAAAAGTTCGTGAGACGTATTGGATATAAACTCCCTTTCCTTCTCGAATTTGCTTTCAATGGTTCCCATGAGGTTTTGAATGCTGATATCGAGATAGTTGAAATCAGATGTAGTCGTTTTAACCGGCTGGCTCTTTATCGGCTGGGGAAACGATGAATTAAGAAGCCTAGTCTTGATGATCAGATCAAGAGGTCTTAAAACGTAACTTGAATAGAATAAGTCTGCAACGGTAGTTACTACCACCATCGCGAGCATAATGCCCAGTCCAATGTGTTCGAGCGGCGCTGTTATTTCACGCATCGAACTTACACTCTTTCCAATTTCAAGAACATACCTTTGCTTTAGGTCGCCAAATCCATGAATTAAAATGCGATACAATACGGTGTCCTGTTCAATGATCCTTTTTTCGGTGACGATCCTGTCCTTGCCCGGCTTAAGATCAGAAACGTCAAGGCTTATATACTCATCTTTCAAAGGAGTGTAACTGCCATAAGATTCACCGTTCTTAATGTAATTCTGTATGCCTAGGTTTTGTATGATTTGAATTATTTTTTGCTTTTGCTGGAGGAGCCTGTCATCGGTATAACTAAAATTTATTCGGTGGATGACACCAGGCAAAATGAGAAAGAAAAACAAAACAATCATCAGTTTTGATAGCGTATTAAACAGAATGAGCTTCGAATGCAGCTTCACTAGGCTATCCTGATTCGGTAGCCGAGCCCACGGACAGTCTCAAGCCAGTCGCAGGAGGCATAAGCGGACAATTTGCGTCTTAAATTTTTGATGTGTGCGTCAATGTAATTTGAGTCGCTGTCAATGGTGAGCATGCTACCCCATATATGTTCGCTGAGCTGGGAACGGGTCAATGTTCTGTTCTTGTATAAGATTAAATATGAAATAAGGTCATACTCTTTTTTTGTGATCGTTTCAATGATTTGGCCACTATGGGAAATAGTGCGTTCCGAAAGATTAATCTCAAAAGGGCCTAACGCAAGAACTTGCTGCTGCAAACCGAATTTTCTCCGGGTGATCGCTTGCATACGGCTTTGAAGCTCATGCAACGAAAATGGTTTAGCGAGGTAATCATCGGCCCCAAGATTTAAGCCCCTGATACGATCAGCAACTTCGCCCCTGGCTGTAAGAATTATGCAGATTGCGTCTGGATTAATTTTTTTAGCTTCTATTAACAAATCTAATCCTTCATATTCTGGTAGGCCTAGGTCAAGCAAAATGAAATCATAGCGGTTTTCGGCAATTCTTTGGGAGGCCTGTTTTCCGTTGAGGGTTAGTTCACAAATGTAGTTGCAGTTCTTAAGAAATAGTTCGACCTCGGCCCCGAGGTCTTTCTCGTCTTCAATGATGAGGACATTCATTTAGGCTCAGAAAAACAGGTAATAGAATCTCAAATACCAGAAAGACTCTCGGCGGTTTCGTAGCGTTCGCTCGACATTAACAGGTACCGAGTATTTATACGATGCTTCAATCGTGTAGTGGGGGCGGTTGTAAGCCAAGGGAACCCGCAAGCTGTAGTTCAAAGGAGTGAATTCGGTATTTCTTCGCTGGTCGAAGCTTGCTTCGCTGTCCAGGTTCTTATTTGTACGTGCACCGGCGAAGTCGTCATTAAACTGCTGGACAAAATTTTGAGTTCCGTAAATGACGCTGATAGAGGGTATCAGAGTCAAATAATCACGATTGTCAACTAACCTGTGCAGCATTTCAAAACGCCTTGAGGCCGAACCTGTTAGAAATATATCACTGGCCTTGCCAAAAAGGTAGTCGGCAGTAAGACTCACTTTTACAATTCCAAGATCGGCTGTGTTTTTTAGATCAAGGTCATTGAGCGAATTAGACTTGATGATCTTGATATGTTTGTCTGTAAAGAAATGGGTATAACTAACGTTTCCAGAAAGCCACCCAGTCAGTCTATACAGAAAGCCGGCACCGGCGTCAAGCTCATTCACAAATGGTGAGCTGCTTGTAATGTGCCATACCGACCCATACGCGAAGAAGCCATTCTTTGAATTATAAACAATATCTGTTGAGTAGTAAGGGAACGTCGTAGGGCTTGTTCGGCCAAAAAAAATCGCATCACTTCCTCTGTTAATACCGATTACCAGCGATTTCTTCTTCACAATCGAGTCAGTTGCTGTCGAGTCTTGAAATACCTCCTTACCCCAAGCAGAGGAAAAGAGATGCAAGCTTATCACAAGCAGGCCTAACTTCATGCCATATATGAATTGAGATTGTCGCACGGTGGTTAGTTACTATTAATTCTGGGAATTTCTGGGGGCCGGTCAAGTCCCTGCGGTCTTTTATCCTGGCGCCGCCGGATAGTGACCGAATCGGGCTTTTCGGGTTTGAAATGGTGATGTGCTCGAGCCACCTCTTTAATGTAGGGCTTACCTCCATTCTGCTGTTTCGTGCCATTTTGCTTTGAATGCCTCAAGGTATCAATGCCGCGCGTGGTGTCACGAATTAGGTTTAGAAACGCTGCGAGCAAAACAAGCCCTAAAATCTTAAACATTTAGAGCAGTGTATTCAGCCAGGGCCGCATGATACTGGGAAGGAATCGTCAGGGAAGCTTTACGGTGCGATAAAGTGCGGGGCTAAAAGTGGGGACAGTCGAACCATACGTAGTGTTGATCACTTTGATGTATTCATTAGCGACGATTGCGTAGCCCCTTGGGGTGAGGTGAATACCGTCAAGTGAAAATACACCGCCGGTGATGTAAGATAAAGAGACCTTTGCTCCGTCAACCATGTAATTACCCTGGGCTATTTGCCCAAGAACCTTATTGATGTTAAGCAAACCGAGTTTCCCAGGATTAGCTGTGACAAGGCTGGCAATTGTTTGGTTATAGCCTGCAATAGCCGTGCGGGTGAGTGCCACCTCAGCCGAGTCAAGCACTTCACTGTTTCTAAGCGGATTATATGGTGAAAAGCCTTTTGGGCCGGTAGGACCTGTGATACCTATCGAGTCGACGGTAAGGACAACAAGGTCACTGGCTGTCGCAGTACGAACAGCTCCCGTACTGGTGGTGATATAAAGAGGAGGCAGCGGTTTGTTAGCGCCGGCAGCAGCGGTTCGGATGGCTGCAACAGTTTTAGTCGTAAAGTATGGGGTGAGGGTTACATCGGGAATCGTGCAAAGCACCCCTTTAGCTCCGGTAACCAGAAGCTGGCTAATGAAGGTTCCATATAAAGACGCAAAGGCATTTTGCGGGGTTAAGGGGTTGTTCGCATCAGTACCCCCGGCGGTAGCATAAAGAAGGGCATCATTGCTTCCCAGCCAGCAGGTAAAAAAGGTCGGCTTGCTGTCCAGCACTTTTTGCTGATAATTTGTAGTGCCAATCTCACCTGTCGCTAAAAGACGCTCGAAATAAGGGTTAGCGAAGGCCAGCTGGGGGGCGGTGATCTGGATGAGCTTAATCCCTGGAACACCTAAGTTGTTTACCGGGTCAGAGTATCTTGCAAGTTGAGGCGTCTTCTTGTCAAGGAGATAACCCACGATGGCAAGATTATTCGTTATTTTTCCCAAAACCGGGACGCCCTTTTGGCTTACGCTATCAAGTTTGAGGTATCCGGACCCGTTAAACTGCGTGCCGCCAAATAGCGGCTGCACAAAAGTTCCTGACCGCAGCTGCGCGAGCTGCCGCGCGATCATTGACGGATAGCTGTTTTGCTGTCCCTCAAGGTAAAGTCCACCATCAGCGTAACCGGCTGTAAGTGAGTTTCCAATCGAAACGTACTTCGTAAAATCTGCGCTCCCCTGACCCGGTGTAGGAACATCGATGCTGGCCTTACATGAGAACAGCAAAACACACACTCCTGCTAAGGCACTAAGGCGCCCCTGGTGCCATTTAACTTGTCGACGTAGAAGTTGTTTCATAGCAGCACGATCATAGCAGGGTTCAAAACCAACATTAAAACCGGTATGCACAGGAAATACCTGGGATATATGCGTTTGTTTTAAAGGTACCCGAAAAGTTAGTCTCAAGGTTGGTTTGAGTACGTTTTAGGATATTTACATAAAGGAATGAGGCGTCGATCATAAAACGTTTATTGACCGTGTAACCCATCCCTGCCGAAAGTTCGATTCGATCTGCGTCGGGGCTTTCGGGCGTAACATAACCTGTTTTTACTGCAGTCGCACCGTAAGTGAAGCCTGCTCTCAAAAAAAGACCCGGTCTTAATTCAAACTGCGTACCGGCCCTCAGATCATACGAATCCTGATAATTTCTTGGACTTATGCTGTTTGTGAGCAGTGGGGTTTGCGTTTTATAATCGAATTCAAGCGCTTTGTAAGAACTCCAGTTAACGAGATCCACTTCGGCAGTCACCAGCCATTTTTTTGTCGGGGTATAACCAGCACCCAGGCTCAATGTTGATGGAAGATCCAGTGTATTTTTGTATTGATTTGGCGAAGGAAAGCTTGAAGCAAGGGAAGGGGGTACGTTAAAAGTCGCGGTTCCATTCTTAGTCTTAATGTGCACGCCAGAACGAAAGCTTAATCCTAGCGTAAGATCTGGCCCTGGTTTATAAAACAAGCCCGCATTAAAACCCGATCCAACAGCGTTTCCATTGAGCCTTGCCCGACCGTCGCGCTCCATTATATCCGTAGCAGGAATAGCGCGCTGCAGATCCACAGTCCCGGTCCCAAGCACGTAGCCCAATCCAAATCCCCAACGAGGCGAAATCTGATAGCTTACAGTAGGTTGATAGAAAAGTGATCGTAGCGTAAGGTCCTGGACTAAATATTTGCCTTGCCAGGAGGGATCCCACTTTGAAGAACCGCCAAATGGCGTATAAATTCCTAGTCCAATCTTAAATTTCTTGTTATGAAGACAGTAGGCGGCAAAGGCCGAAAAGGGAGGCGATGTTGTACCAAAGTTCGTTTTGTAAGTAGAAGGAGAAAGGCCCGCAAAACCGACCCTTAAAAAGAGGGGGCTAATACCGGCCATCACGGCGTTTTCTTTTTGAAACACCAGTGCACCTGGGTTGTAAACTATGCTGGCCGCATCGATCGAAGTTCCAGTGCCGGCGCCACCCATCGAAATTTGCTTTTGACCGTGAAGATTCACTTGAAATCCCTGCGAAAAACAAGGCAACGCGCTTACGGAGAAGCTTACGATAAAACAAACAGCACTTAAAATAGTTTTCTTATCCAGCTTCACCGTCTTATATAACCGAGTTAATCTAAGTTAATATTATTTTGATGCCTGAGCTCATGAATTAACTGCACGAACGAACTTCATGAATTAACTTTAATACCTTCGTGCTTTCTTTTGGATCTATCCAGGTATAGTCTTCCTGGCTCCTAAACCAGGTCAACTGCCGCTTAGCGAAGTTTCGGGTGTGCTGTTTAATCTGTGATGTGGCTTCCTTGAGGGAATACTGGCCTTCCAGGTGAGCAAAGACTTCTTTATAGCCAACCGTTTGAAGCGCGTTCAAGTGCCTAGACTCATAAAGTGTTTGGGCTTCATCGAGAAGTCCTGATTTGATCATTTGGTCGGTTCGTAAAGCGATTCCTTCATAAAGGGCTGATCTGCCTGGAAATACACAAAATTTAATACAATCGAATGCCCGTTCCGCTGCAGTTTGACATTTAAAACTGCTGTACGCTTTTCCCGAGGACAAGCTAACTTCCAGGGCACGCAAAACACGCTGGGGATTATTGAGATCAATATTTTGATGAGTCGCCGGGTCGAGTTCCAACAGGAGATGCTTTAAATGGTCAAGGCCGCTGTCTTTTAGTTCCGCATTCAAAGAATCCCGAATTCCAGGCTTAACCGGCGGAAAATGGTCAAGTCCGCTCGTTACCGCCTTAATATAAAGGCCCGAGCCGCCTACCAAAACTTGTACCGGGTTTCTTTCAAAGAGAAGATCAAGAGCGCTAACAGCGGCGGCGCCAAAGTCACCGGCGCTAAAATGGTCAACAATCGAATGGGAGCTAATAAAGTGGTGCTTTACTTTGGCAAGATCTTCGGGAAAAGGCTGGGCCGTACCAATTTTAAGTTCCCGAAATACCTGACGCGAGTCGGCAGATACAATCTCTGCTTGAAGCTTCGCCGCAATGTTGATGGCGAGGGCAGTTTTACCCGCAGCCGTTGGTCCGCCTATCACTACGAGCAGCCTTCGCTGACTGGAGCGGGTCTTAGTAATCTTCTTTATAATCTTCTTTTCCCCGGTGGTCCTCATCAGGATCTAATCCAAAGCTCCCAAAGTCATCTTCGCCACCTTCGGCCGTCTCAGAAACATCACCCGAGCCTTGACCTTCTTCCTCGACATCAAGGGACGACGTCCCCACCAGGGTCTTCTCGTCATCTTCGTCAAGTACGTCGTCAGTTCCAAGGTCAGCGATCGAAAAGGCGTTTACTGTCTCGTTTTCTTCGGTTTCTTCGGCAAGGAGTGCAGCTATACCCGGGGGTTCGTCGGTCTTTGGAATAACGACAGGTGCTGAGCTAAACTGACGGGGTGGTTCACCTGAACTTTTGAGCACGGCGGGATAGGTAAGTTTGGGATCGGCCTCGATGAGGATACGCACTAATTCAACGTGAAAGTCGAACGGCCTGTCAAAGTTAGAGGTATAATAAAATTTCTGATGCGGGTCTTCGATAAAGTTAAGCAGCTTGGAGTTACTCATTAAGGCGATGTTTAAAGCCTCCTTTTTTTCATTGGGGTAAATTGTTATCTCCTGTCCCTTGTGCCACTGATCATTGCTGCTGTAAAATGAGGAGGGTACGTCGGGTTTGTAGCCGATGGAGCGGTGAATGGCCAGGTGAAGATCTTCAAACGTCTGATTCGAACGAATATCTATCTCCCGGGTAACATCGTAATCCTCGAAGGAGACTTTAAATTTATAGATCGCCATGCTAAGTGTAGAGATGTAAAAATAAGGAATTAGTTTTTAGGTCAAAAATGGCTGCAAACCCATTTCCTGCCCTTTTTTGAGCAACAGCTTCAAGGCGGCGTCCCTTTCATTGGCAATTTCACCGTCAAGGATCGCTTCTCTGATAATATTTTTGAGCTGCCCTACTTCTCTTCCCTCTTTTATCCTAAAAATGTCCATGATATCGCTGCCGCTCAAAGGGGGCTGCCAGTTTCTAACGCGATCCCGTTCTTCAACCTGCTTGAGTTTTGTACGTACCAGCTCAAAATTATCTCTGTATTTGCGCGCCCTATACTCATTTTTTGTGGTCACATCACTGTGGCACAAGATCATTAGTGAGTCGATCGCATCACCCGCTTCGAATAATAAGCGTCTTACTGCTGAGTCCGTGACTGTTTCCCGGGCAAGAACAATTGGCCTGAGGTGAAGAAGCACCAGCTTCTCGACCAGCTTCATATGTTCACCCATAGGAAGATGAAATTTGCTAAAGATCTTCGAAACCATTCGGGATCCTTTGTCTTCGTGTCCATGGAAACTGAAGCCATTCTGCTTGTCAAACCTTTTTGTTACCGGTTTGGCGATATCGTGTAGTATCGCTGCCCAGCGCAGCCAAAGATCCTCAGAATGCCGGCTAACATTGTCAAGAACATCCAGCGTATGATAGAAATTGTCTTTGTGCGATTTGCCTTCTATGATGTCGACCCCTTGCAAGTTTTCCATTTCTGGGAAAATAATACGCAGCAGGCCCGAATTAAAAAGATGCTTAAATCCTATGGACGGTACGGGCGAAAGAATGATCTTGTTTAGCTCATCGCGTATGCGCTCTGCCGAAATGATTGAAATTCTTTCCCTGCAACTGCGTATAGCTTCAAAGGACGACGTTTCAATCGAGAAGCCGAGCTGGCTTGCCAATCGTATGGCCCTCAGCATACGAAGGGGATCGTCCGAATAGGTCGTAACCGGGTCAAGCGGTGTTTTGATCAATTTATTGCTCAAGTCCTCAAGGCCCCCAAAGAGATCAATTACCTCACTGGTACCGGAAGGGCCAGGCGGAAGCTGCGCGGCAAGGGCGTTTATGGTAAAGTCACGGCGGGCAAGGTCTTCATCGAGCGTGCCATCCTCGACGATGGGCTTGCGGCTATCGGCGCGGTAAGACTCCTTTCGTGCGCCAACAAACTCGACCTCAAGTCCTTCGAGATCGACCCGGGCGGTACCAAACGATTTAAAGACTGTGAGATTCGCCTTTTCAGGACTACGTTTTACGAACTCCTGCGCAAATTCAATTCCGCTTCCTAATACAACGACATCAATATCGGCCGAATTTCGTTGCAGCAGCCTGTCCCTTACGTACCCGCCGACGACGTAAGCTTTTATGTCCAGTTGCACCGAAGTCTTGCCTATCGTTCTAAAAACCGTTTCGTCAAGACGCAGATCCATGTCACTTAACATTGTTTAGCGCCTAAGGAATGAAAACGTACCGTTCAGGTCGATCCTAACAATGGTCGAGGCCTTACCGGTCATTCTGGCAACCGTTTGCTGGGGGAAGACAAAATCTGTCGCCGCCGTGATAGTAGGGTCGATGTCCTCAAAACCAACTGCTGCCCGAGCGCCGCTCAGGTTTGCAGATGTACTCAGCAGCGGACCCCTGAGCTCATTGATAAGTTTATGGCAAAAGCCGTCTTTCACCACGCGAACCGCAAGACTTCCGTTTGGTCCAAGAACCGAGGGTGCGACATGGGAAGCGTTCTCGAGCACAATTGTGATCGGATCTTCAGCGAAATCGATCAGATCGAAGGCTACACTGGGAACATCTTTAACATACTGCTCAATATGTGCGGCATTACTCAAGAGGACGATAAAGCTTTTGCCCTTACTTCTTTGCTTTAAAGCGATGATCTTTTGAACGGCAGACTCGTTCCTAGGATCGCAGCCGAGCGCCCATAACGTATCACTTGGGTAGAGCATGGTGCCCCCTGAGTGATAAACCTCGCTGACCGTCTTCAATCTGTCACCATTCAAAGCTTCATATTCCCGCAGTGAACCTATATATCTCCATTAGCTGGGCGCTGAGCTTACCGGGAGTAAAATTTTGGGCAAAGCTACGACCTCTCAAAACCATTTTCTCTCTTTTTGAAGCGTTTTCGTAGACGGTTTGGATGTGGGTCGCAAGAGCATGAGGATCATCGGGGTCGGTATAAAGGCTATCTGGACCACCGGCTTCTGAAAAACAAGAGCCGGTAGAGCTTACCACAGGTAAGCTAGAATTTAAGGCTTCAATGATCGGAATGCCAAAACCTTCAAATCGCGAGGGGTAAACAAACAGGAACGCATTCTGATACACTAGGGGCAAGTCGCTTTGTGGTACATAAGCGTGATAGTGAATTTGGGATTCCAGCTGGTTTTCGATCATAAATTCCTGCAGCAAGTCCCAGTAATTGGTCTTTTTCCCTACCAGTACCACCGGTAACTTACTGCGCTCACCCCCAGACCGTTCCTTAAGTATCACCAGCGCCTGTAGAATAAGCAGTTGATTTTTTCGCTCTTCAAGGGTAGCGACACAGAGAATATAGTTTGATGGAAGTGCGTAGAGTTGCTTTACCCTTTGGTGCTCGCCCAGTGAATAAATACGACCAAAGCTTGAGTCGCAAGCTTGGTATACAACCTTGACCTTGCTCGCCGGATAATTCATATAGCCCTCGAGATCGCTCTTGGTTTGCTCGCTGATTGCGATAACCTGGTCTGCAACTTTGAGTGCATGCCTCAATTTGAACAAATAGAGCGCCCTATCGACAACTTTATAGTATTGCGGAAAGCGCAAAAAAATGAGATCATGAACCGTGAGAACAAATTTGATTTTTCCAGGCTTAACGAATGGCAATTCACCCGATAGGCCATGGTAAAGGTCGAGCTGGTCTTTCACCAACTGATCGCTGATTCCAAAAGACCTCCACAATGCACCAAAGTTTTCCCACAGGGCGGGCGGTAATTGTATGGAAGGACCCTTCCACCCCGTTGCAGCTTTCGGCCCTACTGGGGAGTAAAACACATAGGAATCACCGGGAAAAGCAAACGTCAGATTTTTTATGAGTGTACGGCTATAATTTCCAAGGCCACTTAAATTAACGGCCGCTCTTTTGGCGTCGAATCCAATGCGCATTCTTTAGACAGCCACATTATAATCCCTCAAGGCGGCATTTAACGATGTTTTTTGATCGGTGGATTCCTTTCGGGTGCCAATTATAAGGGCGCATGGAACCTGATATTCACCGGCCGGGAACTTTTTGCCATAAGAGCCCGGTATAACGACCGAACGGGCCGGCACCCTGCCCCTGTGCTCAATGGCGGCCGGGCCGGTAACATCAATTATGCGTGTTGATTGGGTGAGAACCACACCTGCCCCGAGCACCGCCTCATGTTCAACATGAACGCCTTCCACAACAATTACCCTTGAGCCTATAAAGCAATGATCTTCAATGATCACCGGTGAGGCCTGGACAGGTTCCAGGACGCCGCCGATCCCGACGCCGCCACTCAAATGCACATACTTGCCAATTTGCGCGCAGGAACCGACCGTAGCCCAGGTATCCACCATGGTCCCTTCATCCACATACGCGCCAATATTTACATAACCCGGCATGAGGATCACCCCTTTTCCAAGGAACGAGCCATATCGGGCGATCCCGTTGGGCACCGCCCGCACACCCATTTTTTTAAAATCGTGCTTGATCTGTATTTTGTCATACCACACAAAGGGCCCGGCTTTGATCTCTTCATTTTCCTTGATTGAAAAATAAAGCAGAACCGCTTTTTTCACCCATTCGTTGACGTGCCAGGTGTTTAGAGAGGGTTGGGCGACCCGTAATTCTCCCCGGTCCAGCATCGCTATAACGTTCTCGACGACATCCTTTACATCGGTATTGTTAAGCATTGCCCGGTTTTCCCAGGCTTTTTCGACGGTTTCTTTTAACGCTCCCTTCATTGTAACTGCGAATCTATGCAATTAGCTGATTTCGTATGGCCATCGTGACGTACGCTGTAGTGATGTAAATTTGCACTCATGCGTATTGATAAATACCTGTGGGCAATTCGCCTTTTTAAAACACGAAGCTTGGCCACTGAGGCCTGCCGAACAGGAAGGGTGAAATTAAATGGGACAACAACCATCAAAGCAAGCCATGAAGTTAAACCAGGTGAGGAGCTAGCGATTCAGAAAGGGGCCGAAAAAAAAATCATCAAAGTAACGGCTTTACTGCCAAACAGGGTAGAGGCAAAGCTGGCCATTAATTTCTATGAGGATCGTAGTCCAGTACCTGATCCTGATGATGCCTTTTCAATCTATCATAAACCGGTTTTCCTAAGAGATAAGGGTTCTGGTCGCCCAACGAAGAAGCAAAGACGCGACATGACCGGCCTGCGCGATGAAGAAGACTAACTCAGAAGTTTACCCCCGAGTTGGGTAAGATCAGGATATTTTCATCCCGCACCGAACGTCTCATCGCAATCGGGGGAGTGATCAATCCGTACTTAATTTTTTATTTTAATATTTATATTACAATTAATTCCTATACTTGTTGTGTTAGATCAGACATAATGGCGTATGAAAACGAAAACTTTAAAAGGGGCAGAAGGGTCGAAGGCGAACAGCTTGCTCTTAATGGTCTTGAAAAAAATCATGTTACTGTACGGCAAATCGATCCCAAGACAGGCCGCGAGGGTGCCACGATACCTGATGCCTTTAAAAATGAAGGAAAATCTACGACAGAGATCAAGAATGTAAATACGCAAACGCTCACAAGGCAGCTACGTCTGCAAGAGAATTTTTCGACTGAACGAGGGTTTAAGCCCGAATTATTAATTAATTCAGGTGCACAAATCTCCAAACAACTGGGCAATTCGGCTTTTGTCATTAAGACTTATGATAATCCAGCCTATAAGAATTTGGAAACTTCAAGTCTTAGTAATATACCTGAACAAGCACAAATTAATTCAGAACTTAAACCTGGTTGAATATGGAAAAGTTGATACAGAATATTGTTGATCAGGCAGACTATTACCTGAAACACGCCGGCGAGTTTTTTCCTTTCGGCGCCGTAATTACAAAAACAGGCGAAATAAGACCTGTAAGCGTTCTGCTCGATCATGAAAGACCTGACGCGGCCGAGGTCCTCGACGGTTTACTCAAGCAATTAAGCAGCGGTCTTGCGGCTGGCGATTATTTGGCTGTAGGAATAGGTCTTCAGGTTTTACTCCAGCATACTCATGTAGAACCCCGACTCGAAGGCGGCATCTGCACCGCACTGGAGATCAGAGTGAGCGACTCAGTGACAAAACCTTTCCGGGTAATGGCCTTACCTTATGTGCAGGAAGAAACAGGCCGGGTAATCTTTGAAGAATTTTTACGTGTGAAAGAAAGCTAAGCTTGTAATAAATCTTTAGAGGCTTGACTAGTTGTAATTTATTTTACATTTAGTAGTGTAAGCTATAAACAAGCCTCTTGCAACTATTTTCAGAAAAAGATTTTATAACCGCGACAGGTATTGACCGTTTAGGTCTTCCTGCCCTGATTCCTCAGGTCATGCAAATGCTGCAGCTGACTAAAATCAATAAGATCTTCGACGATGCCGAAAGTGAAAAAGGAATCTGCTTCCTTGATGCTTTAATGAGAAATATGAACATATCCATGCGTGTTTCTGACGAGGATCTCGAAAGGATACCCGCCAGCGGGAGTTTTATCGCCGTGGCAAATCACCCATTCGGAGCCCTTGAAGGAATGATTTTTCTGAAAGCGTTTTGTACTCGAAGGGCCGATTTTAAGCTTCTGGCGAACTTTCTTCTCCACCGTGTACCTAATCTTCAGCAATTCCTCATACCGGTCAATCCTTTTGAAACGGTAAAAAGCGTGTCAAGCCTTAGCGGCACTAAACTCGCTATGGCAAGCCTCAGAGACGGTCATCCGTTGGGAATTTTCCCGGCGGGTGAAGTATCAAGTTTCAAATTGTCCTGTTTTCACGTAACAGATAAGCCCTGGAGCCCGGTTGTAGCGAAAATGATTTTAAAGGCCAAAGTGCCTGTCGTCCCGGTATACTTCCATGGTCATAATGGAATGCTTTTTCACATTCTTAGTCTGATCCATCCTAAGCTACGAATTGCAAAACTACCGTCTGAGTTTGCCAACAAAGAAGGGAGTACTATCAGGATGCGTATTGGAGCTCCGGTTGAGCCGGGTGAATTCGGAAAAATGGAGGTAAGAGAGCTGCTGACGTTTCTAAGGACGCGTACCTACCGTCTTTCATGCCCGTCAAAGCACTAGTCACGCACTAATCAAGTACTGATGCGCGGCTAACTTATTTTGCGCTAACGTTCTCTTTTGCATAGGCCTGGTTGAGCCCTTTCACTACTTCAGACGTAACATCTAAACCCTTGTCCCCATAGAGAAGATTACCTCCTTTTGAGTAAGTCATGACCATTTTATGCTTATTCACAAGACAATATTCCTTAAGATAAATTTGAACCTTATCGTATAGTCGGCTGTTAATATCTTGCTCTTCCTTGCCAAGCTGCTGGCTAAGGGTTTGCTGGTAGGTTTGGAGTTCCTGTTGTTTGCGCCCGAGTCTTTCTTCGGTCACTTTTTTCTGATCAGGCGTAAGATTGACCGCGTTCTTTTGGTATGCTTGAACCTCGGACTGGAAAGATCGTCCTTTGCGCTGCATATCGGCTTGAAGACGTTTTCCTTTATCTTGCATTTCAGCTCGAACCTTTTTGTAATAATCGTATTTACTAAGCAGCGAATCTGAGTCCACATAGACAACGGGTTCACTGGCCGGCTCATAACCGGTTTGACTAGTAACCGGCTGGCCATTTGCCACTTTGTCTGCTCTAACCGGGCCGCTCGCAGCAGACAAGTTTGCCGGTGCCAGATTGTGCTGGTTACAACCTAAGGAGAATAGTAAAGCGACGGTCAGCGCAAGGGGAATTGCCGTTTTAGCTGCGAAGATTTTCATTGATGGAGTCTGATTCAAAATTGGATTTCTGACACTATTTAACGCTGGTTTACCCGTGCGAAACAAGGCAAAATGCGCTTTAATGCTATATTTTCGGTATATTTGAGGTTAAATGTACGTCGAATGGATCAGGAGCTCGTAATCAAAAATGACATAAATTCTTACTCTGCAGACAATATACAGGTTCTTGAAGGTTTAGAGGCTGTTCGCAAGCGGCCCGCTATGTATATAGGAGATATCGGATTCAAAGGTCTTCACCACTTAGTCTATGAAGTCGTGGACAATTCGATCGATGAAGCTCTAGCCGGCTACTGTGACGACATCCAAGTTTTTATCCATGCCGACAACTCAATAACAGTAAAAGACAATGGCCGGGGTATACCAACCGGCATCCATACGAAAGAACAGCGCTCGGCTCTTGAAGTGGTGATGACCGTACTTCACGCGGGTGGTAAATTTGACAAGGATACCTACAAAGTCTCTGGCGGCCTTCATGGTGTCGGTGTTTCCTGCGTGAACGCCCTGAGCAAGCATCTTCTCGTGAAGGTGTTCAGAGAAGGGAAGATATGGGTTCAGGAATATTCCTGCGGTAAGCCGCTTTACCCCGTCAAATCGATCGGTGATTCATTAAAGACTGGTACCGAAGTCACGTTTTACCCGGATGATAGCATCTTTATAGCCCTGGAATATAAGTACGATACGCTTGCCGCCCGTTTGCGTGAGCTGGCCTTCCTCAATAAGGGGATAAGCCTCCATCTGACCGACGAGCGTGAAATAAATGAGGCCGGCAAACATGTGACCGAGCTATTTCATTCAGAGGGCGGTCTAAGGGAATTTGTTGCTTACCTGGATGGGACCCGTATACCCCTTATTCCGCAGCCTATCTATATGGAAGGCAACAAGCAGGGAATACCGGTGGAACTTGCTATGCAGTACAACGACACTTATACTGAAAATATCCATTCTTATGTAAATAACATCAATACGATCGAGGGCGGTACGCATGTCGCGGGATTCAGAAGAGGATTGACTCGAACGCTCAAATCCTATGCAGAGCGTGAAAACCTCTTAAAGAATCTTAAGATAGAGATAACAGGCGACGACTTTAGAGAAGGCCTTACTGCAGTCATATCTGTGAAAGTGCAGGAACCTCAATTTGAAGGGCAAACAAAGACCAAGCTTGGGAATAACGAGGTGATGGGAGCAGTGGATATTGCGATTGGCGAAATGCTGAGCAACTATCTGGAGGAGCATCCCCGTGAAGCGAGAGCTATTGTTGGAAAGGTCGTTTTAGCGGCTACAGCCCGTGCCGCGGCCCGTAAGGCAAGAGAGATGGTGCAGCGCAAAAATGTTCTTACGGGGACAGGCTTGCCGGGTAAACTATCGGATTGTTCAGACAGCGACCCCGCGGTATGTGAACTCTACCTGGTCGAAGGCGACTCAGCCGGGGGTACGGCCAAGCAGGGACGTAACCGGGCCTTCCAGGCGATTTTACCCTTACGGGGAAAGATCCTTAACGTTGAAAAGGCCATGGAGCACCGTATCTATGAAAACGAAGAAATACGGAACATGTTCACGGCAATGGGAGTCAGTGTGGGGACGGTCGAAGATCACAAAGCCCTCAATATTGATAAGCTTCGTTATCATAAGATCATCATCATGACCGATGCCGACGTTGACGGTTCACATATCACCACGCTAATCTTAACCTTCTTTTTCAGGTATATGAAGGAGCTTATCGAATTTGGATACATCTATATAGCTTCACCGCCGCTCTACATGGTTAAGAAAGGCAAAGAGCAGCAATATTGCTGGAATGACGAAGAGCGTGATATCGCTATCAAGCGACTAGCCGGTGACGGTAAAGAGGAGAATGTCAACGTGCAGCGGTATAAAGGTTTGGGTGAGATGAACGCTGAGCAGCTTTGGGAAACTACAATGAACCCCGAAACCAGAACCCTCAAGCAGGTTACCATTGAAAACGCGGCCGAATGTGACCGTATATTCTCGATGCTCATGGGTGACGAGGTGCCTCCACGTAGGGAATTCATCGAAAAGAACGCGAAGTACGCCCGAATAGATGTTTAATTTAATCTGCAGAGCGATGCCAAAGGTCAAAATTTCTTGACAGGCGAAGCGTAAGGTGGGCATAATCGATACGTGCCTTAAACTTCTCAAGTACATCGTTCCCCAGTACCCCTTCAATCGCTAGAAGACCCGCGTTCCGGTAAGCTATATTGATGTGGCTAAGGTCAAGTAAAGCTGCCTTAAAATTGGCAAGATTAAAACGTCCGATGGACAACCCGCGTACAGTGGCTCGAAAGCTTTGCATGGAGGTGGTCCCAAGACCGGCTGAGACGCTGTCTGAATTTTCGATCACCAGCCCGGGCTGTATTTGTTTGATCAGTGCAAGATCAAAAACAGTAGCCGAAGCTCCCGTATCGAGAATGAGACCAAGGCTTAAACTGTTAAGTTTAAGGGTGACCTTAAGATGCATTCCATCTGATCCCAGGTCAATCCGATGTAGTGGAACAAAGGTGTGTTCGGTCAAACCGGGTTCATTCAATGCGCAGTAATGTCACACCATGCGGCGGGATTGTTACGCTATACCTAGCCTCTGTGGTTCCTAAAGCGGCTTGCCTCCATACATCCCTGATCTTTCTTCCTCTCGCGATCTTAAGCGTGGCCCATTCGATGGTAAGTTGTTTTGTAGCTGCCAGCATATTAAAGATACCAACCGCTTTATGTCCTCCTACAAGCGTTTTAACCCAAACCTGGTAACCTGCGTTATTTGCCTTTCTTCTCGCCTCGTTTCCTAATCTATCCTGATCGATTGCGATCACTTCATCGTTGGTCAGCAGATTCAGCGTGAAAGAGTCGATCGCGGTGACATCACAGCCTATCAGTAAAGGTGCCGAGAGCAAGGACCAAAGGCTTATGTGGGTATACTGCTCTTCGGGTGTTAACCTGGATGGGTGTAATGTTGGACCCCAGCCTACGTTGCCTACCACCAGCATGTCGGGATCGTTCCACCCACCGCCCGGCTTGGCAAAGCTGGCGATCGTGTCCTGATTAAAACCAATGGAGGACAAGCTGCCCCAGGTGTCGTTGATATCTCCCGTGGTTCGCCAGGAATTAGCGTCTATCCGGGCGCCCCATCTCCATACGTTACCCATCCCATACTGGCAAAGGCTATAATAGATATCCCGGCCGGTAGCCGCCAAAGCTTGCTGCATGGTGATGTAGGGCCGCATAAAATTTTCTACGGTCTTCTTGCGTGTGGTATCGATCCCGCCATACGAACACCAGTCGTATTTTATATAGTCGAATTTCCACTCTGCCCATGTTTTGGCATCCTGCCGTTCATGTTGCCAGCTTCCCAGGAAGTGGCCGCACGTATACGGGCCGGGAGAGCTGTATATACCGGCTTTGAATCCCTTCGAATGAATGTAGGCAGTAAGCTCATTCATATTCGGAAATTTCGAATTTGAGCGAATGTTACCCGCGGCGTCGCGGGTGCTATCCTCCCAGCCATCGTCAATATTTACATAGGTATAACCATGATCACGTAGGCCGCTGGCGACCATGGCATCAACTGCCTGCTTCACTTTTTCGCTATTAATGCTCAGGCCAAACGCGTTCCAGCTGTTCCAGCCCATGGCCGGGGTGAGCCCTATTTTGTTGCCCACTACAAGCAGTAGCTCACGGGAAGCGCGTCCTGCGCTATTCGTTACCTCGATAATCGTGCGATAATTACCGGGCCGGGTGCATTTACCGGTGATTAGCCCAGTTTGCGGGTCCAGGTGTAAGCCTAAGGGAAGACCGGTCGCCCGGTAGATCAAAGGGCGGGATCCCGTTGCCGCGATCGTATAGCTAAAGTCAGACCCTGATCTCAGGCCTGCAATATCGGCGCCATTGATCCTAGGCTTTGGTCCGGGTGCTGGAGTGAGGAGATAGGGGAGCTGAAATTCGGTGATCACCGGTTTCTTTGTCCGCGCCTCTTTGAAGGCAACGATGATTTTTGTTTCGGGCGTGTTTGGAGCGTCTACAACAACCTGCTTTGAAGTGTTGGCCTGGATGGTCACCAGACTGCTGTTGGTCGACACATTTTGCAAGCCCTTCATGACCCTTATGGTCAGTAATCCTTTAAATGCCATACTGCCTGAGTTCGACAAGGCAACTTGCTTTCTTACCCGATTTTTAGTACGTGTTTTAATAAAAGAGCACGGGCTTTGAGTTCCAATGGACAGCTGGTCGGTGATATCCAACATACGGATTGAGTAGGGCCCTTCAATCATGCCGCCATCCCCACCCGTGTCATTGACCCGCACTGAGAGAACGTTTTCCTTATCCCACAACAGGGCTGGGTTCCTAGTAGAGAGCACATACCTTCGTACAGTCATATACGAAGCTGAGGAATTGTCCTTTCGCAACCTATCTGCCGGGTCTCGCAGGATTTGCCCGTTCGAGCCAATCGGGACACCATTCAGGTAAGTGGTATCCTGGTCATCGATCTTGCCAAGTTCTATGATAATACTGTCCTGCAGTATGCTTTGATTTTTGAGAACTGCAGGCAATAAAAATCTCGCACGGTACCAAGCGATGCCGTCATACAGATAGCCCTGGCTTTCCCAGCTCGCGCCCACCGCGATCTTTTTCCAGGATTGATCATTGAAACCAGGATTCGCGTAATCAGGAACGTCTCCTGTCTTGAATTTCCAGCTTAGGGAACGCTGATCGATAGCATTTAACGCGCCCGGGGTGCTTTCTTGAGCGTTCGACCGTGAACATATTGCGAGGAAAAGAAGAAACTGGAAATATTTCAGGACGAACGCTTTAAATCAGGGCTTACTCGCTTGCGTTAAATTACCTCTTCTAAATCGTAAAGCAACATGAGACTAAAAAACTTCGCCAAGATTAACAAATACCCCCTGGGAATGCTTTCCGAACCCATAATCCAGCGCAATGTTGGTCTGAGAGAACTTATTCAATTTGATGCGTGCACCAAAGCCAAATGCCGGGTTGATCACCCGGATCTCCGTACGTAAATTTCGGGCAAAAGATTGGGCATTAGCGAACGCTACGGCCCCAAAAAGACCGTTACGGGTAATTGTCCACCGAAGCTCGCTTTCTAGGTAAAGCATTTGTTGTGCCCTAAATCTAGACACTATGTAACCACGGCCCGTATTGTTATAAGTATCTCCCCCTGTATTGGGAAGGTTAAAGAAGGGTGGCTTACCGGCGACCGTAAACCAGTCATAGTTCCAAAAGGCTAGAATGCTGTGTATGCTTTCTAGCTCCACGTATTTACGTGCATCCAGAATGAACGAACTCCAGTTGCTTCGGCTCCCCGCCGTCTTAAAATTGTCACGGTATGCCATACTCAAATAATAACCGTTGTCGGCATTCAGAGGGTTATGTCTTGAATCAAAAAGGAGATTAAGGCTTATACCTGCAGAACGTTCGTAATGGCCGCCCCCGTAGCGCCGAAAAGCCGTAATTCCTCGTGGTGGTTTAACTTCTTTTATATTGAAATAATAATCGTAATCGAAGCCTCCACCGGTATACAGATTGCGTGCGATCCTGCGCAGCAATAAGGTGTAAAGACGCAGGTAATTGTATTGGATGACGTACTCCTGGCTGGCCCTTGACCGACCTCCTAAGCCAAAAGTTGACTGGGGATACTGATACAGGCGCCAATCGGTGACAAAGTTGTATTTATTTTTGTCAAACCAGATGCTAGACTGAATGGGAAAAAGGATTTGGCCTTTTTGGGTGTATTCAATGCTGGTCGAAAGGGTGCTTAATCGAACGACCTCGGGGTCGTCGGTATAAAAAGCCGCATTCCCGCTTAAGATCCCTGCAAAACCGGTTTGAAGGGTGTAGCCGGCTGCGGGAATGGCGCTGAGATGGAGCCGGCTTGGTTTGCGGTAGGTATTCGAATCGGCCTTGTTGTGCCGGGGATGGAACACCCGGCGGCTAAGATCTATGAGATCGAGCTGCTGTTTGGCGCTGTCTCTGCGGTTAAGGCCGCCAATATCATGATGTGCGGCTGGCTTTCGAAAATAAGGCAGGGTGTCTGCTTTCGCTACCTCAGTATGCCCGATATCGACCGCACACGGCTCAAACGCTAAACCCGCCGTAGAGGCAAAGGAACTAAAACAAAGACAAACAAGACCAACAAGACTAATAAAAGCTTTCAGAGTTAGCCGGTGTTTACTTAAACAGTTCCATGCCGTCAAGTACATTCATCACTTCACGCACCGCCGCCGATGAACTGCTTACCAGGCCCATTTCTTCGTCATTAAGCTTAAGCTCAATAATCTGCTCAATACCGTTCTTTCCAAGTTTGACGGGTACACCGAGATAGACGTCCTTTTGCCCATATTCACCATCAAGCCATGCGCAAACGGGAAAAATTCGCTTTTGGTCCCGTACAACTGCTTCTACCATTTGAGCGACAGCTGCCCCGGGGGCGTACCAGGCCGAGGTTCCCATTAAATTAACGAGCTCACCCCCACCTTTCTTTGTCCGTTCAACGATCTTTTCTAGTTTATGGGTCTCGATCAGTTCGGTCACAGGAATACCGGCAACCGTCGTGTACCTGGGAAGCGGAACCATGGTGTCACCGTGGCCTCCCATTAAAACCGCTTGAATATCTTTTGGTGAGCAGTTAAGTTCGACCGCCAGAAAAGAGCGGTAACGCGCTGTATCGAGAATACCAGCCATGCCAAATACTCGTGCAGGCGATTGTTTCGCAGTGAGGTACGCGCAGTAGGTCATGACATCCAGGGGATTGGAAACTACGATGATTATGGCGTCGGGCGAGTGTGCGATTATTTCCTCGGTGACCGATTTAACAATCCCTGCATTGGTGGCAATAAGATCATCGCGGCTCATACCGGGCTTTCGCGGTAAACCCGAAGTGATCACGACGACATCGCTTCCTGCGGTTTTGCTGTAGTCATTTGTGGAGCTTGTGACGCGGGTATCAAATAAATTAATCGGTGATGACTGCCAGATATCTAGCGATTTGCCTTCGGCAATACCCTCCTTGATGTCCAAGAGGACAACCTCTGAAGCGAGTTCTTTGTGCGCGATAACGTTTGCACAGGTTGACCCAACATTACCTGCACCAATCACGGTAATTTTCATGTATTTCGAATTTAAGCATGTATTAATGACGTCATCAAAACGGATAACCAATAGCAATGTTGTAAACCAGGTTGTCCTTGAGCCAGGTACCGCTGGTAAAGTCGATCTTATCCACCACCCAGCGCTTACCGTCAGGAAGATAGGGAATACGCAGCGGAAAGGCAACGTCGAGCCGCAAGACGAAAAAACTTACATCTACCCGAACACCCAGGCCGGTTCCAACCGCGATGTCTTTCATAAAGCCCGGGGTAAACTCGGCACCTGGCTTTTGCCGGTCCTTGTTTTGAAGCCAAACATTGCCCGCGTCAACGAACAAAGCCCCTTTTACAACGCTAAACAAGTTGGTACGAAGTTCGGAGTTTGCTTCTAGCTTGATATCGCCCGGCTGGTCGGCCAGTACGTTATTCGTTAACCGGGTGTTGGGATAGTAGCTGCCCGGACCCAGCGATCTGGCTCTAAAGGCCCGTATGCTATTACTGCCGCCGCTAAAGAAAGCTTTGACATAGGGTAATGATGTGGAGTTCCCGTGGGTGTAACCAAAACCAAGGTCAAGCCGGTTCGCCCAGGTGACTCCAGATGAGAGTTTAAGATAGTCGCGGGTATCTAGTTCGATCTTGGCATACTGGGCATACGGCGTCGCGAAGATGCGGTGCTCGTGAAGGGTATCGGAGTGTCCCTGCAAAGCGCCAATCAGATTGCCAGAAAGATCCACATTCGCGTTAAAGTAATAGGTGTTTTTGAGGGTCGTCTCCAGCTGATTGCTATAGATGAAGGAATACGTCGAACCAATAAAAAACTGCGCCTCAAAACTTCGGGCAAGAACAGGATTCGCCCGCAGAATCGAGTCGAAGTAACGCTGAATCCCGCTGGGCCTCACATAAGTAACACTTACAGGATAAAGCTCATGCTGCTTTCTCGCCGATTCTTTCCACTGGTAGCCGTATAGAAACGTTCCGCTGTTGAGACTATACAGGCCGCCCCGGTGAACATAATTATAAGCAAGGGAAAACCGGGTTTTTGGAACGAAGGCATTCGTAGTTTCTAAGTTAAACGGCGTGACGAATCTTGGAATGTACAAGTCGGCAGAGGCGCCGTACAAGACCGAACTTCCCGCACCGGCCCGTGCTCCGCTGACTTGAGCTTCGAAACCGGCGTATGCGCTCAGCGCCAAAAGGTTAGCCGTACGGTTAAAATTCCGGTCCCGTAAAGTGAATTTTAAGATTCCGCCTTCATAATTATTTGACTTTGAGCTCCCCGTAATCTCGGTTCTTAAAGAATATTTTTGAAATGGTGTGAGATAATAGGTTCCATTTAACAAGCGGTTATTCTTACCGGTGTCTACATCCACATAACTGGCTTTCACGAATTTGAACAGTCCGAGATTGACCAGCCGGCTAAGGGTAATATTATGATCGTCCCTGTTATACAGGTCACCCTGTTTCAGAAAAATGCTTTTTTCAAGTACTCCCCAGCGAATGGTCTTTTCAGGGTCTATAAATCTGAAGCCGTGGATGTAAGCGGTGCCGGTATCTTTTCGAAGCGCATCGTCATTTGCAAGGGTATAGTTGGGGTAGACAAAGCTGTTTTTGATACGGTAAGGCACATTTGCTTTGTCTGGAGTCGCGTCTTTAATGACAACATCCATGTTTACCCGGTGGCCGCCGATCGAGGAATCAGTTTGTGCAAGTAAAAAATCAGGGCTAAAGTAGAAAAATCCTTCGGTCTTAAGTACCTGGTCTATGCGCGACCTCTCCGCTTTTATGGTTTCCAGGTTATAGAGATCGCCTTTATGGAGCAGGCTTTCGCCGGCGGTATGATTGATGGCGTTCGCCAGGGTATCCTTTGGATCGATGTCAGGATAGAGCACCTGATTTATCGTATACCCCGGGCCGGTTACATCAGTATAGACTACTTTAAGCATCCGGTTCTTCCCACTTGTATCTGCTTTAGAGGTAGCTAGAAAATAGCCGCCATTTTGGAGTCGGTTGGCTTGAATGGAGGTGTTTCGCCCAAGGTCGCTAACGTTGAAAAGCACCGGAGGCTCACCCCACTTGTCGTGCAATAGGTGGTTAAGTCCTTTTTTATGCGGTTTCGATATGCTCCAAAGGTATAAGGCCGGCCGGAGTCCCAAAAATGAGGAATTGGGCTTGGGGCGTATTAACGCCGTAAGTTCGGCCTGGAGGTTCTTTTGGTCCTTCACCTTAGGCCTTGAGGGGTTCACTTTCAACACCGCTCCGGTATAAAGGCTTCTTCCGGGGGGCAAGTGCTTGACATTAAAGCAGCCTTCTAGAAGAAGTATGATGAGGCACGCAAACGCATAGCAACGAAACCCCTGAACCTGTGGACGCACTTCCATGTTACTTACCAACACCAATACTATCCCTGGTGGCCTGTTTTCGAGACTTAAGCACCTTGGGTCCTACAGTCTCAGTGGTCTTGAAAGCATCTTTAAATTTGTTGTAATCAACGACGAACAGAAAACTCACACCGGTTTCAATGAATTGCCCTTCAACGAATTCTTCGGTCGCATTACGTCTGAATGCTCGTAACCGGTACCGCCCGTCACGGGACAAACGATACTCGACGTTGACGTCGCCAATTAACCCTGTAGCATTAGGATTGGTTGTCTGAGATCCTTCAAGATTGATATCGGTGCCGACACTTACACTCAGCCGGTCGTTAAAATTCTTGGTGGCGCCCACCTGAAGATCGGTCCGGGTTTGCTGCGTTCCGGTGGTGTAATTGTCCTGGCTGTTTAGGTTAAAATTTAGGTCAACGCCTTTTACAAGGCTTCCCGCGAGACTGTTAAGCTGCTGGCTTAAAAGTTTGCCGGCGCTTTGCCTTGCGACCAGCCCCGCATTTAGCCCACCGCCAGACTGACTTTGCAGCGGATTTTGACCCACAAACCGGTTAAGAAGAAGCAACGCGAATACCTGTTTGTTCAATTCATTCGGGTCCTGTTTAAGCTGGTCAAGCCTGGCTTTCACTTCGACGTTGAGGTTTGCTTCCTTTTCGGGAAGGTCAATGCTAAAGGTGATGGCAGGTTTAAGGAGCTCTCCTTTCATGATGAGATTTAGATTAAAAGGCAACTTTTGTTTGTATTTAGTTGCGGCAGCAGGGTCGCTCACCTGCTGTTCCATAAGGTCTATTGACGGTGCGTTAGCAATATATACTGCGGTAAGATCTACATCGGCCATCGTAGGCTCACCAGTCCAGGTGATCGTACTTCCTTTTTTAATACTGAAGGTTTTCTTGATGAAGTTATTTACCGTAAGCTGGTAGCTTCCTTCGCCGATCTCATACCTCCCCGTAAGACTAATTTTTCCACTTGGGTCAATTGTCGTGTTGAGCGTTCCCTCACCCTTTACTTTTAAAGCGTCACCAGTCTGCTGGTCAATGATTACCGTAAAGGAGGCGTCTTTATCTATTCCAAGGTTCGCGCTAAAATCAAAACCCTGGTACGCATTATTTTTTGCCGTCTTTTTTGGTTTAGCCAAGGCCGAATCTTTGTGCGATACAAATTCGACGATACCCTTCCTTTCCTCGAGCGAGGGATCGTCTGAAGGTACAACATACGTAAAAGTGGTGCGCTTGTTGAGCGTGATGTTGGCGTCAATGACGGGCTTCGAAAGATTTCCCGTTATATCTATATCACTGTTCAGGTAGACCTTCCCATAGTAATTTGGATTGTCTTTGACGGTCGTATTCAGAATACGGAAATCTGTCGATGATACAGTCAGGTCAAAAGTGTATTTCTGGTAATTGGGCGTAAGTATGTCGCCATCAATATCGAGCTGGTTTTTTGCCGAATCAAGCAAGAGAAAATCATTGAAGTGGATACCTTTGCTGTCAAAATTTATTTGCTGACTGGGGATAGTCAGAAAACTGTTGATGTAATTAAGGTTGAAGCCAACATTCCTGAAGCCTATGTTCCCAATGACAAGCGGCGATGCGGCCGTTCCTGAGATGTCGAATTTCCCGTTCAGATAACCCTTTGCCTGTCTGATCTGCCCAAAACTGTAGGCTTCAACCGACGCGAGGTTTAACCGGTCAATGGCAAGGCTAAATTTAAAATTACTCCCTTTCGTATAATAGAACCCGTCCAAAAGTGCCTGATTACCCTTTCCGCTAATCCCTACCTGCGCCTTGTAAGCGCCGGCTGTCGTGTTATTAACCTTGAGTGACACATCTCCCAGGGTATCTTTACGGAATGAGAAATCCTTTAGCACCAGATCAGACGTAAAGACTGGACTAGTTAACAATTTGTCCGCGAGCGCCGTTCCGTTTAGAGTTCCCCGCACCAGAACGGTGTCTTTCTCAATAAGCTTTGAGAGTGTGGCCAGATCAAAGTGATCAAAATTAATTTTGACAGGTGAGTTAAATTTGGGTCCGGTACTGGATATACTGATAACGGAGCCGCTATGGGTCAACTTGATGTCCTGGGCATGGATTCCCTTTGCGTTATATTCTAAAAGATTATCTCCGGTCACCGTCCATGGGTCGTAATTTAATACTAGGCCTCGGGGAAGAAATTTAAACTGGTACACTCCCCGTGCTTCACTTAATAGGGTTTCAAGAGCATACTTTACGCGTTTTTTCTCGTCGTTTATGGCAAGCCCCACATGGAGCTGATTATTGGCGGCAAATCCCGAAAGCCGGGTACTCTGAAGATCAAAGCCCGAGGCGGATATGCTGTCAACACTAAGCTGGTAATTTAGCCGCGAGGAGTCACCTCTTAAATTGATGCGCAGTGAGTCAACGGTGATATCGCTATACTGTGTACGCGGCGCGCCGGCATTAAATTGGAAAGTATTCGTAGCGCTCATAAACCTGCCTTCCATTTGAACCGGCGTAAAAGAGGCAAGCTTTGGGATAAGCTTGTGGAGGCTCGGCGGCCCTAACAGCTGGGCCTTGAATGTAAAGTCTGCAGGAGGGAAATGCGTTCGTTTCGTAGGCGTTGTAAATCTGTAGTAACGGTTGAATTGGTTGGTCAGCTGATCGCCAATGTCGGGTAAACTGATCTCACCATCAAGGGCCGCCTTTAAGAACTCGGACTTTAAGCGAAACGATTTTCGCACGCCCTCAGTATGCGCGGTAAGGGCAAGGGTGTCTAGCGGAATACTGGCCGAATCGGTCACCATAAGGAAATGCGTAATATCAACACTTCCTTCAGGATGGTTAAAATCTGCTGAAGGGAGATCGGCAAGCAAGTCGGCATGCAATTTCAACGCCGTCGTAGAGAAATGCAACGCTTTAAAATCGGCACTATCCAAATTAAGGGCAAGTTTGAAGGACGGTGCTTTTTTCCTGAGATCGGCTGATCCGTTCAGGTGAAAGCTTAAGTTGCGATCCTTTATGCCGCCTGTAAGGTTCGCCTGGCGGCCAGCAACGCCTCCTGCGATGGCAAGGCCCGAATAGTTATAGCCCTTGAATAAGGCGTTTATGATCCGGGCCCTAAACTGAGTATTCGCTGTTTTTAAACTGAGACCTTTGCCTTCGGCATTCAGGTTGGCGTCAATGATGCCCAGGGTCTTAGGCTGCCCGCTCAATACGCCTGCCTGCACGCGGCGTGCCGTCAGGTCGATCTTGTAGGCAGTATCCCGCCCTTTAGGACCCATCTTGAGATAACCGGCGGCAACGACATTTCCCAAATTCGACCCGATGTTGAAATTGTAAACGAAATTTGCCAAACTGCCTTTGATTTTGCTTGTGGCCTGTATGCGGGCCGGTAAATGAACCGAAACAGGAACGACCCCCTTTGAGACTAATGAGTTTATATTAGCCGAGGAAGTCCGAAAATCTTTGAGGTCCAAGTCCATGTAAAGGCTGGCGGGGTCTGGCAGGCCCTTTATTCTACCGCTTGCAAGGATGTGGGTTTCCCCCAGCGCCGAGGCCTCAAGCTTTTGCACGGTGAGGTCTTTCAAATAGCCGCTCGCCCGGGCGTTGAGACGTATCTTAGTGGCCGGGCTTTTCTTGAACGGGTCGGTAGCCGCGAGTCCGGGTTGAAAGTAAAGCACGTCCTTGAGACCAAGCGTACTAGGCGCGACATCGATCGATAGTTTTAGTTCACCGGGTTTTTTTGACAGCGCATCCAGTGAAGGGTATTCGAGCTCTGCGTTCGCTTTTAAGTCAGACTCGGCCGTGGAAATTGCCAGGTTTTTTACCGCCGTCTTTTTTGAAGCGTAGTAGAGATCCCCAGACCCGGCGCGAACCTGAAAGCCGCATTTTTCGCGCAGACCCAGCTTATCGAGCAGTAAATGGCTAACCGTTGGCTCATAGTGGAGCTTGTGCGTTTCGAGGCTCAAGCCTTCCAGATCAAGATGATTATAATCCATTCCAGCCTTTACAGGTCTCATATTGTCGTTATCATATTGCACAGCGTCACCTTCAAGATCCAATTTAACGACATCGACTTTCCAGCCGTCAGACGCCACAGGATCGCTTGCCTGGGTTGCAGCCGCTACAGCCGGAGAGGTTTGTTTTAACACTGATCTAATGAATCGAACCTGGCTCCGGGTATCCTTGAGCGACAGCGCGGCGAGCGTTACCCGCTGTCTTCCCAGATCAAGCCTGGCCTGGCTTAAATCAAGAGCGCCCAGATCAAACCGGGTATCCAGCTTTTGCGAGGCGCTTGTAAATCTGATCTTATCCCGCCGCAGTTCGCCGCTTTGAAGAGTCACCTGGATACCGTGCGCCGAGTCGGCGCGCGCTAAAGCGGCCTCGCGCTGAGCGGCTTTGGCTGCGGCGACTGAGTCAGCTAGAGACATCCTGCGCATTGGTCCGGGAGCCGCCAACTGATCGACCGACGTATTTAGATCACTCAAAATAAAGCTTCTAATCCCAAAGTGCATCTGTTTAAGGTCAAACTTATCAATATGGGTGACCAGCCTTCCAAAGTAAACACCGGCCCGGTACCCAGTAAGACGATCATCGTAGTGAAGGCTTATACGAGCGAGATCTATGTCTCCAAGTGATATCTGCAAAGAGGAAGTATCAACCTTTTTAGGCTCCGGCGTTTTGGACGCAAAAGATTTTAGGATATAACTAAAATTGAATGTACTGTCGCGGGGGTCGCGTTTTATAGTAGCGTTGAGCCTGTCCAGGTTAAGCGACCGTACCTTCACCTGGCCGTGTATCAATGCGGGCAGATCAACGTTTGCTTCCAGGAGATGTGCATACAATAACGTATCGCCACGTTGGTCTGCAAGAAAGACATCGCTTATACTGATATCTTTAGGGTAGACGATCGACACGTGACCAATAGAGATCTTCGTCCCTAGTTTGTCGTGCAAGTACGTAACCGCCTTGTCCTTGAGGAAGTTCTGCACGGACCCCACCTGCACCAGGAGCACCAAACAGATAACAAGAACGAGAATTGCCAGAAGGAACCAGAGGAACACCCTGAGAATCCCTCGTAGATATTTCAGAAGCCTTTCTATAGCGTTAATGAGTTAAACAGTGTTAAACCA
>JAABUX010000196.1_pt1 | contig 106317 bp, 97 predicted proteins | sample 5561851 | NCBI WGS metagenome assembly JAABUX01 (sample SAMN10711883, study PRJNA513361) | rock metagenome | isolation source: Antarctica rocks | place: Antarctica: Victoria Land, Richard Nunatak red sandstone | collected 2016-01-03
GTTCCGGCTCTCCATGATCAGCGGCGAGCAGCACCTCGACACCCGCCACGACAACCTGGCCATCGTCATCCACATGGACGGCCAGGGCGCCCCCGCCGTCAAGCAGGAAACCTGGAACGCCGTCACCCGCGCCGCCCCACCCCGCGTCCGCTTCGGCTGGAAAGACTTCCTCACCAAAGACCACCCCATGCTCGACCCCCGCCAGACCATGGCACACTCACCCCAGCCCGTCATGATCTCCTACCAGTGACCGCAGCCAGCCGGCCAGCCAGATCGCCCCAGCGCAGGCAGGGCAGCAGATTTCAGGCCGCCTCGTACCGGACGCAACGAGTCAGCTGACTTCCGGCCGCCGCCATCAGCGGCCGGGCGCTCCCCACCGCTGCGCGCTTACGCCCGGACCGCGGCGATCGCCGCGGCGATGCAGGGGGAGAGGTGCTCGCCGTCGCGGACGATCAGGGCGCTGCACCGTGCGGTATCGACCTCGTTGATGGGAATGCGCGTCACCCGGCCTGCTGGCGCCGGCTGGGTCAGGTCCGGGGCGATGGTGACGCCCAGCTGATGCCGACGAGACCGATCGCGGTTCCGATGTCGTTGACGGTCGCGGCGAGACGGTCAACAGCGAATTGTGAGCCTCTGATCATCCCTACCCAGCCTTGATGAAACGTCAACCTCGACGGAGGGGCGTCACGGGCCGCCCAGCAGGCCGTAGGCCCGATACTCATCCGAGCCGGTACGCAGGTAGACCACCGTCCCGCAAAAAGCCGACGGCGCAGATACCGGGGCGAACAACTCCTGGCGTGACCACCCAAGCGGCGGGTAAAGGCCAACGGCACGGACCGGCAATGACACTTGCGAGGAAATCTGCCGCCAGCTCTGCGCGGGGCCGCCAGACTGGTAGTCCCGCCCACACCAATTCACACGGGCAGAGGCCCCCTGGCCCGGCCACACGTTGTACACCTTGCGGTACCAGCCGGCAAAGACGATCGCCAGCACCAGGACAGTGCTGCCAGCCCTGATCCAGAAACGTGCGCCGCGCATGGCCATCAAAACGTTCACGCCAGTTATCATGCCAGCGCAAACCGCTCAATGGCGGCGCCGTGCAGCAGCAAATGCAGCAACCGCACTGCCCGGAAGAGTCCAGGCTGTCTCGGGCGTGGTCGTAGCGGCGGGTAGTCCGCGGGCCTTTGTGCCCGGCGTACTGTCGCAGCGAGACCTTGACGTGATGGAGACGGCGTTCGAGCACGCCGAAAGCAGGCAGGCGCGGGCGCTGGCGAAGAGCGGTCCGGCCGTGCCGGGCCGACGTCCTTCCCGCGAGCCCTGACCGGGAGAGATCCGGGAGAGATGATGAACGGCAGATGCACGATCAGCGGATGCACGATCAGATGAGCGAGCTGTTCGCGGCGCCGGCTGTCTCGCGGGACCGCCGGGCCGACGGCTCGGTGCTGCTGACTTCCGCGGTGCCGCTGGGTTCCTACCCGGCGAACGTCGCGGCCTGGCTGCGGCACTGGGCCGGCGCGGACCCGGATCACCCGCTGGTCGCGGAGCGGGACGCCGGCGGTTCCTGGGATATCCGGACTTACGGCCAGGCGCTGCTCGCCGCGAACGCGATCGGCCAGGCGCTGCTGGACCGCGGCCTGTCCGCGGCGAGTCCGCTGCTCATTATTTCGGGAAATTCAGTCAATCACCTGCTGATGACACTGGGCGCCTTTACCGCGGGGGTGCCGGTCGCGCCGGTCAGTGCCGCGTACTCGCTGCAAAGCAGGGACCATCAGCAGCTCCGGGCGATCGCCGCCCTGGTCCGGCCGGGCGCGGTGTACGCCGACGACGCGCAGCTGTTCGGGGCCGCTCTCGCTGCCCTCGGCGCGGGCGCTGGCGCACCTGGCGCTGGCGTACCCGGCGCGGGCGCTGGCACCCCGCTGGTGCTGGCTGGCAGCCGCGGGCCGCCGGAGCACTCGCTGCAGGCGCTGCTGGGCACCGAACCGGGTGCCGGAGTTGCGGCGGCATTCGCGGCGGCCGGCGGTGACTCGGTCGCGAAGATCCTTTTCACCTCCGGCTCGACGGGGCAGCCGAAGGGCGTCCTTAACACCCAGCGGATGCTGTGCGCCAATCAGCAGATGATCCGGCAGGCGTGGCCGTTCCTGGGCCGTCAGCGGCCCGTGCTTGTCGACTGGCTGCCGTGGAGCCACACGTTCGGCGGGAACCACAACGTCAATATGGTGCTGGCCAACGGCGGCACGCTGTACATCGACGAAGGGCGGCCGGCGCCGGGGCTGCTCGCGGCGACGCTGGCGAACTACCGCGATGTCTCGCCGACGATGTCGTTTAACGTCCCGGCCGGCTACGCCCAGCTCGCGCCCGCGCTCGAAGCAGACCGCGAGCTGGCCACGCGGTTTTTCGGCCGGCTCCAGATCGTCTTCAACGCTGCTGCCGCGCTGCCCCCGGCGCTGCGCCGCCGCCTGGAGACGCTGGCCCGCGAGGTCACCGGCCGGGACGTGCCGGTGACCGGGGCGTGGGGGGCAACGGAGACGGCGCCGGCAGCGACCAGCGCGCACTTCGCCTACCGCGACTCGCGCTGCATCGGCACGCCGCTGCCGGGGGTGACGGTCAAGCTGGTGCCTGCCACTGCGGACGGCTACGAGATCCGGGTCCGCGGCCCGCACGTCACGCCGGGCTACCTGCGCCGACCCGACCTCACCGCGGCCAGCTTTGACGACGAGGGCTTCTACCGCGCCGGGGACGCGGTCAGCTTCGCTGATCCCGGCGATCCCGCGGCGGGACTACTGTTCCGCGGCCGGCTCGCTGAGGACTTCAAGCTGTCCACCGGCACGTTCGTGCGCGTCGGCGCGCTGCGGACCGCGCTGCTGTCGGCGGCGCCGGTCCTGCTCGACGCCGTAATCGCGGGCGAGGACCACGCCGAAGTCGGCGCGCTGGCCTGGCTCAACGCCGCCGAAGCCGGCAGCTTGCTGGCCGCGGCCGGCCAGGGCGACGGCCCGGTGCTGCACTCACCGCAGCTGCACCGTCACCTCGGCCCCGTGCTGGCCCGGTTCAACTCCGGCGCCGGCTCCGCGGCGCGAATCACGCGGCTGCTCGTGCTGGCGCGGCCGCCCAGCCTCGACGACGGCGAGATCACCGACAAGGGCTACCTGAACCAGCGGCAGGTCCTCGCCAGCCGGGCTGGCCTGGTCCGGCTCCTCTACACTGACCCACCGTCGGGCAAGGTTGTCACGCCCGCCAGCGGGACGCCGGGCCCCCGCGGCGGCTTCGGCGGGCGCCGGGGCGGCGAGCAGGCTGAGCCGGATGACGACGAGCGCCTGCGCCGAGATCGCCCGCCGCACTGGGACGCCAGCTAGCGCGCGGCAGGCGGCCCGGCGGCTGACCGCCCCGGCGGCGTGCGGCTAGTCTCGGCGGGTGACCGGGAAACTCGCGGCAGCTGCCCGTGGCCGCTGACTACGCGCAGATCCGTGCTGATAACGCCCGCCGGTACGGCTGGGACACCGCCGTCCTGGACCTGCTCGGGCACCTGTACAGCGAGCGGACGCATTTTCTGTTCGAGCTGATCCAGAACGCCGAAGACGCGACCGCGACGGAGCTGTCTTTCGAGCTGTTCGAGGACCGGCTTGAGGTAACGCACGACGGCCGGCCTTTCACGCCGGAGGATGTCCGCCGCATCTGCGGGGTCGCCGGGAGCGGCAAGTCCGGCGACCTCACGACGATCGGCACGTTCGGTATCGGCTTCAAGTCGGTCTTCGCTTACACCGCGACTCCGCGCGTGCACAGTGCGGAAGAACATTTCCGGCTCGAAAATTTCGTCCGCCCGTTCCCCGTCCCCCCCGTGGCAGCCGCTGCCGGGACTCTTTTCTCCTTCCCGTTCGACCATGCCGCGGTCGACGCGGGGACCGCGGTCGCGGAGATTTCCGCGGCGCTGCGCCAGCTTGACGCCGGCACGCTGCTGTTCCTGCGCAGCATCGAGCGGGTGCGCATCCGCGGCGCGCGGCTCACGGGCTCGGTCCTGAAGCGGGCGGCGGCGCCCCGGACCAGCTCGAGCCGCCACGTGACCGTGACCAACGGCAGTGACAGCGGCAGCAGTGACAGCAGTGGCAGGGGCAGGGGCAGCCAGGAATGGCTCGTGTGGCACCGTGAGCTTGGCGGTGCCGGGCTCCCCGGCCAGCGAGTCGAGATCGCGTTCCGCGCGGTCACGACCGCGGGGCGGCCCCGGCTCGTGCCGCTGGACACGTCCCCGCTGGTCGTGTTCTTTCCCACGGCGAAGGAGACCTTTCTCGGTTTCCTGGTCCAGGGCCCGTACCGGACGACGCCGGCCCGCGACAACATTCCCGCGGATGACCCGTCGAACCAGGTGCTGGCGCGCGAGACAGCCGCGCTGCTCGCCGACGTGCTGCCGGAGCTGCGCGATGACGGCCTGCTGACCGCCGACGTGCTGGCGGCGATGCCGCTGGACGCGACGCGGTTCCCGCCGGAGGCGATGCTGCGGCCGCTGTACGACGCGGTGCGCGCGGCTCTCGGCCAGCAGGAGCTGATCCCCCTTGCCGGCGGCGGCTACGGCGCGGCGGCGGCCGTGCGGCTGGCCGCCGACGGCGCCGTCGCCGGCCTGCTGACCCCCGGCCAGCTCGGCGCGCTGTACGCAGCCGGGCAGCCCGCCGCGTTCGCGGCTGATTCCATCACCGAGAACCAGGCCCCCGCCCTGTGGCGGTACCTGCGCGCCGAGATCGGCGTTGAGGCCGTCACCGCGGCCGGAGTCGCCGGCCGGCTCACCGGGGAGTTCCTCGCCGCGCAGTCCGATGCGTGGATCACCCGCTGCTACCGGTTCCTGCACGCCGATCGCGCGCTGTGGCAGCCGCCCGGTTCCGCGGCAGGGCCGGCCGGCCCGGCGCGGGCCAGGCCGATTATCCGGCTGGAAGACGGCAGCCAGGTCACGCCGTTCGACGCCGACGGCCGCCCGGCCGCCTACCTGCCGGGTCCCGGCCGCACCAGCCTGCCCGCGGTGCGGCGGGCCATCGCGGCAGTCCCGGCGGCCCGGCAGTTCCTTGCGGCGCTCGGGCTGACCGAGCCGGATGCGGTGGCCGAGGTACTGGACGCCGTCTTGGTCCGGTACGCAGCCCTGGACGCGGACACCGGCGCCGCGGACCTGAACAGGGCGCAGCACAGTGCTGACGTGGAATGCGTGGCCCGCGCCCTGGAGGAAGCCCCGGCCGGGCGGCGCGGGCAGCTGCTGGACGCGCTGGCGCGGACCGCGTTCCTGCTCGGCGAGAACGCCGCGACCGGGCAGCAGCGGCTGATGCGCCCGGCCCAGCTGTACCAGCGGACCAGGTCGCTGGAAACTTACCTGGCCGGTAACCCGGATGCGTGGTTCGCGGCTGATGAGTACGGGCCGTGGCTTGCCCAGCTGCGCGGCATGGGCGTCCGGGCCGACGTGCGGCCGCAGCGGCGGGAAGCCGACGACCTCGGGCACGTGCCGGTCGTCGCGCAGTTCGCCCGGCACGAGCGCGGCCTTGACGGTTTCGATCCCGGCGCGCAGATCGACGGCCTGCAGTTCGCGCTCAGCCAGCCGGGGCACGCCCGGTCGGAGTACGTCTGGAACGCGCTGCTCGTCCCGCACCGGGGCCTCGTAGCCGGCGTGGTGGAAAAGTCAGTTCACCAGGATTTCACCGACGCGGGCCGGGAGACCGTCCGGTCGGCGATCGGAACGGCTGCGGCCGCCGCGGCATGGCTGCCGGCGCCTGGCGGGTCATTCCGGCGGCCTGCCGAGCTCACGCCCGAGGACCTGCCGGCGACGTACCAGCGGGACGACATGCTGGCGAAGTCCCTGGGGATGAGCCAGTCAGTGCTGGCCGAGGCAAGCCGTCAGCTCGGCCTGCCGCCGGAGATCCTGCCGGGCCTGCGCGACAATCCGGACCTGGTGGCGAAGCTCCGGCTCGAGCTCGCCGCCCGGGCAGCCGCGGCCCGCGAGCTGTGACGCGGAAGTACAAGGACGAAATGCAGTCCCGCCGGGCCTTGCGCAAGCAGCGGCATTCGCGGATGGTGGGTTACACGACCAGGCGGCACTGTAGGTCACTACCAGGCGGCACTTTAGTTGTAGGCCGAGGCAAGGAGGGGACATGTCAGAGCAGACAGGTCCGGCGGGCGGCGCTTCCGAGCAGGACACGTCGGCGCCCAGTCCGGCGACTGATCCCGGTGCGAGCACGACCGACAGCGGCGAGGACATCAGCAGCCGGGACGGTAAAGAAGCGGGGCGGCAGGACGCTGCACCGCAGGGCGGCAGTGACCGGCCGGCCGGAACGTCGACGTCCCGGGACCGCAGCAGCGTTAATCCGCAGGATCCTATCGACCCGGACTCACCGAACCTCCAGTAGGCCCGAACCTCCAGTGGGCCCGAGCCGCGCTCCTGCCGGGGCATGCGGCGTAGTGTCAGTCGCCAGGCTGTTCCCGAGGAGGCCTAGTGGCGGTCAGCTACGCGGCGCTTGAAGAGGTTGCAGGCAGAGCATTTGACCGGCGTACGGCGCCACTGCTTGACCTGTCAGCGCAGGCGGAGTCCCTGGCGGTGGCGTGCCGCGCGATGGCGGCGCGCTTCAGCCGGGGCGGTCGGCTGCTGGTCTTCGGTAACGGGGCTGCGGCCACGGACGCCCAGCATGTCGCCGTGGAGTTCGTGCATCCGGTGATCGTGGGCAAGCGCGCGCTTCCGGCGCTGTCCCTGGTAAGTGACACGGCCACCCTGATGGGCGTCGCCGCCCGGAGCGGCCTGGACGGCGTGTACGCCCATCAGGTCGAGGTGCTCGGCCGGCCTGACGACATAGCGCTCGGCGTGTCCGTCGACGGCGGCTGCGCCAACGTGCGGGCAGGCCTTCGGGCTGCGCGGGCGGCCGGCCTGCTCACGGTTGCCCTGCTCGGCGGGGACGGCGGTGACGTGCTGGCCGCCGGCGAAGCCGACCACCACCTGGTCATCCGCAGCGGTGACCAGCACGTCGTCAAGGAAGGCCATGTCACCGCTTACCACCTGCTCTGGGAGCTGGTGCACCTGTTCTTCGACTCCCCGGAGTCTTCCGCTCCGGGGTCAGCGGCAGGCGTCGAAAGCCTCTACCCCTTTCTCTACGGCGGCGGCAGCGACGCCGGGCTCGTGCTCGACGCCGCCGCGGATTCGGCGCGCCAGAAAATAGCCGAGATCCTGGCCTTGCGCCGCGAGGCAGGCGCCCCGCAGGCTCCGGCCGTCGCGGCCTGCGCGGCGCAGCTTGCCGCTGCCTTTGCCGCCGGCGGCACCTTGTTCGCCTTCGGTAACGGCGGCAGCAGCACCGACGCGCAGGACGTCGTGCATGCCTTCCTCGACCCGCCGGCCCCGGCCGGCCCGCTTCCGGCCATCTGCCTCACGAACGACGCCGCGGTGCTGACCGCGCTGGCCAACGACGTCAGCTTCGAGGTGATTTTCGCGCGTCAGGTCCGGGCCTTCGGCCGGGCCGGCGACATTGCCATCGGCCTTTCGACCAGCGGCGGCTCGCAGAACGTGCTGGCCGGTATCGAGGAGGCGCACCGGGCCGGGATGGTGACCGTTGGGCTGTCGGGATACGGCGGCGGCCGGATGGCCGGGCTTGCCGCGCTGCAGCACCTGTTCGCCATCCCGTCGTCGTCGGTGCATCGCGTTCAGGAAATGCAGACGACTATTTATCACGTGCTCTGGGAGGCTACCGTGGCCGCGCTCGCATCCTGACCGGGAGCTTCGAGGTTCCCGCGGGCGGACAGGATAGCGGTGGCGATGGCCGCCTGGCCCAGGCTGATGCCGCCGTCGTTCGGCGGAACCTGCCGGTGGGTCAGCACCGTGAAGCCGCGGTCTTCCAGCAGGGACAGGCAGCGGGCGAGCAGCAGCGCGTTCTGGAAGACCCCGCCGGAGAGCGCCACGGTCGAGAGCCCGCTCTTGTCCCGCAGCTGGCTGCAGGTGGCCAGGATCGCGCCGGCCAGCGCATGGTGAAAGCGGGCGGCTACCACCGGCGGCTGTGTCCCGCTCAGCACGTCCGCAGCGACGGCGCGGATCAGCTGACCGACCTGAATGCGGGCAACCGGCTCGTCGCTTATCGCCATCTCGTAGCTGCCGCGCTCGGCCGGGTCGGCGATCTGCTCCAGCTCGATCGCCGCCTGCCCCTCGTAGGTCACGACGTCGCGCAGGCCGATGAGCGCGGCCACGGCGTCGAAGAGCCGCCCGGCACTTGACGTCAGCGGGGAGTTGATCCCGGCCCGGCACGCAGCGAGAACCTTCTCCCAGCGCGGGCCCTGCCTGCGGACGACGGCAAGGCCCGCGGGGATCGCGCCGTCGTAGGCGGCATCCAGGTGGGCGGCTGCCATCCGCCAGGGCTGGCGCGCCGCGGCGTCCCCGCCGGGCATGGCGACCTCGGCCAGGTGCGCCGCGCGGCTGTAAGTCAGGAGGTCGGTGAGCAGGAACTCGCCGCCCCACGCGCTGCCGTCGGCGCCGAGGCCGACCCCGTCGAACGCGACGCCGATGACCGGTCCGGCGTGCCCGTTGTCCGCGAGGCAGGAGGCGATATGCGCGTGGTGATGCTGCACCCCGACGAGCTCGACGTCCGGCAGCTCCATGGCGTGCTGCGTGGACGGGTAATCGGGATGCAGGTCGTGGGCGACGACGGCCGGCGTTACGTCCAGCAGGCGCTGGAGATGAGAGATCCCGTCGAGGTAAGACCGCATCGTCGCGTAGTCAGCCAGGTCGCCGATGTGCTGGGAGACGAACGCCTGCCGCCCGCGGGTCACGCAGAACGTGTTCTTCAGTGCGGAGCCGCAGGACAGGATGGGCACCGGTGCCTCCTGAGCGAGCAGCAACGGCGCGGGCACGTAGCCGCGGGAGCGCCGCATCGGCAGCACCCGCCCGGCGGCGATCTTGACCACCGAGTCGTCGACCCGGGTACGGATCTCCCGGTCATGGGTCAGGAAGGCGTCAGCAATCCCCGAAAGCCGCCGGACGGCGTCTGCATCCTCGAAGGCAATGGGCTCGTCTGAGATATTCCCGCTGGTGAGCACCAGCGGGCCGCCGTAAGCATCGAGAAGCAGGCCGTGCAGCGGGGTGTACGGCAGCATCACGCCGAGCGTCAGCGCGCCGGGCGCCACCGAGCAGGCGACCCCCGCGCCCGGGCGGCGCCGCAGGATCACGATGGGCCGGGCCGGGCTGAGCAGCAGATCCGACTCGGCCGGGCTGACCTCGCAGAGCTGCCGGGCGGCCGTGAGGTCCGCGGCCATGACCGCGAACGGCCGGTCCTCCCGGTGCTTGCGCTGGCGCAGGGCCGAGACTGCCGCTTCCTGATCCGCGGCCGCCGCCAGGTGGTAACCACCGAGTCCTTTGACCGCGACGATCCCGGCGCTGCGCAGCACAGCGACGGCGCCGGCGATCGGGCGGTCAGGTGCTGGCGCCAGCGTGCCCGTCAGGCGCAGCGAGGGACCGCAGCGGGGGCAGCATACGGGTTCCGCGTGGAACCGGCGGTCCGCCGGGTCGTCGTACTCAGCCCGGCATGCCGCGCACATCTGGAAATCGGCCATGGTCGTGCGGGCCCGGTCATACGGCACGGACTGCACGATGGTGAACCGCGGCCCGCAGGAGGTGCAGTTGACGAACGGGTGCCGGTAACGGCGGTCGGCCGGGTCGCGCACTTCGCGCGCGCAGTCGGCGCACGTCGCCGTGTCCGGCGGCACCAGCGCCCGCCGGGCCCCTTCGACCGAGCTGCCGCGGATCTCGAATCCCCGGCCCCCGTCCGGCCGGAGAGCCTGGCTCCGCACTTCGTCGACCCGCGCCAGGGCCGGCGGACGGGCCAGCGCACCGAGCAGGGACGCCACCGCCTCGGGCGGTCCCTCGACCTCCAGGATCACCCCGCCGGCGTCATTGCCGACCCAGCCGGAAAGGCCGCGGACCGTTGCCTCTCGCCATACGAACGGGCGGAAGCCGACGCCCTGAACCAGCCCGGAAACGCTGATCCGGCTGCGAACAGGATCATGATCACCGGGCTCGGCGATTTTCACGGGCATCCCCTCGGGCCGGTGCGCTGCCTGCACAAAACGCGCTGCGAGCCTTGACACTCTCGTGGCGAGAGGTCTACAACAATAGTTGAGTTGCAAAGCCGGCATCACCGGCCGGCTGCGACATGGCGGGCTTGCGCCAGCAGGCCGTGTTGGGGAGGCGCCGATGCTATCCGCCGAGGCCGTTGCGGCCGAGGATACCCTCGTTCACATCCTGTGGATAAACGCCGGCCTGAGCTGTGATGGCGATTCTGTCGCCCTTACCGGGGCTACGCAGCCGAGTATCGAGGAGATCGCCCTCGGCGCTCTGCCGGGGCTCCCGAAGGTCGCGGTGCACTGGCCGCTGATCGACTTCGAGTGCGGGCCCGCGGGGGGCGCCGATAACTTCCTCGAGTGGTTCTGGAAAGCAGATCGCGGCGAGCTGGATCCCTTTGTCCTGGTTGTCGAGGGGTCTATTCCCAACGAGGCCCTTGCGGGCGACGGGTACTGGTCCGGCTTCGGCGCCGATCCGGCGACCGGCCAGCCGGTGACGACCAGCGAGTGGCTGGACCGCCTGACCCCGAAGGCCCTCGCGGTGCTCGCCGTCGGGACCTGCGCGACCTACGGCGGCATTCACGCGATGGCCGGGAACCCGACCGGCGCGATGGGCGTGCCCGACTACCTGGGCTGGGACTGGAAGAGCAAGGCCGGGCTGCCGATCGTGTGCGTGCCGGGCTGCCCGGTCCAGGGCGACAACCTGTCCGAGACCATCACCTACCTGCTGTACCAGGCCACCGGCCAGGCGCCGATGATCCCGCTGGACGAGGCGCTGCGGCCGACCTGGCTCTTCGGCCGGACGGTGCATGAGGGCTGCGACCGGGCCGGGTATTACGAGCAGGGGGATTTCGCGACCGAGTACGGCTCGCCCAAGTGCATCGTCAAGCTCGGGTGCTGGGGGCCTGTCGTCAAGTGCAACGTGCCCAAGCGCGGCTGGATCAACGGCGTCGGCGGCTGCCCGAATGTGGGCGGCATCTGCATCGGCTGCACCATGCCGGGATTCCCGGATAAGTTCATGCCCTTTATGGACGAGCCGCCCGGCGGCAAGTTCTCCACCGCCGCGGTGGGGCTTTACGGGCGGACCATCCGGGCCCTGCGCAGCCAGACGAGCCAGACGGTCGACAAGGAACCGAAATGGCGGCGGCCAGGCCGCGAGCTGCTCAGCGGCGCTCAGCGGACCTGGTAAGACCGCCGGTTCGCCGGCCCTGCCTGCGGGCTGCAGGCCGGCTCGCGGGCTGATGTCCGCTACGGCAACGGGAGGGATTGCGATGACGACGACAGCTCCGAGGGCGGCCTCGAGTAGTTCGGGCAGCCGTGACCTGGTCGAGATGGCCTGGGATCCCATTACCCGGATTGTGGGCAGCCTCGGGATCTACACCAAGATCGATTTTGCCAACATGACCGTTGCGGAGTGCCACAGCACCTCGTCCATTTTCCGCGGCTACAGCATCTTCATGAAGGGAAAGGACCCGCGGGACGCCCATTTCATCACCAGCCGCATCTGCGGTATCTGCGGCGACAACCACGCTACCTGCTCGTGCTATGCCCAGAATATGGCCTACGGTGTCAAGCCGCCGGCCCTCGCCGAGTGGATTGTCAACCTGGGCGAGGCCGCGGAGTACATGTTCGACCACAACATCTTCCAGGAGAACCTGGTCGGCGTGGACTTCTGCGAGCGGATGGTCAAGGAAACCAACCCCAGCGTGCTCGCCAGGGCGGAGAACGCCCGCGCACCCGGCGAGGCGGCGCACGGGTACAAGACCATCGCGGACATCATGCGCGCCCTGAACCCGTTCACCGGCGAGTTCTACCGCGAGGCACTTCAGGTAAGCCGCTCCACCAGGGAGATGTTCTGCCTGATGGAGGGGCGGCACGTGCACCCCTCGACCCTGTATCCCGGCGGGGTCGGCACGGTGGCCACGATCCAGCTGATGACCGACTACATCACCCGGCTGATGCGGTACGTGGAGTTCATGAAGAAGGTCGTTCCCATGCACGACGACCTGTTCGACTTCTTCTACGAGGCGCTGCCCGGCTATGAGAATGTCGGGCTGCGGCGGACGCTGCTGGGCTGCTGGGGGTCCTTCCAGGATCCCGAGCACTGCAACTTCTCCTATAAGGACATGGAGAACTGGGGCCGCAAGATGTTCGTGACCCCCGGCGTGATCGTCGACGGCAGGCTTGTCACTACCAGCCTGGTAGACATCAACCTCGGCATCCGCATCCTGCTCGGCAGCTCCTACTACGAGGACTGGGCCGACCAGGAGATGTTTGTCACCAGGGACCCGCTGGGCAACCCGGTGGACCGGCGGCACCCGTGGAACCAGCACACCAACCCCAAGCCGCAGCGGCGTGACATGGACGACAAGTACAGCTGGGTCATGTCGCCCCGCTGGTATGACGGCAAGGACAACCTCGCGCTCGACACTGGCGGCGGCCCGCTGGCCCGGCTGTGGTCGACCGCGCTAGCGGGCCTCGTCGACATCGGCTATATCAAGTCGACCGGTTCCAGCGTGCAGATCAACCTGCCGAAGACCGCGCTGAAAGGGCCGGTCAGCCTCGAATGGAAGATCCCCCAGTGGAGCAATACCCTGGAGCGGAACCGGGCCCGCTCGTATTTCCAGGCGTACGCGGCCGCCGCCGCCCTGCACTTCGCCGAGCAGGCGCTGGCGGAGATCAGGGCAGGGCACACCAAGACCTGGGAACCCTTCGACGTACCGGATGAGGGCGTCGGCTGCGGCTTCACCGAGGCCGTCCGCGGCGTCCTCTCGCACCATATGGTGATCCGCGACGGCAAGATCGCCAACTATCACCCGTACCCGCCGACCCCCTGGAACGCCAGCCCGCGCGACGTCTACGGCACCGCCGGGCCGTACGAGGACGCGGTGCAGGACCAGCCGCTGTTCGAGGAGAACTCGCGGGAGAACTTCAAGGGCATCGACATCATGCGCACGGTGCGCAGCTTCGACCCGTGCCTGCCCTGCGGCGTGCACATGTACCTGGGCGATGGCAAGACGCTCAAGAAGGTGCACTCCCCGACGGCAGCGGTCTCGGTCGAGGAGTGAGCGCTCCCGCCGTTGACCCGGCGGCCTGCGGCGAGCGCATCGAGCTCCTGCTGGAGGCCAGCGCCGCGGCAGGCCCGGTTGCCCGGCAGCGGGCCGAGGAACTGGTCCGCCTGGTCGTCGAGCTGTACGGGGCAGGCCTGGAACGCGTGCTGGAGCTGGCCCACGAGGCCGGCGCGCTGAGCGATGAGCTACTGGCCGCACTCGCGGCGGACGACCTGGTGGCAAGCCTGCTCCTGGTGCACGGGCTGCATCCCTACGGCGCGGCGGAGCGGGTGGAGCGCGCCCTGGCGGGCGTCCGTCCTTATCTTGCTTCGCACGGCGGGGACGTCCGGCTGCTCGCGATGACCGATGAGGGCGTCGTGAGCCTGCAGCTGCTCGGCAGCTGCGACGGCTGCGCGTCCTCCTCGGTCACCCTCGAGCTGGCCGTGCAGGACGCCATCCTCGCCGCGGCGCCCGAGGTTACCCGCATCGACGTGGCGGCGGCCGAGCCGGCGTCAGCCCGGGAAGTCATCCCGGTCAGCTCGCTGACTGCCCGGCTGCGTGCAGCCGGGCAGGCCGGCGACGTTCAGTGGGCGGTCGCGGCCCGCCTGGACGAACTCGCCGTCGGGCAGCTGCACCGGGCCACCGTCGCGGGAGTAGACGTCCTGCTGTGCCGTCTGCTCTCGGGTGTGTACGCCTACCTCGATGCCTGCAGCGGATGCGGGTCCGGCTTCGCCGGTGGGGCGCTGCAGCGATCGCCTGCGCTGCCGGGCAGCGCGGTGCTGACCTGCCGCAGCTGCGGGGCGCACTACGACGTCCGGCGCGCCGGCGCTGACCTTGACGACTCGGGCAGCCACCTGGTGCCGGTGCCCTTGCTTGAGCGCGGCGGTGCGGTCGAGATCGCCGTGCGGGCGCCGGTGCCGGCATGACAAGGCCGCCGGGGCCCGCGCCCCCAGGGGCGCTGTCGGTCCTGTCGCGCATCCGGGCCGGGCGGCCGGACCCTTCGCCGTACGAACGGTGCGAGATGTGCGGGACGCCGGTGGCCGATGAGCACCAGCACGTGGTCAACGTCGGCAGCCGGTCGCTGCTGTGCACGTGCCGGCCCTGTTACCTGCTGTTCGCCCATGATGACAGCACGCTGGCCTACCGCGCCGTGCCCGACCGGTACCTGTCCTTCCCTGACCTGGCCGCGCCCGTGTGGGAGGAACTCGAGCTGCCGGTCGGCACCGCTTTCCTGTTCATCAACTCCGCGCTCGAGCGGATCGTGGCCTTCTACCCCGGTCCGGCCGGGGCCACCGAATCCGAGCTGTCGCTGGATGCCTGGGAACGGGTGGTCCAGGCCGCCCCTGGCCTCGCCACGCTGCGCGCCGACGTCGAGGCCCTGCTGGTGCACGCCAGCGGCCAGCAGGTCGAAGCCTTCCTGGTACCCGTCGACGCCTGTTACGAGCTGGTCGGCCAGCTGCGGAAGCTCTGGCGCGGTTTTGACGGCGGCCAGGATGTCCGGGCCGCGGTGGCGGAGTTCTTCGCCGGGGTGCGGGCCAGGAGCCGGCCGGGGACGCCATCATGACGGAGCTGGCCGTAGAGGTTCTCGAGGTGCGACCGCAGCAGCACGCGGCCGCTCCGCACCTGCTGTTCCGGCTGCGGATCGCGGCGACCAGCGGCGCGGTCGTGCATGCGATCGCGCTGCGCTGCCAGCTGCGGATTGAGCCGCAACGGCGGCCCTACGACCCCGCCGAGCAAGCCGGGCTGACGGATCTGTTCGGCACATCGGACCGCTACGGCGTGACGCTGAAGCCCTTCCTGTGGACCCACGCGACAGCGCTGGTGCCGGGATTCGAGAATGCGGCGGAGTTCGACCTGCCGGTCGCCTGCAGCTACGACTTCGAGGTCAGTGCCAGCAAGTACCTGCATGCCCTGCGCGGCGGGGACGTGCCGCTCGTGCTGCTGTTCAGCGGCACGGTCTTCACCAGAGGCCAGACGGGCTTCGCGGTCGAGCAGCTGTCCTGGTCGCTGGAGGCACGGTGCCCGCTGCCGGTCAGCACCTGGCGGCGGCTGATGGACCTGTATTTTCCCGGCGGCGGCTGGATCCGCCTGGACCGGGACACCATGGATGCCCTGATGCGGTATAAGTCCAGCCGCGGGCTCACCTCCTGGGAGCAGGCCATCGGCGGCCTGCTGGCGACGGAGGGGGCGCCCCTATGACCCTGACCGCCGCCCGCCAGGTGGCCGACGCGGTCCTCTACGAGGGCTATCTGCTGTACCCCTACCGGGCATCGTCGCCGAAGAACCAGGTGCGGTGGCAGTTCGGCGTCCTCGGCCCGGCGGGCGCGGCGGAAGCTGGCGTCGGCGAGGACCCGCAGCTGTCCGCGGAGGTTGTCCTGGAGCGCCGGCCGGCCGGGCGCCTGGATGTGTACCTGCGGTTCCTGCAGGTTCAGTCACGCGTTGTCGAGCGGCGAACCGAGGACGGCGGCTGGGCGCCGGTGGACGAGCTGCTGGTCGGGACGACCCGGTGGATCCCTTTTCACGAAGCAATTTCGCGCGAAATCCAGTTGCCGGGGCTGCCGCTCGACGAGCATCGGGCCGTCCGGGTCAGCGTCCCGGCCGGGACGGAGATCGAGGAGCTCGCCTGCGGCGGCCAGATCGTCGGCCGCCTGATCCGGACCCGGTGGCAGCTGGACGGCACCGTGACCCTGACACCCCGGCCCGGGCTCGATCAGCGTCTCGTCATCCTGGGCATCAAGGTTCGCAACGAGACCTCCTGGCGCGGCGGGGGCCAGGACGGCAGGACCGGCCGTGATGTCGCCGCCCGGTACTCATTCGTCGGCACGCACCTGCTGCTGGCCGCCCGGGACTGCCAGTTCGTGTCCCTGCTCGACGGACCGGACTGGGCCGCCGCTGATACTTCGTGCTGCCGCCAGCAGAGATGCTGGCCGGTCCTCGTCGCCGACGACGAGGGCAGCGATGCCGTGCTCATCGCCCCGATCATCCTCGGTGATTACCCGATCATCGCGCCGGAGAGCGCCGGGGACCTTTTCGACGCGACCGAGATCGACGAGATTCTCACCCTGCGGATCATGACCATGACCGAGGCGGAGAAGGCCGAGGCCAGGGGCACTGACCCGCGTGCGGCCGCGATCCTGGCCCGCTGCGAGGCCATGAGCAGCGACGCCATGAAACTGCTGCACGGGGCCAGGCGGGGCGAGGAGGTCACGGCCAGCCCGGACGGGGCCGCCCGCGGTGCCGCGCCTGGATACGGCGCCGAGCCTGGATACGGCGACGTGCCCGGTTACGGCGACGTGCCCGGATACGGCGACGTGCCCTGGTGGGACGCCGGCCAGGACGCCAGGGCAGAGCCGGAGACAGACGCGGTGCTGGTTGCCGGAATCAGGGTTGCCGGCGGCAGCCGGGTGCTGCTGCGGCCGTCCCGGCGTGCCGACGCGCAGGACATTTTTCTCGCGGGCCTGACCGCTGTCGTCAGCCGGGTTTATTTCGACGTCGACGGCGGCACGCACCTCGCCGTCGTCCTGGAAAATGACCCGGCGGCCGAGCTGTACGGCTCGACCGGCCGGTTCTACTATTTCGGCCCCGAAGAGGTCGAGCCGCTGGCCGGGCGCGAGGACCCCCGATGACCGGCCGGGTGCTGGTGGCCGGCATCGGCAACATCTTCCTGTCCGACGACGGTTTCGGCAGCGAGGTCGCCCGGCGGCTGGCCGCGGAGCCGCTGCCAGCTGGCGTCCGGGTCACCGACTACGGCATCCGCGGCATGCACCTGGCGTATGACCTGCTCGACGGTTATGACGCCCTGATCGTGGTCGACGCGCTGCCGGGCCAGGGCTCGCCCGGCGATCTGTCGGTCCTGGAAGTCGGTCCCGGCGATCTCGGCACGGCCGATTTCGACGCGCACGCGATGGCGCCCGTAGCGGTGCTTGCCAGCCTGGGGCAGCTGGGCGGGAAGCTGCCGCCGACGTACGTGCTCGGCTGCCAGCCCGCGGACGTGGGCGACGGAATCGGGCTCAGCCCGGCGGTGGCGGCCGCCGTCGGGCCGGCCGCGGCGCTCGTGCACGACCTGCTGGCCGAGCAGCTGGGAATACCCGCGGAGCGCAGTCGCGCCGCCGCGTCACCGCGTCAGCCGGAGGGACCGCAATGAAAGCAGTCGGCATCATCACCACCCTTGTCGCCGGCGCGCTGGCCGTGGCCGGCGTGGTGGTCGGCGTTCGCTCAGTGCCCGACATCAAGCGCTACCTGCGCATCCGAGCGATGTAAGAGGCGCGACGTGCATGAGATGAGCTATTGCGAAGGTGTCCTGGCGGCAGTGGAGCGCCGGGCGGCGGGCCGCGGCGTTGCCAGGGTCGGCGTCCGGATCGGCGCGGTGCACCGGGTGCAGGCCGCGGCCTTTCAGCAGTCCTTCGAGCTCGCGGCCGCGGGCGGACCCGCCGAGGGGGCCGAGACTGAGCTGGTGGTGGTCCCGGTCCGCGGTCACTGCGTGGACTGCCGGGCTGACTTTGACACCCCCGACCCGTCGCCCGCATGCCCGGACTGCGGTTCCCTGGACGTTGCCGTCGAAGGCGGCGACGAGGTCACCCTGGAGTGGGTGCAGTACACCGACCCGGCCGGCTCGGCTGGTCAGGCCGCCGAGACCGTCCCCGCCCACACGCACGCGGAAGGGTTCTGACTGTGTGCCTCGCCATTCCCGGCCAGATCGTCGAGTTCCTGCCCGGTAACTCCGACCAGCTCGCGCTGGTGGACGTCGTCGGCGTCAAACGCAAGATCAATATTGGGCTGATGGCGGACACCCCGCTGAAGGTGGGCGATTACGTGCTCATTCATGTCGGGTTCGCGATGTCCAGGATTGACGAGAAGGAGGCAGCAGAGGCGCTGGCAATGCTTGAGCTGATGGGCCAGGCGTTCACTGAGGAGCTGCAGGCCGTGGCCGAATCGAGCATCGAATGAGCAGCCCGGAGCCGCTGACCTGCGCGGCCGATGCCGGCTGCATCACCTGCGGCGACGTTGCCCTGATCCTCACGGTTACGGCAGTCGACGGCGCCGACGCCCGTTGCCAGGACGAGCAGGGCCGCGGCGAGACGGTGGCCACCGAGCTGGTCGGGGCGGTCCGGCCGGGCGATCGCGTGCTCGTGCACGCCGGCGTCGCAATCGAGCGGGTCGCACCAGCGGCGGCCGGAGGGGACGGTCATGCGCTTCGTTGACGAGTTCCGCGACCCCGCCCTGGCCGCGGCGCTGGGCCGGGAGATCACCGCGCTGTGCGAGCCGGGCCGGCATTACAAGCTGATGGAGGTCTGCGGCGGCCACACTCACACCATCTACCGCTACGGCGTGCAGGATCACCTTCCCGAAGCCATCGAGCTGGTGCACGGACCGGGCTGCCCGGTCTGCGTGATCCCGATGGGCCGGGTCGACGACGGGATCGCGATCGCCGAGCGCGACGGCGTGATCCTCACCTGCTTCGGCGACATGATGCGGGTGCCGGGCGGCCGCGGTTCCTTTCTCGAGGCCAACGCGCGCGGCGCCGACATCCGGATGGTTTACTCGCCGCTGGACGCGCTCCGGATTGCCCGGCAGAACCCGGACCGCCAGGTCGTGTTCTACGCGATCGGCTTCGAGACGACCGCTCCCTCGACCGCGCTGACGGTGCGGCGGGCCGCCGCGGAGGGGATCGAGAACTTCTCGGTCTTCTGCAACCACGTCACGATCATCCCGGCCATCAAGGCGATCCTCGACTCACCGGACCTGCGGCTCGACGCTTTCATCGGACCGGGTCACGTATCCACGGTCATCGGCTGCCGCCCGTACGAATGGATTCCCCGGGACTTCGGCATGCCGCTGGTGTGCGCCGGGTTCGAGCCGCTGGACTTGCTGCAGTCGGTCTACATGATCATGAAGCAGTTCTCTTCGGGACGGGCCGAGGTAGAGAATCAGTATTCCCGGGTAGTCCAGTACGACGGGAATCCGGTAGCGCTGCAGGTGCTCGCCGACGTATTCGCGCTCCGGCCGTTCTTCGAGTGGCGGGGCCTGGGTTCCATCGCTCACTCCGCGCTCAAGCTGTCGGCCAAGTACGCCCGCTATGACGCCGAGCTGCGGTTCGAGCTGCCGGGCCTGCGGGTTGCTGACCCCAAGGCCTGCCAGTGCGGTGAGGTCCTCAAAGGCGTGCTCAAGCCCTGGGAGTGCAAGGTGTTCGGTACGGCCTGCATCCCGGAGACGCCGATCGGCACCTGCATGGTGTCCTCGGAGGGCGCCTGCGCCGCCTACTACAACTACGGGCAGTACGCCAAGCAGCGGCTGACGCTCGAGGTGCTCAGGTGACGGTGCTCAGGTGATGGTGCTCAGGATGACGGCGCTCCGGGTTACGGTGCCCCGGTGAGCTCGCGGGTCAGCGAGGACGAGGTCGGCGCGCGCATCGAGGCGATGCGCCGGCGCCCGCAGCGCTTTCGCGACGAGCGGATCACCATGGCCCATGGCGCCGGCGGGAAGGCCAGCCGCGCGCTCGTCGAGGGAATGATCGTGCCGCTGCTCGCCTCTCCCGCGCTCGAGCAGCTGTCGGACGCTGGCCTGCTCACCGTGGGGACGGCGCGGCTCGCGCTGACGACCGACGCCTTCGTGGTGCGGCCGATCCGCTTCCCCGGCGGCTCCATCGGCGATCTGGCCGTCAACGGCACAGTCAACGACCTGGCTGTTTCCGGCGCCCGGCCGGTGGCACTGTCAGTCGCCCTCGTCCTTGAGGAGGGCCTGGCGGCGGATACGCTGGCGGCGGAAATCGCCGCGATAGCCGCCGCGGCCCGCGCCGCGGACGTCCCGGTTATCACCGGTGACACTAAAGTTGTCGAACGCGGTAAGTGCGACTCCATGTACATCGTCAGCACCGGCGTCGGGGTGATCGACGCGGGCGTGGCGCTCTCGCCGCAGTTCGTCCAGCCCGGCGATAAGGTCCTGGTCTCCGGGACTGTCGGCGACCATGGCGTCGCGATCCTGCTTGCCCGCGGTGACCTTGACATCGAGGCCGATGTGCGCAGTGACACCCGGCCGCTCTGGCCGCTGGCCGCGGCGCTGCTGGCCGCCTGCGGCGACGGCCTGCACTGTATGCGGGACGCTACCCGCGGCGGTGTCGCCACGGTGCTGAACGAGATCGCACTGGCCGCCGAGACCGGCATCGTGCTCGAAGAGAGCCGGGTGCCGATGCGCCCCGAGGTGATCGGGGCCGGCGAGATACTCGGAATCGACCCCCTGTACGTGGCCAACGAGGGCAAGCTCGTCGCCTTCGTGGCAGCGGACGTGGCCGACGCTGCGCTGGCGACGATGCGAAGCATGGCCGCCGGCGCCGAGGCTGCGATCATCGGCGAGGTGCGCGCGGAACCTCCCGGCCGGGTCCTCGGCCGCACGGTGTTCGGCGGACACCGGCTGATCGACATGCTCGTCGGTGATCCGCTGCCGCGCATCTGCTGACGTCCTGCCTGCCAGTGCCAGTGCCGGTGCCGGTGCCATCGAGACTGCTGCCCGGCTATCTCCTGCAGGCGCGCCGCTTTTCCGTCGGGCATCGGCCCGGTACAGTCCGAGCCGATGCCCCTGAGGGAGAAGCGGTGCGGATGTCCGGGACAAGTCACGATGTAGCCCGGCTGGCGGGCGTATCCCAGCCGACGGTGTCGCGGGCGCTGCGCGGCGATCCGCGGGTGGCGGATGCCACCCGCGAGAAGGTACTGCGGGCTGCCGCTGAGCTCGGCTACGTCACGAGCGAGCTCGGCCGCGGCCTGGCAACCCGGTCAACCCGCCAGGTCGCGATGGTCGCCGACCTGCGCAACGCCCTTTACCCGGCGCTGGTCGGGCCGCTGCACGACCGCTTCGCCGAGCATGGCTTCCGGATGCTGCTGCTCGCCGAGCACGGTGATGACGCCGGCACCTACCGGCGGGTGCTGGACCGGTCCGTCGACGGCGTGGTGCTGACCACGACGCTGAGCGGCTCGCCGCTGCCGACCGGACTGCTCGCCAGCGGGCTCCCGTTTGTCGAGCTCAACCGCCTGTCCGGACTGCCTGAGGCGGACGGTGTCTCGGCCGACAACCACGGTGGCGCTGGCGCGGTGGCGCGCCTGCTGCTCGCCGAAGGGCACCAGCGTATCGCGGCAGTGCTCGGCAGCAGCGATACCAGTACGGGCCGGGACCGGGAGGCCGGTTTCCGGGCCGCGCTGGCGGCGGCGGGCACGGAGCTGCCCGCCAGCAGGGTGACGCATGGCGGCTTCGGCTATGAGGACGGCGAGCGCGGATTCGCGGCGGTGATGACCGGGCAGGACCGGCCGCACGCGGTGTTCTGCGTCGGCGACCTGGTCGCGGTGGGCGCGCTGAACCAGGCGCGGCGGATGGGGATATCAGTCCCGCGTGATGTCGCGATCGTCGGGTTCGATGACATCGCGATGGCGGCCTGGCCGTGTTTCAACCTCACCACCGCGCGGGCGGACCTGGACGCTATGGCCAAGGCCGCGGCGGACCTGCTCGTCGGCCGGATGCGCGGTGACGCCAGCCCGCCCCGGACCCGTGTCTTCCCGGCAGAGCTGGTCTTGCGCGGCACGCACCGCGCAGGACCCGGCTGACCCGGCCTTGACGAGCCAGGGTGCATACGTAAACATAGCTTTCGTCCCGCGGTCACCCAGTTCCCGGAAGGCGTCAAGATCACTTACCTGAAGCCTGCCGTGGCGGCGGTCAAGCGCACGGCGCTCGTCACCGGGGCGGGTAACGGGCTCGGCCGGGCGATCTCGGTCGCGCTGTCGGGCGCCGGGTACCGCGTGGTGCTGGCCGGCCGCCGGGCCGCGGCGTTGGCCGGCACGGCGGCGCTGGCCGGCCCGGACTGCCGGGTCGCCTGCGTCGACGTCGCCGACGCCGGCTCGGTCCGCGAGCTGGCCGCGGAGCTGGCCGATGAGGAGGTGTCGGTGCTGGTGAACAATGCCGGCGTGGCCGGTCCGGTGCGGCCGCTGGTGGAGATCGAGCCCGGTGAGTGGGATGAGGTTTTCGCGGTCAACGTGCGCGGGATGTTCCTGATGTGCAAGGCGTTCCTGCCGCCGATGATGGAGCGCGGTAACGGCGACATCATTAATCTCGCCTCGGTCAGCGGTAAGCGGCCGCTGGCCATGCGCACCCCGTACACGGCGTCGAAGATGGCCGTCATCGGGCTCACGGTCACGCTGGGCGCCGAGGTGGGGCGCGCGGGCGTGCGGGTCAACAGCCTGTCGCCGGGACCGGTGCGCGGCGAGCGGATGGCGCGCAACTTCCGGCTGGAGTCGCAGCGGCTGGGCATTACCGAGCAGGAGGCGGAGCAGGCTTTCGCCGGGCGCGCGGCGCTGGGCCGGCTGGTCGAGGAACCGGAGGTCGGCGCCGCCATCGTCGCGATGCTGGCGATGACCGGGCTGCACTGCGCCGACATCGACCTGTCGGCCGGCATGGTGGCCCGGTAGCGGCGTGAGTACTTTGCCGCCGCCGGGTGCGGCCCGGCGCCGGGAGGCGCTGGTGCTGCTCAGCGGGATGCTCGGTGACGCTTCCCTGTGGGACGGCGTAGCGGCGCGCATCGGCGCTCGGGTGCTGCCCTGGGCTGCCCGCATCGACCTGGACGACTCGGTGCCCGCCATGGCGGCGAGCGTGCTGGCGCAGGCGCCGCCGCGGTTCGCGCTGGGCGGTCATTCGCTTGGCGCCATCGTCGCCCTTGAGGTGCTGCGCCAGGAACCGGGGCGGGTTACCCGGCTCGCCCTCGTCAACGCCAGTGCCCGCGGCCCAGCGGCGGCCCAGCAGCACGCGTGGGCGCGGTTGCGACAGCGCACGGCCGCCGGCGAGTTCGACCAGGTCGCCGCGGAACTCGCGCGGTCTGCGCTGGCCGCGCCGCGGCGGGGCGATGAGGCGGCGGTCGCGGCCGGTGTCCGGATGGCGCACTCGGTCGGCGCGGCCGGCTTCCTGCGCCAGCTTGCGGCGCAGTCGGCCCGTCCGGACAGCCGGGCGAGCCTGGCCGCTATCCCCGTTCCCGTGCTCGTCGTGTCCGGGGAGCTGGACGAGGTCTGCCCGCCCGCCCTGCAGCGGGAGCTCGCCGCACTGTGCCCGCGCGCCGAGCTGGCCTCGGTCGAGGGCGGCGGCCACATGCTCCCGCTGGAGTGCCCCGCCGCCCTGGCAGGCTTGCTGCTCGACTGGCTGGCGTCCAGCTGACTGACTGGCCAGCGGCCGGCTGACAGGCAGGCGCCCAACTCACTGGCTGGTCGGCGCCCGGCTGACTGGGTGGCCCTCGCTTGCCGGGCGCCGGTGACGCCTCCGGCCGCGAAGCCGGCCGCCCTGGCGGTTCAGTAGCCGCTGCGATCGTGCGGCCCCTCCGGCCGCGGGCCGGCGCGCCGCACAGTCGCGATCCGCTCGGCGGCCGCCTGCCGCATCACCCCGACGTCGGTGCCGGCCGTCACGAACTGGTAGCCCAGGTCGGCCATCTGGCGTGCCGTCTGCGCATCGGCGCAGAAGACGCCTGCCCACCGTCCGGCGGCGCGTGTTGCCGCGGCGACGCGGCCGAGCGCCGCGCTCACCGCCGCGGGCGCCTGCGGCTGGCCCGGCAGCTCGCCGAGCGACAGCGCCAGGTCGTTAGGGCCGACGAAGACGCCGTCCAGGCCGGGCGTGGCGAGAATCGCCGGCAGGTTCTCCAGTGCCTGCGCCGATTCGATCATGGCCCAGGTGAGGATCGTGCTGTCTGCGTGCTCCGCGTAGTCACGGCCGCCGTAGAGCAGGCCGCGCGACGGCCCGAAACTCCGCGTCCCGGCCGGCGGGTACCGGCAGGCCGAGACGAAGGCGGCGGCCTGCGCGGCGGTGTCGACGGCCGGGCAGATGATGGCGTAGGCGCCGGCGTCCAGCAGCTTGCCGATCGTCGCCGGGTCGTGCGACGGGCAGCGGGCCATCGGCATGGCCGGCCCGGCGCTGACCGCCTGCAGCAGGCTGACTGCCTGCCCGAGGCCGAACATGCCGTGCTGCAGATCCACCGTTACCGCGTCGTAGCCGCAGTGCGACAGAACCTCGGCCAGGTAAGGGCTGCTGGTCGACAGCCACGCGCTGACGGCGGTCTCGCCGGATGCCAGCACGGCGCGCAGCCGGTTTTCTCGCAACAGAGGCCTTTCGTCATGGTTGACAAGCGGGGCTCGGCCTGGTCAATGTACATACGTATTCCGCTATCGTCCACTAATCGCTGCCCCGCCGCATTCGCCGCCACTGCTTCCGCCGCACCGCCTTCGCTGCCACTGCCGCCCCCACCTGCCCTGCCCGCCGCCGAGAAAGATGGCCCCTGACATGCCTGCCGAAATTGCCGTCACTGCTGACGAACTCAGGTACCGGACGATCTTGCGCAAGGATCTGAAGGCTGACCGCGCGGCGTTCCTGGACACGAAAATCCCCGGCTCCGAAGGCAAGATCAACTATCCGCTCATCGGGCCCGGCGTCTCCGAGAATGCCGGCCAGGTGATCCCGGTGACCGAGCCGCACGGTTTCAACCTGGGCGGCGCGGTCATGGCGGCCGGCGTGGTGAATAACCTGCACCTGCATTTCACCGCCGAGGTGTTCGTCTGCTTCGCCGGCGAATGGCAGTTCCGCTGGGGCGCCGACGGCAGCGACGGCGAGGCCGTGGTGGCGGACGGCGACATCATCTCCATACCCACCTGGATCTTCCGCGGCTTCACCAGCAAGACCGATGACGCGTGGCTCTTTACCGCCCTCGGGCGCGACGACAGCGGCGGCCTGATCTGGGCACCGTCGGTGATCGAGAAGGCAGCGCGCTACGGCATGCACCTGTCCGCGGCAGGCAAGATCATCGAAACTGCGCCGGGTACCGTCCCGCAGGACGAGGAGCTGGCCAGGCCGCTGACTGACGAGCAGCTCAAGGCGCTGCGCAAGGTAACCGAAGAGGAGATGCGCGAGCGCCTGGCCCGGCCGTCCGACCTGCGCTGGCACGACGAGCCGTTCCTGGACTCGCGGCTCCCCGGCGGCGGCGCGCAGCTCGCGCTCGTCGTGGGTTACGGGCTCACCGAGGACCGGCTGCAGCGCCCGCGCCTCGCCGACCCGCACGGACTGGCGCTGGCATGGCTGCGCGCCGCGCCAGGCCGGGGCGTGCGCCTGCACCGGATCGAGGAGCCCGAGGTGCTCATCGTGAAAACTGGCCGCCTGAAAGTAACCATGAACCGCGAGAACCCCGTCTCAACCGAGCTAGGCCCGTACGACATGGTGTCCGTGCCAGCCGGCGCGTGGCGCAGCCTCGAGAATGCGGGCAGGGAGACCGCCCAGGTCGCGGCGCTGACCGCGGGCGACGGGCGGGTCTACATCGACTGGGATCCCGCCGTGATCGCGGCGGCGCGGGCCGGCGATGTCGCCCTCGATCCGAACGGCTACCTGGCGCCGGCCAGCCTGCTGAACCGTTGAACCGCTGAGGCACGCTGGCCGGCTCACCCCGCAGGGAGCTGGCCTGCGACCGCGGTGGCGGAGCGCCCGGCGGCTCCTCGAAGCGCTTTATGCAGTGGTGGCGGGCTGACGCACTGAACCGCCAGCTGCAGCTTCGTATTATCATCTAACTAATGCATGATTCATTCTACGTTAGATTTGATCTACGTTAAGATGGCGCTCAATGGATTTCCAGGGCAGGGCTGCTGATCTCGCGCTGCTTGACGGTCAGTTGCGACAGGTAACTCAGGGACTAGCCGGAACTCGCGGTCGTGCGGTGATCGTCACGGGACGCCGGCGGGTGGGAAAGTCACGGCTGGTTCAGGAGTTCTGTGACCGGTCCGGCTGCCCCTACGTGGTGTTCCAGGCCACCCGCGGCCGTAACCCGGTGGCCGAGCGCGCTGACTTTATGGCCGCGCTCGCGCAGTCGGATCTTCCTGCGGCCGAGCTGGTGGCGGGGCTGCAGGCCGGTGACTGGAACCAGGCACTGCGGAGCCTGGCCTCGGTGCTCCCGGCTGACACGCCGAGCATTGCCGTTCTCGACGAGATCCCGTGGCTGGCCGACGAGGACGGGGGAGTTCGAGGGAGCGCTGCAGACCGTCTGGGACCGGCAGCTCAGCGGCCGGCCGGTGCTGCTGGTCCTGGTCGGCAGCGACTTGTCGGTAATGGAGGCGCTGCAGTCTTACGGCCGCCCGTTCTTCGGGCGGGCCGCCAAGATGGCCGTCAGCCCGCTGAATCTGGGCGACGTGCAGGCTTCGACCGGCCTGAACGCTGCCGGGGCGGTCGACGCGCTCCTCGTGACGGGCGTCTTCCCCGAAGTCGTTCAGGACTGGCAGCCCGGCATGGGCCTGGCCGACTACCTGCGCCGGGAGCTGGGAAATCCGCTTTCCCCGCTGCTGATGGCCGGCGAGCTGACGCTGCTAGGAGAGTTTCCCGGGGCGTCCCGTTCGCGGGCGGTGCTGGAAGCGGTCGGCAGCGGCGAGCGCACGTTCACCGCCATCGCCACCGCGGCGGGGGGCGCCAGACCGCTGAGTTCCGGCACTCTGTCTCCCATTCTCGACACGCTGCTGGCTAAGCGGGTCCTAGCAGCAGCCTCGCCCTTGTCGGCGCAGCCGGACCCAAAAAACAGGCGCTACCGGGTCGCCGACCACTATCTGCGGTTCTGGCTCGCGTTCCTGCAGCGGGGAATTCCGCTGGTCGAGCGCGGCCGCGCGGATCTGCTGCTGCAGCGCATCGAGCGCTCCTGGCCAGCCTGGCGCGGCCGCGCCGTCGAGCCCGTCGTCCGCGAATCGCTGCTCCGGCTGCTGCCCGACGAGCGCTGGCCGGACACCGAGGCGCTCGGCGGATGGTGGAACCGGCAGCACAATCCCGAGATCGACCTGGTCGGCGCGGACCGCGAGCCGGTGGCCAGGCGCATCCACTTCCTCGGCTCGGTCAAGTGGCTGGAGAACCGGCCATTCGGCCGCCAGGACTACGACAGCCTGGCTCGCGGCATGCTGGCCGTACCGGGAGCCGGGCCGGCGACGCCGCTCGTGGCCGTCTCCCGGTCCGGCTTTACCGCGGACCTTCCCCTCGCCGCGTTCTGGGGACCGCAGGACCTGCTTAGCGCCTGGCAGCGATAAGCGGGACTGCGCGACAGTACGTCATCCTGCCCGCCGTGTCGCGCGACGCGGCGACCGGCAGCCGCCCCGCGGCACCGCACTGCCGGGTTGCGGAGGCGCAGCTCAGGATCGCCAGATCTCTTGACTACGTATGCAGTGTGCGGTCATACTCCACTAAACCCGTCCTGAAGTCGTGATCGAAGGAGCAGCCGCGACGTGGCGTCCCAGGAGAAATCCGCCAGCACCGATCGCGATGCCGGCGCCAGCAGCAATGGCCAGGCACCGGCGCTGCCGGTCGCCGGCGCGGCTGCCCCGCTGGCGCGCCGGTACATGCCGGACAGCTTCGACATCTCGGTGGCCGGCAGCGGCGGCCTTGATCAGATCCTGTTCGGCCCGCAGCGCGCCCGGCGCCAGCCGATGCGCGGTTTCGAGGACACCTACGCCGACATCGTCGACTACATCCTGCGGATTACCCACCGGATCTGGGAAGAGAAGGACTTCGGCTACATCTACGACACCTACCGCGCGGGTGCCCGGGTGACCGGCGGCGGCGGTCCCAGGGCCAGCCGGGATGAGATCATCGCCGAATCGGTGGCGTACTCCAGCGCCTTCCCGGACCTGCGCCTGTACGGCGAGGAAGTCATCTGGGCCGGCGACGAGAACATCGGCTTCCGCACCTCCCACCGGCTGGTGGAAACCGGCCGCAACACCGGCTGGAGTCATCTAGGCCCGCCCAGCGGCAAGCGGATAGCCGTGTGGTGCCTGGCCAACTGCACCTCGGCGGAGAACCAGATTTTCGACGAGTGGATGCTCGACAACACCGCCGCGGTGTACCTGCAGCTGGGCGTCGACCTGAAGGCGGCAGCCCGGCGGGCTGCCGCGGCGGAAGGGCTGGGCAGGCTGGCAGCGAGTGTGGGCGAGATAGACCGGCTGCAGGGCCAGGGCACGCCCGCCCGGCTCCCCGTTCCCACCGGTTCGCCATTCGATCCGGACGCGGTCGTGCGCTACGCCCTGCACACGATCTGGAACTGGCGCAACCTCAGTCATGTCGACAAGCTCTATGCGTCTAACGTCCGCTTCCACGGCTCCACCAACCGCGAGCTCTACGGCCGCGGCGATGTCCGGGCGTACGTGATGGGGATGCTGTCCATGTTCCCCGACCTGGCGCTCGCGGTCGACGAGATCTACTACCAGGGCAACGACGCCGACGGCTATCTGGTAGCGGTCCGGTGGAGCATGACCGGGACGCACCTGGGGCCTGGCGGTTACGGGCCGCCCACCGGTCGGCGCGCGTACGCGTGGGGGCTCTCCCAGCTGGTCATCCAGCGAGGCCAGGTCACCGAAGAGTGGAACTTGTTTAACGAATTTGAGGTGCTGCAGCAGCTGCTCGGTGACGAGCCGGCCCATGAGCAATAACTGGAGGAAGACTATGGAAATACCACGCCTGACCGCGGATAGCGCCATGCAGCGCCGCCGTTTCGTTCAGCTGGCGCTTGGCTCCGGCACCGCCGCGGCGCTGGCCGGCTGCGGGCTGCAGAGCGGGTCGCCCGGCGCCGCGAGTAGCGGGAAAGCCACGTACCCGCCGCTGTCCAAGGAAAATAAGAACATGACTGTCATCGATTTCGCCGGTGACAACATTAAGTCCTTGCTGCCTTCCTATGCGGCTAAGTACGGACTGCCTAAGTACACCTTCACTACCAGTGATGCCAACACGCTGGCGATGCTGAAGATCGGCCAGAAGGCTGACGTGTCCATCGCCTACGGCATCGTCGGGCAGCTGGTGGATCTCGGGCTGATCATCCCCTGGGATACCTCGCTGATCCCGAATTTCGGGCAGCTGTACCCGTCCTTCGTCAGCGCGGGCACCCTGAACGGCAAGCAGTACCTGATGCCCTCTCAGTGGGGCTTTGAGTCGGCGGTCTACCGGCCGGACATCGTCACGGCACCGGATTCTTACGAGGTGCTATTCGACGAGAAATACGCCGGCAAGATCGCCTGGCTGGACAACCCGCTCGTGGAACCCGCCATCGCGGGCATCCTGCACGGGTTCCCGGACCCGTTCAACATGACCGATGCGCAGCTCAGCACCATCAAGAAGTTCCTGATCAGCAAGAAGCATCTGGTCAAGCTGCTGTGGGTGAACTCCACGGACCTGGAAGCGGCGTTCAAGGCCGGGGACATTTACGTCGGCCATGCCTGGCCCAGTTCGTGGGCCACGCTGCAGGGCGGCAAGCACCCGGTCGGGTACCTGAAGCCCAAGACCAACGAGGTCGCCTGGAGCGGCGGGTACATCCTGCTCAAGTCCACCACGCACTACCATCACGCGCACGAGTTCATCAATTCCGTCATCAGCCCGGAGGCGCAGCTCTGGGCGGTCAAGAACTTCCTGCAGGGCCCGACCAGCTCGAAGGTCAGCCTTTCCTCGGTGTCCCCGTCGGTGGTCAAGGCCTTTGATCTCAGTGATCCGGCCGCGATCAAGCTGCCCGCGGTGCTGCCGGAGCCCAAGAACATCAGCGCGTCTACCTACCAGCGGTACGGTGCGATGTGGAACGAGTTCAAGGCGGCGTGAGCGCCGCCGGGGCCACGGATCAGGGCAGTGCTGGCCGTGGGAGTGCCGGCCAGGGGAGTGCCGGCCTGGACGGCCTGCCGTCCGGGCCGGGCAGGCGGGGCCGCCGCTCCGGTCCCCGGCGGCTGCTGAGCTTCGGCCCGGTGCTGACCACGCCGGCCGCGCTGTGGGTGCTAGCGCTGCTGTTCGTCCCGATCGCCTTCATGCTGGCGTACAGCATCAACGCGATCGCGCTGTTCCCCGGCGACCCGGTCAAGTTTTCCTTCAGTTACTGGCAGTCGCTCAGCCAGCCCGGCACTCCCTACGCGCGCTCGATGCTGACCTCGATCGAGCTGGCCATCTTCGTCTCGCTGGCCTGCATCGTGCTGGGCAACCCGCTGAGTTATTTCCTGGCCCTGTGCGTGCGCAAGCACCGCTACACGCTGCTGCTGGTGCTGCTGGCGCCGTTCCTGGTCAGCTTCCTGCTGCGGGTGCTGGCATGGAAGGTCATGCTGGACAGCTCCGGGCCGGTCAACGCGTTCGTGCAGTGGATCGGGCTGCGGCCGCACGGTGATCCGATCCCGTGGCTGCTCTACAGCCGGTTCGCGGTGTACCTGATCCTGATCTACTCCTGGCTGCCGTTCGCGGCGCTGCCGATGTTCGCCGTGCTCGCGGTGCAGCGCGAGGCAGTGCTTGAAGCGGCCATTGACCTGGGCGCCAGCCGCTGGGGCGCGTTCTGCCGGGTTACCCTGCCGCTCAGCTTGCCGGGGGTGGTCGCCGCGCTCATCACCGTGTTCACCCCGACGCTGGGAGAGTTCATCACGCCCTCCCTGGTGGGCGGGCTGTCGATCTACCTGTACGGAAACAACATCGACGCGCTCTTCGGGCCGGATCTGGACTGGAAGACCGGCTCGGTGCTGGCGATCATCTTGTTCGTGGTGGCGATGGCGGCCCTGGCGTTGATCGCCCGCACCCGGCTGGCGAAGGACCTGGAGCGATGAACTTCACGCCCGCTGCCTCCCGGGCCGGCCGCGGCTCACTGCGGCTGTATTTCGCGATCGTCGTGCTGGTGATGTACGCACCGCTGGCCGTGCTCATGCTGCTGGCGTTCAACAAGTCCACGATTGCGGCGTTCCCGATGACCGGGTTCTCGCTGCACTGGTTCCGGGTCGCCGCCCAGGACCATGAGCTGCTGACCGCGCTGGCTGCCAGCATCAAGATCGCGGTGGCCGCGAGCCTGGTGGCGCTGGTCCTGTCCAGCCTCGCCGGGCTGGGGCTCGCGCGGAACCGGTTCCGCGGCCGGGCCGTGGTCTACCTGCTGCTGCTGAGCCCGCTGATCATGCCGTTCATTGTGGTCGGCGTCATCCTGCTGGTGTTCTTCAAGGTGATGGGGGTCCCGCTTTCCAGCTTCACCGTAGTGATCGGCCACGTGCTGGTCATCCTCCCTTACACCCTGCTGGTCCTGGTGCCGCGGCTGGTGCAGATCAACCCCGAGCTGGAAGAGGCGGCCCGCGACCTCGGCGCGACCCGGCTGGGCGCCTACTGGCATGTGCTGCGGCCGCTGATGACGCCCGCGCTGGTGTCGGGGTTCATCATCGGGCTGACTACCTCCTTCGACGAGTATCCGGTCGCGTCTTTCCTGATCGGCAACGGCATAACCTTCCCCGTCTATCTGTACTCGCGGCTGCGGCTGCCCACCGGCCAGGCGGAAATCGTCGCGGTCGGCGCGGTGATCACCCTGATCACCCTCCTGCTGGTGATCGTCGCGGTGGCCTTCCAGTGGGCGTCCGGGCTCCGCTCGGACGGCCGCCCGCGCCGTGGCGGCCTGCGCCGCGGCGGCAGCCGGCTGCGCACCGCCGGTGCCGCGCAGGGCGGTCCGCGCGCCGCGGGCGTGCCCGTCAGTCAGCTAACAACCGCTGCGCAAGGATCGCAAGGAGATGAGCGCGCGTGACAACCGACCAGCGCGGCAGCGCCGGAGGCAATATCTTGCTGAGCGCGCTCAGCAAGTCCTTCGGGTCTTTTCATGCCGTCGACCGGCTGGACCTCGGCATTGCCGCCGGAGAGTTCTTTTCGCTGCTCGGTCCTTCTGGCTGCGGGAAGACGACCACGCTCCGGATGATCGCCGGCTTCGAAGTTCCTACCAGCGGTCAGATCCTGCTGGACGGCACTGATATGGTCGCGGTGCCGCCGCACCGCCGCGATGTCCGCACGGTGTTTCAGTCCTACGCACTGTTCCCGCACATGACCGTGTTCGACAATGTGGCGTTCGGGCTGCGCCGCGCCAAGACAGGGCGAGCGGAGATCCGCAGCCGGGTCGGCGAGGCGCTGGAGATGGTGCAGCTGTCCGGCCTGGCCAGGCGCAAGACCACCACGATGTCCGGCGGCCAGCAGCAGCGCGTGGCGCTGGCCCGGGCGCTGGTATGCAAGCCGGCGGTGCTGCTGCTGGACGAGCCGCTCGGGGCGCTGGACGCCAAGCTGCGCAAGGCCCTGCAGCTGGAGCTGAAGCAGCTGCAGGAGCTGGTCGGGATCACGTTTGTCTACGTGACCCACGATCAGGACGAGGCGCTGACGATGTCGGACCGCATCGCGGTGATGAACTCCGGCCATCTCGAGCAGGTGGCCGCTCCGGCGGAGATTTACGATCGTCCGGAGACTTCATTCGTCGCCGAGTTCCTGGGTGCTTCCAACCTGATGACCGTGCAGCGCCGTCCCGGTGATGAGCAGCGCGGGATCGTGCGGCTCGGCGATCATCAGCTGGAGGTGACGGACAGTTCCGGGCGCCGGGCTGACGGCAACCGCATCGTGATCCGGCCTGAGCGGGCCCGGCTGGACGCCGCGGGCGCCACCGGGCCGAACCGCCTGCCCGGCACCGTCATCCGGACGGTGTTCCACGGCTTCTCCACCCAGGTCCTGGTGCGCCTGCCCACCGGCGACACCCTGGACGTACTGCTGCAGAACACCGGCGAGCAGCCGGTCCTGCCTGCGGGCGCGCCGGTCACCGTATGGCTGCCGGCCGAGTCTTTGCGGGTACTGCGCGACACCGGCGTTCCGGTCCCCGAGCACGAGGTCGCCGTTCCCGCCTGAGCGGCGGGCTCCCGGTCAGATACATTTGCTGGCTCCAGGAAGTACGTCACCATGTTCCGGAAAGTACGTCATCATGCGAGCCTCATGAAAATCTGGCCTCCACTGGCGGCTCAGCGCAGGCAGCTTCGCGCGCGGCCCTGCGGGTGACCGCGCCGCGGCGGTGGCAGGCAGCAGCTGCCGTTGCCGCGGTTATGCTTGCCGCTGCCGTCGTCACGGCCGTACGTCAGGCGCCGCCGCCGCGGCGGTTGCTGACGGCGGGCATCGCGCAGGATCCGTGCTCACCGGGCATGGTGATCGTACTGCCGCCGGGTGCATCCGGCGGTTACCTGGCGGACAGCAGCGTGCTGTCGCCGGCCAGCCTTCGGGTGCGGGCCTTCCCTGGCGGGGGACCGGGAGAACGGCCGGGCAGGTGCCTGCGCGCGTCGGCCGTGGCGGTCGCGGCGGCCCGCGGCTGGCTGGGAGCGGGCACGGTGCCGGGCGGCGCGGCGTCGGCCGCAGCGATCGGGTCCTCGGCAGCGGCCGGCTCCTCGGCGGCAGCTGCGGCCGCTCAGCGTTCGATGGCCATCCGGGCGCTGCTGGATCTGCGCCTGTCGGTCCGCCCGGACGGCGCGGTCGTCGCGGGCTGGCACCGGTACTGGAATTACACCTGGCCGCGTGACTCCAGCTGGGTTGCCGTCGCGCTTGCCGGTACCGGTCATCCGGCGGATGCTTTCCGCGTCCTTCGGTTTCTGCAGCGGCAGCAGTCCCGGGACGGTACGTGGGCAGCCCGTTATTACCCCGACGGCGCGGGCCCGGTGCTCGACGGGAGAGCTGCGGAGCTGGACGCCGACGGCTGGGTGCCGTGGGCCGTCTGGTCGTGGTATTCCGCGCAGGCCCCGGCCCCCGCCGTCAGGCGCGAGCTTGCGCAGCTATGGCCGATGGTGTCGGCCGCGGCCGACGCGGGAGCGCGGGCGCTGACCCGAGGCGGCCTGCCGCGGCCGGCCATGGACTACTGGGAGAACTCCGTCACGGTGACTCTCGGCACGGCCGCGCCCTTGCTGGCCGGCCTGCGCGCGGCCGCTGATCTCGGCCGGGAAACAGGCTCAGCGGCGGCTGGCCGGTGGGCCGGCGCCGCCGGCCGGCTGGCGCTGGCCATCCGGACCGGTTTCGGCGGGTCCGGCTACCACCGGCTGGCGGGGGCCGGCGGCGCGGACGCCGCGGTGACGTTCCTCGGGCCGCCGTTTGCCGAGCCTGATGCCGGGGTCAGCCGTGCGGCGCTGTCCGCCCAGGCGGCGCTGCGCCTGCCGTCCGGTGGCCTGAAGCCGGGTGCCGACTGGCCCGGTGCGCGCGGGGTGGCATGGACCGCGGAAACGGCGTTTTTCGCGCTGTTTGACGCGGCCACCGGGGAGCACCGGCGGGCTGCCGCGCTGCTGTCGTGGCTGGCAGCGCACCGGACCCGGTTCGGCGCGCTGCCCGAGCAGGTCAGCCCGGCCGGGCGGCCCGTTTCCGTCGCTCCGCTCGCCTGGACGGACGCGGTGGTACTGCTGGCCCAGCTCGCGCAGACCCGCAGGCTTTCGATCGTGCCGGTGCCGCCGCGCTGACCGCGGGTCAGCGCGCCAGGACGGTGATGAAATCGCGGGTCCACCCGAGCAGAAACTGGTCGGCGGGGCGGACCTGGCCGGGGATGGCGGCGCGCAGGGAGCGGCCGGGCCCGCGGGCGATGTCCAGCTGGACCCATTCCAGATTGATGTCGAGTTCCATCGCGGTCCGCGCGCCCGCGTGCACGAGCGCCGCGGCCAGGTCCGCGGGGGTGGTCGAGATGCCGCCGGCGTAGATGAGCTGACCGGCCGCGGTCTCGCCGAGAGCGCTGCGCGGCACGTACTCACCGCCGCCCAGCGTGGCGCCCCAGGCGGTCCAGTCCGCGGCGGCCGTGCTGGCATGCCCGGCGCGTACCAGGAGCCGCAGGTTCTGCCGGACGCTGAACACCGCCTCGCCCGGCCGGGGAAGCCCGTAACCCCATGCGCCGATGCGGGCGGTGCCCGACGTGTCGATCACGAGGCTCGCCAGCCCCGGCAGCAGCGGCCGGATGACGTGGCGCTCCTGCTCGTACCCGCCGTCCCCGGCGGACAGCAGGAAGCCGCCATTGAAGGCGGCGAGGAGCCGGCCGCGCTCGCCAGCGGCAACGCGCGGACCTGCCCGGACAACCGACAGGGCCCCGGCGCCGGGATCGTTGCTGCCGGCGTGCAGCCGCAGGCGCACCGGGCCGGCGAACCGGGCCAGCGTTACGACGCTGCCGTCCGCGGCCCGGAAGCGGGAACTGATGACCTGGGGTTTCGGCCGCGGCCTGGCTGCGGCCGGAAGTTTCGTCGTGGCGGCGCTCGCCCTCGGGCTGATGCCCGCGCCCGGCCGCGCGGCGCTGGTCACCGGGCTGGCCCCGCCGGGCTGGGCGGCCGGGGCAGCCGACGCGCAGCCCGTCACGGTAAGCAGGGCGGTGATGCCGATAGCCCAGTGCGCGGGGCGCATTGAGTCCTCTCGTTCGAAAGATGCAGGCCGGATCGCAGCCCTTCCGGGGCCACGTCGGGGGCGACTGCACCCGAAGAATGCCCGCGCACCCAAGGATGCCGGTCCCGTTGCTAAGAGGCCGTCTGAATCGCGTTCAGATTTGGCTAAGAATCTGCCGGCGCACTCGCACTATGCGGCGCCAGAGCTACTGCCTGGCGTACAGGCGCAGCCGCACGGCGCCCGCGTCCCAGAGCCCGGCCTGTCGCATCCGCCCGATCAGCGCGATTTTCGCCCGGTTGACCCGCGCGCTGCCGGCAGGCAGGTGCGGGCCGCTGGCGACGGTGATCAGCCAGATCCGCTGCACTCCGGCGGCCCGGCTGGTCAAGGTCGCTGCGGTGACCTCAGTGCCGTTGAGCGTGCCGGAAGCGGCCGGGGAACTGAGCAGGGCGATATCGCGCAGCCGCCGGAACGGGTCTGGGTAAGCGAAGCTCATGATCCGCCGCCCGGTCGGAAGGTAGAAGACGGCGTCGCCGGGCCGCTCCTGGGCGGCCAGGACGGCCGCTGCCTGCCGCAGGTTGTCGGCGCGGGAGTAGGGCTGCCGCATGGCCTGCTCCGGCCCGGCGAGCATCACCGCGAGAATGACCAGGACCACGGCGGGCGGCAGCCAGCTGGCCGCTGCGGCTGGCCGGCCGGGGCGCGCTCGCCCGATGACCGCCCCGGCTTGCTCAGCCAGCCAGGACAGGCCGGCCGCCACCAGCACGGCCAGCGCCGGAAGGCTGAAGACGACGTACCGGTTGGTGAAAACCGGGTGGATAGTCAGCGCGGCGATGAACAGGATGACTGTGGGCAGCACGAGCCAGGGCAGCGCGAGCACGCCGGGGGTAAGGGCATGGGCGCGGCGCGGGCGACGCCCGGCCGCTACACCGCAGACCGCGAGGAGCGTCACCGGAAACAGCAGCCAGCGGGATCCGGCAAACCCCGAGACGACCGAGAACAGCAGTCCGGCGCTGGGCGACCCCAGCCAGCCGATCTGCCTGCCCTGCAGGTAGCCGATCACCAGCAGCGGCGAGACTGCCAGCGCGCCGGCCGCGGCTGCCGTGGTCCAGCCGCGCGCTACCGGGCGGCCGGCCCGTCCCCGGCCAGGGCCGAGCAGCACGGTAACGGCATGCGCGGGCAGCAGCAGCAAGCTGAAAACATTGAACAGGCCTGCCAGCATGATGACCGCCGCGTACCCGGCCCACCAGCGGCGGCGGCCGTCGCCCGCGGCGCGCACCAGCAGGTAACTGGCAATCGTGGCGAGCATCGTAACGACGCCGTAGGCGCGTGCTTCCTGCGCGTACCGGATCGCCTGCGGATCGGCGGTAAGCAGCAGCCCGGCCAGCGTGCCGGTGACGGCCGGGGCGCGCAGCCCGGCCGCGGCGGCCAGCCGGCGGCCCAGCGCGGCGGTGACCGCGGCCGCGACGGCCATCGCCAGCGCCGACGGCAGCCGCAGCGCCTGCGCCGAGCTGCCCAGCGCGGTGATAACCGCGTGCATCAGCAGGTAATAGGTGCCGTTGACCGCGTCCACGTGCCGCAGCAGGCTCATGATCTGCGGCAGCGAGCGCTGCGCCGCGTCGGCCGTGGCCGCTTCGTCGCGCCACAGCGACGGCACGCCCAGCCGGTAGCTGCCGGACAGCAGCGCCGCCAGTACCGGGATCAGCACCGGCAGCCATGCCCGGCTGCCCAGCCAGCTCCTGCTCGTCCCCGTCTCCGTGCTGCCGGTTCCCGTGCTGCCTGTTCCCGCGGCATCAGCCAGGGGGGCGCCGGCCTCCGCGGTTCCGGGCCCGGCCGCCGCGGTCAGGCCCGGAAGGGTCTGAGCCCGGGATCGAAGCATGACTGCCTTCCCCGCCGGACGGCGCGACCCCGTATCACGGCGCGATGAGTACTAACGAGACTATGCTTCCCGGTCGCCGGGAAGGGCTGGTGAATCCGTCCAGGGTACTGGCGCCGGCGCGGCCCGCAGTGCCTTGACTGCGGCGAAGCCGCCGACCGGGACGCTGATCGTTCTCTTAACCGCAGGCCCTGAATTACGGTATTGCGGCCGTGCGTAACCTGGTCCGGATATCAGCGACACCGGCACTGCTCAGGAGCATCCTTTGACTGTTCCGTCCCAGCCCGCGGTGCCCGAGACTGCGCAGCCGCAGACCGCGGCTTACCGTCCGCAAGCGGAAACCGACGTCCTGGTGGTCGGATCGGGACCGGCGGGCGCGTCAGCAGCGCTCTTCCTGGCCACCTACGGCACCAGGGTGCTGCTGGTGTCGAAGTACGGCCGGCTGTCCGTCACGCCGGGTGCGCACATCACGAATCAGCGCACCATGGAAACGCTGCGCGACATGGGCATCGAGGACACCCTGATGCGCGCGGCGACCCCGTGGGAGGCGATGGGCAACACCACGTTCTGCACCAGCCTTGCCGGGGAGGAGCTAGGACGCATCCCGTCCTGGGGCACTGACACGGTCCGGCACGCCGACTACGAGCTGCAGAGCCCGTGCACGATGCTGGACGCGCCGCAGACGATCACCGAGCCCATCCTGGTCAAGGCGGCTCAGGAACGCGGCGCGAAAATCCGCTTCGATACCGAGTATCTCGCGCACGAGCAGGATGACACGGGCGTGACTACCGCGGTGCTGGACCGGCTTAACGGCGCCCGGTACACCATCCGGTCGAAGTACCTGATCGGCGGTGACGGCGCGCGCAGCAAGGTCGCCGCTGACCTCGGCCTGCCCTATGAGGGCCCCGGCGCGGTAGCCGGGTCGCTGAGCATCGTGTTCGAGGCTGACCTGTCGCGGTTCGTCGCGCACCGACCGTCAGTTCTGTACTGGATGGTGCAGCCGGGGGCGGAGAAAGAGGGCATCGGCCTCGGCGTGCTGCGGATGGTCAAGCCGTGGCACGAGTGGATGCTGATGTGGGGATACGAAGTCGCGGCCGGCCCGCCGACGTTTACTGACGAGTTCATCCGCGAGCTCGCCGTCAAACTGGTCGGCACCGACGATTTCGAGATGAAGGTGAAATCGGCGCTGCCGTGGACGGTGAATCATCATTTCGCCACGACCGTCGCCCGCGGCCGGGTCTTCTGCGCCGGCGACGCCGTGCACCGGCACCCGCCGACCAACGGCCTCGGGTTGAACACCTCCATCCAGGATTCCTACAACCTGGCCTGGAAGCTCGCCCACGTCATCGCCGGAACGGCTGGCCCGGCCTGCTGGCGTCCTATGACGCCGAACGGGCGCCGGTCGCCCGGCAGATCGTCGAACGGGCGAACCAGAGTATCGCCGACACCGGGCGGATCCTGGCCGCGCTGGACCTCACCGACACCACCGATGTAGGCAGGCTCGATGCGCAGCTGGCATTGCGCAAGGAGCCGGGGCCGGCCGGGGAGAAGATCCGGCAGGCGCTGCGCGAGGCCATCGCCTACAAGGCGCACGAGTTCGACGCGCACGGCATCGAGCACAATCAGCGGTATGCCTCCGCCGCGGTGATCCCGGACGGTACCCCGATTCCCGGCTACCGCCGGGACCCGGTGCTCTACGCGCAGCCGACGACCTGGCCGGGCGCCAAGCTGCCGCACACCTGGATCACCGAACGCGGCAGCCGCCTGTCCACCCTTGACGTGGCCGGTCACGGCAGCTTCGCCGTGATCACCGGCATCGGCGGCCGGGCCTGGCTGGATGCCGCGGCCGCCGCGGCCGCGCAGACCGGGATCGCGATCACCCTGGCGTCCGTCGGCCCCGGCGAGCAGTATGAGGACCCCTACGGCACCTGGGCGGACCTGCGGGAGATCGAGGACGGCGGGGTACTGCTGGTGCGGCCCGACCTCTACCTCGCTGCCCGGCATACCGCCAGCCCGTCGTCCGCGCAGCATTCCGCCGGCTGGCTGGGCGGCATGCTGCGCGAGGTGCTCGACCGGGTGTGAGCCCCGCGTGAACCTGGATGGCTGGCCTGCGGCGCGGCGGCAAGACCTCGCGCCGAGGTGGTTGTGCCGCGGCGTTACCCGGCCTCGTTCGTCCCGCTGGCCGGGCCGGGCCTGTTGACCGCGGCGGCCCGCGCAGGCGGCCGAGGAAAAGATCGTCGTTCAGTGACTTACGCCTCTGTACACGAGGCTGGCCGGCTGCCGAGGCTTAACTGATGCCGGTCTCGCGGTTTTTCTTTGGGCACTTGCTGCCGCGCAAGCTGGCAGATCGACTGTCGCCATCGCGGCCGGGGGATTGCGGGCCGGTAAGCACTCGTCGGCGCCGGATTCGGTCGGGGGAAAGGATGGGGGAGTGACGAGCGAGCGAGCTGCCCAGGTCTGGGGGTGGATTGCAGCTGCCCAGGATGCCGCCGCGCCGCGGACTTCCGCCCTGCCGCCGCCCGGCGCCCGGACGCTCGCGGCCACGCAGCCGTCTGGTGCGCAGCCGCTTACGGCGCAGCCGCCAGCAGCGCTGCCAGCCATCGTCGCGCTGTGCCACGCGGCGGCGGCCAGGCTCGGGGTCGATGGCGCCGGCGTGAGCGTGCTGAGCGGTCCGGCGACGCGCGAGCCGCTGTATTTCTCCGACGAGCTGAGCGGTCAGCTGGATGAGCTGCAATTCAGCACGGGGGAGGGACCGGCCGCGGACGAGTTCAGGTTCGGGTCGCCGCTGCTGATCCCGGATCTCGCGGCATCGGCGGGGCGGTGGCCGGTCTTTGCGCCAGCCGCAATCGCAGCCGGCGCACGGGCGATGTTCGCGTTTCCGCTGCAGGCCGGCGCTATCCGGGTCGGGAACTTGTCGCTGTACCGGGCGCGGGCGGGCCCGCTGGCCACCGCGGACCTGGCTAACGTGCTGATTTTCGCCGACATAGCGCTGCATCTGCTGGACTCGTCGGCGGGTATCAGTGTCTCGTCGGCCTACCGCCCCCTTGGCGGCCTCTCCCTCAGCCGTGCCGAGGTGTATCAGGCGACCGGGATGATCTCCGTGCAGCTTGGCGTGAGTCTCGCGGAAGCCCTGGTGGCCTTGCGGGCCCGTGCCTTCGCTGACAGCGTCGACGTGAGTAACGTCGCTACTGGGGTGGTGAGCCGGCGGCTGAAGTTTGATCCCGACCCGCTGCCGGCCAGCTGAAGCCCGCAGCGCCGGTGGCCGGCCGCGGCCCGGGGGTTTAGTGTAATGAGCATGGTGGCGACTGTGGATGGTTTGCTGGCGCAGACGTTCGTCGAGTTCGCCGACACGCTTGTCGCGAACTTCGACCTGATGGACTTCCTGCACACGCTGACCGAGCGCTGCGTGGACCTGCTGGACGTGGACGCGGCCGGCCTGCTGCTGGCGGACAGCAGCGGGATGCTGCGGCTGGTGGCAGCGTCCACCGAGCAGGCCAGGGTCGCCGAGCTGTTCCAGATCCAGAACGACGAGGGCCCGTGCCTGGATTGTTACCGGACCGGCAAGGTCGTCACGATGGCCGATATCGGCGCCGAGCAGGGCGCGGCGCGGTGGCCGCGATTCGCCGCCACCGCCCGGGAGATGGGCTTCAGCGGGGTGCACGCGATCCCGATGCGGCTCCGCGACGAGGTCATCGGGACGCTGAACTTGTTCCGCGGCGTGCCCAGCGTCCTGGACGAGGCAGTAGCTCAGGCCGCCAGGGCGCTAGTCGACGTGGCCACGATCGGGATCCTGCAGGAGCGCGCGGTCCGCGAGCAGGGGCTCGTCGCCGGCCAGCTGCAGGTGGCGCTGAACAGCCGGATCCTGATCGAGCAGGCCAAGGGCATCCTGGCGGAGCGGCTGCGGGTGACACCCGACGAGGCCTTCCTCGTCCTGCGGCGTTATGCCCGGGACCACAACCACCCGCTCACCCAGCTGGCCGGCGAGGTCATCACCGGCACCGCCAGCATCGTCCGCGGCGGCCGTACCAGTGGCCGCGCCGCGCCGCAGCAGTAGCCCAGCGCACTTACGATTGCTGAGGCCGCCGCCGCCGTCGCAGCCGGATGCCGGCCGCGGTTACCGCGACGGCAGCCGCGATGATGACGCCGGCGATCGCTCCGGTGGTAGAGCGGCCGCTCCCGCCTCGGCCCGGGGCAGCAGGTCGCGCGCTGGGGAGACCGCCGATGCTCAGGCCGGACTCGGCGAAAGCGACGACGTGCTGTCCCGACGCTGCGAGGAGCAGGCCCCCCGCGGCGGTCGGCGTCGGGAAGTGGCTGGCTCCGGCGCCGACGGATACCCGCTGCCGGACGGCTCCCGTTGCGGGATCGAGGCCGTAGAGCGTGCCGTCCGGCCCGATAGTCCAGATCCGCCCGGCCGCGAGGACGGGCGGCCCGCCGCCGGTGCCCGAGCGCCACCGCAGCGCCAGCGCAGCCGGCGACGAGGCTGCCCGGACGGCGATGACACCGCTGGTACACGGTAGGTACGCCGTCGTGCCTGAGATGGCTGCGCCCCCGTCGACGGGCTGGCTGCATGCGGATGGCAGTGTCGCCCGCTGGCCGCCGATGCCGCCGAGGTGCCCCTGGCGCAGCAGGTAGACGATGCCGGCCTTGCCGGCTGCGAGCACCTGGCCATCGGGAAGAAGGACCGGTGCCGTCGACATGTCCAGGTCACGGGCGTTGTCCGCGGCCCAGCTGGCGGGCGCGAAAAACTGCAGCAGCCGCAGCGATGCTGACAGCTCGAGGACGGAGTCGCTGTTGTCGTAGGCCTGGCCGGAGGAGCTGGCCGAGCCGTTGCCGGCGCTGACCCAGATGCGGCCGCTGGCGTCGATGACCGGGGCGGCCCCGCCCATCCAGATCGCGCCATGGGAGTCGCCTGCGGTCGCGTCGACAGTGAAGTAGGCCGCCGGGCCGCCCGTCTCGGCAGCAGATACCACCCGGCCCCGGTAGGCGCCGCAGTCGCCGTAATTACCGCCGAGGCCGAAGACCACGCGCCCGGCGTCCAGCGTCAGGCCGGTGCGCTGCAGCACTGCCGCCGGATTCGCGCCAGGCGGATCCACGTTCTGCGACAGCTCGCGCCTGCCGGTCGCCGTCGACAGGCCGACCAGCACATGCGCGGGGCGACCGCCGACCAGCTCCTCGGCTACCGCGAAGATCTCGCCGCGGGCCTGGTCGATGACCGGGGTGCCGGTAATTCCTACGACCGGCCTGATGTTGCCGCAGGGCAGCAAGCCGGTCGGCACTGGCGAGCCCAGGTGCGCTGACCAGGCCACGGCGCCGGTTGCCGCGGACAGCGCGTACATGGTGTCGTTCTCGGTCGCAACGTAGACGCGGCCTGCTGACACCAGCGGCTCGCCATAAATCTGGCCGTCCAGGGATGGTGATGCCCACGCCCTGGCCGCGGTATTCACGCCGCGCATGGGCGCGGCGGCGCCGCTGCCGGCGGCGTCGTGGTGGTACACCGGCCAGGCGTCCGCAGGAAAGCCGGAACCTGTGCCCGCGGCGGTCCGAGCCGCCCCGGCGAGCGAGCCAGCCGCGGCGGCTACGGTCAGCGCCGCTGCCCCGGCGGCCCTGGCGGCCCGGCGGCGCCCGCCCGGACGGCGGGCCGGCCGCGCACTCATGGGGATGCCGCGATATCAGCCGCGAACTCGGCGGTCAGCTCAGCGGCACCGCCATCGATCCATTCCGGCACGAAATTCCCAATCATGAGCTCCTGCTACCACCCTGCGGCCGGGCAATCCGCGGCCGGGCGATCCGCGAACCGGTCCTGCCAGGAACGGTCCCGGCCGGGACCGATCCTGGTACCCAGACCGGCCGGCCTGCCCGGTCTACCGGGATTCCTGCCGTCCAGCCGTGCCAGATCTGACCAGGCCTCGCCAGCCGGGTTCGGCGGTCACGTCTACTGTGGAGCCGACGTGCCGGGCCGCGCGCCGCCGAGGCGTAACGGCTACCCGCCGGCTCGGCCTCGCTGAGCATAATAGGGCAGGAGACTTACCCGTGGCGCATGACCGGGCGGGGCAGCCGGCGGTCCAGGCTGACCTGGTGGACGTAGCTGCACTGGTGACGGCTTACTACGCGCAGCACCCGGATCCTGCCGAGCCGGGCCAGCAGGTGGCCTTCGGCACCTCCGGTCATCGTGGCTCGGCGCTGCGGCTGTCGTTTAACGAGGACCATATCGCCGCGACGACGCAGGCGATCTGCGAGTTCCGGGCCAGCCGCGGGATCACCGGCCCGCTGTTCATCGGCCGTGATACCCACGCGCTGTCCGAGCCGGCTCACGTCACCGCGCTGGAGGTGCTCGGCGCCAACGATGTCCGGGTACTGACGGACGCACGGGACGGCTACACGCCCACGCCGGCGGTCTCGCTGGCCATCCTCGCCTACAACGAGGGCCGGTCCGACGGGCTCGCCGACGGGATCGTCGTCACGCCGTCGCACAACCCGCCGGAGGACGGCGGCTTCAAGTACAACCCGCCGGACGGCGGGCCGGCGGGTGCCCAGATCACCTCAGGTATTCAGGACCGGGCCAACGAGCTGCTGCGCGGCGGCCTGCGGGAAGTCCGCCGGATCCGCTACGCCCGGGCCCGCGCGGCCGCCGGCCACTGCGACTTCCTCGCCGATTACGTCTCGGCCCTGCCGACGGTCGTCGACCTGGCGGCAATCCGGGGCGCCGGGATCAGGATCGGCGCTGACCCGCTCGGCGGCGCCAGCGTCGCCTACTGGGGCGAGATTGCCGCCCAGTACGGGCTGGACCTGACCGTGGTGAACCCGGTGGTGGACGCCACCTTCCGGTTCATGACCCTGGACTGGGACGGCCGGATCCGGATGGACTGCTCGTCGCGCGACGCGATGGCCTCGCTGATCGCCCGCCGCGCCGACTTCGACATCGCGACCGGCAACGACACCGACTCCGACCGGCACGGGATCGTGACCCCGGACGCGGGGCTGCTTAACCCCAACCACTACCTGGCCGCGGCGATCGGCTACCTGTACCGCAACCGCGCGGACTGGCCCGGCGACGCCGCCGTCGGCAAGACGATGGTCAGTTCCTCGATCATCGACCGGGTCGCCGCCGACGCCGGGCGGCGGCTGATGGAAGTGCCGGTCGGCTTCAAGTGGTTCGTGCCTGGCTTGCTGGACGGCACCGTCGCGTTCGGCGGCGAGGAGAGCGCGGGGGCGTCGTTCCTGCGCCGTGACGGCCGGGTCTGGACAACGGACAAGGACGGCATCATCCTGGCGCTGCTCGCGTCGGAGATCACCGCGGTGACCGGCCGCACCCCCGCTGAGCACTACCGGGACCTCACCGCCCGGCTCGGCGACCCGGCCTATGCCCGCATCGACGCGCCGGCCAGCCGGGAGCAGAAGGCCGCTTTGGCCCGGCTGTCCCCGGACCAGGTCAGCATCGGCGAGCTGGGCGGCGAGCCGGTGCTCAGCCGGCTTACCACCGCGCCGGGCAACGGCGAGTCCCTGGGCGGGCTGAAGGTCACCGCCGAGTCGTCCTGGTTCGCTGCCCGGCCCTCGGGCACCGAGGACGTCTACAAGCTCTACGCCGAGTCGTTCCAGGGGCCCGGCCACCTAGCCCGGATCCAGCAGGAGGCGCAGCAGATCCTCGACGCCGTGCTCACGACACCCTGACTGGCCGCGGCGCAGCGGGAAACGGCACAGCGGGAAACGGCGCCGCCGGACACGGCCTGATTACCCTGCCGGTAGCCTGTCCGGCGTGCTGGAACAGGTGCGCGTCAGCCGGTACGTGACGCCGCTGCGGGAGGGCGGCTCGCTGCCTGCGCTGGTCGAGGCCGACAACCTCGGCACCTACGTGCTGAAATTCCGGGGCGCCGGCCAGGGCCCGAAGGCGCTGGCTGCGGAGGTTATCGGCGGCGAGCTCGGCCGCCGGCTCGGCCTGCGCACGCCGGAGATAGTCCTGGCGTACCTGGACCCGCGGATTGCCAGTACCGAGCCGGATCCGGAAATCCAGGATCTGCTGCGCGCCAGCAGCGGGCTGAACGCGGGCCTGGACTTCCTGCCCGGCGCCGCGAGTTTCGACCCGGCCGGCTGGCGTCCCGACCCCGATCTGGCCAGCGCGGTGCTGTGGTTCGATGCGCTGATCCAGAATGTGGACCGGACCTGGCGCAACCCCAACCTGCTGGTCTGGCACGGCGACATCTGGCTGATCGACCACGGCGCGGCACTCTACTTTCAGCACAACTGGCCGACGGCCAGCCCGGCGGCCCCGTTCGACGCCGCGCAGCACGTACTGCGCGGCGCGGCGACGCGGCTGGCGCAGGCGCACGACGAGCTCGCCCCGCGGATTACCAGGAAGCTGCTCGAGGAGGTCACCGGCCTGGTGCCCGCCGGGTGGCTGGGGGACGGCAGTCCCGGTGCCTACGTCGAGCATCTGCTGGCGCGCTCCGCCTTGCTGCCGGGGGTGATCCGGTGACCGGGGGTGATCCGGTGAGCAATGCCGGCCATGAGCCACCGGACCAGCTGTTCGAGTACGCGCTGATCCGGGTGGTGCCGCGGATCGAGCGCGGCGAGGCTATGAACGTCGGGATAATCCTCTACTCCAGCGGTCACCGTTTCCTGGCCTGCCGAATGCACCTGGACCAGGCCCGGCTGCTGGCGCTGGACCCGCAACTCGATCTCGTCGCGGTAGCCGCGTCCCTGGCGGCAATGCAGGCCCAGTGCCACCCGGTCGGCGCCGCGGCCAGCGCAAGGGCGGCGGCCAGCGCCAAGGCGGCAGCCGGCGCCGGGGCGGCAGCCGGCGCCAGGTGGGCAGGTGCCGCCGCCGACCCGGAACTGGTGGCGACCGGGCCGACTGCCCTGCCGCCCGGCCAGCTGTTCCGCTGGCTGACCGCCATCCGGAGCACCATCGTGCAGCCCGGCCCGGTGCATACCGGGCTGACCGCAGACCCGGCCGCCGAGCTGAAGCGGCTGTACTCCGCGCTGGTTCGCTGAGCCGCTGGTTCGCTGAGCCGCGCTGCGACTTCAGCCTCCTAAAGCCACCGCGTCCTGGTTCGAGCGGTTGCGGTCAGCTGACGTTCAGGAAAGCCACAGAAAACCGGCGGCTGCAGTCAAGTTCCGCCCCGGGTCCAGGCCCGACTATCAAGAGAGGCCGCGATGGTGACGCACTGAGGGGAACGACGATGACCACGAGCTACGAACTGCCAGCCGAGCCACCGCAGCAGCCTGGCCCGCAACCCTACGGGAGCGGCCCGCAGCCCTACGGGAGCGGCAACGGCGACAGCGGCGCCGTTCCGGGTGCCGCCGGCGGCAGCAGCGGCGGCACCGGCGCTAGCCCCGCCAGCGAGACCGGGCGCCCCTTTCCGCGGCCGAAGCGCCGCGGCCTGGCCGTCGCCGGAGCGGGCCTCGCGCTCGCGGTGGCCGCGGCGACCTCGGCCTGGGCCGCGTCGGCAGTCGCGTCCCGGCCGGCGGTGCTGAGTCCGGCCCAGATTGCCGCCAAGGTTGATCCCGCCCTGGTCGATATCACCGCCACGCTCGGCTACCGGCAGGCGGTCTCGGCCGGCACCGGCATGGTGCTGACTCCCAGCGGCGAGATCCTGACCAACAACCACGTGATCGCCGGGGCTACCTCGGTCCGGGTTCGCGACGTCGGCAATGGCCGCACTTACGCAGCGAAGGTCGTCGGCTACTCGGCGAGCCGCGACATCGCGGTGCTGCAGCTGCGAGGCGCTGCGGGGCTGCAGACCGTGACGACCGCCAGCTCGTCCCGCCTGTCCGCGGGCCAGCGCATCGTCGCCCTCGGCAACGCTGGCGGCAAGGGCGGCCCCCCGGCCGTGGCGGCCGGCAAGATCACCGGTCTGGGCCAGTCGATCACCGCCACCGACAGCGGGGACGGCGCTGCCGAGCACCTGACGGGCACCATCCGGACTAACGCCGGCGTTCAGCCGGGTGACTCCGGCGGTCCGCTGGTCAACACCGCCGGGCAGGTCATCGGCGTCAACACCGCCGCGTCGTCGCAGTCGCAATATGACCCGGCGCAGACCACCAGCGCCACGTCCGCGCCGACGACCAGCTTCGCGATCCCGATCGCCGCGGCACTGTCGCTCGTCAGCCAGATCGAGGCGGGCCGGTCATCGGCCGTGGTGCACATCGGTGCCACCGGATTCCTCGGGGTGCAGGTAGCGGTGTCGCCGGCGGACCCGTTCGCCGGCCCGAGCGCGACCGGAGCCGTGATCAGCGGCGTCCTGCCGGGCTCGGCGGCCGCCAGAGCCGGGCTGGGCAGCGGGGACGTCATCGTCTCGGTTGACGGCCGCAGCGTCGGCTCGCAGTCCGACCTGCACGCCCTGCTCGAGGGACATCACCCCGGCGACACGGTCCGGGTCGGCTGGACCAGTCAGGCCGGGCAGTCCGGCACCGCGACCATGGTCCTGACCAAGGGACCGGCCGGCTGAGGTCGCGGTCAGGCCGTCAGCAGCCACGACGCTGCTGACGGCCTGACCTAGCGCGTCGGGCGGATGGAGATCGCTGATCAGGCCTTCGCGAGGGCCGCGCGCAGCTCGGCTGCGTCCAGCCGGTGCACGTAGGCGGGCGTGTCCCGCTCGAAGCGCCGCCCCGCACTCAGGCTGCCCACGTCCACCACGTCGAAGCCGAACTGCTCTACCAGCTCAGCCACGGTCCCTTTCGCGGTCGCGTCATCGCCGGCGATCGGAAGCGCGCGGCGGCCCGGGGTTCCGGCCGGCTCGCCCTGCGACGCCAGGTCCTTGAAGTAGATGTTGTTAAATGCCTTGACGATGCGCGCGGCTGGCAGGTGCGCGGCCAGCAGCTCGCTGGTGGTCGCGCTGCCGTCGTCCAGCTCGGCGATCTGCCCGTCGCGCTCCGGGTAATAGTTGTTGGTGTCGATGACGGTTTTGCCCGCCAGCTCGGCCGCAGGTACCTGACGGTATTTGCCCAGCGGGATGGTGACCACCACGATGTCGCCGGCGGCCGCGGCCCCGGCCGTCGTTGCGGCGCTGGCGTGCGGCCCGAGCTGCGCTACCAGGTCGGCCAGGGTCTCCGGCCCGCGCGAGTTACTGAGCACCACCTCGTGGCCGTGGTCCACGGCCAGCTTGGCCAGGGTGCTGCCGATGTTTCCTGCTCCGATCAGTCCGATTTTCATGCCCGCGCCAACCGGGTCGCCGGTACCGGTATTCCGGCCCGGCGGAACCAGGCGTAGCCTCCCCGGCATGACCCGCTTCGGCCTCGTCCTGGACCCGCTCGCGGATCCCGGCAGCGCAACGGCAGGCACAGTAGCGGGCGCAGTGGCAGGCACAGTAGGGGGCGCCGCGGCTCAGGCCGTTACGGCCGAACAGCTGGGATTCGACTTCGTCGCCGCCAGCGAGCACGTGTTCTTCTACGGGCCGGCCTCCAACGCCTTCGTCGAGCTGGCCGCCGCAGCCGCCGTGACCAGCCGGGTCGGGCTGGTCAGCGCGCTGACCTTGCTGCCGCTTTATCCTGCCGCGCTGGCGGCGAAGATGGCCGCGAGCCTGGACCGGCTGTCCGGCGGCCGGTTCACGCTGGGCGTGGGCGTCGGCGGGGAGTACCCGGCCGAGTTCGCCGCCTGCGGTGTGCCAGTGCGCCGGCGCGGGGCTAAGGCCGATGAGTCCCTGGCGATCCTGCGCGGCCTGCTTGGCGGCGGCGCGGTGACGCTGGACGGCGAGTTCGCCCGGCTCGACGGGCTGGCGCTGCAGCCGCCGCCGGCGCAGCGGCAGCTGCCCGTCTGGGTCGGCGGCCGCAAAGCCGCGGCGCAGCGCCGGGCGGCCCGGTTCGGTGACGCCTGGCTGCCGTACCTGATCTCGCCGGAGCAGCTCGCGGCCGGCCTGCAGGCGGTCCGCGGCTTCACCGAGGCCGCTGGCCGGCCACCCGGCACGGTGACCGGCGCTGTTTACCTGTGGGGGTCGGTGAGCGAGCGCGCAGAGACTGCCCGCCAGCAGGCCGTCGACGGGGTCAGCGAGATCTACCAGCAGGACTTCGCCCCGCTGGCGGACCGGTACCTGCTGGCCGGTGACCCCGGCGGCGTCGCCGCCCGGCTGCGCGACTACGCCGCCGCCGGGTCGGACGCGGTAATTTTCGCCCCGGCCTGCCCGCCGTCCCAGCGCCCCGAGGTAGTGCGGCTGTTCGCCGAGCAGGTCCTGCCCCAGCTCCGCTAGCGCCCGCCCGGCCAGCGCCCGCCCGGCCCGTACCCGCCCGGCCGGCGCACGCGGCACTTCGCCCGGCCAGCACCCGCCTGGCCAGCACCCGCCCGCATCCCGCGGCGCTGCGCTAGCGTGATCTACCTGCCCAGCAGGCCAAGCGACCAAGGGAGCAAGCGGTGACCGAGTTTGAGGCGGGCCGGCCGGTCCGGTGGGGCATAATCGCCACCGGCGGAATCGCGCGTTCCTTTGCCGCGGACCTGGCGCTGCTACCGGACGCGCAGCTCGCTGCGGTCGGCTCCCGCTCGCAGGCCAGCGCGGACGCGTTCGCCAGCGAGTTCGGCGTGCCGCGCGGTTACCCGAGCTACGCCGCGCTGGCCGCCGACCCGGACGTCGACGCCGTCTACGTTGCCACCCCGCATCCCGGTCACCATGACGCGGCCATGCTCGCGATCGAGGCGGGCAAGGCCGTCCTGGTGGAAAAGCCGTTCACGATGAACGCGGCGGATGCGCAGGAGCTGATCGACACCGCGCGGGCCCGCGGGACCTTCCTGATGGAGGCCATGTGGACCCGGTTCCTGCCGCACATCGGCCGGGTCCGGGAGATCCTGGCGGCCGGCACGCTGGGTGAGATCGCGCTGGTCACCGCCGACCACGGCCAGTGGTTCGCCGCCGATCCGCAGTTCCGCCTGTTCAGCCCGGAGCTGGGCGGCGGCGCGCTGCTGGATCTCGGCATCTACCCGGTGTCCTTCGCCAGCATGGTGCTCGGGCCGCCGCAGCGCATCACCGCGGTGAGCAGCCCCGCGTTCACCGGTGTCGACGCGACGACCACCATGATTTTCCAGTATCCCGGTCCGGCGCACGCGGCGCTGACCACGACCTTGTCGGCGCGGACGGCTAACCGGGCGGCGATCAGCGGCAGCCGGGCACGGCTGGAATTCGGCGAGTGGTTCTACCGGCCGACGACGGTCTGCGTCACTGACCGGGACGGCACCGAGATCGAGCGCTTCGAGGAGCCGCAGCAGGGAAACGGGCTGCGGTATCAGGCCGCCGAGGTCGGCCGCTGCCTGCGCGCGGGACTGACCGAGAGTCCGCTGCTGCCGCTGGCCGAGACACTGTCGATCATGGAAGCCATGGACGAGATCCGCCGTCAGATCGGCCTGCGTTACCCCGCCTTCGGCTAGCGCCCGAGCCCGGATGCGAAACGCCCGCCCCGCCCGGGCCGCAGCCTGCGGGTCAGCCCGAGCCGCTGGGTACCGGGACCGGGCTGGGGAGGGGCAGGCCGGCTGTGCCGGTGAAGATCTGGGCGACGCTCGGCACATCGCCGTGCCGTAGCAGGTCGGCGCCTGCCGCCCGCTGGCCGGCCAGGTAGCGATCGAGGAACGCGACGGTCACCCGTGCCACCAGGTGCTCCTGCGCGCCGTTACCCTCGTACGGATTCAGGTGATCGGCGCCGAAGATGTTGAGGTAGTACCGAATGCCCGTGCTATCGGCGTCGTAGAGCTTCACGCTCTCGACCGGCTGGTTGATCGGGTCCAGGCTGCCCTGGACGAAGAGAGTCGGCGGGCTGCCCGGCCCGAAGTACGTTCCGCCCAGCGCCGGAAACGCCGCTCCGGCCAGCACGACCGCCGCCACGACCGCGTGGTCGACGCAGCAGGTATTGCCGGCCATGGCGGCAACGGTGTCCCCGCCGTCAGAATGCCCCGCGACCGCGACCTTGCGGGGGTTCACAAGTCCTGCCAGCGAACTCGAAGGCTTCTTGGTCAGTGCCAGGAGCCGGCGGATGACGTAGGAGACGTCGGCCGGCTGATACTGGACGTCCTCGAGAGCGTCGGCGGCCGGAACATGGCAGTTGGTCAGCGGGAACGTCACCGCGGCGACCACGTAGCCGGCGCTGGCCCAGGCATTCAGCAGGTGCGCGTACATCTTGGGGCACTGCCGGTAACCGGGCGCGAACACCACCAGCGGGAAAGGCCCGGTGGCCGGCCCGGACGCGCCGCCGGGCAGGCGTGCCGACGCCGGGATGCGCACCGCGGTAGGCAGCTTACGGTCCCCGAGCGCCCTGCCGTCGGGCCCGACGCTGGCCGCCCTGACGAAGCTGAGCTGCAGCTGGCGGACCGTGTAGGCGCCGATGGAACCGGTGTCCGGCCTGGGCGCCGGCGAGGGTGTCGCGGCGGGGGACTGCGTGGGCGCCGTCGTGGTCGCCGCGCCGCCTGACGCCGATCCGTGCGCCGGACCCGGGCGGGCGCTGCCAGCGCAGGAAGTCAGGAGCGTCATCGTCGCGGCCGCCAGGATCAGCAGGGCAGCGGACGGTCGGATGCGCACGGCACGAGGATAGTGCGATGCTCGCACGGGTGGGCCGTTGTGGCCGGAATTCGGCCAGCTGCGCGACGCCAGTCCGGACTGATGTCAGTGAGTCCGGCTTTTAGCCAAGCAGCGACGGAACTCTTCCTAGCTGCACATTAAGATAAGCCGCCGACGAGATAGCAGTTCTTTACCGAAACTGAACTCCGATGCGGTGTCCCGTCATGGCTGACCCCCTACGCTAGGCGCATGACTGAAGGTGACGTAACCAAAACTCCCGTGGCCGCCGGTGCGGCGGCTGTCAGGCCCGGTAATATCCGGCAGAGCACCGCGGCCGCGGCCGCAGACGTAGGCGGCAGCCGGCTGGCGCGGTTCGCGACCGCCAACACGGTCCGGCGCCAGCGCCGTGTCTGGTCCGGCCGGGTGGCCACCTGGGATCAGCACGGCTCAGCCGGCTTGCAGAAGGTCACCGCCGCGGTGCTCGCCGCGGCTGACGTTCAGCCGGGCGAGCAGGTGATCGACCTCGGCTGCGGGAATGGCCAGCTCAGCCTGCCGCTCGCCGAGCTTGGGGCGCAGCTGCTGGCCGTCGACGTGAGCCCCGGCATGGTGCAGGATCTGCTGGCCGAGGCCAGGCAGCGCGGCCTGACCGGCCTGGACGCCGTGGCGCTGCCCATCGAGAGCCTGAAACTGCCCGACGCCAGCCTGGACCTCGTGGTGTCCAGTTATGCACTGCATCACCTGCGCGATGGCGACAAGGCCAAGGCGATGGACGCGGCATTCCGCTGGCTGCGCCCCGGCGGCAGGCTGGTGCTGGCCGACATGATGTTCGGCCGCGGCGGCACCAGCCGTGATCGGGAGATCATCGCGTCCAAGATCAAGATCCTGGCGAAAAAAGGCCCTGGCGGCTGGTGGCGCATTCTCAAGAACGCTGCCCGTTACCAGCTGCGCATGCAAGAACGCCCGGTATCGATGGCCGCCTGGACGTCGATGATGACGGCGAGCGGATTCACCGACGTGACCACGAGTTCCATTGCCGCGGAAGCGGGGCTGATTGTCGCGCGCCGTCCCGGCCCCCGGTAGCTTGGCGGCCCGTCAGTCTGGCGGCCGTCAGCCTGGCGGCCCGTCAGTCTTGCCGTGAGGGCGGCAGGCCAGCGCGTGCTCGGGCGTCAGCCGAGCCGGTGCGGACTGGCGAGAATCTCGGTCAGGTCGAAGCTCACGACTTCCTCGAGCTGGCCGAATCCGCACGACAGCGGATCCCGGTCCGGCCGCCATCGGACGAACTGTGCGGTATGCCGGAACCGGGTGCCCTCCATGTGCTCGTAGCGGACCTCCGCGACCCGCTCGGGACGCAGCGGCACGAACGACAGGTCCTTGCCGCTGTTCCACCGGCTGGCCTCGGCCGCACGGGGGCTGCGGACGCCCGGCTCCGGCTGGCCCCAGTTCCACGGATGCCCGCCCGGGCTGGTCACCAGCGGCCGCAGCTCGGTCAGCAGCTCGCGCCGCCGGCCCATCGGGAACGCGCCGACGACGCCCACGCTGGCGAGCTTCCCGGCCGCGTCGTACAGGCCGAGCAGCAGTGACCCGACGGCGTCCGGCCCGCTCTTGTGCGGCCGGTAGCCGGCCACTACGCAGTCGGCGGTCCGCTCGTGCTTGATCTTGAACATGACCCGCTTGTCCTGCTCGTACGCACCGGCCAGCGGCTTGGCGACAATGCCATCCAGGCCCGCTCCCTCGAACTGGCTGAACCACCGGCGGGCGAGGTCGTGATCACGGGTCGCCGGCGTCAGGTAAACGGGCGGCCCGGCGTCGGCTAGTGCCTCCTCCAGGGCAGTGCGCCGCTGCTCGAACGGCCTGCCGGTAAAGTCAGTGTCGCCCAGCGCGAGCAGGTCGAACGCGACGAACGACGCAGGGGTCTGGTCCGCCAGCAGCCGGACCCTGCTCGCCGCGGGGTGGACCCGCTGCAGCAGCGCGTCGAAGTCGAGCCGCCGCCCGTCGGCAGCGGGAATCACGATCTCGCCGTCGATGACGCACCGTTCCGGCAGGTGCGCCAGGAACTCGGCGGTGAGCTCGGGGAAGTAGCGGGTCATCGGCCGTTCATTGCGGCTGCCGATCTCGACCTCGGAGCCATCGCGGAACACGATAGACCGGAAACCGTCCCACTTCGGCTCATAGAGCAGTGCATCTGGCGGGGTGCTGGCCGGCGGGGTTCTTCTGGCTGGCGCGCTGGTCGGTATCTCCTTAACCGCCCTGGCCAGCATCGGCGCTACGGGCGGCATCACCGGAAGCTGCATGGCCCCATCATTGCCGACGCCAGCTGGTCCCGGGCGCGGATCGCGGCCCGTCCGGCCCGGCGGTAGCCTGCTCGGTAGTTCTTGCGGTGGCCGCGGCCGAAATCGGCTGGCAGCCGTTGCAGGCAGCCGACGATAGCGATAGGCGGTTCAAGGGGTGTCAACCTGGTTCGCCCGCGTCCGGTCCTGGCTGGCCCTGGCCGCCGTGCTCCTGATCGCGGCTGCGCTGGTGCCGCCGGCCGGAAGCGCCGCCCGGCATTTCGAGGTAGCCGCATCACTGCAATTCCTGATATTCGCGGTGGCGGCCCCCGCGCTGCTGGTGCTCGGCGCCCCGTGGCGGCTGCTGCGGCTCGCCCGCCAGGTGGTACCGGGCCCGGCCGCAGGATCGCCCGCACGCCCGGCCGCAGGATCGCCCGCGCGCCGGGCCGGGGGCCGGCCGTCTGGCGGCCCCGGTCAGCCAGATCAGGCGCTCCCGGCCGACCGGATTGCCCGGTCCCGGTCACGGCGGCCCGGAGCAGCCCGCGGCGTCGCCGTGCTGATGACATTCGCCGCACTCGCCGTCGCCTGGCGGCTTCCGGCCTCGGTGACCGCGCTGGCCCGCCATCCCTGGCTGGTCGCGGCTGAGCTGGCGACAATGCTCCCGGCGGGAGTCGCGGTGTGGCTGGAGCTGGTCGAGTCACCGCCGCTGCTGCCCCGCCTCGGGCGGCCGCAGCGGGCCGGCATCGCGGCGGTGTCGATGTGGACAGTCTGGACGATGGGCTACCTGATGGGCCTGTCACACGTGGCCTGGTCGGCCGCGTTCCGGCACCCGCAGGGCAGCGGCCTGAGTACGTCAGCAGACCAGCAGATCGCCACCGGCCTGATGTGGGCGGTACCGGCGCTGTTCTTCGTGCCGGTGATCTACGCCGTCATCGTCACCTGGCTGCGCGACAGCGAGGACCCGGACGATGAACTACGCCGGACCAGCTCGGCGGACTCGGCCGGCGCCGGCGCGCGCGGGTGGCCGCGGCCGCCTCGCGGCTGGCAGCCGCCATCGGCCTGATCAGGTCCGCAAGACGGGCCGACCGGAAACGCAAGGCCGGAAGAAGGCCCGGATCGTCGGAATGCTGACAGGATGGCAGCAACCGAAGCACGGTCTGGCGGCTGGCCGTCGCGCCGCCCGCGTTCCCGAGGGGGTCGCCATGAAGGTGCCGCTCACGATCGGAGACTTCCTGCGCCGCGGCGCAGCCGTCTACGGACACCGCCCGGCGGTCATTGACGAGCCCAGTGTGCCCGGATCATTCGGCACGCTGAGCTACCGGGAGCTGGAAAGCCGCGCCCGCGGCGTGGCCCTCACGCTGGACAATCTCGAGGTGGCGCACGGCGAGCGGGTTGCGATCGTGAGCCCGAACGCTGCCCGCTTCCAGACCCTGTTTTTCGGTGTCAGCGGCTACGGCCGGGTGCTGGTTCCGGTCAACTACCGGCTGAACGCCGCGGAGATCGGCTACATCGTCGCGCATTCCGGTGCCTCCGTCCTGCTCGTTGATCCCGAGTCAGACCCGAAGCTGGCCGGGGTAACCGCCAAGCACCGGATCGTGCTGGACGGCGCCGCCGATGCCGAATTTTTCGCCCCGGCTCCCCGCGGCAGCGAGCCGGCCGCCTGGGAGGCCGACGAAGACGCCACTGCGAGCATCAACTACACCAGCGGAACGACCGCCCGGCCTAAGGGCGTCCGGCTGACGCACCGCAACTGCTGGCTGAATGCGGCGATGTTCGGCTGGCATACCGCGCTGACCGACCGGGACGTCTTCATGCACACCCTGCCGATGTTCCACTGCAACGGCTGGGGCATGCCGTACGCGGTGACCGGGATGGGCGTCCCTCAGGTGGTCGTGCGGAAGATCGACGGCGAGGAGATCCTGCGCCGGATCGAGGCCCGCGGCGTCACCCTGCTCTGCGGCGCGCCCGCCGTCGTGGCCGCCATCCTTACCGCCGCCGCCGGCCGCCGGGACCGGGGCGAGGGCGTGCCCGGCCGCGGCACCGTCCGGATCGTGGTGGCCGGCGCGCCGCCGCCGTCCAAGACCATCGAGCAGGTCGAGACGGAGCTCGGCTGGGAGTTCATCCAGATTTACGGGCTGACCGAGACCTCGCCGCTGCTGACCATCAACCGCAGGCCGGCCGAGTGGGATGACATCGAGCCTGCCGCCCGCGCCCGGCTGCTGTCGCGGGCCGGCGTCCCGGCGATGGGCGTCCAGATCAGCACGGACGCCGAGGGCGAGATCCTGGCCCGCTCCAATCACGTGTTCTCGGGCTACTGGGAGCAGCCGGAGGAGTCAGCCGCGGCACTGCAAGACGGCTGGTTCCATACCGGCGACAAAGGGCGGGTCGAGGCCGGGGACTACCTCGTCATCTCCGACCGCAAGAAAGACGTGATCATCACCGGCGGCGAGAACGTGAGCTCGGTCGAGGTCGAAGACCGGCTTTACCAGCATCCGGCCGTCGCCGAGGTCGCTGTCATCGGCGTGCCTGACCCCACGTGGGGCGAGACCGTCAAGGCACTGGTGGTGCTGCGGCCGGGCGAGCAGGCTACCGAGGCGGAGCTGATCGCGCACTGCCGGGCGCAGCTGTCCCACTTCAAGTGCCCGACGTCGGTCGAGCTGCGGGCGGAGCTGCCGCGGACGGCCACCGGCAAGCTGCAGAAATTTAAGCTGCGTGATCCCTACTGGGAGGGCCGCGACCAGCGGATAAGCTGAGGAGCGCGGGACGCTAGGCGGCCAGCCCGCTTTCCAGCACGAACTGGGAGACATCCAGGTATCCCGACCGGAACCCGGCTTCGGAATAGCACAGGTACATCAGCCACATCCGGAAGAACGTCTCGTCAAAGCCGAGCCGCAGCACCGCCGGCCGCTCGGCGCAGTAGCGTTCCCGCCAGACCGCCAGCGTCTGCGCGTAGTGCGCGCCGAAGTCGCGCCGGTCAGTGACGCGCAGGCCGTTGCGGGCAGCGTTCTGCTCGATTGCCGTCACCGACGGGATCAGGCCGCCGGGGAAGATGTACTTGAGGATCCAGGTATAAGTGCGCCGGGTCGCCAGCATCCGGTGATGCGGCATCGTGATGGCCTGCAGCCCGATCCGGCCACCGGGCGCCAGCAGCCGGCCGAGGGCGGCGAAGTAGTCAGGCCAGTACCGCTCGGCCACTGCCTCGATCATCTCGACCGACAAGATCGCGTCGTACTGCCCGCTTGCCTGGCGGTAGTCCATCAGCTCGACTCGCGCCTGACCGGACAGCCCGGCCGCCCTGATCCTGGCAACAGCGAGATCCCGCTGCTCCGAGGAGAGGGTCAGGCTGAGCACCTGCGCACCCCGGGCCGCGGCCCGGATTGCCAGTTCGCCCCAGCCGGTGCCGATCTCCAGGACACGGCTGCCCGCGCCGACCCCGGTGCGGTCGAGCAGCCGGTCGATCTTGCGGCGCTGCGCCTCGGCCAGCTGGGCCGCGGCCGCCGTTCCGGCGCCAGCGGCACCGCCGGGGTTCCCGGCGGCGCCCGCCGGGGAGTCGCCAGCGGGGAAGTCGCCGGCGGGGAAGTCGCCGGCGGCAGAGTCGGGCGCGCCGGACATACCGGTTGCTGCGACCGGCACGGGCGTGCCGCCAGCGCCGGTGTCAAAGATCCCGGCCGAATAGGTCATGGTCTCGTCGAGGAACAGCGCGAACAAGTCGTTGGACAGGTCATAGTGCCGCTGGATGTTACGGCGGGCACCGGTCTCGTCCGCGTCATCCCCGGCCGGGTGATGGCGCACGTAGGCGTCCCGCAGCCACTGCAGCCGCGGCGGCACGAGCGAGTCCATCTCCCTGGCCATGATCGTGAGCAGGCCGGCCAGGTCGTCGCAGTCCCAGTCGCCGGCCATGAACGACTCCCCGAAACCGATCAGGCCGCCCGCGCCGACCCGGCGGTAGAAATCACCGGGCCGGATCAGCCGCAGCACCGGCGTTCCCGGCTGGCCGCCGCCGAAGACCCGGCCCGATGGAACGCTGACCTGAAGCGGCATCCGGTCGGCAATTTTTCTCAGCAGCATCCTGGCGACGGCGGCGGCAACCGGGCCGCGCGGCCGGGCTGCCACATCCGGCCATCTGGCCGGATCGGGCGGCAGAACCGGCGACGGCGAGCCGCCCCCCGGCTGCACCGGTTTACCGCTCGCCGGGTTGCCGCGCTCGCGCTGACCGCCCTGACGGAGGTCTGTTGCCTGGCTCATTGGACTCCTTCCTGGCCGGGATGCCAGGGCCTTGACGCCGGACGCAGGCCTCGGGCGTACAGCTTGATTCCCTGCCCGTAGATCCGGGCAGTTACCGCGGCAGTCGACCACGGGTGCGCCAGCGCGGCCCGCACGATGGCTCCGGTGCTGGCGTTCCGGCGTCGGCCGCGCACGCTGGCCACGAACGGGTGACCGTCCGGCCGGTCCAGCACGATCGTCAGTGCCAGCCGCTCGCCGGGCTCCGGCAGGGTCATCCGGTACCGGCCGTCTACCGGGTAGTACGGCGAGACGTAGAACTCCTTGGCAGTCTGCGCGCGGCCCTGGCCGTCGGTATGCAGCAGGTAGCAGTGCCGCTCGTGGTAGGTGTTGTGCACCTCGGCGAGCACGCACGCGAGCGCTCCGGCCGCGTCATGACACCAGTAGACGGTCAGCGGGTTGAATACGTAACCGAGTACTCGCGGCTGGGTCAGCATGGTCACCCGGCCGCCGCCCAGGTCGACGCCGCGGCTGGCCAGGAAACCGTCGACATTGCGCCGGATGGTCGCGGCCGGGTCACCTAGGTGATCACCGGGCCGGAATCCGGTCAGCGGCCGCAGCCAGCGCGCGGTCCGCGGCAGGTGGTCAAGATCAACGAGCCACTGGTAGCCGTGATAGGTGAACGCGTTGCGCAGCGGAGCCGTCCGGACATGACTGATCCGGCACTCGTACAGCGCTGGCTCAGTCGAAGATGGCGATGCCGCGGGCTGCTGGCTGGTGGTCACCACTGGCCGCCGAGTGACGCGGCCGCGGCGACGCCGGACCGGCAGCCGTCCTCGTGAAAACCCCAGCCGTGGTAGGCGCCCGCAAAGGCAAGGACGCCGTCGTTGAGGGCCGGGAGCCGGCGCTGCGCCGCGACGGAGCCGGGATCGTAAATGGGGTGCTCGTAGTCCATCCGGGCCAGCACCTTATCCGGCGCTATCCGGTCGCCGCCGTTCAGCGTGACGACATACTCGCGGTCGCCCGGCAATCGCTGCAGCCGGTTCATCGAGTAGCTCACCTGCACCTGGCCGGGAGTGACGGAACACGAGGGCAGCGCGTAATTCCAGGATGCAAGGGCGCGCGGGCTGGCCGGCAGGACGCTGGCGTCGGTGTGCAGGACGGCGGGGTTCGGCGAGTAGCGGAACGCGCCCAGCACGCTGAGCTCGGCGGCGGTGGGCTCGGCGAGCAGCGCCAGCGCCTGGCCGGGATGCGCGGCGAGCACCACGCCGTCGAAACGCTCGCTGCGGCCGCCGCCGGGACTGTGCCAGCTGACCTCGGCGCCGCGCGTCGCGCGTCGCACCGCCATGACCCTGGCGCCAGTCCGCACCGTGGTCAGCTGCTTGGCGACCAGGTTCACATAGCTGCGCGAGCCGCCGGTCACCGTGAGCCACGGCGGCGATCCGGTCACCGCCAGCAGGCCATGCTGATCCAGGAACGCGAATAGGTAGCGCGCCGGGTAGCTCAGCGCGGTCTCGGCGGAACAGGACCATACCGAGGCGACGACCGGCAGCGCGAAATGCACCGTGAAGTACTGCGAGAAATGCCCCGTCGCGAGGAACTGCGCCAGCGTCTGCTCAGTGTCCCCGGCGCGATCCGGGCGGGTGCCGGCCGGGCGGGTGCCGTCCGGGGCGGTGCCGTCGCTGCCGGCGGCGGCCAGCAGCCGGCGTGCGGCACGGTGGAATCGCAGGACCTCGCCGAGCATACCCAGGTACCTGACGCGGCCCCGCGGCAGCCCGGCGAGCAGGCCGCCGAGACCGCGCTGGCCGGCGTATTCGAGCCCGCAGCCGGCGCAGCTTACCGACATGCTCATCTCGGACGGCTGCGTGGTTACCCCGAGCTCGGTAAACAGCCTGGTCAGCAGTGGGTAGGTACGCTTGTTATGCACAATGAAACCGGTGTCCACGGCCAGTTCGCGCCCATCCGGGCCGGTGACCTGGTGGGTGTCAGCATGCCCGCCAAGGCGGCCGTCCGCTTCGAACAGAGTCACGGCCGCGGTCCTGGACAGGATGTAAGCTGCGGTCAGCCCGGCCACCCCGCTGCCCACGACGGCTATCCGGCGCCGCGGCCCGGTGCCCGGCTGGCGGCCGGGACTTCCCGGCTGGCCCGGCTCGGCTTGCGGCACCGCCCCACATCCCTTCAGTGCCCCTGGTCGGCGCTCGTACCGGTTTGCCGCGGCCGTTTATGCCCGCCCAAGCTGGTCTTACCCATCCGCACCTAATTCGGGGAAACCCTGCCCGGCGGTTTGGTGAACTACATCACATCTAACCCGGGGCCACCGCAACGGGATCGCGCGGCAGTTCCGTGATCGGTCGGGCGCACCCGGCGGCCCGCGCTGGAGCGGGTACTGGCAGGTTCGGGCACCGCGGCTGACAATGGCGGGGTGAGCGAAAAGGGCGCCGTGGGCGCAGGCGCGGCCGGCGCGAACGGCGCGAACGGGGCGAACGGGGCGGGCGGAGACCGGATCGAGGAGTCGGTCCGCGGCCGCCCCGCCGCTGGCCTGGCGCCGCTTATCGCGCATTACGCGGCTACCGGGAGCGTGGCGTGGGCCCCGGCAGGCACCGCGGCCTGCCGTCCCCGTTCCTGACCCTGATTTTCACCCTGGACGAACCGCTCACGCTGGAGCGGCATCCTGACCCTGGCCAGTCGCCGGGCAGTTACCAGACGCTGGTCGGCGGCTTGCACACGAGTCCGGCGATAGTGGTCCACCAGGGCAGCCAGTCCGGTGTCCAGGTCGGCCTGAGCCCGCTGGGTGCCCGGCTGCTCCTCGGGCTGCCCGCCGGCGAGCTGACCGGCACCGACCTGGACGCAGCCGACCTGCTAGGGCCCGCGGCCGGGGAGATCCAGCAGCGGATGCGGGCAGCGTCCGGCTGGCCGGAGCGCTTCGGCGTGCTGGACGAGGTCCTGCTGGGCCGGCTTGCCGCCGCGCAGCGGGGCTGCGAGGTCAGCCCCGAGGTACGTTTTGCCTGGCAGCGGCTGCTGGACAGCCGGGGGCAGGCGGACATCTGCGGCCTGGCCGCGCAGGCCGGCTGGAGCGGGCGGCACCTGCGGGCCGCATTCCGGACCCAGATCGGGCTCGGGCCGAAGGCAGCCGCGCGGGTCATCCGGTTCGACCGGGCCCGGCGGCTGCTGCAGCGGGCCGGGCCCGGCGGCAGTCAGCCGCTGCTGGCCGATCTTGCTGCCGACTGCGGGTATTACGACCAGGCTCACCTGACCAGGGAATTCCGGGCGCTGGCCGGCTGCCCGCCTGCTCAGTGGCGGGCGGAGCAGTTCCGAAACGTCCAAGCCGCGCCGCGGCCAGTCCTGCCAGGATCGGTGTCATGACAGACACGACACCACCGCCCCAGGTCTGGCCGACACTGCGGGCCAGGAACGCGTGCGCACTGATCCGCTTTCTCGTCGACGCGCTCGGCTTCGCCGAGGTAGTCGTCTACGGCGACGGCGACCGGGTCGACCACGCTCAGCTCAGCTGGCCGCCCGGCGGCGGGATCATGCTTGGCTCGGCGAGAGACGACGGGCCGGGCTCCGGGCAGCTGCAGCCCGGCAGCTTCGCCGCGTATGTCGTTACCGACGATCCCGACGGACTGCATGCCCGGGCGGTAAAGGCCGGCGCGCAGATTACCGCGGGGCTGCACGAGACGGATTACGGATCGCGGGACTTCGCCGCGGCCGACCCCGAGGGCAATCACTGGTCGTTCGGCACTTACCGCGGTGAGCCGCTGCCCACCGCGGGCTGAGCAGGCGCGGCCGGCTGCGCAGGCTGGGCTGAGAAAGCCGGCTGAAAAGGCCGGGCTGCAGGCGGGCTCAGCGGCCTGCGGACGCAGGCAGCGCCGCGTAGCCGCGTCGTGGCGAAGCGCGGCATGATGTACCCGTGCGAAAGCTCACTAATGCTCGCGAAAACTGGCGTGCCGCTCTTAACGGGCGCCGGACGCTCGTACTGCTGGCTGTCAGCGCGGGGCTGCTGGCGGCGCCGCCGGTCTTGGTTCAAGGTGCCGGGCGGGCCGGCGCGGCGGTAGTCGCGGCCGATGCCGCTGCGCATCCCTCTCAGCTGATCACGGTGCGGGCCGGGGCTGGCACCAGCACGTATGCCACGCTCAGTGCCTACCGCGTGTCCGGCCGTCGCCGGGTGCTGGAGTTCGGGCCGTGGCAGGCGCGCGTCGGCTATAACGGAGTCGCCCGGCCGGGAAGCAAACGCGAGGGTGACGGCCGGACGCCGGGCGGCAGCTTCGGGTTCAGCTTCTTTTTCGGGGTACAGCGCAACGCGGGATTCGCGTTCCCGTTCCGGCGCGCTTACCGCACGGATGTGTGGGACGACGACCCCGCGAGCCCGCGCTACAACGAGTGGGTCAACGTGAGCAGGCATAATCCCGGCGCGGCACCCGAGCCGATGCACCAGGTCCCCGCTTACGACTACGCCGCGGTGATCGCCTACAACACCGGCCGGGTTCCCGGCCGTGGCAGCGCGATTTTCCTCCATGTCGGCACCGGCTCGGCGACCGCGGGCTGCGTCTCCCTGCCGCGGACGCAGCTGATCCGGATTCTGCGCTGGCTGCGGCCCGGTGATCACCCGGTGATCACGATCTCGGCCGGCTAGGCCGGGACCGGCCGGGTCGCCCGGTCAGCAGCGGCCTGATGCCGCCAGTTCCCGCTGCGCGCGGGTCGAACGTGCATGAGACGGGCGGGCTGCATAGCGCGAGTCGCCGGGCGGTTGCGCTGCGGCGAATCATGCTCGGGGCAGGCTAGGCTGCGCGGCACCTGCGCACCTGGACGGCACCTGGACGGAGTCAGCGATTCGCCGGACCACAGACCTGCTGGAGCGAGCCCTGCTTCCGCTGGTGCTCGCCGCGGGCCTGCTGGGCTGGCGGCTGCCGGCCCCCGCCCGGCTGCTGGACCGGCATCAGGCCATCAGCATCGTCCTGGCGGCACTGGTCTTCGCCAGCGCGATGACCGTTCCCGCCGGGGCGGCGCACCGGGTCCGGACGCTCGCCGCGCGGCTCACCCTGGTGATCACCACCGCGGCGATTGTCCTGCCCGCGCTCGCTTTCGCCCTTAGCCGGCTCGTCAGTGCCGCCGCGCTGCGCGACGCCGTGCTGGCGGTCGGCGTGGCTCCGTCGGAGGTCGCCTCGGTGGCGGTAGCCGGAATCGCGGGCGGCGACGCGGCAGCCGCCGCGGGGCTGCTCGTCGCCTCGACGCTGGTCTGCGTCGTCACGGCCGGCCCGATCCTGGCGCTGGCCGGCGGCCGGCACGTGTCCGCCGCGGGCGTGCTGGTCAGCCTGGCGCTGGTGGTCGGCCTGCCGCTGCTCGCTGGCCTCGCGGCCCGGCGGGCGCTGGCCCGGCGGGCAGGCCCGCGGTTTCCGGCGGCCGGCGAGCGAGCCGCGCTCGGCAGCCGGGCTGCCGCCGTCGTCGCCGTTGCCGTGCTGGTCTGGCTGATCTCCGGACAGGTCCGGCTTTCGGCTGCCTACGGGCGGCTGGTCGCGGTCCTGGCAGCGTTCGTCCTCGCTTCGGCGGCGCTCGCGGTGCTGCTGAGCTGGCGGACACGACCGCCGGCTCGGGTGAGCATCGTGCTGACCGTGTCGATGCGGGACTTCGCGGTGGCCAGCGGGATCGCGTCAGCCGCCTTCGGGCCGGCCGCGGCCGCTCCGCTCGGCATTTACGCCGTGCTCGTCCTGGCCTGGGGGAGCGCTGATTGCCGGGCTGTCGGGCAGCCGCCCGCGAGCGCCAGCGAACTAATCAACTGAGCACCGGCGGAACTGAGGACCGGCAGCAAACCCGAGGTGCGCGGGGGATGCGGACCCGTGCCCTGCGCGGCAGGTAACTGCGGCCGGGCTCAGGCGCCGGGCTCCGCAGGCAGCCCGCCGCAGGATCTCCGCCAGCAGCTCCCCGTGCCGGTCCAGCGTCTCCTCCTGGCGGCTGCGGCCGCGGCGCTGCCGTGATGAAGGCCGCCGTCCGGCACACTGGCCGGATGAACGATCTAGCTGATCCCCGGGACCCGCGCGGGCTGCGGGCGGACGCGCCGCTGCTGGACGCCTGGCTGCGGTTCACCGCCCGCGTCCAGGACGGCGCGGTGACGCCGATGAGCGTGCCCGGCCACAAGCAGCGCCAGGACCTGGTCGGCGCGGTGATCGCCGGCGACGCGCCGCTGTACGGCGGGCTGGACACCATCAAGCACGCCGACGTGCTGCGCGCTGACGCCGAGGCGCGGGCCGCGGCGCTGTGGGGCGCCGACTGGTGCCGCTTCTCGGTGGCCGGCTCGACGCACGGCAACCAGGCGCTGGCCCTGGCCGTCGGCGTCCCCGGTCAGGAGGTGATCGTGACCCGCACGCTGCACCGGTCGCTGCTGCTCGGCCTGGTGCTGGCCGATCTCCGGCCGGTCTGGGTGCGGCCAGAGCTCGACCCCGGCTCCGGTCTGCCGCGAGCGATCGAAGTCGATGCCGTGCGCGCGGCGCTGGCCGCGCACCCGGGCGCCTGCGCGGTGTTCCTCGGCGACCCGTCCTTCGTCGGGACCACCGGCGACCTGGCCGGGCACGCGGCAGCCGCGCACGCCGCCGGGGTGCCGCTCATCGTGGATGCCGCCTGGGCCGCGCACCTGGGTTTCCATCCCGGCCTGCCGCCGCACGCGCTGGCGGCCGGCGCGGACGCGATGGTGACCAGCGCGCACAAGGCGCTGCCCGCCTACACCCAGGGCGCGCTGGTGCTGGCGCGGGCCGGCCTGCTGGATCCGGCCCGGCTGAACCGGGCGTTCGAGGCGACGCACACCACCAGCCCGACCGGGTCGATCATGGCGAGCATCGACGCGGCCCGGGCACTGCTGGCCCGCGACGGCCACGATTTGTGCGCGCGGCTGCTGGCCGTGGTCGCGGCCGCGCGGCGGCGGCTGGCCGGGATACCCGGCGTTGCGGTGCTGGCAGGTCCCGGCGTGGAGCCGACGAAGCTGGTGGTGCAGCTGGCCGGGACCGGCGCGCACGGCAGCGCGGTCGAGGCAGATCTGATCGCCGCGGGAATGCCGGTAGAGATGGCGGACCGGGACACCATTATCCCGATCCTGACGATCGCCGACGACGAGCAGCACGCCGCGGCGTTCACCGAGCTGCTGGCCGCGTCGGTCGAGCGGCACCGCGGCGCTCCCCGGCCGCCGGTGACCGCGGCATCCTGGACGGTCAGCCCGCAGACGGTCCTGTCTCCCCGGCAGGCATTCTTCGCGCCAAACGAGATCGTCCGCGCCGATGCCGCTATCGGCCGGATCAGCGCGGAGCTGATCGCCCCGTACCCGCCGGGGGTGCCGGTCCTCGCGCCGGGCGAGCTCATCACCCGAAGTGCCGTCGACGCGCTGCGCGAGGTCAGGGCCGACGGCGGCCGGATTGCCTACGCTGCCGACCCGACTCTCACCACGTTCCAGGTTGTCCGCGAGTAAGGGGCCGGTGACCGCGCACTGCGGCTCCGGCGGCTCGCAGCTGTGCACGGACATGTGGATAACCGGGTGGACAAGTAGTGGACAAGTGGAATGCTCGGGGGATAACAGCCCAGGTCCTGTGGATGAAAAATAAATACTGTCCCGATGAACGGAAAGCTCTTGTGCGCTGCCGTGAGCGGCAGTAGAACTGCATTCACCGCAAGCGCGAAGGCCACCTCGGGGGAGACCCTGGGACTGCGAACAGGCCGGGAGACCGGTGCTTTCGGGTCTTCGAAGCTAGCGGCGGGGTGCACGGGGAGCGCGGCGGCCGGGCGACTGGCAGCCGCCGCAGCCGGGTGCCAGGCGGGGCCCCTCCATCTCATACATGGAGGGGCCTCGTCCTGTTGCGCCGGCAGTTCTGCTGCATCGCCGCCAGCAGGGCAGCGCGTCCCGAGGCTCCCGCACGCGGAGCGTTCCACCGCGTCACGCATAGCAAACACCACAACAGCCCCATGCGCCTGCGTAAGCCCGGCATCCGGCTATGCCATCCGATCATCGGGCGTGTCCGCGGGCCCTCGCCGCCGAAAGAACCGGCTGAATTGCGTCGGAGCCGCCCGCGGCAACCCCGGCCCGCATGGTCCTGGCCGACGGCAGCTAGATGGTGCTGTGGCACGCCGTGCCCCGCGATCCGTCCCGGCACGGCGCAAGCCGCCGGGGCTACGCGCGCTGCGCAGCTCAGTAACCGGCGGCCGGGTCGACGAGACCGGTGAGCGGCTGGCCGGCGGCGAACCGGGAGACGTTGTCCTGGATGCGGCGGGCGAGCAGGCGCTCGACCATCTGCGGCGTGTCGGCGGTGTGCGGGGTGATGATGCAGTTGCCCAGGTCCCACAGCGGGTGCCCGTCCGGCAGCGGCTCGGGGTCAGTCACGTCGAGCGCTGCCCCGGCGATGACGCCGCGCCGCAGCGCGGTCAGCAGCGCGCCGGTGTCGACGTGGCGCCCGCGCGCGACGTTGACAAGCCACGAGTCGCTGCGCATGGCCGCCAGCTCCGGGGCGGCGATAATGCGCTCCGTACCCGGCGTGAGCGCGAGAGCCAGGAAGACGACTTTGGCGCCTCTCAGCGCCTCGTGCAACCGTGCCTGCGGCACGGTGCGCCGCGCTCCCGGCACGGGGTCGGCCTGACGGCGGACGACCGTGGTGACCGCGCGAAACGGCGCGAGCAGTGCCAGCAGGCTGACCGCGATACCGCCGCCGCCCAGGATGGTCACCGGCTGGTCGTAAAGACTCTGGCCGGCGGGCGGCCCCCAGGACCGGGCGGCGATGCGCTCGGGCAGCACGCGCAGCCCCGCCAGCGCCAGCGCCAGCGCATGCTCGGCGACCGGCTCTGCGTAGGCACCCTTGGCGGACGTCCAGGTCCGGCTGGTGTCCAGGAGCCCGGCAGCCAGCACTCGCTCGACGCCCGCGAACGGCAGCTGCACCCAGCGGGCCCGGTCCGCGACGCGCAGCGCGTCCTTGAGGCCGTCCATGTCGGCCGGATCGAGCCAGACGAGGGCATCTGCCGAGGGATCGACGGCGGCAGGCTCGCCGCCGCCAGCGCGGATCGCCTCGGACGCGGAAGCACGGGAAACGGGCCCGACGGCCACACGCGGCATGGTCATCTTGCTGACATTAAGGCCACCGCGGCGGCGATGTCGCGCCAGGCCGGTTACCGCAGGCCGGTTCAGCAGAGAGGCTGACGCTCGTTGTCGCTAACCCGCGCGATGATGGCGCTGTAGTCACGGGGCGCATCGCGGGGAACCCGCCATACGTCGACGGTCGCAAAACAGCCGACTGCGCGAACATGAATAACCGGAGCTCCGGCGGCGCTGTTGTCCGGCCCCCGCTCGCGGAGGTGACCAACGAAAGTGATCCCGCTGACCTCAACAGTGACGCCCTCCGGCACGTAAACATCAACGTTCCCGAAGGCCAGCAGGACCGTCGCGACCGTACGCGGCTTGTCGATCCCGGCCTCGCGCAGATCCAGGTCCAGATCGCCGGCGACCGCAGTCGCGACGATCCACCCGCGGAGCCTGAGCTGCCCGCGTCGCACCGCATGACCGAACACGGCAGCGGCGAACCGGGCCGGCTTGCGGCGCGAAAGACCGACGGAAAAGGACGCGGCCGGCAGGTCCTGCCCGACCGCGGCCAGGTCCCCGCTCATACTGGCTCGTAGCGCCGAGCCGACCCGTTCCGAGAACTCCTCCAGCGTTAGCCGCCCGGACAGAAGATGCTCACGGAGCGAGATCACAGCCTGCTCGCGCTCAGCATCCGACACCCGGAACGGCGGGTCATTCATACTGCCAAGATAAGCCGCGCCTGCATCAGCGTCTATGGCGCTATTCTGTTGCCCGTCACCGGGGCGCGCGGTACGTACGACCCGCTCTGGAACGGTGCTCGTCCCGGGCCGGCGACGGCAAGTCTCCGCAGTAGCTCAGCTGGCCGCGGCCGGTTTCCGTGCCTGCAGGGTGTAGCTGTGCGGGAGCCGCCAGGGGCGGTCGGTCAGGCGCCACTCGTTCAGGGCCGCCTGCTCCATCCGGCCGGGCAGTGCCTCCCACGGCACGGTGTCGTGCTCGGTCAGGCCGGTGATGGCCAGCCCGGCGGCCAGCAGCGCGGTAACGATCTCGCCGAGGCCGTGATTCCATGACATCGACGTGTCGTGCGTGAACGTCGCGTCGGTCTGCACGTAGGTGCCGCCCTGCTCATCGACCAGCGGCTCCGGCCGCTCGAAGTAGGGGAACTCCACGACGAGCAGGTCATCGGCGCGGGTCTCGTCCAGCGTCCACAGCATCGGGTGGCCTTCGCGGATGAACAGGCGGCCGCCCGGCCGCAGCAGCGCGGCGACTACGCCCGCCCAGCGCCGGATGCCCGGCAGCCAGCACAGCGCTCCGATCCCGGTGAACACCAGGTCAAAATTATCCGCACCCAGAATTTCCGCCGCGTCGTACACATCCGCCACGGTAAACGTCGCGTCGGCGCCGGTCCGGGCCGCGAGCCGGCGGCCCTGCTCGATCGCGGGCGGCGAGAAATCCAGGCCGGTCATCGACGCGCCGAGGCGCGCCAGCGAGATCGTGTCGGTACCGATGTGGCACTGCAGGTGCACGCCGCGCAAGCCGCTGATGTCGCCCAGCAGCGGGACGTCGAACTGGACGACCTGGCTCAGGTACTCGGGGTCGGCGGCGAAACGCCCGACCTGGTAGTCCGGTGAGGCAACGTGCGCGGGCACCCGCTCGTTCCAGCAGGCCAGGTTGACTTCCCGGTAGTCCATCGCCGCATCGTCGCACGGCTGCGGCCGGCGAGCATCCGGATAATTTTCCCGCGCAGGTCTTTCAGTGCCCGCGCAGTGCCGCTACTTTGTCCTCAAGCGCGGCGATCAGTGCTGTTCCAGCCCGGTCCAGCCAGTCCAGCCAGTCCAGCCAGTCCAGCCAGTCCACTCCAGTGCTGCTCCAGCAGGCGACCTGCCGTTGCTGCCGCCGTCTGCCGCCCCTGTCCGGAAGGTAAAAGTCATGCAGGCCGAAATCAAGGGCACCACCATGCCCGTCCTCGAGGTTTCACTCGCCCAGGGCGAGCAGGTTGTCTCCACCCACGGCGAGCTGGCCTGGATGACGCAGAGTATTCAGATGTCCCAGACAATGAATACCGGCGGCGGCCGCGGGCTGATGCAGGGCCTTAAGCGGATGGCCGGCGGCGGGGGCCTGTTCCTGACCCGGTACCAGGGACCCGGCTCGATAACCTTCGCGGCCAAGGTTCCCGGCCACATCGTGCCGGTCGACGTCAGCAACGCGATGCCCGTCTTCGTGCACCGCCACGGCTGGCTCTGCGGCACCGACGGCATCATCCCGAGCGTGGGCCTGCAGCAGAACTTCCGCGGCGGCATGTTCGGTGGTGACGGCTTCGTCCTGGAGAAGCTGGAGGGCCAGGGCCGCGCCTGGGTGGAGCTGTCCGGCGAGCTCACCAGCTATGACCTGCCGGCCGGGCAGACCCTGCTCGTGCACCCGGGTCACGTCGGCATGTTCCAGGGCAGCGTGCAGTTCACGATCACCCGGATACGCGGCATCGCCAACATGGCATTCGGCGGGGACGGCTTCCACCTGGTCGCGCTGACCGGCCCCGGCCGGGTCTGGCTGCAGTCGATGCCGCTGATGGTGATGGCGCACGCGCTGGCGCCCTACCTGGCCGGCGGCGGGGCTCAGGCCGATGCGCGGGGAGCCGGCGGCGGGATCATCGGTGACATGCTGCGCGGCTGAGGCAGCCGGCTTAAGCAGGCCTGATGACGGCCGTCTGCATTAGGCGGACAGCCCGTCAGCCCCGGCGGGGGCCATTACGGCAGGCTGGCCGTCGATCGTCGTGGTTACCTGGCGCCGGACCACGCTGACCGGGCCGAGGCCGGATAGCGCCGAGAGCACCTCGGCTGCCAGGCCGGGGCTTGCGGAAGTCGACTCGGCGATGCCCACCGACGAGGTTCCGGCCAGCATGGCCGGGCTGATGTCGCCGGCCCGGGCCACGACAACGGCCCGGGTACCGCGATCGCGGGCCAGCCCGGCCAGCTGGCGGGCGTCGGCGCTGGCCGGCTCGCCGGCGATCAGCACCAGGTCGGCCCCGGCCGCGATCGCCCGGATGCTGTCCGCCCGGTCCGACGCCGCGTAGCAGAAGCCGTCCGGGTGCGGGCCGCGGACGGCGGGGAAACGCGACCGCAGTCCCGCCGCGACGGGCGCGCTGTCTTCGACCGGCAGCCCCGGCGCCAGCAGGTAGGAAACCCGCCGGGCATCGCGCGCCCGCAGCGTTGCCGCTTCTGCCGAGGTGGCAACGACAGTCGCGGCAGGCCCGCCGTGGCCGGCGATCGCGGTAGCGGCCGGGTGCTCCGGCTGGCCGATGACGACGACATGGTCACCCCGAACGGCCAGCTTGGCCGCCTGCGCCTGGGCCGCGGCCACCAGCGGGCAGGTCGCGTCGACGACAGTCAGCCCGCGTTCGGCGGCCTGCGCCCGCACCTGCGGCGGGACGCCGTGCGCCGCGAGCACGATGATGTCACCGCCGGCCATGTCGGCCAGTTCGGCGCCGAAGACGGCGCCGCGGCCGGCCAGGTCGGCGGCCGCCTGCGCACTCGCGGCAAGCCTGCCGTAAATGTGCACGGTGCGGCCGCCTGCGCCGGCCAGGGCCCTGTCGGCCGCCTCGAGCGCGCGCCGCGCTCCGCCGCACCAGGGCGACGCGGCCAGGAGCAGCCGCCGCGTTCCCAGCACCGCGGCCCATTCCTCTACGGCCGCGCGGGCGGCGGCGGCCGCGAGCCGGTCAGCGGGCGCGGCCCCGGCCGCCAGCACGACAGTGCCGCCCGCGTACTGCTGGCAGACGGCGGCGAACAGCACGGCGCCGGCGACCCCGCCGTCTTGATCGCCTTCGTAGCGCGGATCCCGGAACTGCGGCACCGGCGCGAACCGCACGGTCCTGCCTTTGCGCTGCAGGCTCCCGGCGAGCAGCGGCGCGGCCGGGCAGCTCAGCGAGCCGCCGTCCGGGTCCCCGATCAGCGTCGGCACCAGCACCTCACCCGCCCGGACGTCGATCCCGCCGGCGTGGAACTCCCGCACTGCAGACCGGTTCATCACTGCCCTCCCGCCGGAGCCGCGCCCGAACCCGGACGTCCCGCATCGCCCGGCCGCAAGTCGTTGGCCCGGCACGCGTGATGCGGCCTGTTGGCTGGCACACCACGCAGCCGGTGCGTGCATGATGCCCCCGCATGCCTCTTAGTTCGCTCTGCGCATTACCAAGGTTCGGCCTGCGCCGTGCAGGTCGCGGGCCTAAGCGACTGGACGCGCCGGAACACGGAAGCAGGGGGCACCAGAAGTATTCGGGGTATCTCGACCGGATGATCCGGATTGCCCGGGGTACCGTCAACCCGGCGGACCCCTAAGCGGGGCTCCGGCAACGCAGGCGGCGGCGAGTCGTCCGCTCGACCAGCCAGACCCGACGAAAGGATCCGGTTCCATGTCAGCCACCGACGAGCTACTCGAGAACAACCAGCGATACGCCGCGTCGTTCCAGGGCCCGCTGCCGCTACCGCCCGCCCGCGGCGTCGCCGTGATCGCGTGCATGGACGCCCGGCTCAACGTCTACGCCATCCTGGGCCTGGCCGAAGGCGAGGCGCACGTCATCCGCAATGCCGGCGGCGTCGTCACCGACGACGAGATCCGGTCGCTGGCCATCAGCCAGCGCCTGCTGGGCACCAGCGAGATCATGGTGATTCATCACACCGACTGCGGGATGCTCACCTTCACCGATGACGAGTTCAAGGCGAGTGTCGAGGCCGACACCGGCATCAGGCCGCCATGGGCCGCCGAGGCGTTCAAGGACCTGGACGGAGACGTCCGGCAGTCCGTCAAGAGGATCACGGCCAGCCCGTTTGTACCCAGGAAAGACGCCGTGCGCGGCTTCGTCTTCGACGTCGCCACCGGCAAGCTGAACGAGGTTCGCTAGCCCCGGCGGCCGAGCAGCGGCCGGTTGGCCCCGCCGGTCAGCAGCGGCAAGCGGCGGCCCGCCCGGCTGTCAGGCTTCCGGCGGATCGCCCTTGCCCTGCTGCTCGGCCAGGAACTGCTCGAACTGGGCACCCAGCTCCTCCGCGGTGGGCATCGCCTCGGAGTCGCCGGCCAGCAGCCCCTCCCGGCCGGCGGTAAACGCGTCGTACTGCTCCTCCAGGGACCGGACCACCTCGGTGACCTCCTCCGAGCCTTCCACCTGCCGGGCGATCTCCAGGTCGGTCCGCCGCGCCGCCTCGCGCAGCCCGTCGGCGGGCAGCGACAGGTCGGCGGCCTGCTCGATGGCCGCCAGCAGCCGAAGTGCCGCTGCCGGGTAGGCGGCCTGCGCGAGGTAATGCGGCACGTGCACGGCGAAGCCGACGGCTGCCTTGTCCTCCTCGCCGAGCCGCAGCTCCAGCAGCGCGGCAGCGCTGCCGGGCACCTGCAGCCGGTCGACCAGCGGCCGGTAGCCTTCGACCAGCTCGTGCTTGGTCGCATGCGCGGTCAGGCCGAGCGGCCGGGTATGCGGGATGGCCATCGGGATGCCCTGGAAACCGATGGCCAGGCGCACCTGCAGGCTGGCGGCGAGCTGCCGGACGGCGGCGGTGAAGGCCTCCCACTCCCGGTCCGGCTCGGGCCCGGTGAGCAGCAGGAACGGGGTGCCGGCGGCGTCTGCCAGCCGCGAGACGACAAGCTCGGGCGCGTCGTAGTGCTCCCAGCGGTCCTTGGCGAACGTCATGGTCGGCCGCCGGGAGCGGTAGTCGATCAGCGCGTCGACGTCAAACCGTGCGATCTCCTCATGCTCGAGCGTGCTGGTCAGGTGGTTGGCGACCAGCTGCCCGGCCGCTCCTGCGTCGAGGAAACCCTCAAGGTAGTAGAGCAGGACCAGGCCGTCGTTGGCGCCGGGTGCGCCGGGGCTCACCGTATAGAGCTCTCCAGGATCGCGCGCCACGGTCACTGCCTTTCCTCGGCCGGGGCCGTCGCCCGGGCTGCTGCTCTTTCCATAAGTCATACCAACGCTGCGGCGCGGCTGCGCAATCCGGATGGCGCTGCGCGCAAGCCGGACGGAGCGGCATGTCCTGGCTGGCCGCCCGCCAGCCAGCTGCTGACGCCGCCCAGCTGCGGGCAGCCCGTAGCGCGGCTGCGGTGGCTGGGCGGCAGGTGCGCGGTCACGGTCGCGGCCCTCGCCGCAGCCAGCGCCGGCGACCCTCGCCGGCGAGGCAGCTTCAGCGCCGCGAACATCCAGCACCATGATCACGGTGGTTTGGTGTGGTCCCGGCAACATCAAACCACCGCGATCATGACTGTCCCCGAGCCGTCCCCCGCGGCGGCCACCGCGGTGCCGTCCTTCTAACTGCACCTGATTGCTAACCGGCAAAGACCGGGTACATCGCCCCGTCCGGCCAGCCGACATCCTGGCGGGTCAGGCCAGCCGTCCCCCCGGCTGGCGCGGAGGCTGGCGGCCACAGCCGCCGGATTACGTCGTAGCTGGCCTCGCCGTCCAGCTCGCCGGGGCGAAACCAGCGCAGCTCGGCGATCTCCGCATCCTGCGGGCTGCCTTCCCCGTCCAGGACCCGGCTGGAATACACGAACAGCAGCAGGTGGCCGAGGTCGCAGACCGCGCGCAAGGAGTCGGTGCTGACGGTGAGGCCGCATTCTTCCAGTGCCTCGCGCCGGGCCGCTGCGTCGGGCGTCTCGCCGGCCTCGGCCATGCCGCCTACCATCGCCCAGACCGGCGGCCCGTAACTATGCCGGGCCAGCAGGAGCCGCCCGTCCCGTACCGGCAGCACGAAGCCGGCGACCTTCACCGAGCGCTGGATGTCCGCGGCCATGCCGGCCAGCCTATGCAGCGGTCAGCAGGCCGGGGGCGGCTACCCGCCGAAGACGCCGGCTCCACGCCGAAGACGCCGGCACCGGGCGGCATTCGCCGTCGGCGCCGGCGCCCTGCGCGCTCACCGTTCAGCGCATTTCTGGCGTCGGATCTCATGTAGCCCGTGTCCGGCAAGCCGCCGGACCTACTTCGTGTCTGCCTCGACCAGGCGCTCGATGAGCTCGTCGACGTTGCCCGTCTTGGGCAGCTCCCGCTGGGCGAGCAGGTCGCTCAGCTCTACCTTGGTCAGGCCCTCGTAGCGGGCGCGCGCCTGCTCGTGCGCCTGCCTAGCGTGCTCGCGCTCGATCTTGCGGGCCTCGCGTGCCATCTCCTTCTCGGCCTGCTCTGCCTTCTCCGCCTGCTCGCGGGCGGCCTGCTCGACCGTGTCGGCCTGCTCGCGGACGATGCTGCCGACCGTCTCGGCCTGCTCACGGACGATGCTGCCGACCGTGCCGGCCTGATCGCGGACGACGTTCCCGACGGTCTCGGCCTGCTCGCGGACGACGCTGCCGACCGTCTCGGCCTGCTCGCGGACGACACCGGACAGCGTGCTCGCTACCTCCACCATCTTGACGGTGAAATCGCGGTTCACGTCCACGAGCCGCTGGACGAAGTCGAAGTAGCGCTCGACCGCCGGCACGATGTCGAGCTGGGGCAGGCCGCTCAGCATCGAGTTCTGGTCAGTGAACGACCGCGCGCCCTGGGTCCAGAAGTCGGCCATCTTCTCTACCGCACTGCCTGCCTGGCTTGCAGCGGCTTCGTAGTTCCTGGTTGTGCTCGTCATGTGCACTCCTTCATAGTGTCTGAGTCCTACGTTGCTCACTATATCAAGCAACTGCGCAGTAAAGCAAGCGCAGTCTCGCTCCAGACCGAGATCGGCTCCGGCAGCAGGGAGCCGCCGCGCCTCCGGTACGTAGGCCCCCCGGTTCCCGGGCGAACACACCGCCGGCGGTGGCAAGCCAGGTCAGGCCGGTGGCCCTGGCGAGAGTTCGCGTTCGCGGGTCCCGGTCGCGGGGACGTTCGGCCCTACCGCGGCCGGACCGTCATCGCCATTTTTGCAACTAAAAGGATCCGCGCGAAGCTAGCAAGAGGAAACGTGAAAATGTGTCTGTCACCGCGAAGCCCAATGAGTCCGTAGCCGCCGTCAACCACCGGGCAGTGTCTGCGCCGGCCCCTGCCCCGTCCGCCGCCGCAGCCAGCGGGCTGGTGCCGTGGCGGTGGCTGACCGTCGGGCTGGCCGGCCTCCGGCTGGCCATCGGCTTAGTTTCTCTGGGCCTTTTTCGACAAGCTTTTCGGCCTGGGCTACTCGAAGTCGCCCAAGCAGGCGTGGATTAACGGCGGGTCCCCGACCAAGGGATTCCTGTCCGGCGCAGTCGTCGGGCCGTTCCAGGGGTTCTTCCGGTCGATCGCCGGGGTTCCGGGCATGGACTGGCTGTTCATGATCGGGCTGCTGGGCATCGGCGCGGCGCTCATGCTGGGTGTGGCCATCCGCCCGGCCGCGTTCTCCGGCGGGCTGATGCTGGCGCTGATGTGGGCTGCGGTGTGGGTGCCGGCGAAGGTCGCGGGCGGCCAGCCGACCGGGTCGACAAACCCGGTCGTCGACGAGCACATCGTTAGTATCTTTGCCCTTGTGGTCCTGGGCGCACTGGCAGCGTGGGGGACCGGCTATCTCGGCCGGAAGTGGTCCGCGCTCCGGGTGGTCCGCGCCATGCCATGGCTGCGCTGACGATGGCCGCTGAGGCCGCGGCCGGGTGCCTAGTCGGCGCCCGGCTGCCCGGCGGCCCGGCGCCGTCAGAAATTGCGGCAGGTCAGTGAGCGTCAGGGAGGTCTTCCGGACGGACCTGACGCTGCTGCACGCTCCCTCGGTCTATGACTTCCGCACCAGCGTGATCATGCACGGGCCGATCGCCGACGCGGTGCCCTCGACGAACGAGTTCGAGATGTACCCGGTCGGCCTCACCAGCATCGCCTTGTACCTGTCCGCCAATCACTACAACGTGCGGATCGTCAACCTGGCCTACCTGATGCTGGCCGAGCCCCGCTTCGACGTCGAAGCGTACGTAGCCCGCCTGCACCCCAAGGTGTTCGGGATCGAATCGATCTGCACTGGCTGCCGCATGCCCACGGCGCACTCGCCATTGCCGAGATGGCAAAGCGCCACCATCCGGAGATCCGGGTGCTGATGGGAGGGCTGTCGGCGAGCTATTACCATCAGGAGCTCGCCGCCTATCCGTTCGTCGACTTCGTGCTGCGCGGCGACTCGACCGAGGAGCCATGCCGGCAGCTGCTCGCCGCTCTCCGCGACGGCCGCCCGCTCGACCGGGTGGAGAACCTGACCTGGAAGACTCCCGAGGGCGCGGTGCAGGTGAACCCGCTCACCTTCATCCCCGCGGACCTGGACTACGTGGACGTGCCGGCCTACCGCTTCGCCACCGACGCCGTCTTCAAGTACGCCAGCATGCGCAAGATGGTTCCCTACCGGGAGTGGCCCCAGTACCCGACCACGATGCTGCTGAACTCCCGCGGCTGCCCGCTCGAATGCCCGGTGTGCGGCGGGTCGGCCTCGGCCTACGCCCTCGTTGCCGGCCGGTCCGCCCCGGCGTTCCGGTCGCCTGAGCGGCTGCTCGATGACGTGCGGGTGATCCGCGGTTTCTCGACGGCGCCGATCTTCATGGTGCATGACCCGAGGATCGGCGGCGAGCAGCGAGCCAGGCGGTTCTTCGATCTGCTCCGCCGCGAGACGCCGCCGAACGAGTTCGTCTTCGAGCTCTTCTTCCCGGCCGGCGACGAGGTCTTCGAGATGATGGCGTCATCGACGGCGGCGGTCAGCCTGGAGATCATCATCGAGTCTCCGGACGAGGCCCTGCGTGCCCGCAACGCCAAGTTCGACTACCCTAATGCGGCACTGGAGTTCACCATCGCCAGCGCCCTGAGCCATGGCTGCCGCAAGCTCGACCTGTTCTTCATGGTCGGCATCCCCGGTCAGCGGCCGGCTGACGCGCTGGCCACGGTCGACTACTGCGACCACCTCGTCAACCGCTTCGGCGCCGACCCCCGCCTGCAGTTTTACATCGCGCCGCTCGCGCCGTTCCTCGACCCTGGCAGCCGGGCCTTCGAGGACCCGGCCCTCGGCTACCACCCGCGCTTTCGCACCCTCGAAGAACACCGCCAGGCCCTGCTCGAGCCGAGCTGGAAACAGCTCCTGTCCTATGAGTCGGACGCCATGTCCCGGCAGGAGATCGTCGATTCCACCTATCAGGTGGCGCACGGGCTCAACGAGCTGAAGCACGACAGGGCGCTGATCGACGAGGCGACCTACCAGGTCGTCGACGGGCACCTGCGCCGGGCGCAGGAAACCCTGGTATCATCGACCAGGCCCTCGAGCTTGCCCCCGAGGGACGGGAGGCGGCGCTGGCAGCAATCCGCCAGCGCGTCGGCGAGGCCAACGAGGCGTCTTTGTGCGCCACTGACGAACTGAAATGGGGGGGTGCGCACCTCGGCCGCCTGTCGCTGCGGCCGAGCCTGGCCGGCCGCCTCGCCCTGGCGCTGTGGGCCGAGGCAGGTCATAGCCGGCACCGGCTGACCGGAAGTTACGACACCGCAGTTTCGCCGGCGCCCGCCTCGCGCCCGTCGCGCCCGCCGGGCACCGTCCAGCCCCCGATGCGGTCCTCCTCGGCATGCCGCAGCGCCCGCAGCCATCGGAGCGGTGACGAGCGCGGTCGCCGACTGCGGTGGCCGGGCGCCGGCGCCCGAGAATGCCGGAGCGGTCCGCCGGCCGCTGCCGGTGCGGGGCGGTACTTAGTTGCGAGCCAGCAACTAGCAGGGGGCATACTGCGAAGATGAATCCGGCCGGGCTGACCGCGCGCCGCCGGATGCTGGTGCTGGCGATCTGCTGCATGAGCCTGCTGATCGTCGGCATTGACGCGACGATCGTGAACGTCGCACTGCCGTCGATCCAGCTCGGCCTGCGCGCCTCGGGCGCGGGCCTGCAGTGGACCATCGACGCCTACACGCTAGTGCTGGCGAGCCTGCTGATGCTGTCGGGTTCGACCGCTGACCGGTTCGGCCGCAAGCGGACCTTCATGACCGGCCTGGCGGTGTTCACCGCCGGCTCCCTGCTGTGCAGCCTGGCGCCGGGCCTCGGCTGGCTGGTGGCGTTCCGGATGGTGCAGGCGGCCGGCGGATCCATGCTGAACCCGGTGGCACTGTCTATTATCACGAACATTTTCACCGAGCCGCGGGAGCGGGCCCGGGCGATCGGCATCTGGGGCGGCGTGGTGGGCATCAGCATGGCGCTGGGCCCGGTTGCCGGCGGCGCGCTCGTCGAATCGGCGGGCTGGCGCGCGGTCTTCTGGGTGAACATCCCGGTGGGCCTGGCTGCCGCCGCGCTCACGGCCCGGTTCGTGCCCGAGTCGAAGGCGCCGCACGCGCGCAAGCTGGACCCGGCAGGCCAGGGACTTGTCGTCGTCCTGCTGGCGGCACTTACCTACGCCATCATCGAGGGCCCCGGCTCGGGCTGGACCTCGGTGAAGATCACCGGCTTCTTCGGGCTAGCGGCGGCGGCGCTGATCGCGCTCGTCGCCTACGAGCCGCGGCGCGCGGAGCCGCTGCTGGACCTGAGGTTCTTCCGCAGCGCACCGTTCGCGGGCGCGACGGTTATCGCGGTCAGCGCGTTCGCCGCGCTGAGCGGGTTCCTTTTCGTCAGCACCCTGTACCTGCAGGACATCCGGCGTCTCTCGCCGCTGCACGCGGGCCTGTTCATGCTGCCGATGGCGATAATGACCGGCGTGTTCGCGCCGCTGTCGGGACGCATCGTCGCGACGCGGGGCACCCGGCTGCCGCTGATCGTGGCTGGCGTCGCGATCGCCGTCAGCGGCGTCATGCTCACCCGCCTCACCGCCACCACGCCGGCCAGCCTGGTGATCGCCGCGTTCCTGGTCTTCGGTCTCGGGTTCGGGCTGGTCAACGCGCCGATCACGAACACGGCCGTAGCCGGGATGCCCCGTTCCCAGGCCGGCGTCGCGGCCGGCATCGCCTCCACCAGCCGGCAGGTCGGCGGCTCGCTCGGCGTCGCGGTGATCGGCTCGGCCGTGCTCTCCGCGCTGGCCGGGCCGCTGCCCGCCGGCTTCGCCGCGGCCAGCCACGTAGGCTGGTGGATCATCGCCGGCTGCGGGGCCGCCGTGCTGCTGGCCGGGCTGATCAGCAGCGGCCGGTGGGCCCGGGCAACCGCGCTGCGGACGGCGGCGCTGACCGCGCCGCCGCCGGCTCACGATGCACCCGGGTCCGCGGACAGCTCCATGACCGCGAAGGCCGCCCCCTGACAGTCGGCGGGCTAGCCAGCGGTCGCCGATCTCAGCCGTTCCGCGGGTGTGCCGGGCCAGCCGCCGCTGACCGCTACAGTGCGGGGAGGCGATGGCGCGGCCGGCGACGGGGCCCGGCAGCCCAGCCAGCCGAGAGGAAGAGGAGCCGCGCAGCATGCAGTGCCAGCGTGGCCAGTGCCAGCGCCTCCAGTTGCTGCGTGCAGGCGGGTCCGGCTGATGCGCCTGCTGGTCGTCGAGGACATGCCGAAGATGGCCGGCCTGCTGCAGCGGGCCTTCCGCGAGGACGGCTATGCGGTTGATGTCCAGGCGAGCGGCAGCGAAGCCGTCTGGATGGCGAGCGAATGCGACTTCGACGCAGTAATCCCGGACATCGGGCTCCCTGACATCGACGGGTTCGACGTCTGCCGGCAGCTTCGGCGGGCAGAGCGCTGGATGCCGATTCTGCTGCTCACCGCCCGCGATTCCGTCCCTGATCTGGTGTGCGGCCTGGACGCGGGCGCCGATGACTACGTCACCAAGCCGTTTGACCTGCAGGAGCTGCGGGCCCGGTTGCGCGCGCTGATCCGCCGGGGACCGGGCGCACGGCCCACCGTGCTGCGGACCGGCGATCTTGCTCTCGATCCGGCGGCCCGGACCGTGCACCGGGCCGGCACCCTGATCAGCCTGACGGCCAAGGAGTTCGCCGTCCTGGAGTACCTCATGCGCCATCCCGGCGAGGTGATCTCGCGCGCGCGCTTCGTTGAGCATGTGTGGGACTTCGCTCGCGACAGCGACTCGACATCGTCGACGTGTACATGCGGTTCCTCCGGAAAAGATCGACCGGCCGTTCGGGGTGCGGTCGATCGAGACTGTGCGGGGAGCGGGGTACCGGCTGAGATCATGAGCCGCCTCCCGCTCCGCGTGCGCATCACGCTCGCGTCGGCCGTGAGCTCGGCGCTGATTCTGGGCGGGCTCAGCCTGTTCGTCTACGGGCGGCTGCAGGCCGAGCTGCACCGGGGCCTGGACCTCGGGCTGCGGGCCACCGCCGATGCCGTCGCGGCCGGAATCGGCCGCCCCACGATCAGCGCGGCTGACCTGCCCGACACCGGCCCCGCCAGCTTCCTGCGGATCCTCGCCCCGGACGGCCGTCCGCTAGCCTCAGCCGGCTTGCAAGGGCCGGCGTTCCCGGCCGCGACGCTGCGAGCCATCCGCGGCCCGACGTTCCTGCAGCTCCCGGCCGGCCGCGGCCATCCGGGTGTTCGTCCGGCCGGCCAGCGAGGGCCGGCGGGCGTTCATCGTCGCTGGTTCCTCGCTCGCTGAGGTGCAGCAGACGCTCGCGTCGCTGCGGCTGCTGCTGGGCGCCGCGGACCCGGCCGCGCCGGCGGCTCCCCGTGCCGCGGGCCAACGACGAGGTAGCGCGGCTCGGCCGGACCTTCAACTCGCTGCTCGACCGGCTGCAGGCCGTCATTGAGCATGAGCGCCGGATGCTGGACGATGCCAGCCATGAGCTGCGCACGCCGCTGAGCATTCTCAAGGCGGAACTTGACCTGGCCCTGGCCCGGCCGCGGACGCCGGCGGAGCTGGAGGCGGCCCTGCTCAGTGCCTCCGAGGAGGCGGACCGGCTCGCGGCCCTGGCCGAGGATCTGCTGGTGCTGTCCAAGGCGCAGGGCGGCGAGCTGCGGATCCACCGGGTGCGGACGCCGTTGCGGGATCTGCTCGACCGAGCCTGCGCAGGTCACCAGGCCCGGGCGGGCGACCATGGCGTGCAGATCGACTGCCACGCCCCGGCGGCCGACGTCATGGTCGACCCGATGCGGATGCGGCAGGCGCTGGACAACGTCCTGGACAACGCGATTCGTCATTCGGGGGCGGCAAATCATGCCGGGACCGGGCGCGCCATCCGGGTCCGGGCCGAGGTGGCCGGCAGCCAGCTCCGCATCACGGTGGCCAATGACGGGCCGGGCTTTGCGCCGGACATTCTCCCGCAGGCATTCGAGCCGTTCGTGCGGGCCGAGCGGGGCGGCTCCGCGCCCCGCGGGGCGGGACTCGGCCTGACCATCGTCCGGGCCATCGCGGCGGCGCACGGCGGCACCGCGATAGCGGCGAACGTTCCCGGCGGGGCCCGGCTCACGATGGTGCTGGCGCTCGACCCGGATGCCGGTTCCCGGCCCGCCGCGGCCAGCTGATGACCGGCCTGGCCGCGACGCGGTTTCATCAGCCTTTCATCTTCCCCCCGGTAGAACGGCAGCATGCCGAAACGCACTCCCCGACTCAGCGGCCGCCCGCCCGCGCGCCGTCGCCGCGGCCGCTGCCGGACTGGCCGCCATGCTGGCCGGCTGCGGCACAGGCTCGGCGCCGGCCTCGCCCGGCGCCCCCGTCACCTCGAAAGCGGCCGCCGGGCCGGCCGGCAGCCAGAGCCCGGCCGGCGGACAGGCCGCGGCACCGCCAGCTATCACGGCGGCCGGCGACATCCCGGACACCACCGTCTACGTGCCTCACCGGTATCTGCCGGGTCATTTCCTGGTGAAGGTCCCGGAGGGCTGGTCGCGCCAGGCCAGCCCGGCCGCCACGTTCGCCAGCGACCTGAACTCCATCACGGCCGCGCGGCTGCCAGGGTCCGCCGCGCCGACGGTCGCCACTGCCCGGGCCGGCACTGTCCCGGCGCTGCGATCCAGCACGGCCGCCTTCAGCCTGACCAGCATCCGGCCCGTCACGCTGGCCGCCGGGCCGGCGATCGAGATCGTGTACGAGGTCAACAGCGCGCCGAATGCGGTGACCGGCAGGCGGTACCGCCTGGTCGTTGAGCGGTTCGAGCTGTTCAAGGCCGGGCGCGGCGCCGCGCTCAGCCTGTCGTCGGCGGTGGGCTCCGACAACGTCGACCCGTGGCGCATTGTCTCGGAAAGCTTCCGATGGCTGTGACCGGGCCTTCCGCGCAGCTTATCGACGCCAGCAATCTGTACCGCTTCTTCCACGCCGGGGATGACGAGACGTTCGCGCTGCGCGGCGTGTCGCTGACGGTAGGACCGGGGGAGATGGTCGCGGTCATCGGCCCGTCGGGCAGCGGCAAGTCCACCCTGCTCGCTCGCCTGGCCGGGCTGGATGAGCCCGATGGCGGGTACGTGCTGATCGCGGGCCAGCGGATCACCCGACGCCCGGAGGCCGTGCGGGCCGGGCTGCGGGCCATGCTGCTGCAGTCCGGGAACCTGCTTGAACACCTGAGCGTGACCCAGAACATCGACGCGGCCCGGGCGCTGACCGCGAAACCGCCCGGCACCGATCCGCGCGGGCTACTGGACGAGGTCGGCCTCGGCGACCGGGCCCGCGCCCGGCCGAGCACTCTGTCCGGCGGTGAGGCGGCCAGGGCCGCGCTCGCCCTCGCCATGGCCAACGACCCGCCGGTCCTGCTGGCCGACGAGCCTACTGGCGAGGTCGATCAGCAGGCCGAAGTCCGCATCCTCGATCTGCTCCGCCGGCGGGCGGACAACGGAAAGGCCGTCCTAGTGGTTACTCATAGCGATCGGGTGGCGGCCGCGGCTGACCGCGTCGTGCGCATGGCGGACGGCAGGATCGTCGGTGACTGACATCCTGGTCCGCGCGAGCGGGCTCTCGCGCGTCTTCGGCCCCGCGCAGACCGGCGTGGTGGCCGTGGCCGAAGCCACGTTCGAGGTAGCCCAGGGCGACGTGATCGCCCTGGCCGGCCCGTCCGGCAGCGGCAAGACGACGCTGCTGCACCTGATTGCTGCCCTGGACCGGCCGACCACCGGGACCATCGAGTGGCCGGCCCTCGGCCGGGCCGAGGACCTGCGGCCCGGCCCGGTCGCCGTCGCCTTCCAGGGACCGAGCCTGCTGCCGCCGCTCACCGTGGCCGAGAACGTGGCGCTGCCCTTGCTGCTCGCGGGCGGCTCGCACGCCGCGGCGGTAGCGGCGGCTCAGCTCCTGCTGGAGCGCCTCGGGCTGGCGGAGATCGCCGGGAAACTGCCGGAGGAGATCTCCGGCGGCCAGGCCCAGCGCGCGCCGGGGTAGCGCGCGCTCTGGCGGGTGAGCCGCGGCTGATCCTGGCGGATGAGCCGACCGGGCAGCTGGACCAGGCCACCGGACTGGAACTCATGAACTTCCTGCTCCGGCAGGTCGATTCCACCGGCGCCGCGCTGATCATCGCGACCCACGACGCCACCGTGGTCGACCGGCTGCCGCTGCGCTGGACCATGACTGACCGCAGGCTCAAGACGGGAGCAGTCCAACGTTCGCTCTGACGTGGCTCTGGGGACTGGCCAGGCGCAGGACTCTGCGGCTGGCCGGCACCGTGGCCGGAATCGCGATGGCCGTAGCGCTACTCGGCTCGCTCGGTGCCTTCTTCGCCGCCAGCAAGGCCCATATGACGAAACGGGCCGTCGCGGGCGTGGTGGTGGACTGGCAGGTTCAGCTGACGCCGGGTACTGACATTGCCGCCGCCGGGCGGGTAGTCGGTTCGGCGCCCGGGGTTACCCGCAGCCTTCCCGTCAGCTACGCCGACAGCTCCGGGTTCACCGCGTCGGCCGGCGGGACCGTCCAGACGACCGGGGCGGGCAAGGTACTTGGCCTGCCGCCCGGCTACTCGGCAGCGTTCCCCGGCGAGATCCGGTTCCTGCTCGGCGCCAGGGACGGAGCGCTGCTAGCGCAGCAGACCGCCGCCAACCTGCACGCCACGGTCGGCACGCTGATCAGCGTGCGCCGGCCCGGGCTGCCGCCGCTGAACGTGCGCGTCGGCGGAATTGTTGACCTGCCAGCTGCGGACTCGCTGTTCCAGGCGATCGGCGTGCCGCCGGGCCTGACACCGCAGGCCCCGCCGGACAACGTGCTGCTGCTCCCGCAGGCCCAGTGGCAGCAGGCCTTCGGGTCCGCCGGGCAGTCCCAGGCCGGCATCCGCACTCAGTATCATGTGAAGCTTTCCCCGGCGCTGCCGCCCGATCCGGCGGCCGCCTTCACCGATGTGCTGGCCCGCGCCAAGAACCTGGAATCCAGGCTGGTCGGCGCCGGCCTGGTCGGGGACAACCTGGGTGCCCAGCTGGACGCCGCGCGCAAGGACGCGCTGTACGCGCAGCTGCTGTTCCTGTTTCTCGGGCTTCCCGGCGCGGTGCTGGCCGGCCTGCTGACCGGCGTCATCGGCGCGGCCGGCGGCGACCGGCGACGGCGCGAGCAGGCCCTGCTGCGGATCCGCGGCGCGTCGCCCCGCAGGATCGTCTGGCTGGCCGGGGCGGAGGCGCTGCTGGTAGGCGTGCTCGGCGCCGGTCTCGGCCTGCTCGGCGCGGTACTCGCCGGGCGCCTGGCGTTCGGCGACACGCGGTTCGGCAGCACTACCGGGCAGGCGCTCTCGTGGGCGGCCATCGCCGGCGTCGCCGGCCTGCTGCTGGCCGCCGTCACCATCGCGGTCCCGGCCATCCGGGACGCGCGCGCGATCTCCGTGCGGCGGGCCCGGGAGGCGGTCGGGCAGGCCAGGCGCCCGCTGTGGGCGCGGCTCTACCTTGACATCTGGCTGCTGGCCGGCGCGGCCATCGTGTTCTGGCGCTCCGTGCAGAACGGCTATCAGGTCATTCTCGCCCCCGAGGGGGTCGCGACCATCTCGGTGAGCTACTCGACGTTCCTGGCCCCGCTGCTGTTCTGGATCGGGGCGGCCCTGCTGTCCTGGCGCATCTCCGACGCGGCGCTAGGCAGCGGCCGCCGGGCTATCGCCCGCGCCGCCAGGCCACTGGCCGGAGGCCTGTCCGGGGTCGTGGCCGCGTCCATGTCCCGGCAGCGGCGCATCCTGTCGCGAGGCCTGGTGATCATGGCCCTGACGGCCTCGTTCGCGGTCTCCACCGCCGTCTTTAACGCCACCTACGCGCAGCAGTCCAGGGTCGACGCGCAGCTTACGGCCGGCGCGGACGTAACCGCCACGACCACGGCGGCAGCCGGACTGCCGCCTGGCGTGCTGACCGCAACCAGCCGGCTGCCCGGCGTTGCCGCCGTCCAGCCGATGATGCACCGGTTCGCCTACGTCGGAATGACCTGCAGGACTTGTTCGGCATTGACCCGCGGCATATCTCCGCCGCCACGCCAATGTCGGACGCCTTCTTTCAGGGCGGCAACGCCACGGCGGTGCTAGCGGCCCTCGCGGCCCGGCCGGACGGGGTGCTGCTCTCTGACGAGACGGTGCGGATCTTCCAGCTCCGGCCAGGCGACCTGCTCAACCTGCGGCTGCAGTCCGCAGCCGATCATGCCTATCACGTCGTGTCCTTCCACTACGTGGGGACCGTCCGGGAGTTTCCCACGGCGCCAAAAGACTCGTTCTTCATTACGAATGCTTCGTACATCGCCCGGTCGACCGGCTCACCGGCGTACCAGACCATGCTGGTGCGGACGACCGGTTCCCCCCGGCGGTGGCCGGGCAGGTCCGGCACCTGCTCGGACCGGCCTCGGGAGCGGTTGTCCAGGACATCAACTCCGAGCTGAAGATCACTCTGTCCGGCCTGACCGCCCTCGACCTCACCGGGCTGACCAAGCTCGAGCTGGCGTTCGCGTTCATCCTGGCAGCCGCCGCCGCGGGTCTGGTGCTGGCGCTGGGACTGATCGAGCGCGGGCGCACCTTCGCGATCGCCTCGGCCCTGGGGGCGCGCACCCGCCAGCTCCCGGCCTTCGTCTGGACCGAGGCCGTCTTCGTCTCCCTGGGTGGCGCCGCGCTGGGCATCTTGTCCGGCTGGGGCCTGTCCGACCTCATCGTCAAGATCCTCACCGGGGTGTTCGACCCGCCCCCGCCGCACCTGTACATCCCGTGGGTGTACCTGGCCGCACTCGCCGCCGTGACCCTCGCGGCGATCGTGGCCGCCGGGACCGGCGTCCTGCGCGCGACCAGGCGCCCCGCCGCCGACATCGTGCGCGACCTGTGACGGCTGGATGTCACCGGCACCAATGACCAGAAAGCCCCGGTCGCCGAGGGCGATCAGCTCGGGCAGACATCTCGGATCCGGGAGACGGCCGGCAACCTAATCGGCAACGCGCTCCGGTTCGCGCCTGCGGGCGCACGTCAGAGGCCGCCGCCGTAACGCGCGGACAGCGGGCCGCGATACCGCGGCAGCTGCCGGTTTGCTCGCTGCGCAACCGAAACCGCGGCCTGGGAGTCATACCGGTTATCCGGGCGCCATGCAGGAAGCCTGTGTGATGCTAAAGGTGTCAACGAGGGGGAGCCAGCGCCGCATGAACCGCAGCCCCAGCCGCACGCCTGCTGCCGCGCCTGCGGGCCAGCCGCCGGGGAGCGAGGATTGCCGGGGGCGTCCGCAAGTTTTATCCTATTTGGGATTAAACACGACCTACTTAAGGTTATGTCGCATAGGCAGCACTGCGATCCCGTCGCCGCAGCTGCGTTCCGCGCGTACCGAAAGGCAGTACCTTGATGAGTTTTCCCCGGCTGCTGCCTCGCGCCGGCCTGGCTGGCCTGGCCGGCGTCGCCGCCGTCTGCGTCCTGGCCGCCGGGACGAACGCCGCGGACCGGCCGCCTGCGCCGCCCGCGCAGCCGCACTTGCAGCCGTCCTACCGGGCCGGCGATGCCCTGCACCCGGCCGCACTCGCGCCGGCCACCATCGCGCCGTCGGCCACGATCTCGGTCGCCAGCGCCCGGCCCGCCGGGACAGCTGCCGCTGCGGCGGCAGCTGTGATCCCGCGGCTGACAGCGCGGCAGCTGGCCGGCCAGCGCGTTATCTACAGCTACGGCGGCCTGACGCCGCCGGCCGCGCTGCTGACCCGCATCCGGCACGGCGAGGCGGCGGGCGTGATCTTCTTTGCCGGCAACATCGCCAGCGTGGCGCAGCTCGCCGGGGTCGCGAAGGAACTCGAGCGAGCAAACGCCAGCCGCCTCAACCCGGTCCGCAGCCCGCTGCTGCTGATGACCGACCAGGAGGGCGGCCAGGTCCGCCGCCTCGCCGGGCAGCCGCCCTACCTGTCGGAAAAGCAGATCGGCGCGGCCGCGCACCCGGAGCAGCAGGCGGTCATCGCCGGCCGCAGCGCCGCGACGGCGCTGCGCGGTGCAGGCCTGAATCTCAACCTGGCGCCGGTGGTCGACGTGTACCGGCGCCAGGGCAACTTCATCGACCGCTTCGGCCGGTCCTACAGCGGCAACCCGCGCCTGGTTTCCTACGTGGGCGCCGCGTTCATCAAGGCCCAGCAGCAAGGCGGGGTGGCGGCAACCGCGAAGCATTTCCCCGGCCTGGGCGCCGCCGCGACAAACCAGGACACTGATGCGGCCCCGGTCACGATCCGGCTGCCGGCCAGCGAGATCCGCGCCGTCGACGAGCGCCCTTACCGGTCGGATATCGCCGCCGGAGTCCGGCTGATCATGGTCTCCTGGGCGGTGTACCCGGCGCTGGACTCCCGCAGGCCGGCCGGCCTGTCGCCGGTCATCGTGCAAGGCGATCTGCGCCAGCGGCTGGGCTTTCGCGGTGTCACCATAACCGATGCACTCGAGGCCGGCGCGCTGCGGCCGTTCGGCTCGATCGCCAGCCGCAGCCTGCTTGCAGCCGGGGCAGGGATGGACCTGCTGCTGTGCGCGCAGCAGAACGCCGGCGAGGGTGACCAGGCAGCGTCCGCGCTCACGGCCGGCTACCAGGACGGCCGGCTGGGCCGCCCTGCTTTCCTGGCGTCCGTCGCCCGGAACCTCATCCTGCGCGCCAGCCAGCCTGGCTAGCAGCCGTTGCTGCCCGCCCGTGACCTGGCCGCCGGGAATGGGTGATGTAATGGCTGCATCCGCTGCTGCGTAGCCGATTGTGCCCGGCCGAGCGTGCGGCGGGGATGAAAGGGCGACCCGCAGCAGGGGTACGCGTCAACCAGCAGGGGTGCGCGTCAACCAGGCAGGAGCGCGAGCTGTGACCAGCCAGGATGCGGCAGCGGGGGCCCCCCGCAGCGGCCCGCCGCAAAGCGCCGCCGAGCCGCCGTCATTTGACACGACCATTCCGCACTCAGCCCGGATGTACGACTACTGGCTCGGCGGCAAGGATAATTACGAGGCCGACCGCAAAGCTGCCGAGCAGGTCATTGCCGGCCAGCCGAGCATCCTGGCGACCGTGCGGGCCAACCGCGCGTTCCTGCGCCGCGCCGTCCAGTACCTGGCCGGGGAGGCCGGAATACGGCAGTTCCTCGATGTGGGCACCGGCCTGCCGACTAACGAGAACACCCACCAGATCGCGCAGCAGATCGCCCCGCAGGCGCGCATCGTCTACGTGGACAACGACCCGATCGTGCTGGCACACGCCCGGGCGCTGCTGACGACGGACCCGGCTGGCGCCACCGCTTATCTTCAGGCCGATGCCCGCGACCCGGCGAAGATCCTGCGCGATGCCGCCCTGACGCTCGACTTCAGCCAGCCGGTTGCCGTCATGATGCTGGGGCTGCTGCATTTCATCCAGGACGCCGACGAACCGGAGCAGATCGTGTCCCGGCTGATGGGCGGTGTGGTCGCGGGCAGTTTCCTGGCCCTCTCCGAGGCCACCAGCGACATCGACACCGAGCACATCACCCAGTCCGCGGCACGCTTCAACTCCCAGCGGGTAGCGGCCCAGTTCACCCCGCGCACGCACGCGCAGATCGGCCGTTACTTCGCCGGCATGGAACTTCTCGAGCCAGGCCTCGTACCGCTCGCGCAGTGGCGCGCGCAGCCAGCTGATGGCCGGCCGATACCCGCCTACGCTGCGGTCGCCCGCAAGCCATAGGGCCGCGGCCGAGGCGCGTCCGGGTCAGGACGGGGTCCGCGCTGATATCCGGTCCGGCGGCAGTGGCTGCCGCGGCGGCATCGGTGACGGGGCTACCCGCAGCAGCCGCGCCGCCCAGTCCGGCAGCCACCAGTTCCACCGGCCGAACAGCGAGACAAGCGCGGGCACCAGCAGTGACCTGACTACGGTGGCATCCAGCAGGATCCCCGCGCCGATGCCGGTAGCGAAAATCTTCAGGAACGTCAGCGGCGCGCTGGCGAGCGCCGCCATCGCCAGGAACAAGATGAGCGCGGCCGAGGTAACCAGCCGGCCGGTCCGGCCGATGCCCGTGATCACGGCGTCGTCGGTGGCCGCGCCGTTGTCGTGCTCCTCGCGCATCCGGGTGAGGATGAACACCTCATAGTCCATCGACAGGCCGTACAGGAAGGCGAAGACGAACAGCGGGATCCAGGCGGTGATCGCCCCGGTGGCCGGCAGTCCCCAGATCAGCTGCGAGCCGTGGCCATCCTGCCAGATGAGAACCAGCACGCCGTACGCGGCGGCAACCGACAGCAGGTTGGCCGCTATCGCCTTCAGCGGCAGCACCAGGGACCGGAACGCGCGGGCCAGCAGCAGGAAAGTAATGATCATCAGGCCGCCGAGGACGAACGGGAAACTGCCGTAGAGCGCGTGAATCTGGTCGACCAGGTCCGGCCCGTACCCCCCGGTCAGGGCAGCGGGGACTGCCGCGGTCACCGCGTCCCGCACGGCGGTGACCGCCGCCTGGCCGGCCGTGCTCGACCCGTCAGCGGCCGGCAGCACCTCGGCGAGTGAGTCTCCGCCGCGCTGCCAGGACGGTCCCGGCGGCGCGACCGCGCCGCGCACTCCCGCCACCCCGGCCGCCGCCGCGACGGCCCTGGCCGGGCTTGCGCCGGGCGGCACCAGGATCTCCACCGGGGTCAGCACGCCCACCGGGATGCGGGCCTGCTCCAGCAGCACCACGCCGCGCCGCGCGCTGCCCTGCTGCGACAGCGAGTTGATGCTGGCATCGCCGATGCGGATGCCCAGCGCGGCCACGCTGAGCACGACCAGCACCGCGAGCGCGGCCGCCGCGGCGAGCCAGCGCCACCGGACGACGAGCCGTGCCCAGCCCGCCCAGCCGCGGGCCGGGGCGGTCTCGTTGCGCAGCCGCGGCCAGTCCAGCCGCCGGCCGGGACCGGTCAGCAGCGCGGGCACCAGGGTTATCGTCACCGCGACGCTGATCAGGGGAATGAGCATGCCGCCCAGGCCGATGCTGCGGATGAACGGGATCGGCAGCGCGATCAGGGCGAGCAGGCCGAGCGCGACGGTGACGCCGCTGAACACGATGGACCGGCCCGCGGTGCGCATCGCCAGCTCGATCGCCGTCTGGTTGTCGCGGCCGCGGGCTACCTCCTCCCGCCAGCGGGTGATCAGCAGCAGCGAGTAGTCGATCGCCACGCCCAGGCCGATCAGCCCGACCAGGAACTGGACGATGAAGCTGATGTCGGTGAGATAGGTCAGGCCCAGAATGGCCAGGAACGCGGTCGTCACCGACACGGCCGCGATCAGCAACGGGACCAGCGCCAGGAACGAGGCGAAGACGAACGCCAGCACCGCCAGCGCGCCCAGGCCGCCGATCAGTATCTCGCCCTGGACGCCGACGCCGCTGCCTGACCCCCGGCCGGCGACCGTAAGCGGCGTGAGCCCGGTCACCTGCACCTGCGTTCCGGGGGGCAGGTGACTTGCCAGGGTCGCGCGCACCAGCGCAGCCGGGATGACCGGGTCCTGCTGGACGTTGCCGTTGGTGGGCGTGAAAACCAGGCCGAAGGTGGTCCGGCCGTCGGCTGAGACGAACGCCGCGGCGCCGGTGCTGGCATAGGACACCACCCTGCTGGCGCCCCCGGCCGCGGGGCCGCTGACAGGGCCGCGCGCCGGGCCGGCGCCGAGGCTCGCCAGCGCGGCGAAGCCGGCCGCCAGGTCGGCCCGGACCCGCGGCTGCGCCACGGTCAGTCCTGGCGGCAGCGCCGCGACCGGCACGAGCGGCGGCTCGCTGGCACCGCTGCGGTACCGGGCGATGATCGCGGCGTCGGCCTTGGCGCTGCGGGCACCGGGGATCTGGAAGCTCTGGCTCAGGTGACTGCTCAGCGTCGCCGACGCATAGCCGCCGGCGATGAGGGCGAGCAGCCAGAACAGCGCGACGATCCGCCGGCGGCGGAGCACGAACGCGGTAATGCCGTCCACGAAGATGTCTCCCTGGTTCGGAACTGCGACTGGGCTCGCGCGCCAGCCCGGCGGTCCGCGTTCAACGGTACGCCCGGCGTAAGGGAGGAGCCGCTCCCGGCCGTCCCGCCGCACCTCTACATTCCGTCGGCGTACCGCAGGGCGAGCTTCGGGCAGGCCCGGACGGTCGCGCGGGCATCGGCTTGCAGCCGGGGCGGCACGTCACCGGCACGAATGACCGGGAAGCCCCAGTCGTCGAGGGTAATCAGCTCGGGCAGCATCTCGGCGCAAAGGCCGCGGCCGTCGCACGCGATCGGGTCGACCCGGAGCCGCTGCCTGGCGGTCATTGCCGCCGTCGCGGCGGGACCGGCAGGATGCTGCTGGTTCCGCAGCACCAGCCCTGGGCGTGCTGCCCCAGCTCGGGCCCGAAGCGGTCGAGAGCGCTGCGGACCAGGCGGACGGCGCCGTCGGGATGGCTGCAGGCGCCCCGGCCGTCGACCTGGCCGAGCCAGCGCCTTAGCAGCCGCCGCCGGCGGCCGGCCAGCCGCCCAGGTAGCGCACTTCGCCGTCGCGGGCCACGAGCCGGGCCGGCAGCCCGGTAGTAGCCAGCCACTGCTCCGCCCGCGGGCCGGCCACGATCGCCGCCGTGCTGGCGGCATTGGCGTCGGCGCAGGTGGCCGCGGCAACGCTGGCCGTCTGCCAGGGTCCGCTGACGGGCAGCCCGGTACGGGGATCCACGATGTGGTGCAGCAGCTGCCCGGCCCGCCGCCACGTGCGGCAGCTGATCGCGGAAGTCGCGACCGCGCCGCGGGGCAGCCGGATGAGCTGGGCATGTGACGAGCCTGCCGGGTCATCGGCCACGGTGACCGGCCAGCCGCCGCGTGGCGGCTGGCCGGCGACGGCGATGTCGCCGCCGAGGCTGATCAGCGCGCCGCCGCCGTGCTGGCCAGCGGCCATGGCTGCGCGGGCCGCGCGGTCGGCCCCCAGCCCCTTGGCGGTGGCGCCCAGATCGAGCCGGACGCCGTCCGGCAGCCGGAGCACGGGCCCGTCGAGCTGCACCGTGCGCCAGCCCGGCGCGGCGACCGGCGGGGCAGGCGGCTCGCTGCGCTGCTGATCGATCGCCGCGAAGTCGCGGTCGTAGCCCAGCGAGACGAGGGCGCTGCCGACCGTGGGGTCAGTCAGCCCGCCGGTCCAGCGGGCCGCGGCCAGCGCGACGCCGACCGCCTCCGCCAGCCCGTCGCTGAGCATGAACAGGCCGCCGTCGGTGCGGTGGATCCAGCAGAGCTCAGAATCCGGGCGGAACCGGCTCGCCTGCAGATCCAGCGCGGTCAGGACCTCGTCCACCGCGGCTTGTGCCCGGTTCAGGTTCGCCGGCGGCCAGACGGCGATCCGGGCGCTCGTGCCCAGCGCCTCGCGTTCGGCCACCGCGATGGCGTCATCCCCGGTGGCGATGCGCTGCCACGGCGTGACCTCGGTCAGCTGAGCTGGTGAGATAGTCATCGTCATCAGTTGTCCTGGTTAACCGGAGCATGCCGGACGTGGGAGACGACGGTCTTGCCGTTGACCGTGCGGGTATTCGTGGTCACCGTGACACTGGAGCCGCTAGTCGTCGCGACCGAGTGAGTCGCCTGCGGAGCGGTAGCCGACGGTGCGGTGGCCGTACTGCGCGTCCCGCTCGCCGCTGACGGCGTGCCTGCTGACGGCGCCGTGCCTGCCGCTGACGGCGTGCCTGCCGTCGGCGCCGTGCTCGCCGGAAGCGCGTGGTGGACAAGCGCCGCGGTGCTGGCTCCGGTGCCGACGATCAGGGCCGCCGCCGTCCAGTTCGACAGCCGCCGGACATGCCGGATGCCGTCGTCCCGTGCGCGCGCTGCCCGATCGGACGGCGCGGCGGGACGGGAGCCGTCGAATCCCGGCAGCGGGACCTGCCCGCTGCGGTCTTCCTGATCGGAGTCCATGGTCGTTTCCTTCCGCGGTAGGGCCGGGGAGTACCCGGCAGCCTGGTTGCCGGATGTTCCCGGCAACTCGATAATGCGCGGCGGCTATGAGCCGATCATGAGAGTCGGATGTGAGCACTCTCATCTGGCGACTTTCTCGCTCTCATCGTCCGCACATCTCGCGCTGCGTAGCCTGGCGGCATGCGGGTGCTGGTGATCGAGGACGAGGTGCGGATGGCCCGGCTGGTCAAGCGCGCCCTGGCGGAAGAGGGCCACGCCGTTGACATCGCGGGCGACGGGCCCGATGGCCTGTGGATGGCGACCGAGAATCCCTATGCCGCGATCGTGCTGGACGTCATGCTGCCGGGCTTCGACGGCTTCGAGCTGTGCCGGCGGCTGCGCGAGTCGGGAATCTGGGCGCCCGTGCTGATGCTCACCGCCCGGGACGAGATCGGCGACCGGGTCCGCGGCCTGGACGCGGGCGCCGATGACTACCTGGTCAAGCCGTTCAGCCTGCTCGAGCTGGCGGCGAGACTGCGGGCCCTGGCGCGCCGGGATGACCGCCGTCGTCCCGTCGTGCTGTCCGAGGGCGACCTGAAGCTGGACCCCGCCAGCAAACGGGCCTGGCGCGCCCGTACCGAGCTTGCGCTGTCCCCGAAGGAGTTCTCCCTGCTCGAGTTCTTCCTCCGCCATCCCGGCATGCTGCTCACCAGGTCGCAGATCATCGAGGCCGTCTGGGATTTCGCCTACGACGGCACCTCCAATGTCGTTGACCAGTACGTGAATTACCTCCGCCGCAAGATCGATACCCCGTTCGGGCGGGACGACATCGAGACCGTCAGGGGAATGGGCTACCGGCTCCGGCACGGCGAGCCGGCCTGAGAATGTCCATCCGGCTCCGGCTCGCCGTCGTCTTCGCGATCGCCGCCGCGCTCCTGTTCGCGCTGGGCAGCTGGCTGTTCGTTACCGCGCTCTCCTCCTCGCTGCTTCGCTCGATCGACGTGCAGCTCACCGCCCAGCTCGGCGGTGCCGGCCAGTACCTGCCCGGCCGCGGCAGCCCGGCGCCCGCGGCGGGCCCGCGGGTGCCAGGCGAGTACGTCGTCCAGGTCATCGCCCCATCCGGCCGGGTCCGGGGCGCCAGCGCGGACGCGGGGCCGGCCCCGCTGCTGACCGCGGCCTCGCTGCGCCAGGCCCGGCGCCGCCTGCTGGTGGTGATCCGGAGCGGCGAGGGCGAGCGGGAGCGGCTGATGGCGGCGCCGCTGCCCGGCCGTCCCGGCTGGGTCGCCGTGGCAGGCGTCTCCCTCGAAGCGTTCGACGGCACGCTGAGTGATGTGCTGCGCAACCTGCTCATCGGGGGCGCGGTCTTCGTAGCGGCGGCAGGCCTCGGCGCTTACGGGCTGGCGCGCGCCGCCCTCTCACCGGTGGAGCGGCTGCGCCGCCAGGTGGCCGCGCTGTCCGAGCGCGACGAGGCGCCGGGCGTCGGCGTACCGCACACCCGAGATGAAGTCGCCGCGCTGGCCACCACGATGAATGAGCTGCTCAGCCGCCTTCGCCGGGCGCTGTCGCGGCAGCGGGCACTGGTCGCCGACGCCAGCCATGAGCTGCGCACCCCGCTGGCCGTGCTGCGCGGCGAGCTTGAGCTGGCGGGCCGGCCGGGCAGAAGCCGGGCGGACCTTGCGGACGCAGTGGCGCGGGCCAGTGACGAGGTCGCGCGGCTGGCGCGGATCACCGAGCAGCTGCTTTTTCTCGCCCGCAGTGACGAGACCCGGGTGGCTTCGCCGCAGCAGGCTAACCTGCGGCTGCTGCTGACTCGCAGCGCGGAGCAGGCGGCAGCCCGCGCCAGCGCGGCCGGCGTCTCCTGCCAGGTCGACGCGCCGGCCGGCCTGATGGCGAACGTGGACCCCGACCGGATCCGGGAGGCGGTCGACAACCTGGTCGACAACGCGCTGCGGTTTGCGCCCCCGGCCACGCCGATCGTCCTGCGGGCCAGCGCGGCCGGTGCTGACCTGGTCATTGAGGTCAGCGATTCAGGTCCCGGGTTCCCGGCCGAATTCCTGCAGCATGCTTTCGAGCGTTTCCGGCGGCCCGACTACGGGCGGGCTCGCAGCGACGGCGGCGCGGGCCTGGGACTGGCGATTGTCAGTGCCATTGCCGGCGCTCACGGCGGCCAGGCGACGGCGGGTAACCGTCCCGACGGGGGCGCCACGGTCGCGCTCGAGCTTCCCGGCGCCGCTGATCATTCGGCCGGCTGAGCACGGCCGGGAAGCAACGAGCAGCACGAGCGGCAGAACGCCAGCACCGGCGCGCCCGTCCGCTCCGGTCGAAGCCTGGGATGCCTGCGCGCGGGGCGGCGGCCGCGGCCAGGGTCCAAGGGCCCGGGCCGTGGTGCCGAATTCCCCTGTCCGCCCGGCGTGGCCGGGCGCACGGTGGATGCCGGAGCATTCCCCCTGGAGGAGACATGAAAGCCGCAGTAGTACGCGAGTTCGGGCAGCCGCTGGTGGTCGAGGACCGGCCGGTGCCCGAGCCGGAGGCCGGCCAGATCACCGTCCGGATGGAGGCGTCCGGTGTCTGCCATACCGACATCCATGCCGCGCACGGTGACTGGCCGGTTAAGCCCGCCCCGCCGTTCGTGCCCGGTCACGAGGGCGTGGGCACCATTCACGCCATCGGCAACGGCGTCAGCGGCATGTCCCTCGGCGAGCGGGTAGCCGTGCCGTGGCTGGGCACGCCTGCGGCAACTGCGAGTACTGCCTGACCGGCTGGGAGACGCTGTGCCTGCAGCAGCGCAACAGCGGCTACTCCGTGGACGGCTGCTACGCCGAGTACTTCCTGGGCGAGGCAGCCTACGTGGCGAAGGTCCCGGCCGGGATCGACCCCTTCGAGGCGGCGCCGCTGTCCTGCGCGGGAGTCACCACTTACAAGGCGATCAAGGTCGGCAACGTCCGGCCGACCGATCTGGTAGTGATCTCCGGTATCGGCGGCCTCGGTCATCTCGCCGTGCAGTACGCCAAGATCTTCGGCGGCACCGTGGCGGCTGTCGACATCACGGACGAGAAACTGGAGCTGGCCAAGGAGCTGGGCGCTGATATTGTCATCGACGCGCGGACCGAGGACCCTGCCGCGGTCCTGCAGTCACACGGTGGCGCGGACGTCGCGATCAGCGTGGCCGTCGACGACAAGTCGTTTGCCGCTTCTTACGCGGGGCTGCGCCGTGGCGGCCGGCTGGTGCTGGTCGCGCTGCCCGCGGCCGGGACGCTCACTATCCCGGTCTTCGACACCGTGCTCAATGGCGTCTCGGTAATCGGCTCGATCGTCGGCACCCGGGCGGACCTCGCTGACGTGTACGCGCTGCACGCCGCCGGGCGGACCAGGGTCATCTATGAGACCAGGCCGCTTGACTCGGTTAACACGGCCATCGACGATCTCCTGCACGGTAAGGCCAAGGCACGCCTAGTCCTGACCCCGTGACGACCGTGCGGCGAAAGGCCGTGAGCCGCTGACCGGCCGGCTGGTGCCGGCGGCGTGCTGGCGCGCCCTAGGCTGATCCCATGCTGGGACTACCAAACCGGGTAACTGCCTGCCTTTTCGACCTGGACGGCGTCCTGACGCCGACCGCCGCCGTGCACGCGGCGGCGTGGAAGGAGATGTTCGACGCCTACCTGAAACAGCGTGCGGACGGCGGCGGCGGGAAATTCGTGCCGTTCGACCCTGACGCTGATTACGACAGTTATGTCGACGGCAAGCCCCGCAATGACGGTACCCGGTCGTTCTTGCAGGCACGCGGGATCGAGCTGCCCGAGGGCAGCGACAGTAACGGCCCGGATGCGGACACGATCACCGGGCTGGGCGCCAGGAAAAACAAGATCGTGCTGCAGAAAATTGCGGCCGGCGGTGTGCAGGCCTACCCGGGCTCGGCCCGGTACCTGCAGGCAGTGCGCAAGGCCGGGCTGCGCACCGCAGTCGTGTCGTCCAGCACGAACTGCAAGGACGTGCTGGACGCGGCCGGCATCAGCGGCGATTTCGACGTGGTCATCGACGGCGTGGTGGCGCGTAGCCAGCACCTGGACGGCAAGCCCGCCCCGGACACCTTCCTGGCGGCGGCCAGGGAGCTGGGAGTGGACGCGGCCGACGCGGCGGTCTTCGAGGACGCGCTCGCGGGGGTCGCGGCCGGCCGGGCCGGGCATTTCGGCGTGGTTGTCGGCGTGGACCGCGGCGGGCAGGCGGACGCGCTGCGCGAGCACGGAGCGGATGTCGTGGTGGGCGACCTGGCCGAGCTGATGGACCGGTGATCGGGCACCCGTCGTTCGCGGTGGAACCGTGGTGCCTGCGGGAAACCCGGCTGGACACCGACGTGCTGGCGCAGACCGAGTCGGTGTTCGCTTTGTCGAACGGGCATATTGGCTGGCGCGGGAACCTGGACGAAGGCGAGCCGCACGGCCTGACCGGCTCCTACCTCAACGGGTTCTACGAGCGGCGGCCGCTGCCGTACGCCGAGGCCGGGTACGGTGACCCCGAATCCGGCCAGACCGTGATCAACGTAACTAACGGCAAGATTATCCGGCTGCTGGTCGACGACGAGCCGTTCGACGTCCGCTACGGGGAACTGCGCTCGCACGACCGGGTCCTGGACTTTCGGTCGGGCACGCTGCGCCGCACCGCCCAGTGGTGCTCGCCGACCGGCCGGACCGTGCGGGTTTCCTCGACCCGGCTGGTTTCCTTCACCCAGCGGTCGGTAGCCGCGATCTGCTATGAGGTAGAGCCGCTGGACGGCCCGGCCCGACTGGTGATGCAGTCGGAGCTGGTCGCGAACGAGGAGCCGCCCGCCGCGGACGGCGATCCGCGCTCGGCGGCGGTGCTGCGCGCGCCGCTGCACTGCGAGCAGCATCAGGCGGCAGACGGCCGGGCTCTGCTCCTGCACACCACCGGGGCCAGCGGGCTGCGCAGTGCCGCGGCCATGGAACACAAGCTGGGCTGCCCGCAATCGCTGCATCAGGTCAGCGAGAGCCGGGAGGACCTCGGCCGGCTGACGGTGGCGACCCTGCTGCAGCCCGGCGAGCGGCTGCAGATGGTGAAGTTCGTCGCCTACGGCTGGTCCGCCGCCCGCTCCGGGCCGGCCCTGCGTGACCAGGTCGAGGCAGCGCTGACCGGGGCCGCGGCGACGGGCTGGGCGGGCCTGCTCGCCGACCAGCGCAGCTACCTGGATGACTTCTGGGCCGGTGCCGACGTGGAGCTTGACGGCGACGACGAGATCCAGCAGGCCGTCCGGTTCGGGCTTTTTCACGTGCTGCAGGCCGGCGCCCGCGCTGAGGGCCGCGCCATCCCGGCGAAGGGCCTGACCGGTCCGGGCTATGACGGGCACGCGTTCTGGGACACCGAGACTTTCGTGCTCCCGGTGCTGAGCTCGGCGCTGCCGGCCGCGGCGGCGCACGCGCTGCGCTGGCGCCAGGAGATGCTCCCGCTGGCGGTCGAGCGGGCCGGGCAGCTTGGCCTGCGCGGCGCCGCGTTCCCGTGGCGCACGATCGGCGGGGCCGAGTGCTCGGGGTACTGGCCGGCCGGGACGGCCGGGTTCCACGTCAACGCCGACATCGCCGACGCCGCGATCCGCTACGTGCAGGTCACCGGAGACAACGACTTCGAGGCCGGCACTGGCCTGGACCTGCTGGTCCACACCGCGCGGCTCTGGCAGTCCGTTGGTCATTTCGACAGTGCCGGCCGGTTCCGCATCGACGGGATCACCGGGCCGGACGAGTACTCCGCCATCTGCGACAACAACGTCTACACCAACCTGATGGCGCAGCGGAATCTCGCCGGGGCCGCCGATGCGGCGGGCCGTCACCCCGATCAGGCCGCCCAGCTCGATGTCACCGCCGATGAAATCGCGGACTGGCGCCAGTCCGCTGCGGCCATGCTGATCCCGTTCGACGACAAGCTGGGCGTGCACCCGCAGGCAGAGGGCTTCACTGAGCACCAGGTCTGGGATTTCGCTGCCACCAGCGCGGAAGAGTACCCGCTGCTGCGGCATTTTGCCTACTTCGACCTGTACCGCAAGCAGGTGACCAAGCAGGCTGACCTGGTCCTGGCCATGCAGCTGTGCCCGGACGCCTTCACCGCCGAGCAGAAAGCGGCGAACTTCGCCTACTACGAGGCGGTCACTGTCCGGGATTCCTCGCTGTCGGCCAGCAGCCAGGCGGTGCTCGCCGCCGAGACCGGTCATCTCGACCTTGCCTACGATTACCTTGCTGAGGCGGCCCTGATGGACCTGGCCGACGTGGAGCACAACACCCGCGACGGCCTGCACATAGCGTCGCTGGCTGGTTCCTGGATCGCGCTCGTGCAGGGGTTCGGCGGACTGCGGCAGCGGGACGATGGCGTCGCTCTGGCGCCCCGGCTGCCGCCGGCACTGACCCGGCTGGCGTTCACCGTCTGCGTGCGCGGCCGCCGGATCCGGGCTGAGGTGGGGCCCGGATCGGCGAGCTACGCGCTGGCTGACGACGGTCCGCCGGTCGAGATCCGGCACTACGGCGACCCGGTCACCGTCACGGCGGAGCCGCGGTCGTGCCCGGTACCGCCGTCGGCCCCCGCCCGGCCCCGTCCGGCCCAGCCGCCGGGCCGGGAACCGTTGCGCCGCGAGCGGCAGCAGCCGATAGTCAGGTCCGCGGTTCCCAGCTGAAGTAGCGAACTGCTACCAGCAGGCCCGCCAGTCCCCACGCAGCGACGATGAGGACGTCGGTCCAGCGGAAGGGGGTGCCGAGAAAGCCGGCCTGCATCCCGGCCGCGAAGTGCTTCACCGGGAAAATCCTCCCGATCCAGATAATCCAGGACGGCGCGCCGTTGCCGAACGCGATGAAGACACCGGACAGGAACAGCAGCGGCAGGATCGCCGCGTTGACGATAGCTGCCGACGCGTCGGCGTTGGGGATCACCGTGGTGATCGCGAAGCCGAGGGCGCAGAAGCTCGCGGCTCCGACGGTGAGGATCACGCAGAACCGCAGCAGCGTGAGTCCCGTCGGGACATCGGCATGGTAGAAGGCATGGCCGAAGGCGATGGTGATCGCGACGAGGAGCACCGACACGAGCAGCGTGTGCAGGATCCGGCCGCCGAGGAAGGCCGCGCCCGGCAGCGGCGTGCCGTCCGTCCGCTTGAGGACTCCGGAGTCCCGCTGGAACGTCATGCTGATCGCGATGTTGTTGAAGCAGGCTGTTATGACCGCGAAGGACGCCATCGAGGCGACGTAGTAGGTGGAGGTATTGACGCTGCGGCTGCCGAGGTGAACAGTTCCGTGGCCAAGCAGCGCCGTGAAGATGACCAGAAACATCAGCGGAAAGGCGAACGTGAAAAAGGCGGACGCCGGATTGCGCCAGAACGCCTTGTTCACGTACCTGACCTGCCGTAGCGTCAGCGTTACTGCGCGCATCGGGGTTACTGCGCGCACCGGGTTACCGCTCGCATCGGGGTTGCCTCCGCGCATCGGGCTTACCGCGCTCATCGGGCTGCCGTTCGCGCCGCGGGCTGGCCGGCGGCCGCACGGGACTGGCCGGTCATCCCGGCCGGCTCCGGCTGCCCGCTGGTCAGCGCCAGGTAGACGTCCTCAAGCGATGCACGGACGATCTCCAGGCTGTCTAGCTCGATACGGCGCTCCGTCGCCCAGCCGGTGAGACGATGCAGAGCCGCGGTCAGGTTCTCGGGAGCGAATGATACGTATCCGTCTGGTTCCCGGCTGGCTGCCAGGTCCGGCGGCAGGCTCTGGCCGGCTGGGAGCCGGAAGCGCACCACCGTCGTAGCGAGCTCCCGGCCGCCCAGCGTGCCGGGCGGCCCCTCGGCAACGATCCGGCCGGCCGAGATGACGGCGACCCGGTCGGCAAGGTACTGCGCCTCGTCCATGTAGTGCGTCGTCAGCAGCACGGTCTTGCCGAGTGCGGCAAGGTTCTTGACCACTTCCCAGGCCTCACGCCTGGCGGACGGGTCGAAGCCGGTCGTGGGCTCGTCCAGGAACAGCAGCTCGGGGTTCCCGGCCAGGGCGATTGCGACATCGAGGCGCCGCTGCTGGCCGCCGGACAGCTTGACCACCCGGATATTGCGCTTCGATTCCAGGCCGACGAGCTCGATCACCTCAGCGGCGGGCCGCGGATTCGGGTAATAGCCCGCGTACATGGCGATCGTCTCGGTGACCGTCAGGAACTGGTCGATCCCGGTGGACTGCAGCACGATGCCGATCTTGCTCTTCAGCTGGCGGCGGTGCTGGCCGGGGTCATAGCCGAGAACCGTCACGGTGCCGGCGTCGCGCGGCCGGTACCCCTCGAGAATCTCGACCGTCGTGGTCTTCCCGGCGCCGTTGGGGCCGACGAGCGCGTAGATCTCGCCGCGCTGAATGCGCAAGTCGATCCCGGCGACGGCCTGCACATCGCCATAAGATTTGGTCAGCCCGCGAACGTCGATCGCGATCGTGGTGTCCATTGCCGCGCTTTCGTAGTGCCGCCGGATCTCCTGAACGCCCATTGTGCCACCGGGCTGCGCGGCGCCGTAGAGCAGAATGTCCTGATCCGGAGTACCGCCCGGGCCGCAGGGCCGCCGTCCCGCAGACCCGCCGTCCCGCAACCGCCCGCCGCACGGGATGGCGGCGGCGGGCGGCGGGCGAACCTTAGCGCAGCGGCGGCTCAGCATTTCTCGTGCTGGCGACCGGGGCTGCCTGGTCCGCGGCGTTGCTGACCTGGGCCGCCGGGACCTTGTCGGCGGGGTTCCCTCCGCCCGGCTCGCGGCCCGCAGGATCATGGCTGTTCGGCGCGCCCCCGTTCGGCGTACCGCCGCTGTGCGAGCCCCCGCCGCCGGTCGGGATCAGGCGTGCTGGCGGCGCGCCGGGAGCCCCGGCCGTCCCGCTGCCGTCGGTGCCGCCCGAGGCGTTCCATGAGCGCCAGATCAGCCGGTGCAGCGGAATGAGCCTCGGGATGTCGCGCAGGCCGGGAATGAACGGTACTGCCAGCAGCAGGATCGTCGCCAGGCCGGTCATGTAGATGGCGATCAGGTCCGCGTTGGCCGAGTGATTCCAGCCGGGAACCTGGTACCAGAGCGTGTACAGCCACAGCCACGGCTGGCCGGGGTAGCTTCCGGTCTCGTTCATGACGCCCCATTGCGCGCCGGTGAGGTTCAGCGCGGCCGCCTTGCCGGCGAAGTACTGCCCGTCCTCGATGAACTGCAGCGGCTTGGTGTAGTTCGTGCCGTAGAACGTCTGCTGGTTAATCAGGCTGGCGTCCAGCGCGCCGCTGCGCGCCAGGGTCAGCTCGGCGGCCATCAGCGCGGGCACCGGCCCGTCCACGGCGGCCGGCACGACCGGGTTGCCGCCGACAAACTTCACCTTTGCCTCAGCGGTCCCGTAAGCGGTGGCCCATTTAAGCTGCTGAGCCGACGAGGCCGCCTTGTACGCGGCGAGCGGCGCGGCGATGGCCGGGTCGGTGGAAGCGAGCGTCGTCAGCGGCCGGATGACGAAATCGCTGGCCGCGTCGACCGGCAGGGTAACGCCGGAAATCTTGGCCGGCGCGAAGAGCAGGCTCTGCGTGCTGCCGCTCTGATTGTTGTAGGGCGGCCCGTAAGCAGCGGTCTTGCTGGTCCCGTTCAGCTCTGCCGCGGCGGTCCCGAGGAAGTCGGCCGGAGCGAGCTTCGACCAGGTAGCGACGGTGACCGAGGGATCGTTCGGCGAGGACAGCAGTCCCGCCAGGCCGACCGTCAGCGCCAGCACGATCATGACGGCGACCGTGCCCTCCTTCAGGATGTCGTAACGCCGGCTCGGCCCCCGCCACGGGGCCGCGTCAGCAGCGGCCGTCGCGCGCTGCGCCTTCCGGTCGCGCCAGCCGGGGCGCACCGGCAGTGGGTGGGCGACACCGCGGACCCGTACCAGCAGTACGTGCGCGCCGACGATGGCGATGAGCGCGACCGGGATCAGCACGACGTGCCACAGCAGCATCTGGCCGACGTTGAGCACGTTGAAGAACGCGCCGACCCCGGACGGGTTGAAGGCGTCCTTGGCGCTGGTGGAGATCCACTGCGAGTCGAAGTTCTGCTGGGACAGGTAGCCGGTGAAGCACTCGATGACCGATGCCACAAACGCGACCACGCCGGTGATCCAGGTCATCGTCCGGCGGCCGCGCCAGGCTGCCATCCAGAACTTGCCCCACAGGTGGATGACCAGGAGGGCCATGAACAGCTCGACGCTCCACAGGTGCAGGCTGTTGAAGAAGTGCCCGATCGGGTTGGTGTGCCACCAGTCCGCGCCGCCGATGGCGATGGCGAAGCCGGACCCGACTGCCACCACCAGCGCCGCGAGGGACCCTACCCCGAAGACATAGATCCAGGACCGCACGTAAGCCGGCTGCCTGTCGGGCAGCAGCTTCGCGGGCGGCAGTACCCGCAGCCAGCCGCGGCGCAGCCGGTACGTCCACATCCGGGCGGTCTCCTGGTCGACCGGCGGCTCGGCCCGCGCTGCGTCCTTGTCCTCGTCCGGGTCAGCGGGAAGATCGCCGCCGCGGCCGCCGGGGAATGGCAGCAGCAGCGCAGCTCCGAAAATGAGGAACATGACCGCGATCAGCACCAGGTTCGCCACCGTTACCTGGAAGATCGACCAGTGCAGCAAGGTGCTCGGGCTGTTCAGGCTGACCGCAAGCGGGCCCGCGGTCGAGGGGGATGTCATTTATCGCTCCAGTTGCTGCTGGCCTGACGGATAGCTGGAATCAGCCTGCCCGCACACAGCCCGGTCCGGCAGGGCCGCCAGCCCCGTGATCTTGGGACCTAAGTCCCGGGCCGGCGGCGCGGGTGCGCCGCCGGGGCGCGGGACCTTAGGCCCGGCTGCGGCGGAGAAACGTCCCTACCCGATGCGCCCCGGCGCAGCGAGGCTGGCAAGTATGTTCCGCTCCCCCGCACGACGGCTCGCCCCGCTTCAGGCGCAGGCGCGGGCTGGCCAGCAATTTACCGACCAGGCAGCCGACTGGATGCGGAAGCTCAGGCTCGCCGAGCGAGCGTGCTGCTGCCCGGCCAAGCCGGCCATGGTGGCAGTGCTGGCTGCGCGTCCGGGCAGCAGCGAGCAGGTTGACCTGTTCCTGTGCCGCCACCACGGCCGGGTGTCCCAGGCCAGCCTCGCGGCGGCCGGAGCGACGGTATACAAGCTGCCGTGATGCGCCCGGTCACGTCCTGATCCGCCGCTCGGGCCGGACCGCGTCCTGGCGCTAAAGCCGGCCGCCGACGAGGGCGGCCAGGTCCGCCAGCCTGCAGGTGTAGCCCCACTCGTTGTCGTACCAGCCGAAAACCTTGGCCAGGGTGCCGGCGGCCTGGGTCAGGCCGGAATCAAAGACGCAGGACGCGGGGTCGCCGACGATGTCCCGGGAGACCAGCGGATCGGTACTGTAACGCAGGACACCGGCCAGCGATCCCGCCGCTGCCTGCTCGAACGCGCTGTTAACCGCGGCTGCCTGCACCGTGCGCCCCAGAACGACCGTCAGATCGGTCAGCGAGCCGTCCGCCACCGGCACCCGCACGGCCACCCCGTCCAGCCGCCCGGCCAGCTCCGGGATGACCAGCCCGGTGGCAGCAGCCGCCCCGGTTGTCGTCGGCACCATGCTGAGCGCGGCGCTGCGGGCCCGGCGCAGGTCCTTGTGCGGGCCGTCGATCAGCATCTGATCGCCGGTGTAGGCGTGCACCGTGGTCATGAAGCCCTGCACCAGGCCGAACGCGTCGTTCAGCACCTTCGCCATCGGGGCAACGCAGTTGGTCGTGCAGGACGCGTTGGAGATCACGTCGTGGCGGCCGGGGTCGTACTCGCCGTCGTTCACCCCGATGACCACCGTCAGGTCCGCGTTTTTGCCCGGCGCGGAGAGCAGCACCTTGCGGGCTCCGCCTTTCAGGTGCAGGGCCGCCTGCTCGCGGCCGCGGAACTTGCCGGTGGACTCGATGACGACGTCCGCGCCGAGCTTGCCCCAGTCGATCGCAGCCGGATCGCGGTTGCTCAGGACCGTGACCGGGGTGCCGTCGATGATGATGGAGTCGGCGGTGTGCTCGACCGGGACGCCCAGGCGGCCGTAGGTCGAGTCGAAGTCGAGCAGATGCGCGAGCGTGCGGGCATCAGCGACGTCGTTGACCGCGACGACCTCGAGGTCAGCGCGTTCCAGCGAGCGCCGGACGAACGTTCGCCCGATTCGCCCGAAGCCATTAATCCCGACCCGGACAGTCATCACAGTCCTCCTGATTTACGGCGATCAGCGTTACCGAGACCCAGGATGACCGTCCGCCCCGGTCAGCGGGTACCGGCTTTGGCCCCCTCCGGCCGGGCCGTAAGGCCTGGCAGTTGCCGGCGGCTGTTCAAACCAGCCGAGCGCGGGACGTTTGACCTCTTGCCAGGCGCCGCCCGGCGGAAGAGCATGAACAGCAGGGCGCCCGTGGCGAATCGGGGCGACGCGGGGCGCGATGACGGGTCACCGGCACGAAAGGACGCTGCAGATGACGGAAACGCAGTTGCCGCAGCAGGCAAGCGCGGGCATGGTCCGCGATCGGGTTGCCCTGGTTACCGGCGGCACTGGCGGTATCGGCGCCGCCATCAGCCGCGGCCTGGCGCAGGAAGGCGCGGCCGTCGCGGCCGGGTACTGGCACCACCCCGAGCGGGCGGCGAAGTTCCAGGGCGACATGGCCGCTGAGTTCCCCGGCCGGAAATTCACCGTGCACGAAGGTAACATCGGCCAGGCGGACGACTGCCGCCGGGTCGTCGGCGAAGTCATCGATCAGCACGGCCGCCTGGATATCCTGGTGAACAACGCGGGCATCAACATTGACCGCACCGTCGCCAAGATGTCGGATGAAGACTGGCACAAGGTCATTGCCGTCAATCTGTCCGGCGCCTTCTTCATCGCCAAGGCCGCGCTTGACCACATGATCAGCCGCGGCACCGGCCGGATCGTCAACGTATCGTCGCTGATCGGCGAGACGGGCAACATCGGCCAGGTCAATTACGCGGCATCCAAGTCCGGGCTGTTCGGGCTCACCAAGTCGCTGGCCAAGGAAGCTATCTACCAGCTGAAGCGCGCGGACCGGAAATTCGACGGCGGGTTCGACGTGACGGTAAACGCGGTGACCCCCGGATTCGTAGCTATTCACCAAGGATGAGTGGCTGACCTGCATCTATGACAGGCAGCTCCGCGGGTTCGGCGGCTGGCGTGGTGACGGCTGGCGACACGCCGTGGCGGGTGCTTGATCGCCTGGCCCGGATA